>Ga0209758_1001287_pt1 | contig 30893 bp, 35 predicted proteins | sample AraplaMF_Col_mMF_FD_184258 | JGI IMG/M metagenome (GOLD analysis project Ga0209758, IMG submission 184258) | Arabidopsis root microbial communities from the University of North Carolina, USA - plate scrape MF_Col_mMF (SPAdes) (version 2) | ecosystem: Host-associated > Plants > Roots > Endosphere...
CGACGACATAGCGCTGACGCAATAGATCGAGCGAATATTGGGACATAGCGGCCTTGGTGAGAACTGACTGTGGGAGCGTGTCGTTGAGCTTTATGGCGATTGTCTGAACTAGCTAAACCGCTTCAATATCTGCGCAACGCCCTTTCGTAGGGAACCCGGCCGGCTCTCACCTGAGTCCGGATTTCTAGACCCCATAGACATCATGTCCGCCGGCCTCAAGTGGAACAACCGGTGTCTTGATCCCTTGAGAAAGAGCGGAGCCTCGATCCTAGGGTGCTTCCGAGGGGACCGGCCCATGCTCCGACAGACCAGCAATGAAGAACAGGTTCTGGCCGCACCGCCGAGGTCGCGGCCACCATCGCGGAAGAAGGCCTCCGCTATGTCAGCGACTCCGCGCCGGGCTACACGCGCAAGCGCACCGGAACCACCTTCAGCTACTACGACAAGCACGGCAAGCGCATCAACGATGCCACCATTCTCCGACGCATCAAATCAATCGGCATCCCGCCGGCCTATGAGTCCGTGTGGATCTGCCCATCGCCGAACGGCCACATCCAGGCAACCGGGCTCGATGCGCGGAGTCGCAAGCAGTATCGCTACCATCCGAAGTGGCGGGAGCTCCGCGACCAGAACAAGTATGAGCATATCATCCAGTTCGCCGCCGCTCTGCCCGCCCTGCGGGAGCGGGCCGCTGCCGACATGAAGCGGGACGGACTGCCCCGCGAGAAGGTTCTGGCGACAATAGTCAGTCTACTCGAGAAGACATTGATCCGAGTCGGCAACGCCGAGTATGCCGAGAAAAACAAGTCATACGGGCTCACCACCATGCGCCGCAAGCACGTTGAGGTCGGCCGCGGCGTCCTTCGGTTCGACTTCACGGGTAAATCAGGTAAGCAATGGAAGCTGCGCGTGGAGGATAAGCGGATAGCCGTGATCGTGAAGCGCTGCGCGGAGATTCCCGGACAAGAACTCTTCAAGTATCTGGACGACGAGGAACAGCCGCGCACGGTCGATTCCGGCGACGTCAACGCGTACATCAAGGACATCACCGGCGAGGACTTCAGCGCAAAGGATTTCCGGACCTGGGCGGGCACGGTTCTGGCGGCGCTGGCTCTGGCCGAATTCAAGAAGTCTGACAGCCAGGCCGAGGCGAAGCGCAACGTCGTGGCCGCGATCGAGAGCGTCTCGAAGCAGCTCGGCAACACACCGGCAATCTGCCGCAAGTGCTACGTGCACCCTGAGATCCTGAACGCCTACATGTCGGGGGATCTCGTGAAGATGATTGAAGCCAAGATCGCGCAGAAGTTCAAGCGCCAGTATGCCAAGCTCAGTTCCGACGAGATCATGGTGCTGGCATTTCTCCGCAAGCGTCTCGATACTTTGAAGGCTCCCGCCTAGCCTCCCATACTAGTACCCTGACGCCTGCGTCCTCCTCGATACTTGCCGAGCACGGCTCAAATGGCCGGTGCTCTCGTCGGCAGAACAGGCCGTTTGTTTAAATCGAGGTGCTTGGCCTGGTGGTGGGGCCGGCGGCGCGGTCGCGCCTAGCGACCCGCTCGGTTCAGCTGCGTCCAGGCCGATACCGTCGCTTAGCGCTCTGCAGAAGGACCCGTGCACAAGTCGCCGTCCCGATAGCCGAATCGAAATGCGATCGGTAGATCGGGCCGGCATGGCCGCAAACAAGGTAACGGCGGTACGCGTGGGGCTGGGGAGGCAATCGACAGTCCGGGACTATCAAGCCGCCGAATTGGCGGCTTTTTCTTCGCTCCGTGGCTACCTCAAGAGGCGTTTGCTCTTGCCCGTTCGCGTGACTCGCGCCAACGTTCACGTCTTTCGCGCCGCCGCTTGGCGCGATCAGCAGGCTGCCGCAGCGGAGGAACAGGCGTCGGCGAGGTCGCACTCGTGTCCACAGCTGGAGTCGCCTCGGCCCTTTCCAAGGTCGTTGACCGCGCCTCCATCAATTCGAGCACCGCCCGACCTTTTGACGTGATCTTCCATCCTCCGCTTATTCGTTCGACAAGTCCTTGTGAGAAGATGTCGAGGTCTGGCACTCTGCCCGCGAGGCGCCTGGTGCGGTCTGCCCAGTCCCGGCCACTCGTCGCCAGGATGGCCATATCCCTCTTGAGGTCCTCCATCACGGCAAAGCCGTCCGGATAGGCTACCAAAATCTTCAGGACGGTGACCTGGAAGTTCACGCCGGCCCCCGCGATCAGCGCCACATCGTCGGCGCATGCGAGAGGGCGTCGCGACCAACCTGTTTGACACCCTCGGGAGAGATCTCACCTCTCGTCGCAGCCTCTAGGATTTTCGACGCGACGTGGGCACGCGCCCCGGTCTCGCGGTCCGAGACGCTTTCACAGACTTCATCGAGAACCGCGCGCAAAAGCGCGGTGGTTGCCATGTCGAACATAAGCTGCCCCCAGAAGGGAAAATCTAATCCTAGCGCGGTTTCGCACGCTTGGGGATTCAAGCATGTTAAGCTTGCTGATGGTGCACTGCACCTTGAATGTAGCGACCGCTGCCGGACGAAACGATCACAATATACCCCGCACCTTGCGCCTTCATCGCCGACAACGCGGCGTAGATCGGATAGGGCAGCCCCAGAAAGTTGACCTCGACCATTTGACGGTATTCGGCCGTGGTCGTGTTCTGGAAGGGTTGTGGCCGAATTCGGTAGCTTGGTCCAGACTTCGGCGTCAGCTCGCTCCAAATTCGGAACGAGGCGAAGTAAAACTCGCGGCCGTTGCAGATTTACAACCCGCATAGTCATTCCAGATACTAAGCTCGTCCGTCGAGACCGCCGAAACATATTTCATGTTTTACTTTTGACCAACAGCGGGGACCCAAAGTGTTTGATGTCTATCGCAATGACAAGCGCGAGTTGCTGGTTCTAAGCAACGGCTCTGCAATACCTGCCCTTTGCTCTCGGAGTAAGTGGCGCAAGGGCAGAAAACGAATTCTCAAAGTCAGCGACGAGATCAAGGCGACCGTTCAGAGACAGGGCTATTACGTTCGCAGCTTGCGGGTCACAAGGAGCGAGTGATCTAGGTCGAGCAAGTCGGTGGACTAAGTCGTCGCCGCCCCATCCAACCGCGCCAGCCCGTAATATCTTCCTCGATCTGCCGAATAGTTGTCCGGCAATCAAAGCCGGTACGTGCCTTGAGGTCCACGGCCAGCTTCCGGCGCTGCATGCGCAAATCGTCGAGAGCCGCCCTGTCCTTCAGGCAAACGTAAGCGGTCACGATAAGCTCAATCGCGTTTGGCATCCCCAACACATGTCTATCAGCAAGGCTTAGCTGCGAGACTCCTCATAACGGCATCCCTTCGCAGATTATATCCAGCAGCCGTCAAATGGGCCGTCCCTATGACCAGGCCGAGCCGCCTTAACTTCATGAGAGCAAGAGGGTTGCATAATTCAACGGAAAGTCCGGCTCCCAAAATTGCTATGGTGTGCTGTTCATCGCTATTTAAATCAGCCCACGAAATGTCCATCACGCGGCTCCCCGCTAGATAATTATCTAAAACCCAAATGCGTGCCTAATTTGCCGGAGCATAGCCATAGCGACCGACCGTCACTTAAGTATTGATCCAGCAGCGCTGTACTAATCAGCGCCACAACTTCCCCGCGAAGCCCTTAAACATTAGGGCTCTCCTTCAAGAGACCGCCAACTGTGGCGTGTTGAAAATCTACTGTTCTTAGAATGCGCTGCCGCGCATCGCGGCCTAATATTGCGAATGGTGGCATTGACGGCTCACCAATTCGTTAACGGGCGCGATAACCCGATGTGTGCGTAATGGGTGACCGTCTCGACGGACCCACGCCGCGATGTGCGCGATCGGCCTACGCGGACGTATGCTGAGTGCGCGAAGGCGAAAGAATATTGGCTAACCGCTTCCCACCCACCCGTAAATTTCCCAAGTGTCGCGCCGCCGCTGATCCGGTACGGTTCCGCTATGCGGCCTCCCGACCACACCGACCGACCACCAGCATGTGAGAAGTGCACCCGCGAAATGGTCCCGCTGGGAGGAATGCGAGCAATCGTAGGTCGGCCAGCCGTGCGGGTCTACAAATGCCTTCCTTGCCAACGGATCACTTCTGCGCCGGTACGGGAATAAGGCGAAAGCCCGGGGTGCCCAGCTAGGAGCTCATAACCTCAGCAGCCTGAACGGCAGGTCGTTCGGCTAGAGGACGAGGTTATGGCCGGCGGGCAAGCCGCGTTGATTTTGCGCAAGCACATAGGCGTTCTCTGCACTGCTTTTGGTCAAGCAGGCGTTGCCGCCGCGCGGCGCCTCGTTGCGAGGTAACCGTTGCAACTCGCGACAGGCAGAATTCAAATCGTTTGCAGCAATATCATCCCGACGACGGTCACAAAGAAACCGATTGCCGTCACTGCGGCGAAGCACCGCTCTACGCTATCCATGAACACACCCCCTGCCAAAAGAAATTAATTCAGCTTCTTTCGTGATGTACTGCTTTCCTGCCGCTGGCTCGCTCGTCCCTGGGGAGAGGTTGAGTTCTCCTCGCGCCGGAACAGAAGGCTCAGCCACAGTGAACGCTGGCTCTTGCCGTCGAGGGAACTACGACTAAACAAGAGCGCTCATGACGCCATGCCGTGCGCCGTCTAGTGTTCTCCACCCTATTTTCTATTTTTGCGTCGGAGTCATTATGATTATGATGTAGAATCAATTTTTACTTTCGAAACGCGACTCGGCTTTCGTTGTGGCTTCAAATCGCGTTTCAATCACAATAGGCGCAATCCAGCGCTTCTTCTTTGCCCTTGGCAATCGAGCTACAGAGGGGATGTCAAGGCAGCGTTTACGGTGCAACGGCGTAACGCCGCCTGCCCATATTTTTACGGGCATCGCTCTTTTCCCGCTTAGCATCTACTTGAGGTTGATTTTATGACGATCCCGGCGCGCCCATGAGCGTCAAAGCCATGGCCCCGCGAGCCAACTGGAAAGGCTTCCTGCGTTTGTCCCTCGTGACCTGTCAGTCGCGCTCTATCCGGCCACCTCCGAGAGCGAGAAGATCTCATGTTCGTCGCAACAATCGCGGACGTCCGCTTCCAGGCGCAATTCGGAACGCCGGGCGGCATTCCCTCGGCAAGCTACCAAGGAACGCTCGACGAGGACGGGTCCGGCACGCTGCAGGTCAGGGGCTTCGCCGGCAATCCCAAATACAACCTGAGGAACGCCGTCGCTGGCACCCCCATCAGCCACCAGGTCTCCGCAAAATCCTTGAGAACAAGGAGTATGCCTTCGGCTTCGATGCCCAGACCGGAGAGTACGGCAACCTGTTCGCGAAAGGGATCATCGATCCGACCAAGGTCGTCAGGTCGGCGCTGCAGGACGCCGCATCCATCGCAGCTCTGTTGATCACGACCGAGACAATGGTCGCTGATGCTCCCAAGAAAACGGATGGGGCCGCCCACGGCGCAATGCCGCGCGCTCTGCTTCGATGGCGCTCCTTCTTCTCGTGCCGCCGCCGGGCTTCGTCCATCGCTGCCTGCGCCTTGCCGACCGCCCTCTCCCGCCTCTTGCGCTCCTTGGCCCGGGCCGCCGTCATCCCGGCGCGGCTCGGCGTCTCGCCGCCTCTGCTCCTTCTCGAACTCCTGTGCCGCCTCGCGGGCTTCCTTGTCGCTGATTTTGGGAGACGCTCGCTTCTTCGGCTTAGCCCGCCTTCGCGCGCGGCTGACGGCGCCTTGCCGCAGCCGAGTTCGGCGGCAACTCGGAATGCTCGGCGAAGCGGCCCTTCGATCCAGCAGGACGCTTTAGCACGACGCCGGGCTTCGTCATCGCCGGGTCGACCACGTCGGCGTCCTCCGTCTCTTTCGCAACACCCTGATGGAACAGATTGCTCCGGCGCCCCAAGGCCTCGAGCGTCGCTTTCATTGATGGCGCGGCGATCGCAAGATCGTAGAACCCGAGCGAGGTCTGATAGGTCTTAGTCTTCTTGGCATGAGACGCTTGAATCCTCCAGTCAACCGGCGCGCTCAATCTCAGGAACGACAACGCGATTGTGCCGTTCGACTTGCGTCGCGAACTTATCCAAGCGAGCCGCCAGTGAGCGTACTTCTCGTCGAGGACGATCCCCTGATCCGAGAATTCGTCGTCGAAGCGCTGCGCGATGCAGGCTATCACGTGATCCACGCAAGCACCGGAGAGGAGGCGCTGGACTGGTGCAAGCGCCACGTTGCGGACGTGCTGGTCACCGACGTCCGGCTGCCCGGAAAGCTCGACGGCTGGCAGATCGCGGAGCACTGCCGCGAAAGCCATCCGGAACTGCCGGTCATCTACGCCACGGGCTACTCGCCCACGACACCACATCCGGTGCCGGGCAGCCGCATCGTAAAAAAGCCCTTCCATCCGGACGAGATCGTCCGGACGGTGCAGGAGCTGAGCGGGGGAAAGGGGATGCTGCCAAGCTAGAGGACGGCATCAAGCCCGAGCTACCGCGTCACTTGCGATCAGGCTCCTTGGCCGGCGGACCGCTCTTGTTTCCAGGCAAACCTTTGATGTTGGACGTGTCCTGCTGCTGGACGGTCGGATTCTGCTGGTTTGAGCTCGAGCTGGCGCCTACAGTCTCCCCCGGCTTGGCGGCTGGACCGTTCTTGTTGCCGGGCTGGCCGGCTATCCCGGCACCCGAGTTCTGCGCGCTCGGAGCGCCGGAGACGTCGGGCTTCGTCGTCTGGGCAAGTGCGACAGGGGTTGAAAGTGCAAGAGCAAAGACCAACGCGCTCGCAATGGACCTCATGGTGAACCTCCTCTGAAGGAATTCGGAAGCGCGAGTTGCGGCTACCTTGCAGTCGAACGTCGCGTTGCCTCGGGCGTTCCTTTCAGCACGGTGAGGTCCTTCAGCGATTGCCGAAATATCTAGCCCTCACCCTGGTCTCGGGATCTGCGCCCACGGCCACCTCTTCTCGCCGCCGCGACCGCCTTGGCTCGCTCCTCGCAGCGAGTGCGCAACTCTTCCAATTCGTCAGCCGAGAGGTGCTCGATGCCGACGAACGAATTCTGGACGCTGCCGGTCCGGATGAGCTCATCCAATTTGACCTGGATCGCAGCGCTGTCCCGGTTCTGTGAATTCTGTATCAGGAAGACCATCAGAAAAGTCACGATGGTCGTGCCCGTGTTGATGACGAGCTGCCACGTATCGGAGTACCGAAACAGAGGGCCCGTCACCGCCCAGATCACGATCACCGCGCAGGCCAGCACGAACGTCGATGCGCGGCCGGCCGCTTGCGAGGCCTTGTTGGCGATGGACGCGAACAACCGGCGCGGGCGCTGCTCGCTTTGTTGATGGCGCATGTAGTTCTCCTTCGACCGTGATCAGACGCGCCCCTGACGGAGACGCTCAACAGGACGAGCGGAGAGCTTGCGCCAGCCCACGGAGGTCGCCGGCGCGCTCACTAGGCGACCGGCACTCCATAGTAATCGTCGACCGAGCGTCTCGTTCGGGCGTCCCAGCTCCAACTGCTCTCGTCGCCGTATTTGGGAGCGCCTGTGAGCTGATCCTGGGTGACGCCGGTGACGTATCCGCCGAGGTTCGTGTCGTATTTCAGGGTCTGCCACGGCAGCGGATAGTGATCATCGCCAATGCCGAGCAGACCGCCGAAGCTGAGCACAGCGTAGGACACCTTTCCGCTGACCTTGTCGATCATGACGCGCTCGATGTAGCCGATCTTCTGCCCGTCGGGCCCGTACACGTTCGTGCCTTCGACCTTGTCGCTTCCGATGAGACTCGAGGTCTCCCGATCTTCCATGGCCATGTTGGCCTCCTGCATGTTGTCTTTCGCAATCAACCTGTCGACAAAGGCTCCGTTCCTGGCCGAGCAATACTGTTCGCGCCGGCGTCTGGGATCAGCCGCACCCAATGGACGGCCGCACCTGCCGACACCGAGCTCGGAGGAACGATCATCGTCCCACCCTATTGATCTGGAGGGACCGCCGCCCGCCGTCGAACTACGGCGCCTGTCGCGGATAGCCAAAGGTCTCATGACCCGCTATTCCAGAACTAGCGCTCGCGAGGATAGCCAAAGGCAGCGGCCTCCCTGCCCGCCTCAGTGCCGCGCTGAGCTGCTCAAGGAATCTAGGTCTGAATCAGGTCTTTGACGCGGCGCTCGATAGCTGGCCAGCGACGCCACCCGGCAAGGAATAGCTGCACCTCAACAGCAATTGCGCTGGCAGTCGAGGTCTCCATCAGCCGGAAAAGCTCGAACTACTTACCTGTCTTGTTCGTTATCTGACATCACCGGCCGGACGACTACGGGCGCCGGTTACTGAGAGACAACGCCGTTCTCCCGCTTGACCAGCATAGGATTGAGCCGTGCATCGAAAGCGCTCCAGTCCCCATACGTTCGACCAGCGGCTGTCCGCTGAAAAAGCCCGCCTCGAAGAACAACTGAACAATTCCACCCAGGAAGAACAACGCGAACTGATACAGCGAAAGCTGCGCGAGCTCGAAATAGCTTTTCAGATGGACAGGTGGATGGCATCGGGCGAACTGCAGCCTCCGCGCTAGGCTCCCCGCGCAACGGATGCGCTCGGAGCGACACAGCGGGAGCCGATCAGGCCTGTCGGTACTTTTTGTTTTTGAGCCGGGTCTACAGAATTTCTTGGCATCCCAATTTTCTCCGACCGGAACAAGGCATTTGGTCCTAGCGAGCAACCCCGAGGTCCGAGCAAAAGTCCAATGTTGAACAAAGGCGACCTGTGGTAATTGTCTTGGCCTCATCGGCCGAGGCTCTGCCCGTAGGCCTCGGTGACTGAGAGACCGAGCGCGCTCCCGCCTGCACAGGAAGGGAGTTGCCGATGTCAGGTTCATCGGAAATCGCTGAGCATATCGAACGGCGGAGACGGATGGCTGCCTACGCGGCCGAGATGATCGCGCGTTCTCGCGAGCTACTTGCTTATTCCAGAGCGCTGCTCGAGAAGAAGCCGCCGACGGCTTTCCTTGGCGAACGGCGTCACCTACTGGGCCCGGCCCCAATTGCCCTCCCCGATGGCGGGAGAGGACAGCAGCGGCGCCAGGCGTAATACATGCGGCGTCGTGCCGGACGTCCAGTAGACCTGTAAGGTCACCTCTGGCCCGACGGCGCTTGGGCATTCGAATATTTCGGGTTCTTCTTGTTGGCCTCGTGATGCCCGATCACGCATCCCGCCGCGGCGCCAAGCTTGCCGTGCCCGGCCATATGACCAGCGACGCCCCCGACGATTGCGCCCTTGATGCAGCCCTTCGCTTCCGCCGGCGAAATCGAGGCGAGCACCAGCAGGCACGTGGCGGCCAGGATCAGTTTCATGGTCGTCCTCCACTCTCCAGTTGTCGGTGATCAAGTCCCGGCAAGAAAACCCGTTCCGAACGACCGATCTTGGAACTAGCTGCTCAGGCAGCGTCCAGATCGCCGCGCGCGGAGACCGGCGAGGCGGCGGCCCGGCGAAGCCGCCCGGCTTCCTCGCTGCCGCACCTGGCGCATTTGAACTTGATCTCGGGCTGCGCAAGCAAGTCCTTGTGAGGGCCCACAGCCATCGGCCAGGCACCGCATTTCGGACAGTTCACCAGCAGATCATTCCTTTCGAGCATCGCGAAGGCTCCTGAACTGGCGCCCCATGGCCCGCCAACGAACCGACGACCCAGCCGTTCCCTGCACTCGCGCCGGCCTCGACGCGCGCGCGACGAAGCAGCCCTCAGCATCCCGGAACCCTGCGTCGTAGCGAGCCGTTGAAATCGCGCTACGCCTCGGAGGCACGGTGCCCAAGGCTGGTACGCATGAGATCGCCAGGCTGCTGCGAGAGTACGCGCAGCGGAGCGCGCTGCGCGGCGGCAACCCGTACCGCGCGAAAGCCTATTCCCGGGCAGCCGACAGCCTGACTGCGCTCGCCGTCCCTATCGAGCGGCTCATCGAAGAGAACAGGCTGACCGACATACCTGGCGTGGGCGAAGCTATCGCCGACATCGTAACCAAGCTGCACCGCACCGGCACGCATCCGAGTCTGGAGAAGCTCCGGCAGGACACCCCCGCCAGTGTTTTGGAGCTCTTGAGCGTGCCCGGACTTCGGCCCGAAAAGGTGCTGCGGCTCTACAAGGACCTGGGGATCACCTCGCTTGCCGAACTGGAGCAGGCGGCGAAGGAGGACCGGATAAAGAAAGCCAAGGGGTTAGGTGCAGCATTGCAGACCAAGATCCTGCAGAACCTCTCGATTGCCAAGAGCGGCCAAGGCCGGCTGCACCTGCATCGCGCCGCCGCACTGCTCGAACATGCGCAGGAGTCCCTCAGCAAATCCCGTCCCGAGCTCAAGAGGCTTACCATTGCCGGCGACTTCAGGTGCGGCTGCGAGCTGGTCGGAGATCTCGCCATTGTCGCGGAGGCACCGTGCAGCGGCATTGAGCCGGAGGTCGTCAATGCCACGGGGCTGCAGGTCCGTCTCGCCGATCGCAAGCACTTTGGCACTGCCCTGCTGCACGCCACAGGCTCGCCGGCTCACCTGGAGCAGCTTCGCCTGCTTGCCGAAAAGAAGGGAATGCGCCTCGAAGAGGACGGGCTGCACAAGGGACGCGGCGTGGTCGCCGGCACCGAAGAAGACATTTACCGGGCGCTCGGGCTTCCCTTCATCGAGCCCGAACTGCGCGAGGGACGCGGCGAGATCGAGCGCGCTTTGAAAGGAGAGCCGCCGAAGCTCGTAACCGATCGGGATCTGCGCGAGATCCTGCACTGCCACACGGACGCCTCCGACGGGACCGAGACCCTCGAGACGATGGCGAAAGCCACCCTGAAGCGAGGCTACAAATACTTTGGCGTCGCCGATCACTCGAAGTCAGCGCACTACGCCGGAGGCCTCTCAGTGGAGCAGATCAAGGAGCAGCATCGGGAGGCTGACCTGCTCAACAGGAAGTTCGGCAAGGATTTCCGAATCCTGAAGGGCATCGAATGGGACATCCTGGCAGACGGGTCGCTGGACTATCCGGACGATGTGCTCGAGAAGTTTGATTTCGTCGTCGCCAGCATCCATGGGCGGTTCAAGCTGGACAGAAAGGCGCAGACCGAACGCCTGCTGCGCGCCATCGGCAATCCCTATACCACCGTCATAGGCCATATGACCGGTCGCCAGCTTCAGCGCCGGCCAGGGTACGAAATCGACGTCGAAAAGGTGCTGCGCGCCTGCGCCAAGCAGGATGTCGCCGTCGAGATCAACGCCCATCCCTGGCGTCTCGACCTGGACTGGCGATGGCACCAGGCGGCGCTTGAGTTCGGCTGCATGATGAGCATCAATCCGGACGCCCACTCGATCCGCGAGCTCGACCACATGCACTGGGGCGTCCAGATGGCACGCAAACGCGGCGTGCCGGGTGACCGAGTCCTGAACGCGATGACGCTCGCCGAGATAACCCGTCATCTGAAGCGGAAACGGCGAACTTTGTCCCGCGCGGCGTAGCGACAACGGCCTTCTCACCCAGCCCCATCGACTTTAACGAAACGATAGCCGTGCTCGGCGGTTGACAGAGAAAGCTTTGTGAGGAGGACAGACCATGAAGCGGGATCAATCTTCCAACGCGCAAGTCCGCAAGGCCCGCTCCTCAGGGATCGCGTCCGGCCTGCAGCCGGGCGGCACGAAGCCGTTGGACAAGTCTGGCGTGACGATGGGAAGCGAAGGGACTGGAGGCGGGAGCACAGAAGGACGTTCGATCGGAAGCGCGAAGGCGGATGACCAGACGCGGGAGCCATCAAGCCGCCGCTAGCAGGCGCTAAGAAATCGCCGCCAACGAGGAGGTGAGCATGGCAGACACCCCGGATCCGGCCGCACCGGCTCCTCCCGGTGAACGAATTCGACCGGCACCTCGCTTTCCGGTCGCGCTGGAAGGACAGCCAGCGATCGTCACCGGCGCAAACTCAGGAATCGGCCGTGCAGTTGCCCTCGGCCTCGCGGCCTCGGGTGCCGACGTCGTGGTCAACTACATCGCTGATCCCGAGAGCGCAGAAGAGGTCGCCCATCGGATCGAAGCCCTTGGCCGCAAAGCGATGGCTGTTAAAGCGGACGTCAGCAGTGAGGACGATGTCCGGTCGATGTTCGCCAAAGCCATCGATCGCTTCGGGACGCTGCACATCGCGGTGAGCAACGCGGGCTTGCAGCGCGATGCGCCGTTCCACGAAATGACACTCGAGCAGTGGAATAAGGTGATCAGTGTCAATCTCACGGGTCAATTTCTCTGCGCCAGGGAAGCCATACGTGAATTCAAGCGACGAGGTGTCCTGAAGGACATTTCGGTCGCGGCGGGCAAGCTTGTCTGCATGAGTTCCGTCCGCCAGGAGATACCTTGGGCGGGACACGCCAACTATGCGGCCTCGAAAGGCGGCGTCATGCAGATGATGAGAAGCGTGGCCCAGGAGATGACTCCGCTCGCCATCCGCGTCAACGGGATCGCGCCGGGCGCCATTCGCACCCCGATCAATCGACCGGCCTGGGAGACCAAAGAAGCCTACGAAAGCCTGATGACCCTCGTCCCGTATGAGCGCATAGGCGAGCCCGACGATATTGCCCAGGCGGTGACCTGGCTGGTTTCGGATGCCGCCGACTACGTCACGGGCGCGACCCTGTTCATTGACGGCGGCATGATGCTCTTCCCCGGTTTCGCAACCGGCGGCTAACCCGCCAGGACCCAATGTAACTTCGGCCCGCGGGCAGCCATCCCGGGCGCCTTTCTGCCGAAACGATCATGGAGCTCCCAGGGAACGAATCAGCCCGGCGGCGTTGAGTCCGCATGTGTGCCGTGGCGTTGCGTCAGTCTCGTTCGGAAGTATCGCGCGTTGCCGGCGCCCGCAAAATCGCTATTCCAGGTTACATCGAGCCGTGCGATCCCACGCTGCGCGAGACTCCGCCCCGCGGTGAGAGCTGGGTCTACGAGATCAAGGCGGACGGCTATCGCGCGCAACTGCATCTTAATGATGGCGCCGTTACTGTGTATTCGCGCAAGGGACTCGACTGGACTGAGCAGTTTTCCTCGATTGCAGCGGCGGCTCATAAGCTGAACGCAAAGAGCGCGATCATCGACGGCGAGGCCGTCGTCTTCGGCAGGGGCGGGCTGCCCGATTTTCAGCAGCTTCGACGCGAGCTCGGCCGCAAGCGTAGCGAGCGTGTGCGCTACCATGCGTTCGATCTCCTGTACCTCGACGGCTACGATCTACGTGACGCCGCGTATGAGGATCGCAAGCGTCTATTGCAGGAGCTCCTGAGGGACGCTCCGCAGACCTTCATCTACGTCGAGGCTCTCGAGGCTGATGGGGACGAGATCTTCGCAAAGGGCTGCAAGCTCGGCCTGGAAGGACTCGTCGCGAAACGTTTTGGCCGCCCGTACCGCTCAGGCCGGCAGGAAACCTGGATCAAGCTGAAGTGCAAGAAGAGCGAGACCTTTCCGATCGTCGCCTTCGTCGAAAAACTGGGCGCTCACCCGCGCAAGATCGCCTCGCTCTACGTGGGCCACCGGGAGAACGGCAGGCTCGTCTACGCCGGCAAGGTCCGGACCGGGTACACGGAGACGAGCGCGCGCGAACTGCGCGAGCGGCTGGATCCGCTAATCCGGCGGACATCGCCGCTCGATGTCCGGATCAAGAAACCGAAGGCGACCTGGGTTGAACCGAACGTGGACGTCGAGGTGGAGTATGGCGCGCTCACGGACGATGGCCTGCTCCGCGAAGCGGTCTTCAAAGGTCTTCGCGACGATCTCGCGCTGCGTAAGGTGAAAGCGCCGCGGCTGGCGCCCTCCTCTGTGGCGCGGCCAAAGCTGAGCGTTCCGAAAGAAAATATCCTGCAACTGCTGCCCGATGCTGTTGTCCCCTCCAAGGAAGAGCTCGCAGATTACTGGAAGCGGGTCTGGAAGAAGGCGCTGCCACATCTCGGCCACCGTCCGCTCAAGCTGGTGCGACACGTGCACGGCACCACGTTCTACCACAAAGGTCCGCTTCCGAAGGACATCCCGGAAGCCGTGCACCACCTCCACATCCAGAAGCGCGAGGGCGGAGAAGGGACGCGCCTCTGGGTCGACAGCCTAGATGGCTTTCTTGGGCTGGTTCAGATCGGCGCCATCGAGCTGCACCCGTGGAATTCAACCGTGGAAGACTTCGAACACGCAGATCGCATCGTTATCGACCTCGATCCTGGCGAGGGCGTCGAATGGAAGGCCGTGGCTGAAGCGGCGCTTGAGCTACGCAGGCTCATGAAACGCGAAGGGCTCGACACCTGGCCCAAGCTGACCGGCGGCAAAGGAGTTCATCTGATGGCGCCGCTTGAGGAGTCGATGCTGCACGATCAGGCGCATCGGGTCGCGCGAGGGCTTTGCTCCGAGTTCGCTGCACGCGATCCCCGCCGCTACATCCTTTCGGCGCAGGCAAAGCGCAGCAACCGGATCTTCCTCGATTATCTCCGCAACGGACGCGGAACCACCGCGATCGGCACCTATTCGCCGCGGGCACGCGAAGGATTTCCGATTGCTGCACCCGTGACCTGGACGCGCATCGAGCAGGGCATCAGGCCGGACGCGTTCACGATCGAGAGCCCGTTTCGGACGAAAAGGAGCTCCACATGACGGATGCATTCGAACGCTGGGTGGAATGGGCCAAAAAGCCACGCGGCGAAAGATCGGGCCTTTCGTCCGAGATCTATCTAGCCTGATGTCTTTACCCAAGGAAGACCGCGCCGACCGGCAGAAGGTCAACGCCGCGGTTGCGCAGCACGCCGAACTGCGCCGGAACGAAAGGACTGTATGGCTATATCTCAATGACTACCACCGATAATGCAGCGGAAGGTCGGCGACCCGGAATGGGTGAAGGTGTTCGCGTCCGAGGACGCCGCCGATAGATGGTTCGACCAGCACGATCCCGAGGGCGTTGCGTGGGAGTACGAGATCGAAGGCGGGCAGCGGCAAACGTCCATTTGGATCTACATCGCCGATGAGATCTCCAGGACAATTGGCGACTCTTCGTGGGCCAAGCTGTTCGCCTCAAGCAGACCGCAGAGAAATGGCTTGAGCAGAACGCTCCCAGCGGCAAAGTCTGCGAATACCCGATCGAGAAGTAGCGCGTGAATACGTTGATCGATAGCTCTATCTGGTTCACCACCGACCGGAACAATGAGCTCGCCCGATGCATTCTGCTCATCCTCGATGAATGGACCGTCACAGACCATATACTGCTCGACAGTTGGCAACTGCTCAGATCGGGGGCGGCGGGGTCTGGTGTCGAGCCCGGCAAAACAGCGATCTTGAATCGGCTTTGCAGGTCACGGCCGCGCCGTGGACGAAAAAACCACATTTGCCCCCTACACTCCCGAGATCGATGATGTTTACAGACCAAAAGGATATGTATCAGGAACACCGGCTTTTGAATGCGCCGCCTCCAACGGGATTACCGCATGCGTTTCGTCGAACCACACAAGAGCATCGAATTGCTGCGGCAGAGACGCTTCCGCATAGTGGCTTTGCAGCTCCGTCTCAGGCCGGTAGATGACACCGATGAAGCGCTCAAGTCGCGGCTCGAGCAAGCGGCGTCGTAGCGCTTCGTCCCGATCGAACGCGATCAAAGACGGTGGCACGCCCGCGTCGTGAAAGGCGCGCTCATAGCTGTCCGCGCGCGATGGACGAACAGACATCACCTGCATGTCGCCGTCCCAATCGGAGGCTGCCGCCACGGTACCAGTATGTGTACCAAAGCCGATCAATCGGGCCGCTTGCCCGAATTGTTGCCGGCAGAGCTGGCCGATGTTCAATTCGTCCCGCACGGCTCCCATTTCGGTGAAACGAGCATCGCCAATATGCGAGTTGTGCGCCCAAACCACAGCCTTGGCGTCGAAACCTTGGGCATCGATGATGTGATTGAGGGTTTCGAACATATGGCTGTCACGCAGATTCCAGGATTCAGCGCCGCCGTAGTACATGATGCGGTAGTACCGCTCTGCTGAGGCGATCAGGCGAGCGTTCTGGGCGGCATCCAAGTAGCTATCCGGATCATTTGCCGAGTAATCGAGCTGCCGCTCAAGTATATCGCGGCACTGCCGAACCACTTCGCTCTCGCATTTGCGATAGCTGTCGGTGAGCACTGCTCTGCCATAAGTCGCCGGGTCGCGCTGCCAAGGTGTTAGACAGCCGTAGCGTTCGCGAGCGACAGCGGCCGCGTTCGGATCGACCTTTTCCAGATATGACAATACCGCGGCGATCGAACCGCGCATGTTATAGATATCGAGCCCGAAGAAGCCGGCACGCTCTTCGGCCGCACGATTCTGGTTATGCCGGCGCATCCAGTCCACAAAATCCCGGACCGCGGTGTTCCGCCACATCCAGGTGGGAAATCGCTGGAACGGTTTCTCTCTGCTCTCGCGCTGACGGTGCCTCACGTAAGCGTCTATTGCCGCAGCGTCCGGCCAGTCCGCCTCGACCGCGACGATTGAGAATCCGTATTCCTCGATAAGGCGGCGAGTAATCGCAGCCCGCGCTCGGTAGAACTCCGAAGTACCATGACTCGCTTCGCCGAGGAGGACGACGCGCGCCTGACCGAACCGATCGAACATTTCGCCAAACGCGAGATCGTCCAGGGCCGGCAACGGTTCGGCGGCCACTCGAATCGTCTCGCTGATCGATCGGGATCGCGTGCGGCCCGGAATGTGGTTGCTGGCCGACCGTGTCCCATCTTCCGCCCACCCCTGCTCGCCGATCAAGGGCACGAAGCGCACGGCCCCAAAACTCTCCTCATCGAATTCATTTTCCGAGCGGCGCGTGATGCGGAGCAAGGTCTGTTCGGCCTCATCACCGATCGGGATAATGAGACGGCCTCCCGGCGCAAGCTGTCGCTTGAGAGTTTCGGGAACGAATGGTCCGCCCGCCGCGACCAGAATGGCGTCGAACGGTCCCTCCTCTGGCAAGCCTTGCGTGCCATCTCCAACATGCACGGTGACGTTCTTGTACCCCAGCAAAGCGAGGCGCTTCCTGGCCGTCTCGACGAGACCGGCGTGCCGCTCGATCGTGTGCACACCCCGCACGAGCAGCGACGCAACGGCCGCGGCATAGCCAGACCCCGTCCCGACTTCGAGGACAGTGTCCGTGGCTCGCAGTTCGGCAGCCTCGGTCATCAAGGCGACAATGTAGGGCTGTGAGATGGTCTGACCGTTGGCAATCGGTAGTGCGCAATCTTCGTAGGCGAACTCCTCGGCTCCGCTTTGGACGAACTGCTCACGGGGCACCTTCCGCATTGCGTCGAGGACGCGCGCATCGCGAATCCTTCGGGCCGCGAGCTGAACCTCGACCATTCGGTTACGCAGACTATCAGGATCGAGCATGGACCACCTTAAGCCAGATCATCCTATCTGACTGAGCGGGATCGCTGAAAAACTGGCCTTCTGCGGCGCACTAAGTTGACAGAATTCCCGCGGCAGAAGCACCGACCCATCGACCTCGCCAACACGGACATCAATCAGCGAAATGCCCGATTGTTGCTAACGCCCGACGCCCTCCATGCTTGCCCCAGCCTAGACCGGCTCCTTGCAGCCTCAGTGCCCGGGAGAGTTCCTCCGCCATTCACAAACGAGCAGTACGGGAGCCGCAACCACACGACGGGGGTATAGGTGGTAGCGGGGATCCGCTACATCGCTCGCCCCACTATTTCGGAACCTCTATTTTCTTATCGACGGGCAGCCTAACCCCGGACGTGGAGCCTCAATAGTGTGGCCAGAGCCGCCGTCTGCGCGAGATTCGTCGCGGCCGATAAAAAGTCTCGGCGTACAGTGCGACCGGACAGGTGACCAGGGACAGTCTCAGAAAGCCTTTCCCGAGTTCGCGTGAGAGACAATTTACATGGCACTCCGAAAACGATGACGCCTCGGATTCAAGACGAACGAGGCGGCGCTTCTCTCGATTGAATACCTGAGCTATACGAGTATCACTTATGCAGCGTTTGGCCCCATGTTCATGCAGCTCTGGAAGAAGTGGACCATCGATAAGCCCGCGGCATTCGGCGATCTGCTCCCGGGTCGTCATGGGAGTACTCGGTCGCCTCCGACGTGCTGGCACGTCTCGTCAAGGTGAGACCAACAACGGACGCGTTGAGCTTCGTGCTGTCACAGGGCCGGACTACGGCCGTAAGGGCAGTGATAGCGACGCCGGCATGGATGACGGCGGGCCCGAGGGCGAGTGCCTCCCGCGAGCGACTCAACGCGGATTTACGTCTCCTTGGTATCAATTTTGCTTTTGTGATATCGTCTCACTCGTGCGCATGTCTATGCATGGGCGTGGGCATGTTCACTGAGAGCCAATTCTTACAGAAGACGACACGGCCAAGAAAGCGAAGAAGGCAAAGAAGACCGCGAAGGCAGCTACCAAGAAGGAGGAAAAGAGGACTTCAAAGAAAAAGAAGTAGTCGTATCGGCTATGATCTATTGGTGAATCCCCTTCGCGGTGGCACTTCAGTCGCGTCCAAGGTCGTGGATTTCCGGTCGCATGCCGTCAGGCGTGAGTTCGAGCGTCGCAAACGTGATCGGCAGCTTGAAACGCCGGGGCCCCGCGCTGCCGGGATTCAGATAGAGAACGCCATCGACCCTGTCGATCTTCGGCACGTGGGAATGCCCGGAGACGATGACGTCGATGCCGGCTCCGGGATCGGCCTTCAGCGTCTTCAAATCGTGCAGGACGTAGATCGACTTTCCCGCCAGGCGCACAAGAGTCGTGTCGGGGTAGTCGCGAGCCCACTCGCCACTGTCCACGTTTCCACGAATGGCCGTGACGGGCGCGATCCGGCGAAGCGCGTCCACGATCTCGGGGCGCCCGATGTCGCCGGCATGAATGATGTGATCGACGCCCGCCAGGCCTCGTTCCGCCTCGGTCCTCAACAGGCCGTGCGTGTCCGAAATGATTCCAATCCTGAACATCATTTCCCGGCGCTCTCAACCGCGATCGCCAAAAGACGATCAAGAAGCTCAGCTTGAGCGGTCAGCATCTTGGTCCGCGCGAACTCGATATCGAACCATTCCGCGCGGTCAACTTCGGGAAAGCTCTGCCGTCGACCGCTTCGGGGCGGCCATTCGATATCGAAGGTATTGCTGGTCAGCGCTGCCGGGTCAAAGTGGCCCTCGCCGGCGAATGCGATGACGCGCTTCCCTCCTCGCTGTCGGACTTCCCCCAGCGCCTGGAGTGGACCAATCGAAGCGCTCGGGCCGAGTTCTTCGGCAAATTCGCGTCGAGCGACATTCTCCGGAGCATCATTAGCATCGATTTCGCCCTTAGGAATGGACCAGGCGCCATCATCCTTCTTACGCCAGAACGGACCGCCGGGATGAACGAGCAGTACCTCGAGCCCCCGAGCGCCCTTGCGGTATGCGAGAATGCCCGCGCTCAAGGTCGATCTCCTGGAATTCATTTTCGTCGCAGCCATATCGCTCCTACTTTGCTGAGCAATCGAGAGCCGGCGAGCCGCTCGCCGAGCGCATGCTTAGCCTCGTTGGTCCTACCGCCGTATTTCGGCCTCGCGGTCGGCCGCCTTCCTGGCGCGCACTGACCCGCCGGGCCGCCATTAGACGGCGCACAAGATGATCTCGCGTGACCTCGTTGAGATGGGATTTACCATTCGCCAGAGCCTGCCGCGAAGGATGAAGTAATGGCCGTCCGGCGTCACCGGATACTTCACGACACCTAAGCCGACTTCCGCTGCGGCTTGGCCGCCGGCTTCTTCGCCGCGCCCTCCTTCGCCGGCTTCTTGCCTGCGATCGGCATCAGCATTTCCTTCTGCCCAGCGGCGGCCTTACGCGGCTTTTTGCCTGATTTCTTGGGTACCTCTGTCGCGGACGCACCCTCTTTTCCGATGCTCTTGCGCAGCGCATCCATCAGATCCACGACGTTCTCGCCGCGAGGACGGGCTTTCGCAGTGATGGGTTTGCCGGCGCGCTTCTGGTTGATCAGATCGATGAGGGCGGTTTCGTACTGGTCTTCGAATTTGTCCGGCTCGAAATGGCCCGCCTTCTGATTGACGATGTGCTTGGCGAGATCAAGCATGTCCTTGGTGACTTTGACATCCTGGATGTCGTCGAAATACTCATCGGCTGAACGGACTTCGTAGGGGTAGCGCAGCAACGTGCCCATCAGTCCCTTGTCGAGAGGCTCGAGCGCGATGATGTGCTCGCGATTGGTCAGTACCACGCGACCGATCGCGACCTTGTTCATCTCGCGGATGGTTTCCCGAATGACGGCGAAGGCATCGTGCCCGACTCTACCGTCAGGGCGCAGGTAGTAGGGGCGAATGAGATATCGCGGATCGATCTCGCTGCGGTCGACGAACTCGTCGATCTCGCGATGATTCGCGTCGATTCCAGCGCGACGTTCTCAAGCTCCTCCTTGGTCACTTCGATGAAGGTATCAGTTGTAGCCCTTGACGATGTCCTCGTTGTCGACCTCCTCGCCGGTGTCGGCGTCCACCTTGGCGTAAGCGCGACCGGACAGGTGACGAGGGAAAGACGCAAGAAGCCTTTCCAGTTAGCGCGGGGGGCCATGCCGGGGAACTCCGATACTGATACCGGATTCAAGACGAACGACTTGGCCTGGTTCCGACATGGCGACCCGTCTCATAGGAGGATTTTTCTCAGCGGCTGCCCGGTTGGACTCGACATCTGTTCTGGTTATGTTCTAATCCAGACATGACCGACCGACGCGCGAGCTGGCGCATGCCGACCCCGAAGCAGATGGAAAAACTGGCCGCTGAAGCGGCCCGCAGGCCGACACCTTCCGCTGCGGCTCCAGATGCGTCGTTGCCGGCCGAATATTGGGAATCGGTCCTTAAGGACCCTCGCGCCGAGGCGACCGTGGCCCAGGCCCAACAGCAATGCCTTTCGGAAATCAAGGGCCACGTACTGCGCGTCTCCTGCCGCCGCTGCGAGCGGACTGTGGAAATCCAGACCGCCGATGCCGTGCGCTTGTATGGCGCCAACGCGGTCTGGAAGGACGAGGCGCAGCGGCTGCTCGACACTACCTGCCAGCAGCGCACCGGCAGGCATGAAGAAGACGGGTGCTGGCCAGCGTTCGAGACGCCGTAGTCGCTCTGGATTGCCGATCCGATCTCTCTGCGCCTGGATGTCCGGATGGCCCCGAAGTATCACCCTACGCCCCTGTCGGGCGGCGATCGCAAGGCTCTGGCGAAAGAGCTCGGCAAGGCACGTGCGATGGCTAACATCCTGGCGACCCAATCGGCGGAGATGCGGGCCAAAGGCGAGGCGATGATCCAGCAAGCCGATAGGCTGCTTTGCGAAAGCTGGAACGAGCGGATGTGGAGTGACGGCGAACCGATCGATCCGTCGCCGACCATCGATCAGGCCGTGAACGGAGGCTTCCCCTGGCTGGAGATCAGGTGTGCGCGCTGCAAGACGCCGAGCGACGTGGACCTGGCGGCGATGAAGCATTCCGCCGACAACCTTCGTGCACGATCTCGCCAGCCGGCTGCGCTGCCGCAAATGCGCCAAGGCCCGCCGGCGTCCACCCGCGACTCTGCTACAGTTGACGTGGCAGCCGCGCCACCCTCCGACCGAATCCTGACGATGTGCAATCTTTACTCGATCACGACTAACCAAGCCGCGATCAGCGCGCTGTTCCGCGTCGTCAACCGATACGTTGGCAATCTGGCGCCGATGCCGGGGGTTTTTCCCGACTACAAGGCACCCATCGTGCGGAACGGAGCCGAGGGCCGCGAGCTCGCTACGGCGCGATGGGGGATGCCATCGTCATCAAAGGCGCTGATGGACGCCACGAAGAAGCGAGCCGAGAAGCTGCAGGCCAAGGGCAAGACGGTGGATTTCAAGGAATTGCTGCGGATGGAGCCTGACAGCGGAACGACCAATATCCGCAACGTGACGAGCAAGCACTGGACTCGCTGGCTGGGCGTAGAGAACCGTTGCGTTGTTCCGTTCAATTCCTTCAGCGAGTTCAACAAGGCCGAAGGCGGCGACATCTGGTTCGCGCTCGATGAGACCCGTCCCCTCGCCTGCCTCGTCGGCATCTGGACCAACTGGACGTCTGTCCGGAAAGTCAAAGAAGGTGAGACGACCAACGACCTCTTCGCGTTCCTCACGACGGAGGCGAACGCCGAGGTCGGCGCCATCCATCCGAAGGCGATGCCCGTGATCCTGACGACGCCGGACGAGGTCGAGACCTGGATGACCGCGGGTAGTGATGAGGCACTAAAGCTGAAACGACCGCTTCCGGATGGCTCGCTTCGGATCGTCGCTCGAGGTGTCAAGGAAGATCCGGCGGGATCCGCGACGTGACGGCGGCCGACATGGGTGCAGCGTGGCCGCGCGGCTCGTTCATATGTGGACGGCCCCCGACTTGCAAGGATTGGCTCTGGCAGCATGCTCGGATCGCTTGCGCTCATATGTCCGGCCTGTTTTCGGGTCTTGCGACCACCGGCCAAGAAGGGCTTCGCGGACAGTGAGATCCAAACACGAGAGCGGCATTTTCTGCCGGTAAACCGAGCGGAGCATTTCACTGGCCGGCTCGCGCCGAACGTACCACCTCTTCCTATCTTGCAAGTTCCGCCCTCAGCTTCAAACCTTCCGGTCTGGCGCCAAGCTCTGCACTTGTTTAAGGCTATGTCGGCATCGGCATGACGCTGGTCGCAGGTCGGTACCGTTCGCCGCTGACCATCAGTTTCCACGCGATCCGCGCCGGCTTATTTGCCAACGCTATGGCCACCAGCTTCGGCGGCTTCCCGACTATCCCGCACCCGTGATCCGCAACACAGAAGCCAGGCACCGACATGACGATGATGCGTCAGTCGTCACCGCGCGCCAGCTTCGCAATGGCCCGACGCAGCTTGATTTCGATGCACCGCGCGCAGATCAGCTCGCCGTCCCCGGCCGGTGGCGCAAGAACCGTCAGCTCTTCTGGCGCGAACTCTTCTTCGCAATGATCGCAGCGGGGGATTTTGTGCACCCGCGCATTTGGTCACGCAGTTGTGGCGGAATTCGGTAAAAGCCGCCCGAATGAATCCAAGAACCGCTGGTCAGTTGGTGGTCTGGAAAACACAAAAAGCCGCGCCGACAGGAATCGGCGCGACTTTTCTCGAATAGCCAAAGACGATCAGGAATGATGCTCTCGACTATTTCTCTTTGATGACGGTCGCGCTGCTGCTGCTACCAACCGTCCCCTCCTCGCAAACCTTGGTCTGCTTGATGCGATCTTCGGCTTCCACGCGGCTCTTGAAAGCCATCGGACCGATCTGTGTTACGACCTCCTTATCCACCGGGCGTGTGGTGGTAACCGTGCATTGGTGGCTCGGGCCTTGCACGACATAGTACTCATCGGCCAGTGCCGGGGCGGCGCATCCGATCATTAATGCGCCAGCAAGAAGAAGTGGTGCCTTCATTGTCGCCTCTCTCTGTTCAGGTGCTGCCGACCGGCGCGATCAAGAAACCGTCACGTGCTACCGCGCACGCGACCGCTCCTGCTCTCTTCTGTCGGCGGCTTTGTAACTCATTGCGGACTGTAACTGTTCTGAAAGGGCGCGTCCTTGAACGAAGCCTTGGCACGAGACGGAGGTGTCGCAACGGTCAGTTGTTGGATGATGTGCTCAGACTCTGACGGCCGCTGCATTGCGCGGGCTTCCGCTCCAGAAGCACAAACAAAAACGCCGTCCAGAAGGAGCGGCGAGTTCGAAATCTACATGTGAGCGGAACTCACTTCTTCATGGCGTCTGCTGCGTCTCTCGCCGCATCCTTAACGTCACCTGCGGCATTATGTACAGCGCCCTTGGCCTTGTCAGCCTTGCCTTCCATCTGCAGGTCCTTATCGCCGGTCAGCTTACCGGCGCCTTCCTTGATGCTGCCCTTCGCCTTATCGGCGCCACCCTTCACATGCTCGCGATCCATAACGCTCTCCTTCGATCTGGATGAACTAAACCGGCGAGACGGTTCGGCGTTCCTCCGGCCGGCTGCAGCAAAATCAATCGGGTAAGCGGCGGCCTCAAGAAAATGTGTCTCCCGTCGGTGTTACCAAGGAAACTATCTAGTCCCTTGGGCGCAACGAAGTTGAACGCCTTTCCGTCGCTTCGTTGGAACTGGATCGATGCGTGGGCGGTGAAGCAGAAGTCGCGGAGCGTGGCACATTTACACCCGCAGCCAACCGCAATAGCTCGCGTCAAAATACCAGAGTGCTAGAATACAGGGATTCGCACCAAACAGGGTGCATTCGTGAGTGCTGCAAGTACCGGCGACGCGCGAGCGATGAACATCTTGCGCGAACTGCACGAGGTCGAGACGGAGCTGGTCGGCAAGACCGTCGTTTTGTGTGACGGCAAGGCTGGCACAATTGATCGCGTCTTCCTCGATGATGAGCACGGACTTCGCATCTCGGTCGCGGGACATGAAGGTCGCTGGCCGATTTCGACGGTGAAACACATTGAGGGCTGATCGGCCGTGCGCCCGGTGGCAGCATTACCCTCCCAGCGCGCGCTCGACGACCTGCGATCAATCAGTGAATGGTTGACTTTACCGAGTCTGCCGATTGGTCGAGAGCTGTATTCTCCTCGGCCTCTCGCACTCGGCCTCGAAGGGTCTCAAGTTCGGCAAGCTGAGAAAGAAGTGCCTGAACGCGCTGGCACAGAACAACACGCTTGTACGCCCGATTGCGGTTACTCATTGCACGCCCCCGATTGTTTGAACGTTGGCTCCCTGGGTCGGTTCTCATCCCCTATTGCAGGAGTTTTCCCACCCGGCCGGATCAAGCGAACTGGTTGAGCTAGCGACGTTGCATTCCCGGAAGTGGGACGACAGCTCAAGCTCAGCCAAGTGCTCCCAGCATTCCGCGTCCGCAAGGAGTTTCCATTTTTTCATGCTGTTGTACGCGGCCTGTTGCCGGCACAGAGAACCCATCGCGCGCAAGCGTCGGACCTTCTCCACTGCGAACCCTCCTTCGGACCTGCTTTTTGCAAGCCATTGTTTGTGTCGGATTGAAAGTCTGGCAGAATAAAATGAAGGGCGATAGTCCGCTGTTTGACTGGTTTAAATGATAGCGCAATCGTCTGACTTTTTGTCTAATGAGTGCCAAGCATTGACGAAGTCCAAAAGCGTATCGCAGAATGAAGGTGCTCTTCCGGACCTCAAGCCCCCCAATGTTGGAGCGCTGTTAAGGAAGGTGACGGCTCCAGTCCCACAACTGGAGCCGTTTTTGTTGCTCATCACAAAGGGTGCAGGCAAGCGCACTCATTTCGGGGTTCAGGGGGTCTCATTTGCTGTCGTTCGCTTAACCGCAAATTCTATTCGCTTGATGCTTCACATCGCTTTCGAATGCTACTGAGAGCTGGCGCAAGTGCTCTACATCAAGGCAATGATGACATCATTTCATTCATCGGGGCCAAGCGCCACCGCAGTGTGCGCGTGCCTTATGGCGGCCGTTCGATTATCTTCACGCCTTCCCGCTCGGAGGTACAATATTTCGTTGCAGAACGCCGTCTGGCCGCGTGCGCCAGCGCGTAGTTCGGCTCGAGCAAAAGTGCCCGCTCGAGAAGTGGCACTGCCTGCGATGCACCTTCCGGCATCCCAGTATTCACCAGAGGCGTCGCGCGTAACACGAGGTCGTAGGCGTCGAGATTGTCGGGCCGTTTTTGCTTCGCGCGTTCGATTTCGGCCTGACGGACGCTGGGCTCGATCGCGGCCACCGTGCTCACGGTAATTTCATCCTGCAGAGCAAAGATGTCGTCGACGGCGCGGTCGTAGCGATCTGCCCAAATGTGGGCCCTGGTTTCCGCGTCAATCAGTTGCGCTGTGATCCGCACGCGGTTGCTTACCCGCCGCACGCTGCCTTCCAACACGTAACGAACACCCAGTTCGCGTCCAACCTGCTTGATGTCAACTGACCGTCCCTTGTAGGTAAAGGTCGAATTGCGGGCGATCACGAACAGCCATTTGAAACGGGACAGCGCGGTGATGATGTCTTCCACCATCCCGTCAGCGAAGTATTCTTGCTCAGGGTCACCGGACATATTCTGAAAAGGTAGAACCGCGATTGAAGGTTTGCCAGGTAATGGCAGCGGTCGATTGCTGTCCGCAATCGTCAGCTTCGGTGCGTTACCCAATCTGACGCGATATAGTCGAACCATCCGATCAATGTTCTTCAGCGATCTTTCGCCCAAATCATCGAACTCGAATTTCGTTTTTCTCCTGACTTGTTCGAACGCGCTTCCCGACAAATACACATCGCCCGGCGCGCACTCGTTCTCAACGCGTGCGGCCACATTGACGCCGTCACCAAAGATATCATTTTCGTCGCTGATGATGTCGCCGATGTTGATGCCGATACGAAAGGCAATCTGCCCTTCCCGACCGGCCATCTTCTCTTGAACAGCCATCGCGCAAGTCACCGCGTCCACGGCGCTGGCGAACTCGACCAGGAGGCCATCGCCAGTTGTCTTAGCGATCCTGCCCTTGTGCTCCGCAATCGCTGGATCAACGATTTCGCGGCGGGTGACCTTAAGGGCTTCTAGCGTGCCGACTTCGTCAGCGCCCATTAGGCGCGATAACCGGCAACGTCCGCTGCCAACACCGCCGCTAACCGCCTCTCCACGCGCGCCGCAACCACCGGAATCCCCTGCTGGTTCGGGACCGAATATAGCAGGTTGAACATCAGGCGGGGAGACTTGGAACCGCCGTACCAGCCGGACGAAGGGTCGCGGTCTGGACGCCGAGCCAAGTCCGCAACGTCCTCGTTCGGCGAGATCGGTATTGGCTTTCCGGTCTACCCGCTAAGAGGACGACCTCAGGTCCGAACACCCCTTCGCGTTCAGGCCAGAAGATAAGGCTGATGCAGAAGCCGTCAAACTGAGGCACGCCAGGTTGCGCTCCTGGCGAGGCAACATTCGTAAAATGAAACAGGCCGCCAACTGAAGCGGCCTTAGTATAGCTCCCAATTCTTTCCGGCGTTCTTTTGCGAGTGCCGGGCATCAATCTTTTAGTCCGGTACTGCTTGTCGCAACGGCGGATCCTGCGGACCGAACCGTCGTCGCGCTCGATCGTGACGGTGCGGCATCCACCGCGATATCCGCGGTCATATCCGTAAGCGCGATAAGCGGGTCGATCGTACTCTCGATAGTAGCGCCGCTCCGGGCCCACTCTCACGCCGCCGAGCGGGGTATCAACGGCAACTTGAGCTGATGCGGGTGCAATGGAGATCGGGGTGGCGATCGCGAAGCCAGCGACCGCCAGTACACCGGCCAATAGCAGAGTTCTCATACGAGTTCATCCTAAGTTATTGCAAGTGCTCTCCAACATCCCAGGCTGGGGCAAGGTTCCTACACGAAATCCATCCGAACGGCGAGCGGCCCGGACTTAGTCGCCCGCGTCGGATGGAATACGGACAGTGCTAGCTCGCGGCGCATATTCCTGAATCAAGCAAATGCTGACCGGAAAGTCTGTTGGGGGTCAATCGCGCGATCCTGCCGATGCGCGGTCAGGTCCGGCTTACCCTTCGCAGCCGACAGGTAAAAGAACGCTGGGTAGTTCGTCGGTATGGCCAATGGGAGACCAACCGATGCCCGGCGTCTTACCGCCATCAAGTCAAGCTTACCTTCCCGGCCTGATCGATCGGCGGCTGCTTTTCGAACTTTCGAATGGGACCAATGTGAGTAACCCAAGGCTGCGCAGAACAAAACCATACTTGCGCATTGGGAACGATTTGGTCCCGTTGACGAATGGACCCCACACGAATGGAGTAGACCTTGGGCCCTCCTCCAACCGCCGTCGCATAAATTGGCGTTCCACATTCCGGGCAGAACGATTGTGGTCTCTTATTGCCGCTTTCGGCGGTCTTGACGTAGATTGTCAATTCGCCCGAAAGCAGCCTGAAAGCGTCTTCCCGCGTGTACGTGACCACGCGGAACGCGGAGCCAGATAATGTTTGGCAGTCGGTGCAATGGCAGATCAGGATCTTGTCCGGATCGATGTCGGCCTCGTAGGTAATGTATCCGCAGTGACAACGCCCGTCGATTTTCATCACATCCCCCGCAGCGAGTTCATTCACAAACGCCGGTGATGACCCCCATCATGCGGTTGCCCGGGTAGAAGGCGCCGGCAGGCATCCACCCCGCTTGCTCCAACAGGGATCGATATTGTGCTTCTGTCCTCTCCTGGCCGGTGCCCCAGCACATCATGTGGATGTCAAAGAGCTTGGAAAAGTGCGGCAGGTCATGTTCGGGGACGACGTGCTCGACAACGAAGACCCGTGCAGGAGCGGTCGCCGCCTTCCGGATGTTGGACAGGATATTGATGCACTCTGCATCGTTCCAGTCGTGAAGTATCATCTTGAGGCTGTAGGCGTCCGCCTTGGGCACGGATTTGAACATATCGCCGGCCACATACTGGCATCGTTGCTGAAGCCCGAGTTTCGTCGCCCATAGCTCGTGGTCGTCCTCCACCACCTCAGGAAGGTCGAGAACGGTTCCGTGAAGGCCGGGGTTGGCCAGGAGCAACGCACACATGAGGTGTCCATAACCCCCCGCCACATCGCAGAAGGTGCGGATGCCGGAGAAATCGTAGCCGCACAAAGCCTCCAGAACCAGTGAGGACTGGACCGCCGAGTAGCTGGTCATCGCCTGTTTGAAGCGCTCGGCGTAGTCCTGGCTCTCTCGCGCATGATCGAATGCCATGCAACCAAACTCGCGGATGAATGCATTTTGCTTGCCGTCCCTCACCATGGCCGGGAGGTGCTTCCAAAGCGCGTAGTGCTGCGGGCCCTCCTCGAGGCATGCCATCGGCTTCAGGGATTGGGGGTGATCCGAGCGCAGCAGCTCGCCCTCATCGGTGAGTACAAACCCCCGCGAGCTATCCTCTTTAAGGAGGCCGATGGCCGCCTGCGCCCTGAGCAGGCGGTAAAGCAGGCTTGGATCGGCGCTCAGCTCGACTGCCAGCGCCTGCGCCGTCTTCGCCCTTCGTTTGTCGAGGTGATCGAATATGCCCAGTTCCGTGCCTGCGAAGAGAGTCTGGCTCCGCCAGCGGCCAAATAGGAGATCCATAACCTGATCGGATGCGGCGTTCATTGCCCTACTCCCTGGCTTACGGCCCGTATTCTCGGGTCCGGGATGAAGGCTAGGGCCATGAAAGCCGGCCGGGCAGTCGAAAGATTGCGAATTCGGTTCGCAAAATTGCATACTGAAGCCCATGAGCACGTTTGGATGGGACGATCTCAGGCATTTCCTGGCGTTCGCGCGGGCCGGCAGCATGCAGGCAGCTGCAGCGGCGCTCGGCGTCAATCAATCCACTGTGCAGCGCCGCATTGCAGAACTTGAGGAATGCGTGGGCCACCGCCTGGTCGAGCGCCACCTCGGCAGCTATCGAATGACTGAACTTGGAGAACAATTGCTGCCCGATGCGGAGCGCGTCGAGGCAGCCGTGGCGGCGTTCGAACGTCATCTCGCGGCGAGCGACAAGGCTCTCACCGGTATCGTTCGCCTGACCTGCGGATCGGGCCTGGCAAATGTTCTTCAGCGGACGCCACTGATCGATGCCTTTCATGCGCGCTTTCCCGGACTTCGGGTCGAGTTGGTGACCAGCGACCGCTATCTCGATTTGTCCAAGGGCGAGGCGGATATCGCGATCCGCCTCGGCGAGCCCAGCGACGAAGCCCTCGTCGGCCGCAAGATCGCGGATGCATCCTGGGCCGTGTATGCGGGCCGCACTTATGTGGAACGGCATGGACGACCGCGCGATGTGGAAGACTTGAACCACCATATCATTGTGGGCTGCGACGGTCCGATCAAGGACTACCCAGGTCCGCGACGGCTGCGATCACTAGCCCCGCGTGCCGCTATCACCACTCGAAGCGACCATTGGCAGGGAGTGATGCTTGCACTCAAAGCCGGCGCCGGGCTCGTGGCACTGCCGCATTGGCAAGGGGATAGCGAGAGCGAGATTGTGCGTGTCATCGACGATATAGGGCTGGTGCTGCCATACTACTTGCTCATGCACCGCGACATGCAACATACTCCCAGAGTGCGGGCCTTCGCCGACTTCGTAGCGTCGGAAATCAAGTCCTTTCGCGCACTTTTGTCGAAGGGCAATCTCGCTGGCAGTTGAACCAGCGATGGTGCCGAGCACTTCTGCTCGGGCAACGACGTTCCACAGCGAGCATCTCCCTCACGAAGCCCATTTCTTGCGACAGGGCGGCAAACTCAAGCCGGTAGCCGGCTAAAAGTCAAACAACGATAGGACTGGTCGGACGGCTATGAGAATGCGATAATCGAGGCTGCGTTTCGCGTGATTTTGGCCTGCTGGTGCCGAACCGTCAGGCGATATGGATGTTGTAGATGGCCGCGCTTTCTCAGGACGTGGTGCCGGATTTACAGCAAGAGAACGCCCGGCTCGCGGCCGAGCTACGCGCGGCGCAGAATCGCCAGGACGCAACCGCGGAAATTCTCAGGACCATAGCCAGTTCACCCGGCGATGCCGAGCGCGCATTGCGCCAGATCGCAGAGACAAGCGCCCGCCTGTTCGGCGCTTCCGGCGCTACCATACAGCTTGCCGAGAATGGCGAGTGGGGTGAGGGCTTTCGTTTCGGTGACGGTGCTCTGCGCATTCGCTCCGCCATTCCGTTAGCAAGTTTGCGGGTCGGCGGCCGCAACCTGCCAGGAGCGGTCATTGGCGAGAACCGCCAGATCCATATTGAGGACCTCGACAGGCCCGATCCCGCGGTTGCCGATTTTCCCGGCCTTCCTCACGCCCGGGCAGCCGGCACGCGGACAATGTGCGGCACGCCCTTGCGGCGAAACGGCCAGGCGATAGGCGTCCTCGTCATTTATCGCGACCTGCTGTTGCCCTTCAGCCACGACGAGCTCGCGCTCCAGCAGACATTCGCCGATCAGGCAGTCATTGCAATTGAAAACGCCCGCCTGTTC
>Ga0209758_1001288_pt1 | contig 30861 bp, 31 predicted proteins | sample AraplaMF_Col_mMF_FD_184258 | JGI IMG/M metagenome (GOLD analysis project Ga0209758, IMG submission 184258) | Arabidopsis root microbial communities from the University of North Carolina, USA - plate scrape MF_Col_mMF (SPAdes) (version 2) | ecosystem: Host-associated > Plants > Roots > Endosphere...
TATTGCTGTGCGCATGCGCCATGTAGAGCCAGGCGAGCGCCAGCGTGCGCGGCACCTCGGTCCCGTCAAGTTTGATCTTGCGCAGCTCGCGATAGAATTTTTTCGGAAAGTCGCGACGGACTTCCTGGATCGCTTCCTCGACAATGTAATAGTTGTCGAGCAGCCATTCGGTGGCCGGCGTGATGCTCTCGCCGGCATCGACATCTGCGGCGGCGGCGCGATAGACCCTCAGGATCTCGGCCTCGTTCTCCCGGTGCCGCTGGAAGAAATCGAAGTTCGTGAAGCTTGTAACATCAAGCGCACGGCTCTCCGCAAACTGCGCGGCCCGCACCCTCAGCTGGTCATTCGACAGCAGGAGCGCGCGGATGCCGAAATCAGGATCCGCGGACGATGGCTGAACATGCGCGCTCGAAGCACCCATAATATTTTGAGAGGTCATAGTGTTTTCTCTTCTACTGGGTTCGTGTCCAACGAATGCATTCTTGCGGAACTGGATGCGAGCAGGAGCACGAGCGTTTCGAATTAGGCATCTTCATCGCTTTTGAAAGGGAGTTTACATTCAAACTGGGATTGTTCGAAATGGCGGATAGTGGTCAATAGCGACCACAAAATGAACGGGCGATTAATCGGGTTCCTCACCGGCGAAAATGGCCCCACCGGGGAGCAGCAACCGACCGCGAAGACGGATTCCTCGCCCAATAAGTGGCGGCCCCTCCGTCCAATTTATCGTTTCAAGACGGTCTTTATAACGAATCGACCAGGCGAAGCCGTAACCCGGCTTCGCCTGGTCGCGAATCTGGAGACGTGTGGGATTTAACCGGCCGAGCAGACAGCTTTAGGCGGCCAGCGCCTCATCGGTTGGTTCGAAGAATTCGTAGTGGATGCGATCGCGGGAAACGCCAAGGTTCAGCAGATCACGACGATTGCCCGCGCGAATGGCTTCGAACCACAGATATAGAAATCTGCCGTCTCAAGAGGCAACAGCCGCTTTTGTCGGCGTCTTTGACCAGTATAGCATGCCGATATGATAGAGCAGAAAGATGTACTCAGGGCATTCTTTGCCGCCGCATGATCTGCGGATTTCCAGGAGGCCACATGCCCTTCAGGTGCTTCCGCGCATTTCCACATGCGGCTCAATCAGCAGATGCCGGGCCTCCTCGCGGCCATCAATCCTGCCAAGCAGTATTTCGGCTGCGGTTCTGCCCAACTCCGCGGCATTCTGGTCCACGCTGGTCAGGCCAACGAGCGGCATGGCGGCCATCGGCGAATTGTCGTAGCCGATAATCGCAAGATCTTCCGGAACCCTTATGCCGCTCATGCGCGCGGCGTTGATGAGCGGCACGGCATCAAGATCGGACCAGACGAAAACTGCACGGGGACGATCTCGCAAGGACAGGAAGTCATCGATCGCGACGCGACGATCAGTCCCTACCAAAGGCAACCGGATAATGCGACCCTCAAGACCCGCCGCCTTCATGCCGTCAAGATAACCCCACTCGCGCTGGAGGGTGACAATGGTCGGCGGTGAATCGGCAAGCTCATAACCAAGCATCGCGATATCGGTGTAGCCGCATCGCAATGCGGCTTCCACCGCCAGAGTGGCGCCCTGACGATCATCAGAATTGACGGTGTCGTAGGTCTGGGCATGCGGCTCATGATGGGCGATCACCACGATCGGGATTTGACGCGCATAACGCTCCAGCACCCTGCCCGATATCCTCGGAGCAATGATCAGCACGCCATCCATCCGGTTGTCGATCATCGATTCGATCATCGATGCTTCGATCGGGCTCGTGGAGCGGCCGATCCCGATCAGCGCCTTGAAGCCATTCTCCGCCAACGTGGCGTTGGCCTCCTCGATGACACCCGCCAGGAATGGGTTCGACAATTCGACCACCAGCACGCCCACCGTCCGCGTGCGGCCGCGCATGGCGCGCGCTGCGACAGAAGGCCGATAATTCAGCTTTTCGATCGAGGTCTCGACCTTCGTTCTCAAGACCTCGCTGACGCCGTAAGCGTTGCGCAAAACTTTCGACACCGCGGCGACGGAGACGCCGGCATCCTGCGCCACATCACGGATCGTGACCCTGTCCCTCATCGCGTTAACGGTCTGATTTTTCATTCCAAATTGCCTCACTCTCAGGTGTCGTGAAAATTATAGGCACAAAACCTCTTGCGCGGCAATCGATAGTGTAGAATGATATACATAGAACGATACACACGGAGCGATCGCCGGAGGAATTGGTGATTGAGGGAGGTTCTAAATGAAGACTGTTTCGGCCCACGGCATCGCCGGGGAAGACGGGCTTGCCGGTTCTGCTTTCCAGTTTACAGCGTCGATGATCGGCCCGTCCTGCGACGGTGGCCAGGCGACGGCCGGCACCTTCGTGTCGCGTGAATTCACGCTCGAAGCCGTTCCGGCTGAAGCAACGCTGCGCATCTCGGCGCTCGGCCTCTACCGCGCCTTCATCAACGGAAAGCGCGTGGGCAGCGACCTCCTGACGCCGGGCTGGACCTGTTACGACGATCGCATCGCCTATCAGACCTATGATGTCGCAAAGCTCCTGCAGCCAGGCGGCAACCGTATCGAGATCTGGCTGGGCGACGGCTGGTACCGCAGCCAGCTCATGTGGGCTTCCAATCCGGTCGTCAACTGCTGGGGTGACCGGACGGCGGCGATCGCAGAATTGCGGGCCGGCGGTGAGCTGCTCCTGAAGACGGACGATGGCTGGAAGAGCGGTTTCACTCCCGTTGTGCGCAACGGGATCTATTATGGCGAGGATTATGACGCCCGCATCCGTCCGCAGGACAGCCACGGTGTCGATCTCCTTTCCTTCGATAAAGCCTTGCTCGTTCCTCACGAGACAGGCGCGGTCAAAGAACTGGACGCTCTCTCGCCGATCGACAGTTGGACGGAGGCCGATGGCCGGACCGTCTATGATTTCGGCCAGAACGCCGGTGCCTATATCCGCCTGCGCCTGAAAGGTGCCGCCGGGGCGCAGGTGCGCGTCGAGCATTCGGAAGTGCTCGGCCCTGACCGGTTCTTCGACAACCGCAATTATCGCAGCGCGCGAGCCGAACTGATCTATACGCTTTCGGGGCAAGGCGAAGAGGACTATGCGCCGCTCTTCACCTTTTTTGGATTCCGCTATGCGCGCATCACTGTGACCGGCCAAGCCGAGTTGGTCGCGGTCACCATGGTGCCGGTGACCTCAGTGCCAACAAGAGCCGGTGGTTTTACCTCAGGTGTTACGACCGTCAATCGACTGATCGAAAATACCATCTGGTCGCAACGCTCAAACTTCATTGAAGTGCCGACCGATTGCCCGCAGCGCGACGAGCGCCTCGGCTGGACGGGCGATGCCCAGGTCTTTGCCGGAACGGCCTGCTGGCTTGCCGACAGCCAATCCTTCCTCAAGAAGTATCTCCGCGATGTAATCCACGACCAGCGTGCCGATGGCGCGGTCTCGCATTTTTCGCCCGATCCGACGCGATTGCACCCAATCGACGGCCGCGGCGATTGGGCGGGCTCGACCGGTTGGGGCGATGCGATCGTCATTATCCCTTGGCAGCTCTACCTGCATTACGGCGATAGCGCTGCGCTAGAAGAGTGCTTCCCGGCAATGCTGCGCTGGCTCGATTACCTCTGGGGCGTCTCGGATGGACCGATCATCCGCCCGCCCGCCGTATGGGGCGCGCATGGCTTCACCTTCGGCGACTGGCTCCAGCCGGTCGGGGATAACCGCAAACCGCGCCCGACAGTGGCGGATGATTGCGCGGCGACCCTCTACCACTTCATTTCAACGCAGTTGACGGCAAAGATCGCTCGTATTCTTGGCGAAAACGTCGAGGCCGCACGGCTCGATAAGCGCGCTGACGAGATCAGGGCCGCGTTCAAGCACGAGTTCTTCGCGCCCTCCGGCCGCATTGCGCATAACGACCAGACTTCCTGGTCCCTGGCGTTCCTCTATGGTCTCGTTCCGCCGGAATATGAGCCGGCTGCCCGCGGCTATTTCCGCAGGGTGGTGGAAGAGACCGATGGCGTCATTGGTACGGGCTTCATCGGCACTCCTGCCCTGTTGCCGGCGCTGACCCGGCTCGGCATGTTGGACCTCGCCGAAAAGATGTTCCTCAACCGGAAGGTTCCCGGTTGGCTGTATCAGGTCGAGCGCGGCGCGACATCGATCTGGGAGCGATGGGACGCGCTCGCCGAGGACGGCACGATCTATGATCCCGATATGAACAGCTACAACCACTACGCCTATGGCGCGGTATGCCAATGGCTCTTCGAAGATGTTGCCGGCATCAAGCCGCTGGAAGACAAGCCGGGCTTCGAGGAAGTCGCCTTCGATCCCGCCATCCTGCCTGCTCTCTCGCCGGTTTCGGCCTGGCATGACACGCGCTTTGGCCGTATCGAAGCTGGATGGACCCTGGAGGAGGGAGCCGTCACATGCCGTCTCGCGCTGCCGCAAGGCGTGACAGCGCGTCTGCAAGGCAGGGGCGACCGCAAGTCGCTGAAGGCAGATGGCACACTGATCGAGCAGGGTGAGGAGACCAAGCTCGGTGCAGGAGAACATACGATTACGTTTTCTATCTGATGCGGTTGCTCGCGGGTTTTCGATCCGCGGGCAAGCAGCCCAACGCATTCCGGTCTTCAAGAGGAGGAAATGACTATGCGAATGACGAAGTGCAGCATCCTTGCAGCCAGTATGATGACCCTTGCCGCAGGAGTGGCGCATGCAGATGTGACCCTCAGCGTCCTGATAGACACCAATCCGGAGACGATTGCCTCATTCGATGCCGTTTCCAAAGCCTACATGGATAAGCATCCCGACGTTACATTTGATGTCGAGCAGCGTGCAGGCGGCTCGGAGGGCGATAACATCATCAAGACCCGGCTCGCTACCGGCGAAATGGCCGATATTTTCCTGTATAACGGCGGTTCGCTCTTCCAGGCTTTGAAGCCGCAGGAAACGATCGCAGATCTTTCCGATCTTCCGTCTGAAGCCGGCATTCTCGACAGCTTCAAGAAGGTCGTCACCAGCCCTGATGGACATGTTCGCGGCCTTCCTTTTGGTCCCGCCATGGGCGGCGGCATCTTCTACAACAGAAAGATCTACGCCGATCTCGGGCTGACGCCGCCGAAGACATGGGCGGAGTTCATGAGCAACAACGAGAAGATCAAGGCGGCCGGCAAGGTTGCCGTGGCGCAGACCTATGGCACGACCTGGACCTCGCAGCTCTTTGTGCTTGCCGACTTCTATAACGTCCAGGCCGAGGTTCCGAATTTCGCGGCCGACTATACCGCCAACAAGGTCAAATATGCCAATACACCAGCAGCGCTCCGCGGCTTCGAACATCTTGAGGAAGTCACGAAAGGCGGTTTCCTCAACGCGGACTTCGGCGCGGCGACCTTTGACGACGGCATGCGGATGGTGGCCACAGGCGAAGCCGCGCACTATCCGAACCTCACCTTCGGTATCGGCAACATCCAGCAGAATTTCCCTGACAATCTGAAGGATCTGGGCTTCTTCGCTCAGCCTGGAACGGACGCTGCCAAGAACGGACTGACCGTCTGGATGCCCTCCGCGCTCTATGCTTCCGCAAAGTCCGAAAACCTCGAAGAGGCCAAGAAATTCCTCGATTTCGTCGGCTCCAAGGAAGCCTGCGACCTGATGGCGAAGGCCGCTCCCTCAGGTCCCTACCTCGTCAAGGGATGCGAACTTCCCAAGGACATTCCGCCGGTCGTTTCCGACATGCTGCCCTACTTCGATACTGAGGGACGTAACGGCCCGGCGCTCGAATTCCTCTCGCCCGTCAAGGGACCGGCGCTCGAACAGATCACCGTCGAGGTCGGAACTGGCATACGTTCCGCCAAGGATGCGGCTGCCCTCTACGACCAGGATGTCGAGAAGCAGGCCAAGCAGCTTGGCCTGCCGAACTGGTAACCTTCCAGCCGATCCCCCACTCACCTCTTTGAGCCCGAGTGGGGGACGCTTCACGGTGTCCGTATGATAAAACGCAAGTCACCCTATCCCTACTGGTTCGTTCTGCCGGCGGCGGTGATATTCACCGTCCTCTTTCTGGCTCCGACGGTCGCCTCCTTCTGGTTCAGCCTCACGCGCTGGGACCTGTTCACCACGCAGTTCATCGGCCTGGAAAACTACCGGCAATTCTTCCGCGAACCCTTCCTGATCCAGGGCTTGGTCAACACCGTCATCTATGCGGCGCTGACCTCAGGCACGAAAACCGTTCTCGGTCTTCTGCTCGCGGTACTATTGACCTCCGGCCTCTGGGGACAAGGCCTGCTGCGCACCGTGATCTTCTTTCCGGTTCTGGTATCGACGATCGGTGTCGGCATCACCTTCTCGGTGTTCATGCATCCGACCCGCGGATTGATCAACGTGGCGCTCGCCGCCATTGGCATTCATGGCCCCGGCTGGCTGACCGATCCGGCCCTCGCGCTTTATTCCATCGTCTTCGTCGACCTCTGGAAGGGTATCGGGCTTGCGACCGTGATCTATATCGCCGGGCTCGCATCGATCAGCCCCGACTATTATGAGGCCGCCCGCATCGATGGTGCGACCCGCACCCAGATGTTCTTCCGCGTGACCGTCCCGCTGGTCAAGCCCGCGACGGTGACGGTCGTGACGCTCTCACTGATCGGTGGCCTCAGAAGCTTCGACCTGATCTGGGCAATGACACGCGGCGGCCCCGGCTTCTCTTCGGATGTGCTCGCAAGCGTCATCTACAAGCAGTACCAGGCGGGCTTCTATGGCCTTTCGACGGCCGGCAATGTCATCCTCTTCCTGCTCATCGGCCTCATTGTCCTGCCACTGACGGCCTGGTTCAATCGCAAGGAGGTGGATCTATGAGCCGCCGCCAGCTCTACACCGGGATTGCGGCATTGGCCGCTTGCGGCGTAATCTTCGTGCTGCCTTTCATCTTCATTTTCATCACGGCCGCCAAGACGAAACAGGATGCGGCGACGCTGAGATTCAGCTGGCCGGTCGAGTGGCAGCTCTGGCAGAATTTCATGGAGGTCGTGCAGACCCGCAATTACATGCTGCTGCTCGCCTACTTCAATTCGACTGTCATCACGGTGGCCGCCGTCACCCTGCTGGTGCTGTTCGGCGCCATGGTCGGCTACGTTCTGCAGCGCCGCCCCTCACGCTGGAATACTATCATTTATGGCTGCGTGCTCGCCGGCTTGATGATCCCGCCGGCCATTGTTCCGACCATCTGGGTGCTGCAACTACTCGGCCTCTTCAAGACGTTGTCCGGCATGGTGTTGATCCAGGTCGCTTATGGTCTCGGCTTCACGGTTCTCCTGTTTCGCAGCTTCATCGCAACCATTCCCCGGGATCTCGACGAAGCTGCTATCATCGACGGGGCAAAGCCGTTCCAGATCTTCTTTCGCGTCATCCTGCCGCTTTTAAAGCCGGTCACCGTGACGGTGATCGTCGTTCAATCGATCGCCATCTTCAATGATTTCACCAACCCGCTCTACTATCTGCCGGGCCGGGAAAACGTCACCGTGCAGCTGACGCTCTATAACTTTCAGGGACAGTTCCAGACCCAGTTCAATCTGCTGTTTATGAATATCCTTCTGGTAACCATTCCACCCCTGATCGTCTTCATTTTCTTCAACCGGCAGATCGTTGCGGGCATGACCGCCGGTGCAGTCAAGGGATAAGCCATGACATCAGTTGTTCTCGAAAGTGTCCGCAAGAGCTTCGGCAGCCTGGAGGTGATGAAGGGCGTCGATCTCACCGTCGATGCCGGCGAATTCTGCGTCTTCGTCGGCCCGTCCGGCTGCGGAAAATCGACGCTGCTGCGCATCATCTCCGGACTGGAGACACAGACGTCGGGCAAGGTCTTCATCGACAGCAAGGACGTCACTTATGCCGAGCCGTCCGAGCGCGGTATCGCCATGGTCTTCCAATCCTATGCGCTTTATCCGCATCTGACTGTCGCAGAAAACATCGGCTTCGGCCTGTCGCTTGCCAGGCGACCGAAAGCGGAGATCGCCGAAAGGGTGAAGCAGACAGCCGATGTCCTGCAGCTCTCGCATCTGCTCGATCGCAAGCCGAAGGCACTCTCCGGTGGTCAACGTCAGCGCGTCGCAATCGGCCGGGCGATCATCCGCAATCCGAAAGTCTTCCTGTTCGACGAACCGCTGTCGAACCTCGATGCGTCGCTGCGCTCGCAGATGCGCATCGAGCTGACCGAGTTGCATGCCAAGCTCGGCGCCACCATGATCTACGTCACCCACGACCAGGTCGAAGCTATGACGATGGCCGACAAGATCGTCGTTCTGAACGGCGGTCAGATCGAGCAGGTCGGAACACCGATGACGCTCTACAACAATCCGGCCACTCCGTTTGTCGCAGGCTTCATCGGTTCGCCGAAGATGAACCTGTTTGAGGGAGAGATTGCGGCTCGGGAAGGCTGCAAGACCTATGGTATCCGCCCTGAACACGTCGCGCTCTCATCCACTGAAGGAAAATGGCAGGGCAAAGTGCGTCACATCGAGCGACTCGGTGCCGATACGGTGGTCTATCTCGATGTGCCGGAATTGCAGACACTTGTCGTACGCACGGACGGCGACCGGCCGGTCAAGATCGGCGAAACGCAATTCGCCTCGCCACTCACAGGGAAGGAACACAGGTTCTCCTGATCTCTATCGAACGATACGAAAGTCGTCCGGCACCTCATCGAGGTTTGCCGCCTCCGCCTTTACATCTGACACAGAGGAACCGGCAGGACCGCTCCAGAAACGCTCGAGCATGGAGCCGGTGGCGCCTTGGGAGCCGATGATCAGCGCGCTGACCGAGCCGTCAGCCTCATTCCGCACCCAGCCCGTCAAGCCGAGTTGGAGGGCCTGGCCGCGGGTCCAGGCGCGATAGCCGACACCTTGCACCCCGCCGGTGATGCGCACACGAAAAGCATCCAGGGTGGCGGTCATTTGAAGTCCTCTCTGGCAAAGAGATGAAAATGCCGCTGCTGGTCTTCATTGCAAGGGTCATATTTCGACCAGCGGAAGATCCTAGCGCCCGAGCAGGACTGATGCGATCCGCCTCCATGATCAAGACCCGCTTTAGAGACAAACCAGAGCGTCTCAACCGGCGGCAGAGAGAGTGCTGATCACCGAGCGCATATCCCGCCGGAAATCGGATGGCGACATGCCGGCAATATTCCGGAAGGATTTGTTGAAAGCACTGATGGAGCCGAAGCCGCTATCCATCGCAATTTGAAGAACATTCGCCCCTTCGCCCATGAGCTGCGCCTGGGCGTGTGAAAGACGCAGCAGATTGATATATTTGCTGATCGTCATGCCCGTCGTCTTCTTGAACAGGTTCATCGCATATTTCGGATGAAGATCGACCGCACGGGCAATTTCGACGGTGTCGATGTCCTGCAGGAAATTGCCCGCAATGAAATCGCACATGCGCGCGACGCTGCGGGAAAGATGCGAATTGGGCTGCTCAAGCTCGCCGGTGCTGGCGCCGGGGACCATGAGATATGATTCCAGGGCAATCCGTTCGATGCGCAGAAGCAATTCATCGACGGCGTGCTGCGTCCTCCTGGGATCATTGGATTTCGCATAGTCGTACCAGCGGGGGAAATTTGCCACATCCGCCGCATCGGTCGCCGATGTCAGCAGGATTTCTCCCTTCATCAGACGTGTGCCTATGGTCGGAGGCAGGCGCATTCTGAAGAAGTAGACGAGTGGCAGGTGCGCACCCGCATACAGGGAATCATCCGAGGATTCGTCCATCTGATGCGGCTGCCCTCCCCAGAAAAGGCACATCTGGCCGGCTTTGAGGGTAATGTCATGATCGTTCATCTGGTAGTGGACACTGCCACGCATGATGTAATTGACCTCGACCTGAGCATGCCAGTGCGGCATCGCCATGACAGGCGGATGGGCATAAAACATCTGCAGCGCCATCGGCATGCCTTCAATGGTGCTGGCACCAGGCTGGTAAACAGGTTTGCCGACGACCTTACTTTCCGCCAATTCCATATTCCCTTTTTATGAGACAGCCGTTCCCGCCGCGCTAGATTAGCCACGTTCGCTCAGCGACGGCAATTGAAAAGGGAGGATTTTCATGCGCTCTAAACTCATCACGGCAACGACAGCGCTCGTGCTGCTTGCATCCGGATCCGCCTATGCGCAATCCGCTACGCTTACCATCTGGAGCTGGAACGTTGCAGCTTCCGCTCTCAAATCGACGGTCGAAGGCTTCAACAAGCAGTTTCCCGACATCAAGGTCGATGTCCAGGATCTCGGCAACCAGCAGGTCTTCGACAAGACGCTCGCCGCCTGCGCTGCCGGCGGCGACGGCCTTCCCGATATCGTCACGATCGAGAATTTCGAGGCGGAAATCTTCTGGAGCCGCTTCCCGGATTGCTTCGCCAACCTGAAGGACCTTGGCTATAACGCCGACATGCAGGCGAAATTCCCCGAGTTCAAGCGCACCGAGCTTGAGATCGGCGATGTCGCCTATGCCATGCCCTGGGATTCCGGCCCGGTCACCGTCTTCTATCGCCGCGATTATTATGAAAAAGCTGGTGTGGATCCGAAGTCGATTGTCACCTGGGACGATTTCATCGCCGCCGGTAAGAAGGTTTCGGCAGCCAATCCCGGCGTCGTGATGGGCCAGGCCGATTTCAACGGCGACAGCGAATGGTTCCGCATGCTCGCCAATGAACAGGGCTGCGGCTATTTCTCGACCGATGGCCAGTCGATCACCATCAACCAGCCGGCCTGCGTGCAGACGCTGGAAAAAGTGAAGGCGATGAAGGATGCCGGCACGCTGACGGCGGCAAACTGGGATGAGAAGATCTCCTCCAACACCGCCGGCAAAGTCGCAAGCCAGGTCTTCGGTGGCTGGTACGAAGGCACGATCCGGTCTGGCTCTCCCGATCTGTCCGGCAAGTGGGGCGTCTACACCATGCCCGGCATGAGCGCTGACAGCCCGCATGCGGCCAACCTCGGCGGTTCCTCGCTTGCCATCAATGCCAATTCACAGAACAAGGAAGCGGCCTTCAAATATCTGACCTATGCGCTCACCACCAATGAGGGTCAGGTCACCATGCTGAAGTCGTTCGGCCTCGTACCGTCGCTGCTGTCAGCCGTTCAGGACCCCTTCGTCAACGAACCGCAGCCCTATTGGGGCGGCCAGAAGATCTGGGCCGACATCCTCGCCACCCTGCCGAAGATCGTGCCGAGCCGCGGCACGGCCTTCCAGACGGATGCAGATGCCATCTACAAGACGACACAGACGAAATATTTCGCCGGCGGCTATCCCGATGCGAAGGCGGCTCTCGACGATGCCGCCAAGCAAATCGCATCGGCGACGGGTCTTCCTGTCGCACAATGAATGGCAAGCCGGGCGCCAATGCGCCCGGCTTCGCCCGCCGCGGGAGGCGGCTGGCACATTCGTTTCGGTAAGGAGGTACCATGCCGATCAGAAACCGGAACGCCTATGCGTTCCTCGCGCCCTATCTTCTGGTCTTTGCCGCCTTCTGGGTCTGGCCGATCATCAATTCGTTCCTGATTTCCTTCCAGAACACGCGCATCAATCCGTGGAAATTCAGCCTCCAGGCCAACTGGGGGCGTCTCTTCGGTGATCCGGCCTTCTATAACGCTGTCTATAATACGCTCATCATCCTGGTCATCCAGGTGCCGGTCATGATCACGCTTGCGACTGTCATGGCAGTGCTGCTGAACTCGCCGCTCCTGAAAGCACGCGCCTTGTTCCGCTTTGCCTTCTTCGCGCCCGTCGTCGTCGGGGAAGTCGCCTATGCGGCCGTCTTCCGACTGATGTTCAATCTCGATTTCGGCATCATCAACAAGCTGATCGGCGCCGCCGGACTTGCGCCCGTATCCTGGTTCGACAATGCCAACGCCGCCATGGTCGTCATCATCATCGCTGTCACCTGGCGGTGGGCGGGTTACAATGCGATCATCATCCTGGCCGGCCTGCAATCGATCCCCGAGGATGTCTACGAGGCGGCGACACTCGACCGCGTCAACAAGCTGCAGCAGTTCTTTCACATCACCCTGCCGCTCCTGAAACCGATCATCCTCTTCTGTGTTGTTCTGTCGGTCATCGGCACGATGCAGCTCTTCGCCGAGCCCTTCCTGATCACCAACCGCGGTGGACCGGGCGGCGGCACGGAGACGCTTGGCCTGCTTCTCTATCGCCAGGGCTTCACATCGCTGAACTTCGGCTATGCCTCGGCCATCGCCTATACGATGGCAGCGCTCGCAGTGGCCATCTCGCTCCTCAATCTCTGGGTCGGGAGGGATCCGAAATGAGATCCAAGTCGCAATCCCTTCTCATCCGCAAGATCGCCCTGCATGCTCTCCTGCTGCCACTCGCAATCATCTGGCTCTTTCCGCTCTGGATGATGTTCGTTTTCTCGACCATGCCCGATTACGGCATCTTCAGCCCGCAAATCGTGCTCTGGCCCTCGACCAATTTCGTCGCGAATTTCCAGAACCTGCAGGCAGACACGAACTTCATCGGCGCGATGGTGATCTCGATTGTCGTCGCCACCGTCTATACCGTCCTGTCCGTGCTGCTGACCTCCATGGCCGGCTGGGCGCTCGCCCGATATCGTTTCGTCGGCCGTTCGCTGGTCATCGCCATCATCCTCGGCACGATCACCCTGCCCTATTTCGTTGTGGTCATTCCGCAATTCATCATGGTGGCGCGCGAGTTCAAGCTCGCCAATACCTGGGGGGCGCTCATCGTACCGCCGCTCTTCAATTCGCTCGGTGTGCTCTTCATGCGGCAATCCTTCTCCATGATGCCGAACGATCTTTTCGATGCGGCACGCGTCGAAGGCGTCAAGGAATGGCAGATTTTTCTGCGCATTGCCCTACCGCTCGCCCGGCCGACCATGGCGGCACTTGCGATCATCCTCTTCCTCGCCTCCTGGAACAATTACCTCTGGCCGCTGCTCATCAATTCGAAGCCCGGCATGATGACCGCTCCAGTGGCGCTCGGCGTTCTGATCGGCCTCACCAAGGTTTCCTGGGGCGGCATCATGGCGGGTGCCGTACTGTTGACCGCGCCGATCCTTGTCATCTTCGTAGCTCTACAGCGTCACTTCATCGCCGGCATTGCGGCCGGCGCAATCAAATAATCGGGGAGCCCATGGCAGAGCTTTCACTCAGCAATATCGTCAAACGCTACGGTGCATTCGAAATCATCCATGGCGCCAATCTCGACGTGAAGGACGGCGAGTTCGTCGTCTTCGTTGGCCCTTCCGGCTGCGGCAAGTCCACGCTGCTCCGCATGATCGCCGGCCTTGAAGATATCACCGGCGGCGAACTGAAGATCGGCGGCCGCGTCGTCAACGACGTCGAGCCGGCCGATCGCGGCATCGCCATGGTTTTCCAGTCCTATGCGCTCTATCCGCATCTGACCGTCGAGGAGAACCTGAGTTTCGGCCTGCGCATGAACGGCAATCCGAAGGCCGATACCGAACGGCGGGTGGGTCATGTCGCCGAGATCCTGCAGATCACGGAACTGATGAAGCGCCGGCCGAAACAACTGTCCGGCGGCCAACGCCAGCGCGTGGCGATCGGCCGGGCCATCGTACGCGAACCGCAGGTCTTCCTGTTCGACGAACCGCTTTCGAACCTCGATGCGGAACTGCGCGTGCAGATGCGCGTCGAAATCTCCAGGCTGCACAAGCAGCTCGGCACGACGATGATCTATGTCACGCACGATCAGACCGAAGCGATGACGTTGGCCGACAAGATCGTCGTTCTGCGGGCCGGCAATATCGAGCAGATCGGTGCGCCGCTGGACCTTTACGATGATCCAGCCAATCAGTTCGTCGCCGGCTTCGTCGGTTCGCCGAAAATGAATTTCCTTGAGGCCGAGGTCGCAGGTGTGCAGGCAGGTAAAGCAACGGTCGTGCTCACCGGCGATAAAACGGTTCGGCTGGAGGTACCGCTCTCAGACTCGTCCGTAACCTCAGGCGCGGCGGTAACACTCGGTATCCGGCCCGAGCATTTCGGTGAGGCGGGCCAGGGCGAAGCGGATCTGACCGTTGCCGTCGACGTCGCAGAGCACCTCGGCAATACCAGCTACATCTATGCGAACTTCGGCGGCGACCAGCTCATCATCGAGCAGCCGGAATCCCGCAGCCTTGGCAAGACCGAGACGCTGACGGTATCGCTGCCCGCCGCCCGCACCTTCCTGTTCGATGCCGCCGGCAAGCGGCTCCGATAACGTGATCCCAGGACTGAAAGACGAAAGAGGATAGTCATGACTTCAGATAATCCAATCCGCTGGGGCATCATCGGCCCCGGCACCATCGCCCGCACCTTTGCCGATGGCATTGCGCATTCGCGCACCGGCAAGCTGGTTGCGATCGCCACCCGCAATCCCGACAAGCCGGGCCTTGCCGACGGCTTTCCGGGGGCTCGTATTGTCAAGGGCTATGAGGCATTGCTGACGGACAAGGAGGTCGATGCGATCTATATCGCCACGCCCCATACCGGCCACGCTGAATGGGCCATCAAGGCAATCCGCGCCGGCAAGCATGTGCTGGTCGAAAAGCCGATCGCGCTCTCGGCCTATGATGCCGAGGCGATCTACTACGAGGCGAAGAAGGCCGGCGTCTTTGCCGGCGAAGCCTTCATGTATCGTGTGCATCCGCAGACGGAAAAGCTGATCGAGCTGGTCAAGAGCGGCACGATCGGCGATATCCGCATCATCCGCTCCAGCTTCGGCTTCAGCATGGGCACCTACAAGCCGGAACACCGCCTGTTTGCCAATGAAACGGCCGGCGGCGGCATTCTCGATGTCGGCGGTTATCCCGTTTCCATGGCCCGGCTGATTGCCGGTGCTGCTGCCGGCAAATCTTTCCTGGAGCCGGAAAAGGTTGCTGGCGTCGCCCATCTCGGCCCGTCCGACGTCGATGAATGGGCCTCTGCCGTGCTGAAATTCCCAAACGAAATCATTGCCGAAGTCTCATGCTCGATCATGGCGCAGCAGGACAATGTGTTGCGCATCATCGGCTCGCAGGGCCGTATCGAGGTCAAGGATTTCTGGTTCGCTTCCGGCCACAAGGGCGGTGTCGGCAAGATCGAAATCTTCAGGAACGGCGAGCAGGAAACGGTCGAGGTCAAGGAAGACCGCTGGCTCTATTCCTTCGAAGCAGATGCGGCCGGTGACGCGATCCGCGCCGGCGAGAAGGAATTCCGTTCACCCGGCATGAGCTGGGCGGATTCGATCAACAACCTCAAAGTGCTCGACCAGTGGCGCGCTTCGGTCGGTCTCGAATATGGTGTCGAGAAGGCCGTCAACCGCACCCTGAACATCGCCGGCGGCACCGTTCAACGCGGCAATTCTATTCCGAAACGGCAGATCCCTGGCATTTCAAAGCCGGCTTCCGTCGTGACCCTCGGCTTCGAATTTTTCCCGAATTTCGCTGCCGCCTCCCTGACGCTCGACACGTTCTATGAAGCAGGCGGCAACGTCTTCGATACGGCCTTCGTCTACGGCGGAGGCAAGACGGAAAGCATTTTCGGCGACTGGCACATCAGCCGTCAGGTGCCGCGCGAAGAGATCGTACTGATCGGCAAGGGCGCCCACTCTCCGCTCTGCTATCCTGACATCATCAGCAAGCAGCTCGATCAGTCGCTCAATCGCCTGAAGACCGATTATGTCGATATCTATTTCATGCATCGAGACAATACCGACGTGCCTGTCGGCGAATTCGTCGATGCCATGGATGCCGAGGTCAAACGCGGCCGCATTCGCGGTATTTTCGGTGGCTCGAACTGGACGCGAGAGCGTTTCGATGAGGCGATTGCCTATGCGAAGAAGAACGGCAAGGCTGCACCTGCCACGCTTTCCAACAACTTCTCGCTGGCCGAAATGCTCGATCCGATCTGGGCCGGCTGCGTGGCCGCCTCTGACGATGAGTGGAAGACGTGGCTGAACGAAAAGCAGATCCCGAACTTCGCATGGTCGAGCCAGGGCCGCGGTTTCTTCACCGACCGGGCCGGGCGCGACAAGCGTGACGACGAGGAGATCGTGCGTTGCTGGTATTCGGACCGCAACTTCGGACGGCGTGACCGAGCAATCGAGCTTGCCAAGCAACTTGGCAGACATCCGATCCACATCGCGCTTGCCTATGTCATCGCCCAGCCCTTCCCGGTTATCCCGCTCATTGGACCACGCACGATCGCCGAGCTCGAAGACAGCCTCTCGGCGCTGGATATCAAGCTGACGCCCGAACAGGTGACGTGGCTGGAGGGCTGATTGCCTGTCCCAGAGAGTATGCGACGACAAGCGGCAGGCCTGCGTGCCTGCCGCTTTTCTGTTGCGCGACGGAGCAATGACGAACGACAACTAATCCGTCGGTGTTGCATTCTCGCCATTGCCCTCAACCATAGGTCATCTAATGTGAGGCTGCACCAGGGAGCAAGGCGATGACGCGAACGGTTTGGCCGAAGGAAGCGCTGACGTCGGAGGTGATGAACTTTCTCGACGGCATTCACCAGGAATGGTGCTCGGCCGCTCGTTGCCGCCGTGACAGCGACTTGGGAATGGCAAGGGCGAAAGCGCTTATCGACTGGTTTGAATTCGGCGTGCGGGATCGCGACGAACTGCTGGGTCTGCTGTCAGAAGATTTTTCCGGCGCCGCCTGAGGTCCCACTTGTTTTTACCGCATTGGCTCTACCTCATTCTGAACAATGTTCGGAGGAGAGACCCTTGCGTAAACGTTTAGTATTATTCGGCATTGTCCTGTTTCCGGCGGCAGCTTTCGCGCAATCCCCCGATCTCGAGGCGACCTGCCAGGCAGTTGCCAAGGGCTTCTTCATGATGGAACAGCTTTCGATCGGCTCCGTGCAGTCCTTTCCGGAACTCAAGCCACCGGGCGTGCGGATGACTTACTCCACCCGGGCGGGAACCGCTCCGGGTGACATGACGGATACATTTGAATGCGAATTCGACAAGGCCGACAAGCCGCATCATCTGGCGCGGTTCTGCGTGTCGAATACCTGTTATTCGCCGAATGAAGACGATGGCGACCGAAAGCGCCGCTTCGAGGAGGCACGCATTCTGCTCGAGCGAGCGGAAAAATAATCTACCTATACGCGACTAGCGACGAGAGTGAATATCGCCGCTCTCACCTGCACGCTGCAGCAGAGCGGCATCGTCGCGATCATCCTCGTCGATCAATTCCTGCAATGTCTCATGTTCCTCGTCTTCACTGAATTCATCCGATGCCTGCAGCCAATGGCGAAGCGCATTCCCTTCCGGACGGCCTTCCTGCTCCCAGATCTCGTAGGCGCGCTGACGAATTGCTTCTTCCTTGTCCCTGGCCATCGCGCTACCTCCAATCTCCGCATGGTCGCCGGCATGACTTCTCAATGCTGCGACGGGTCACTCGCTTTCATTCTTTGTGCCCGGCGGCTGGACCGCTGGAGCAATTGGTCCGACGTCCTTCGCGCGGCGCTGTTCGGCTTTGGCGTTGGTGTGGTCTGTACCCATGGCGTATCTCCTTTACTCAGAAACACGGCCATCCACCCGATGTTCCGCCGCACAGGCAAAACGAGAATGAGCGGCTTCGCCGCCGCATAGGCGGCAACGGGGAACACGATCGAGACGGAGTTCGGTGGCCCCCTCCTCAGATGGGGCCACTCGGGAGTGATAGGCGGAAGCTCCTGAACGCCATCAGTTCGCTGCTATCCGAACTTCTCGGTCGTATCGGCCTTGCCCTTGACCCAATAGCCCGATGCCTTGATCCAGCTAAGCGGATATCCGCGATCTTCGGTGAGATAGGAGCGGATTGCCCGCACCACCGACGCCTCAGCCGCGATCCAGACGAATGTCTGGGGAACGATGTCGACCCCTGCCAAAGCAGCGATCAGCGGTTCGGCATTCGTCGCATCGGAGAGAGGACGGTAAACCCAGCGCATCGTGAGTGTTGCAGCCGTCTCGAACGACTGCTGCTCTTCCGCGTCTGCGACTGCGGCGATTGTCGTAATCGTCGTTTCAGCCCCGCTCTCCTCAATTCGCCGGCCAATGGCGGGCAAAGCCGTCTCATCGCCGATCAGAAGCCACCTGTTCACTGTACCGGCGACAACGGCCGAACCACGCGGGCCACCGATTTCAAGAGGCGTACCAACGCGGGCGTCGATTGCCCATTGCGTGACGGGACCCGCCTCATGCAAAGCGAAGTCGATGGTCAGAATACGAGCTGCGTTGTCGTAGCGACGCGGGGTGTAATCCCGACGTTCCTCGGCGCCATCGGCACCGGGCACGATGATCTTGATGTGGTCGTCGGGTGCCAGGCTCGTGAAATCGGCGAGATCTTCACCCTTGAGTACGATGCGTCGCATGCCGGGCGTAATATCCGTCACGCTCTCGATCGTCAGAGAACGGCGGCGCAATTCATGGCGGACTCGCTCGATGGAGGGCGTAGCGAACGGGTGATCTGTGGATTGCTTGTTATCCATCATGTCCTTCCGGGGCTTTGGGAAACGATCCGCAGGACACAGTCGCGCAGATCGAAACCGCAAAGCCGTTCGATCATACGCGTTGAGTGACGTTAACGCTTACGTGGCCGGATCGATCCGGCCAATGACGGTCCTTCTTTAGCGAAGGCTGGAACGCCGCGCAATGAAAACTTGAGTTTTGATGTCCATTTTTCTGGCGTTGCCCGGCCGCCAAATCCGACCTTTAACCCTAAAGTTGTCGGATGCACGATTTTCACACGCGATCGGTATGGTTCTTGCAACGTTACCAATATCCTTACGTTGGGGAGACCAAGTGTAATGGAATGGAACATATACGAGCGCTTTCCGCCTCTGGTGCTGATGCTGGGTGGCCGGGAAAAATACAGGGTCCTCAGAACGTTGAGAGACGCCGCTGAGGTTTTGATAGCGGACTGGCCGTCCGAGGACGGCGAGGAATATGTCGTGGCCGTCAAGGCCTGCGTCGATGCGATCACCGGGCAGATCGATGTCAGCGAACTGCAGGATGCCATTCGCCGTGCGGCAGCCGAAGCAGGCATCGCGATCCTGACGGTTGTGCACTGAAGCTCGTCGCCCGCGGCCTTGGCTGCGGGCGACGAAGGAAGCTTGCCGTCTTGCCTGAAAACCGCGACGATGTCGTCAGGCAAGGTTTGGCGATGATGAGATGCGGCATAGGCTTAATGGCTGCGGTGCTGATTTCCGCAGTATGGGCTGCGGCAACGCCCGTGATCGGCGCTGCCGAGCCGTCCGCTCCAGAAGCAGCTTGTCTTTACCAGGGTGACGCTGGTGACGGGCAAACGCTCTGCATCCGAAAAGATCACTTCAATGCCGATCTCTGCGCCGTCATGGACCGTTTCGCAGCGATCCATAACATTCCCGCGGCCTTCTTCGCGCGCCTGATCTGGCGCGAGAGTCTGTTCCGTCCGGAAGCAGTCAGCCCCAAGGGCGCGGAGGGCATTGCGCAATTCATGCCGGGCACCGCCCGCTCGAGAGAGCTGGAAAACAGCTTCGATGTCGTTCAGGCGCTCAAAGCCTCTTCCCGCTATCTCGACGAACTCAGGCTTCGTTTTGGCAATCTCGGGCTTGCTGCGGCCGCCTATAATGCCGGCGAGTCCGGTCTCGGCCGGTTTCTCTCCTCCGGCCGCCTGCCGATCGAGACCCGCGACTATGTGTTCGCGATTACCGGCCAGACCGTCGAAACCTGGCGGGACAGCCCTCCGGTGACCGCCGCTCCGGACCTGCGGGACGGAATGCCATTCCGGGAGGCATGTGTGGCGCTTGCCGAAACGCGGCAGATGAACGAGCCCGTCCTGACCGGATCGGCTGACTGGGCGCCCTGGGGCGTACAGCTTGCCGCCCACTATAATCCGTCCGTCGCTGACCGGCTCTTCACGGTATCGGTGGCAAAGCTTCCTGAACCACTGAATGCGGAGCGCGCGGTGATCGTGCGGCAAAGAGGCGGAAATTTCGGATACCGGCCGCGCTATGCTGCAAGAATCGGTCGAGAGACACGCGCAGAGGCGACCAAGCTCTGCAGCACGATACGCGCTGCCGGCGTTGCCTGCACGGTCTTCCGGAATCGCTGATTCCGAAACCCATCCCGGATCGACCTATCCGACTGTTTAGTAACGGAGCGCCATCCGGGCTGCTAGGTTTGGGAGGTCTGATATAAAGGAGATCGAGATGATCAAAACGGCCGAACCAGCCAACAAACCTGCGGACACTGAAGGCGCCGAGCAGGAGCAGGACGACTTTCTTGAGGAGTCGCTTGAAGAGACATTTCCGGCAAGCGATCCGATAGCGCCCGGCCGCCCGGCCCGGGAACCGTCAAAGGATGCATCCTTAACCTAGTCGGCTTCCCGTTCCCAGTACCAGGCGACATACATGCTTTTCCTATCGCGCCGGCGAGACTTCAGATAGGTGCGCATGGCGCGCACATCCTCCTTCTCGCAGGCGAACCAAATGAAGGTTTCACCCTCGGTTGCGGCAATCGCCCGTTTGGCTTCTTCCAGCAGAACGCCCTTGGTGCCATTGGCATAATCCCGGCGGTGCAACCAGCGCACGTCGAGCGAGCCTGCCGAGTATAGCAGCTGTTCTTCCGTCTCGTCAGCGACCTCGATGATTGCCTGCAGCCGCGTACCCGCTGGTACTTCCTCAGCGATGCGGGCGATGGCGGGAAGCGCGCTTTCGTCACCGGCAAGCAGGATGGACTGTGCCACCGGAAGACTGCCGCCGCCGGGGCCGAGCAGGGCCACCCGTTGACCGGGCTCAGCATCGCGGGCGAAATTGGCGCCGGGCGTTTTGATGCCAGGTGTCGAATGCTGCAGGAAATCGATCCAGAGTTCGCGCTTTTCGACATTGACGGTACGGATCGTATAGACGCGCACCAGAAGCGCGTCTTCGCCCTCGGGCCAGGCAACGCGGCCATCGGTGCGCAAGCCTGGCCAGACCGGCGGCCGGCCTTTCGGCGGCACGAGCAGGCGCACATGCATATCGCCGCCGATGAACGGGGTGACATCGGCGCAGGCGAATTTCACGCGGCGCATGTGTGGCGTCACGTCCTCTGCGGAAATGACGGTCGCCTCATGAATGTTCGGCAACACGGCAAGCGATACGGGATCGGACCAGGCGAGCTCCAGCGGATCTTCGCCGGCGAAATAGAAGAGATGCTCGGCAAGCATCGTGCGGCTCATCTGCAACGCCGTCTCCGTCGGGCAGGAAAGCTCGATCAGCAGCTTACGGTCCTGAATACGGATCTCGGCAGTGCCGGCCTTGCTCTTGAGAAGCGCGAGGTCGCCGCTCCGCTGCACCTCCGCATGTTCGACGAAGTGCTCGCAGATTTCGCCGAGCATGGCAGCCGCATCTCTGGGAAGCGCGACACCCGAGAGCTTGAATTCCTGAGCGATGGTCATCTGCCCTCCTTGTGGAATGCGTGTTGTGGGTCGGCCCTGCCCCCCGCCATTCGGTGGCGACCGATCGGCAGCATGATCGGCCGGCCGGATGTGGGATCGGTGATGATGCGGCTTTCGAGGCCGAAGACCTGCCGCACATTGTCTTCCGTCAGCACATCCTGCGGCGTACCGGAGACATGCACGCGGCCATCCGTCATGGCGACGAGGTGGTCTGCGTAGCGCGCCGCGAGATTAAGATCGTGCAGCACCATGACGACGGTAGTGCCGCGCGCATGGTTGAGATCGGTCAGGAGGTCCAGAACCTCGACCTGATGGCTGATGTCGAGAAAGGTCGTCGGCTCATCGAGCAGCAGGATTTCCGTCTGCTGCGCCAGCGCCATCGCAATCCACACGCGCTGGCGCTGCCCGCCCGAGAGCTCGTCGACCGGCCTTTCGGCAAGTTCCGAAGTCTTTGTGGCGGTAAGCGCGGCGTCCACTGCCTCGTCATCTGCACGGGTCCAGCGTGAAAACAGGCTCTGATGCGGATGGCGCCCACGGCTCACGAGATCGGCGACAGTAATGCCCTCGGGCGCGATCGGCGATTGCGGCAACAGGCCGAGCGTGCGGGCAAGTTCGCGCGGCGACGTGCGATGGATCGACTTGCCGTCGAGCAGCACTTGGCCCCTACGCGGCGAAAGCAGCCGCGACATGGCGCGCAGCAGCGTGGACTTGCCGCAGGCGTTCGCCCCGACGATGACGGTTATCTTGCCGGGAGGCACGGCGAGATCAAGTCCATGCAGGATCTCGTCTTCGCCATAACCTGCGGAAAGCCCGGTGGCTGTGAGCGTATGGACGGTCATAGCAAGCCTCCGGTCCGGTTGACGCGCACGATTAGGAAAATCAGGTAGGGAGCGCCGAGCGCGCCGGTGACGACACCGACCGGATAGCGGCTCGGCAGCAGGAACTGGCCTGCATAATCGCCCGCCAGCACCAGTACCGCACCAACAAGGGCGGCGGGAATGAGGATCGAGCCGTTGTTTCCGACGATGCGGGCGGCAATCGGCCCCGACAGAAAGGCGACGAAAGCGATCGGGCCTGTCACCGCCGTCGCCGAGGCGATCGTGCCGACGGCTGCGATGATGACCATGACGCGCGTGCGCGACACGCTGACACCAAGGGCGGCGGCCATATCATCTCCGAGCCGCAAGGCCTCCAGGTCGCGGCTGCGGCTGAGCAGCAATCCGCCAAAGACGGCAAGCGCCAGAAGCAGCGGAGCCGCCTGGCCAAGCTGGGCGCCGTTGACGCTGCCCGTCAGCCAGCGGATCGCTTCCTGCAGGCTCCAGGCCGGTGCCTGCGACAGGATGTAAGCGATGACGCTTTCCAGCAAGGCCGACACGCCGATGCCGACGAGGATGAGCCGTGTGCCCGCCACCCCGTTGCGGAATGACAGGCCATAGACCAGCAGCGCCACACCGAGGCCCGCAATGACGGCGACGACGGAAACGATCGGCCCCTTCAGCGACAAGATTACGATGGCGAAGACCGCTGCCGCACTCGCCCCCGAACTGATGCCGATAATATCGGGGCTTGCGAGCGGATTGCGCAACATGATCTGGAAGGCGACGCCGCCGAGCCCGAAGCTCAGGCCGGCGAGCGCCGCAAGTGCTGCTCGCGGCAGCCTCAGCTGTCCAACGGTAAAGGCCGCTCCCTGCACATTCTCACCGAGCAGCACGCGGATGACATCGCTGGGCGAGGTGAAGGACTGGCCAAGCGACAGAGTGAGCGCAAAGAGTGCGACGACAAGGCAGAGCAACAGAAAAACCATGAGCGCGTGCCGACGCGCCCTGCGGCGGCGGTTGTTGATGATACGGTCCAAGGAAGAAGCAACCATCGTCATAACTCACCCACCCGCTGGCGCCGGACGATGGCAATGAAGAATGGTGCGCCGACAAGCGCGGTGACGATGCCGACATCGAGCTCGGCAGGCCTCGCAACGATGCGCCCGACGATATCGGCTGCGAGCAGCAGGCTGGCGCCGCCGAGCGCGGAAAAGGGCAAGAGCCAGCGGTGATCGATCCCGACCAGCAGGCGGCAAAGATGCGGCACGACAAGGCCGAGAAAGCCGATCGGACCGCAGACTGCCGTGGTCGCGCCGCAAAGAAGGATGGCGCCGAGCGCGGCAACGCCGCGGGCAAGCGCCACGCGTTCGCCAAGGCCGGCCGCCAGCTCATCGCCGAGCGCCAGCGAATTCAATTTTCGCGCCGACAGCAGGCTGATGAGGAAGCCGATCGCCAGGAAGGGCAGAACAGGAAGGATGCGCTCAAAGGTCGCCCCGCCGACCCCGCCGATCTGCCAGGAGCGGATGCCGCCGGCGATGTCATTGCGCGGCAGCACGACGGCAATGACCATGGAGGCGAAGGCGACCGAGGTCGCTGCGCCGGCAAGCGCCAGTTTCAAGGGCGTTGCGCCGCCGCGTCCGAGCGAGCCGATCGTATACACGAAGACCGCCGAACATCCGGCGCCGAGGATCGCCGTCCAGATATAGGCCTCGTTCGACGAGATATCGAACCACGCGACCGCAACGACGACTGCGAGCGATGCGCCCATGTTAACGCCGAGAATGCCGGGATCAGCGAGAGGATTGCGTGTCACCCCCTGCATGATCGCGCCCGCAAGGCCCAGCGCTGCGCCAGCGATGACGGCAAGCAGCGTGCGCGGAACGCGTACCGTCACCGCCGCCTGGCCGATATTGTTTGCATGCCCGGCCAAGGCGGCGAAGATATCGGCCCAGTCCACATTGCGCGTGCCGACCGTGACCGAGAACGCACAGAGGCACGCAAGAGCCGCGGTGAGCCCGAGAAGCCAGAGGCTGCGAACCTGGTTCGACCGGGCGGATGCCGGCGGCCGGGACGATGATTTTCGACTGCGCACGATCATTGAGACTTGTTGGGAGACTTTCTGGCGGCGTCTGTGAGCAGCGCCACGTAATCCTTGAGAACCCAGGAGATCGACAGCGGCGTTGGATTGGCGGCCGTGCCGACCGGGTCGCGGCCAAGTGTCACGAGCGCGGCCTTGGAGACAGCTGGCATTCTGGCCATCAGCGGGTTCTTCTCCAGCGCTTCGAGCAACTGCTGGTCTCCGTAGGTGACGACGATATCGACATCATCGAAGGAATCGATACGTTCGGCGCTGATCGAGCCTGCGAACTTGCCCGGCGCGGAGGCCTCGACGACGCTCTTTGGAGACTTCAGCCCGAGATCGGCGAAAAATTTCACGCGGGTATCGTTGGTCGTGTAGAAATTGACCATGCTGAGATCGGTCGCATTGAGATGCGTAATGAACATCGCCGACTTACCCTGCAGTTCGGGATGGCCGGCGACGGTCTCTGATATTTCGCCCTCGATCGTCTTGATCAACGCTTCGCCTTCTGCGGCCATGCCGAGCCCGGCACTGTCAAGGCGGATCATCTCGCGCCAGTCGGTCGACCAGGGCGCATCCGGATATGCGACGACAGGAGCGATCTGGCTCAGCGTATCGTAATCGGACTGGCTGAGGCCGGAATAAGCCGCCAGAATCACATCCGGCCGGGTGGCAGCGACCGCCTCGAAATCGATGCCGTCACCTTCGTCGAACAGGACGGGCTTTTCGGCATGCAATTCCCTAAGCTTGTCGGCCACCCAGGGCAGCAGTCCATCACCGTCATCATCGCCGAAATTGGCAGCAGCAAAACCGACAGGTACGATGCCGAGCGCCAGCGGCACTTCATGATTGGCCCAGGCGACCGTCGCAACCCGCTCCGGCTTCTTGGTGATGACGGTCGTGCCGAAAGCGTGCTTGATGATGACGGGATAGGACGTGCTCTCGTCAGCCCAAACGTTGCCGGGCGCAGTGGCCATCAGCCAGATACAAGTTACCGCCAGTTTCGCGGCCAGAAGCAAAAAGCGCAGCATCGCGCAAACTCCGCCAGTTTTTTAAGTTGACCTCCACTTTCAGGTTAATCTACCTGCGTCAACGGTCATGCCAGCGCTTCAGGACTGTGGCGTTGAGATTTCCGTGGGATCCTACAAAACACCGGAAATCTACAATACTGGACAACGGCGCTCAAGTTAGTAGCCGTCGCAGGGGACATCGAACCAACCATTGCGGCTGCCGGTCCGGGGCAAATCTCCCGCTCGCGCCGGCCGCTGACGTGCTGTTCGGTCCTCAAACCGGCATTTCATTCGGCACCCCCTGTCGAAGGGCCGCAACGGCGACACCAACTTCTGGAACGTGAACATGGATATCGAAAGAACAGGCGCTCACTCGCGACAGACCCTCCTCCACTATCGGAATGCGGTCCTTCTGGGTTGCACGGCGCTTGTCGCCCTTGCACCGGGTACGGTGCTCGGTCAGGAGAGCGGGAATTCCAATACCGTTACCAATCTCGCGCCCATCGTCATCCAGGGCGGCGGCCTCGATACCGACAATGATTCAAAATCGATCGTCGCGACCAAGACGATCAGCGGCAACGGTATGGCGACAGACATTCTCGACACACCGGCCTCCGTCTCCGTCATCACCTCGAAGGAAATCCAGGAGCGCGGTGCGCAGGACACCGAGCAGGTGTTGCAATATACATCCGGCGTCACCACCGACTTCTATGGCTCGGACGACCGCTTCGACTATTTCAAGATCCGCGGTTTCGATGCCTATACCTATCGCGACGGCCTGACGCTCGGCGACCCCTTCGGCGGCATCCGCGAAGAACCTTTCGCCTTCGAGCGCGTCGAAGTGCTGAAGGGTGCCAATTCCACGACCTTCGGCGTTTCCGACCCTGGCGGCGCGGTCAACTTCGTGACCAAGCGGCCAAAGAGCGAGCGCTTCGGTGAAGCCTATGTCACGGGCGGCTCCTTCGATCATCGTGAGACAGGTGTCGATTTCGGCGACAACATCACCGAGGACGATACATTCTCCTACCGCATCACCGGCAAGGTGAAGCGCGCCGACGAGGAATATGATTACTCGCGGGATGACGAGAACTTCTTCATGGGCGGCCTGACCTGGCGCCCGAGCGCCGATACCAACCTGACCGTGGTCTATGACCATCTGGACAAGAACGGCGTGCCCGGCAGCGGCGGCCACCCGGTCGGTTCGGATTTTGCGAGAAGCCGCTTCTTCGGCGAACCCGATTTCAACTATCGCGACGTCAACAGGAACACGCTGAGCGTCATGTTCGATCATGACTTCGGTTCGGGCCTGACCCTCAGCTCGAATGCGCGCTACAGCAATACCAAGAGCAATTTCGGCTATGCCTATATCTCGGCGACGCCGACGAATGGCTCGACCATCGCCGACCGCGCCTTCTTCGCCAATGACCAGGCGGTCGAGAATTTCATCATCGATACCCGCCTGCAATATGAGACGAACTTCGAGGACATCGACAGCCGCAGCCTCGTCGGCCTCCAATACAACAATCTGCAGTCGGACAATGACGGCTATTTCGGCGGAGCTCCTGGCATCGATTGGACAAACCCCGTCTATACCGGCGCACCGACCTCGGTTCCGCTCTACCAGAGCCTGACAAACAACCAGAAGACCACAGCCCTCTATTTGCAACAGGACCTGACCTTCTTCGACAAGCTGACCGCCTCCGTCGGCCTGCGCAACGACTGGCTTGACCTTCAGCAGCAGAACAACATGGCAGGCTCGACGACCGACGCCGATCTCAGTGAGTTCACCAAGCGCGCCGCGTTGAGCTACAAGGTCACTGATCAGGTAGCGACCTATGTCAGCTACGCGGAATCGGTACTGCCGGCCTCGCTGACGCTTGATCCCGAGCGCGGCGAACAATGGGAAGTCGGCGTCAAATACCGGCCCGACGAATTCCCTGCCCTCTTCAGCGCAGCGGTCTACGACCTGACCAAGAACAACATCACCCGCACCAATCCGGCGACCGGCTTCCAGGAGACGATCGGCGAGGTGCGCGTGCGCGGTATCGATCTCGAAGCCAAGGCTGAAGTCACCGACAATATCAGCCTGACAGCCGCCTATTCCTATATGGTCTCTGACATCGTCGAGAACGGCACACTCGGCAACGAGGGCAACGAAATGTCCTTCGTGCCCAACCATGCTGCCTCGCTCTGGGTCAATTACGGCATTCCGGGCAACGGCTTCCGCGGCGACATGAACTTCGGCCTCGGTGCACGCTACACGGGCTCCTATTACTTCAACGACGCCAACACCCAGTCGACGGGCAGCAGCATCGCCTTCGATGCCGCCTTCAGCTACAAGATCCAGGAAAACACATCCTTCGATGTGAACGTCAGCAACCTCTTCGACGAGAAACACGTCGCTTATGGCGGCTTCGGTGCGGATTTCTATAATCCGGGCCGCGCGATCTACGCGACGCTGCGCCAGACCTGGTAACCGGCCGGTCCCGCCTGCATCCTGCGGGCGGGACTATCTACTGACGGATCTGCTGCATCCGCCGCCAGGCGGCAGGTGTATCGCCGACGATCTGGCGGAAGACCTTGGTCAGATGCGCCTGATCGGAAAAGCCGAGCTGAGCGGCGATGTCGGCGACAGCAAGTTCGCTTTCGACGAGCAGCGTCTTGGCATGGTCGATCCGTTTGCCGAGCTGCCATTGCAGCGGCGTCTTGCCCGTCGTCTGCTTGAAGACATTGGAAAACCAGCTTTCCGACAGGCCGACTGTCTCTGCCATCTCGGCAACCGTCAGGCGGCAATCGCTCAACCGTTCGACGCGGGCGATCAGCTTGTTCATCTGCGCCTGGGTCAACCGGCCATTCGGTTGCTCGACACCCTGCCGAGGAATATCCAGCAGACCGCTGACGATACTGCCGACAAGGCTCTCGCCGAAGATCTCATGTTTCGACGGGCTGGAGACCTCGTCGACGACGAGGCGGGCAAGCGTTTCGATCGCTCCGGTATCCTGCACCTCGACCGGATTGCGAAGTGCCGTCATCGCCGCGGAATTGCCGACGGAAGGCGCGAGATATCTCAGGAGCCGGTCCTTATGCATATGCAGATTGAGATGCGAGAAGCGGTGCGTCATGCCGCTCGTCGTCCACATCGGCATGCCGGGCGGAACATAGACCGCCCGCGTCATAGGCCGGTAATGCTGCTGAAAATCACCGTCGTGATTCGACATGCGGATCTGAGACGAGACATCGCAGAAGAAGATCATGATGCGCGGATCGTCCGAGAGGTAATAGCCCCTGGCGCCCGACTGGCTTTCGGCTTCCCAGAAGACACTCACGAGCCCGTCGAACTGGCGCCACTTGACCGGCGCCAAGACTCGGATGCCTTCGGTATGCCAGACCATGGAATGCCAGAAACTCAAACTATGGATCCATCCTTACTCGGCATCAACGATATCACGCCTTCCATTTCGGCTTCTAAGCCAAAAATAACATGAGTTCAATTATCATGTTTACGGGGCATGGCAAGCGGCGATAGGGGGCCGGCGCGCGTGATCGCTGAAAAATATGACTATGCTCTTGGGGATGACCGGCAGATGAGGCCAAGCGCCAAAAAATAAGGCGTCTGCCGAGGGAGGAGATCCGGCAGACGCCTCTTATGACGCGTGGCGGCGGGAGGAGGATGCCGCCACGTAGACGCTGGCTCGGGAGGAGGTAAGCCACGTCTCGGACAAAGCGACGAGGGAGGAGTTTCATCGCTTCGTTGAAAGGAGATATACGCTGAGCCTTGCCGCTCTTCTAGGCACATATTTGCAAGGCTGCCATGCGCTATGCGTCAGGCGAAAGGCTCTTCCAATAAAAAACGCGCCCGCCTTGGGCAAGGCGAGCGCGTTTTGAATTCATTCAGCAGCGGTCTTAGCGGCCGATGGCTGCGCGTGCGACGTCGCGGATATCGCCACGTGCGATGCCCAGATCGTTCAGCTCGCGGCTCGACATACGGCCAAGCTCAGTAACGGTTTGACGATACTTGCGCCAGTTGTTGAAGGTGCGTGCGATGCTCATTTTAGTCCCCTTTCCGTGGGTCCAGCGACAGCAGCCAGGTAGCGGCGCCTCGTTCGCTTCGATGAGAAATGTATAATATGGGACTTCGAAAATGAGTAGCGTTCAGACTACAGTTCACCTATGCATCTGATGCATGGCGAAATGAGGCGACAGCCTGTTCCGGGGCCGTTTCCCTATCCGCGAGTATAGTTGAAGGAAGACCGGCCGAACCCCACGTGAGCTTTACGATCCTCCAATGCCGGTCAGGGACACATCCGATGTCTAGCTCAGTCTGCGAAACCTATCCTGGAATATGCAGTAAATCCCGCCTCGCCCATCCTCGCCCCACCCGCCTCTTCCATCCCGCAAACGACAACAGCCGGACCGCCGCACGACCGCAAGTCGCTCCGCCTGCTGCGTCTCCGGCATCCGTCAACAATCCCATGTCAGTCATCGAAGCCGGATCGGTTATCTCGATGCTGGGACTGCTCATTTTTGCAGCTCATGAGGAGATCGCGGCGATTGCCCCGGCGCTCGCTTTCGCTCTCGATCAGTTTCTTGCAAGCGCGCCGGTCGCGCTCTGGTAGCGACGGCCGGCCTATAGTGTTCCGGCTATTGCAAACCTCACGCGGATCACCCACGTGCGGTCAAGCAACGCAGGAAACGATTGATGCTCTTCGAAGATTCACGGCTGACGGTTGGTGTGGTTCTCCCCTTGCAGGCGCGGGAACGGCAGGACATCGACTTCGGCCTTCAACTGGAGCTTGCCCGGCGCGCCGATGAGCTTGGCTTTGCAGCGATATGGGTTCGTGACGTCCCCTTGAACAGTCCGGCCTACCCGGATCCCGTCGGTCATTCCGACCCTGGGTCCTGCTTGGCGCGCTCGCCGCGTCCACCCGATCGATCACGTTGGCGACAGGCGCAATTGTCCTGCCGTTGCGCCATCCCCTGCATGTCGCCAAGGCGGCCCTTTCGATGGACATGCTTTCATCGGGCAGGTTCGTTCTCGGCCTCGGCTCCGGCGATCGTCCATCGGAGTTTTCAGCATTTGACCGCAATGTCGACGACCGCCGGGAATTGTTTCGGGCGAACTGGGCCGCCCTCGAAGACGCGCTTGGTGGCCGCGTTGGCCCACAGACAGACGAGAACCGATTCGAAATCCGTCCACGCAGCGGCCGCCGCATTCCCCTGGTCGCGGTCGGTTCATCCTCGCAGTCGCTCGAATGGATTGCCAGAAACGCCGGAGCCTGGATGACCTACCATCGACCGTTCGCCGCACAGAAAGACCGGATCGCTCTATGGCATGGGGCCGTGCAGCGCACGACCAGCGAATTCCGCGGAATGGGTCAGGCCATGGCGCTTGAGCTCGTCGACACATCGACCGATCGTCTCGATGAAATCAATCTCGGATATCGGACGGGGCCGAATGGATTGCTTGCCGCTCTTGTGGCCCTCCGTGAGCTTGGCGTGCATCACGTCGCGCTCAACC
>Ga0209758_1001289_pt1 | contig 30830 bp, 35 predicted proteins | sample AraplaMF_Col_mMF_FD_184258 | JGI IMG/M metagenome (GOLD analysis project Ga0209758, IMG submission 184258) | Arabidopsis root microbial communities from the University of North Carolina, USA - plate scrape MF_Col_mMF (SPAdes) (version 2) | ecosystem: Host-associated > Plants > Roots > Endosphere...
TTTCTCCTGAGGCTCACTCCTGCGAACGAGCGCAGGTAAGCGGGAACGAGCGATATATCAGGCGATTCGGCCTGCGCAATCCGGCAATTCCAAGAAAGTAGCGCGCAAAAGCGGAGGCAGCGCGCCAACTATTTGATGCCGTACCCTTTAACTTGTCGCGAGCCGCCGCTACATGCGTTTGCATGGAAAATGCCCCCGCCCGCCGTTTCGCTCCTACCGCCCTGATGCTCGGCAATCTTGTCACCGGCTGCTCGGTGCTGGCGCCGGCGGCCATGCTGCCGGAATTGGCGAGCGGGCTCGATGTCAGCATCCATGCTGCCGGGCTCCTCATCACCTTTGGCGCGATCGTGTTGTGCATCGGCTCGCCGCTGACGGCGTGGCTGACCAGCCGCATTGAACGGCGGATTTTGCTCACCACGACGCTCACCGCGCTGGCCTTCGGCAATCTCGCTTCGGCCTTTGCGCCCGACTATGCGAGCCTCCTCGCCATCCGCCTCGTCATGCTCGCCGTTGGCGCGCTATACACCCCGCAGGCCGCGGGCACGGCGGCGCTGATCGTGCCGGCCGAGCGGCGCGGCAGCACGATTGCCTACATCTTCCTGGGCTGGTCGCTCGCGGCCGCCGCAGGGCTCCCGCTCATCACCTTGATCGCCAGCCGCTATGGCTGGCGCGCCGCCTATGGCGAGATCGGTGCGCTCGGCTGTGTCAGCTTCCTGTTTTTGCTGATGCGGCTGCCGAGGGATTTGAAGGGCGCCCCGGTAGATCTGAAGACCTGGGCCGAGGTCGGCCGCAGCAGGATCATCCTGCTCCTGCTTGCGATCACCATGCTGCAAATGTCGGGGCAGTTCGTGGTGTTCACCTATATGGGCCCGCTGCTCAACAAGCTCACCGGCGCCGGCCCCGATGCGATCGGCCTGGTGTTCGCGCTCTACGGCGTCTGCGGCTTTCTTGGCCTCGTCATCGCGACCCGTATCGTCGACACCGCGGGGCCTTACCGAACCTCCGTGCTGTTCACTTGCCTGCTGCTTGCGGGGATGACGGGCTGGGCGCTCGGTGCCGGCACGCTCGTGCTGATGGCGGTCGCGGTCGCGGTCTGGGGGCTTGGCTTTGCATCGACCAATTCGATGCAGCAGGTCCGATTGGTCGCCGCCGCGCCGTCCCTGGCATCGGCGACCGTCGCGCTCAATACGTCCGTCCTCTATATCGGACAGGCCGTCGGCTCCGCCGTTGGCGGGATCCTGTTCGCCCGCGAGCAGCTGCATATGCTCGGCTTCGTGGCGGTCGGTTTCGTCGTGTTGGCGGTGATCCTAGTGATCGTGACCCGGCCCCGGCCGCTGGCTGCCGCCAAGGCCTGAATCCCGCGTTTCGTCCGCGCAAGGCGCTTGGCAAACCGCGAGTCAGAGCGCTAGAACGCCAGCTGTGGGGACCAAAGAGAGTTGACTGAGATGAGGATGATTCTGGCGGTTGCCGCGGTGCTCTATTCAGCCTCCGCGTTTGCGCAAACCGACAAGCCTCCGATGGTGGGGGACAAGCCGCTGGTGCAGGTGAAGCCCAAGGGGACCAAGGCTGGGACCAAGGAGGCCGCTGCCAAGCCGGCCGCGGCGGCACCGAAAGGCAAGCCGCAATCGATTGCCGTGCGGCTCCAGGCGTGCCTCGACATCGATGACGGCACCAAGGACCGTCTGAACTGCTACGACGCGGTCATTCCGCCGGCGCCGAAGCCCAAGGCGCCCAAGGCCAAGGGGGTCGCCGACTGCCGCTTCCTCAAGGAAGAGGACGAGCGTCTGGCCTGCTTCAATGGCTTTGCCGAAAGCATTCCGAAGCTGCCCAAGAGCTGAAGAAGAGCTGAACGAGGGCTGAAATTATCGGCTCGATACCGACGAAGCGGTACTGGCGACGCGCGCGAGTGCCAGCGCCGGCGTTGCCGACATCTTCACCAGCACGTCCTTGAGCGGATACTGCGTCCACGCGCGATTGACGTAATCGCGATGGGTGATGCCATCGCCGGTTTCGACGAACACGACGCTACCGGGACGCAAGGGGCCATCCATCTCCTCGGAGACGCTGATGCCCTTTTGCCTGAGCATACTCATCAGTTCGCGGTCGCGCCTTGCTGTGTAGTGCGTGTAGGAGCTGACGAAGAAGCCGGAGCGGTGGCTTTCGATCCAGGACGCGAACTTGTCCATCTCGCCATAGACCGCATCGAGCAACACGACGCCGCGGACGCGATCGCTGATGCCGCCGACCTCAAGACTCCAGGCGGTGGGCAGGAAGCCGCCGCTATAGCCGACGATCACGATCGGCATGCTGGCGAAGGCGCGCGCGCTGTCGGGATCGCCGGTGAGACGGGCGAGATGGTTCGCCGATTCCTCCATGAAGCGCTTGAGGCCACCGGGCTGCCAGAATTTTCCGGCGCTGGAATCGGCCGCGTCGACGGCCATCTGGGGGGCAAGCAGCACGGCATTGGCGCCGGACGCAGTGATCTGCTGCGGCACGAGCTGGCGGTCGCGCACGTCGCGCTCGAGCGTCGCGCCATTGCCATGGAAGAACACCACGATCACGCCAGGCTTGCGCACGTCGAAATGCTCGGGGACGTGGACCAGCACGCGGCTGTCATTGTAAGTCTCGTCCTGCCAGAACACGCGCCCCGAGAAGCTGCGATGGCCGCGGCGGTCGCCCTTGGAGATGTTGAGGAAGGGCGCGTCGGAGGCGGGGTTGTTGCCGAAATAGGGGAAGGCCGAGGACTTCATGCTGACGAGCGTCGTCAGGTCCTCACGCGGTGGACGCTTGTAAGGGATCTGCGGCTCAAGGGAGGCGACCTTGTAGGACGCCTGCTCCGGTTGGGGCGGTTGCTCCACGGCGCGCTTGGGCGAGAAGTCCGACATCTGCCGTTGCAGGAAACTCTCGCCCGCCGAGGGGAAGCGCTCCTTGAATTGCGGGGCAGGAAAGCGATCTTCGAAAGTGTCGCCGCTTGCGACTTGTCTATTGGCTTGAGGATTGGAGGTTTGGGGATTGGTCTTGGCAACGACGTGGACATTGGCCTGAGAGCCCGCGGCAAGCGCTGTCGGATTCGGCGACTGGCCGCATTGAACCAATGTGAGCGAGAGTGGCACCAAGCCTGAGATCAGGGCGATCCGAAGCGCACGGCCGCGCATCCGGGACGTCTCAGCCCGGTCAGCGCGCATGTCTGCTTTCAATTTCGGAACGGCCCCGACCATCCACCCATGACCCCAAGTCACGAACCATCGGCAATCTTGAGACAATTGAGCCGACTGGTGTTTAGGTGACGTTAAGCGTCCGGAGAAACTAATCCCCACATCCGGAACGATTAAAAAGACCATGCAATCGTGTCGCGATTGTGGGAGGGACGCGCGTATTTCGGCGGCCGAATATGGATTTATTGCCCAGGAGCGGGCGTTTAGGGTGGCTAATTACCTATCTTGGCCGCCTCATTTAACCCTTGTTAACCCTGCTTGAATTGACTGCAGCAATCTGCACGATGCCTCCCACGAGGCGCGACGCCTGAGGCTAAGGACCCAGATGACGGCATCAGATGCGGGAACCGGGCCTTGGACCGGGCGGGTGACTGGGGGCGCCTCCGGGGTCTCCGTTCTGGTCGCAACCGCCATCGTCGTTGCCGACATGATCGGGGTCGGCGTCTTCACCAGCCTCGGCTTCCAGGTCAAGGACATTCCCTCCGGCTTCGCGATTCTTGCGCTGTGGACAATCGGTGGCATCGTCGCGCTGTGTGGCGTGTTCTCCTACAGTGAGCTCGGCGCGATGTTTCCGCGCTCGAGCGGAGAGTACAATTTCCTCGGCCGCGCCTATCATCCGGCGTTCGGTTTTCTCGCCGGCTGGGTCTCGGCGACGGTCGGCTTCGCGGCACCGGTGGCACTCGCGGCCATGGCTTTCGGCGAATACGCCAAATCCGTCATGCCCGATCTCCCGCCGATCCCGCTCGCGATCGGCGTGGTGTGGCTGGTCTCGATCGTGCAATTGACCGGCGTCAGGCATTCCTCGACGTTCCAGCTGTTCTCGACCATCCTCAAGGTCGTGCTGATCGTCGCTTTCCTCGTCGCCGGATTCGTCGTCGGCACCCCGCAGCCGATCTCCTTTGCGCCGCAGGCGGGCGATCTCGCCCACATCGTCAGTGCGCCTTTCGCAATCGGACTGGTCTTCGTGATGTATTCGTTCTCGGGCTGGAATGCCGCAACCTACATCATCGGCGAGATGAACACGCCGCAGCAGAGCCTGCCGCGTGCGCTGCTTGCGGGCACGCTGATCGTGCTGGTGCTGTATGTCGCGCTCAATGCGGTATTCCTTCACTCGACGCCAATCAGCGCGCTGGCGGGCCAGCTCGATGTCGCAAGCGTGGCCGGCAGCAGCATCTTCGGCAGTCTCGGTGGTCGGATCGTCGGCGCGATGATCTGCGTCGGCCTGGTCTCCTCGATCAGCGCGATGATGTGGATCGGGCCGCGCGTGATGATGACGATGGGGGAGGACATTCCGGCGCTGCGCGTGTTCTCGAAGAAATCGGCGAGCGGCGCGCCGGCCTACGCCATCCTGTTTCAGCTCGCGGTCGCCAATCTCTTGCTGTTCACGCGCAGTTTCGAGGCGGTGCTTGACTTCATTCAGTTCGCGCTGCTGTTCTGCTCGTTCTTCACGGTTGCCGGGGTGATCAAGCTGCGCATCACCGATCCCGATCTGCCGCGGCCGTATCGCGCCTGGGGATACCCGTTCACGCCGCTCATTTTCCTGCTCGTGACCGCATCGATGATGTACTACCTCTTGACCGAGCGGCCCGTGCAGTCGCTGTCGGGGATGCTCGTCATGCTCTCGGGCTTGTTGATTTATGCTGTTTTCCGTAGGCGGCCGATCGCCGCTGCCGCTTTACATAATCGCGAATAGACATGTTTCGCCCCAAGAGACTTGCGGTCGTCGCACTTGCCCTTTTGGCTGCGGCCATCTCGTCCGCACGTGCGGCCGAGGTCACGTTTGACGACACCGCGCGCTTCCTGGCAGGGATGCAGCCGTCGGTGGATTCGCCGCTGGTGCCGTTCACCAAGGATCCGTCCTGGCAGCATCACGCTAAATTCTTCGACGGCGCTTTCGCCCAGCTCGAGCAGCGGCAGATATCGAAGATTCGGGACTGGTCCGACGTCAATCTCGCCGCGCCCAGGCCGACGATGTTCTACTTCTTCAGCGGCCCGGATTTCCTCTATGCCAACGCCTTCTATTCCAAGGCCAGCACTTACGTGCTGGGTGCGCTGGAGCCGGTCGGAGCGGTGCCCGATCTGACCAGGCTGCCGCGCGGCTCGGTCAATGTCGCGCTCTACAATGTCGAGCGCTCGCTCGGCTCGATCCTGAGCTTTTCCTTCTTCATCACCAAGCAGATGAAGGTCGACCTGCACGCCAACCAGGTCAGCGGCACCTTACCGATCCTCTACGTCTTCCTGGCGCGCTCCGGCAAAACCATCCGCAACGTCGAGATGGTCGCGCTCGACGAGAAGGGCGGGATGCATACGGGCAATGACAATCCGGGGCCGAACGCCACGCGCGGCGTCCGCATCACCTTTGCAGGCAGCGACGGCGAGGCGCGGACCCTGTATTATTTCTCGACCGACCTCTCGAATCCTGGCGCACGTGCGGCGGGCTTCCTGAGGTTCTGCGAAACGCTCGGTCCCGGCAACAGCCTGATCAAGAGCGCATCCTACCTGCTGCATTCCGGCAACTTCAGCGTCGCCCGCGACTGGCTGCTCGCCAACAGCGCGACCATCATCCAGGACGATTCCGGCATTCCGCTCGCCAATTACAACCCGCGGCAATGGCGGCTCTTCCCCTTCGGTCGCTATCTCGGACCGATCGGCGAATTCCCGGGCCGTTATCAGGAGCGTTACGCTGAATTATTCACCCGTGCCCAGCCGATCGATTTCGGCGTCGGCTATCGCTGGCGGATCCATGAGTCGAATCTGCTGCTGGCCGTGAAAATCCCGGGAAGCGAGACCGCCCCGGCTGCAGAGACAACGTCGTCCTCCGAGCCGCCGCCGAAGCCGGCGCGGCCGAAGCGACCACGTCCGCCCGAGCCGATTCCGCCGCCGCCCGGACGTTTCTTCTGGTTCCGCTGACTACCAGTGCACGCTCTGGCTGGGCACGATGAACGCCGTCGTGCTCGGCGGAGTCGCAAGACTTGTTGTCAGATACCAGCCGGAGCCGAGGACCAGCACGAGCAGAGCGATGATCGCGAGCATGTCGACGGTTCTGGGATCGTGATCCCTCGGATTAAAGCTAAGATGTGAACCAAGTCTGAAATGAAAGTGAGGGCTGATTTTCCAGCGCATTGTTGTTTCCTCCCGTGGGAGTGTCACAATAATGCGAGGGCAGAGTTCCGGTTCCGCTCAGGGCACCGATGCGCAAAGCACCGCAGCAAACTCAGGATGGATTGACGCCGCGCCAGCGGGCATAGCGCCATGGCAAATACCAACGCGCACCCTGCGGCGGGGAGAGAGGCACATTGTCGATCCCTGATGTGCCGAAAGGATTGCAGCGCAACAGGCGCGCGAGCGTCATCCAGCCACCGGCCCAAAGACCAAACCGCTCGATCGCCTCATCGCCATAGACAGAGCAGGTTGGCAGATGGCGGCAGTTATATCCGACCAGCGGCGACAGCGAATGCCGGTATAGCCAGATCAGCGCGCGGCCGAATCTGCGCGGCAGTCGCAACGCTTCACTGAGGGAAGCGGAACAATGCTCGCAGGTTGAATGCTTCATGTGCGCTGTGCCGCGATCGTGAGCCAAATCTTGCCCGGTTCCGGCGCAGGGAACAGCAGCTGTTGTTTTCGCGCCATATTTTCCGTGCTTTTTGGGAGCAGTGCAGCAAGTCCCTATGGACGGGCTGTATTCCCCCGGATACCATTTTTATGACACTCGTGAAAACATACGACCGTATGATCGACTCATCGAGCGCGAAGTGGGGATAATCGCGCCAATGGGCTTGGGGAAGGGATCAGCTTGAAACTTCTGAAGTCGCTCAATCTTCGCGGCTGGTTGCTGGTGGGAACCGCCGCTTGCGGAGTCGTGTTGGCTGGCGCCGTCGCGACATTCGGCTCGTCGGCCAAAGCTGGCGCCTCGCTTGAAGAGCGCAAGCTGCCGATGAAATTTAGCTGGGTTGCCTGCGAACCTAATTGCCGCGGCTGGGTCAGCGCGGTGGGCATCATCACTGCCGACACTCCGAAGGATTTTGACGACTTTGCCCGGGGACGCCAGCTTGGCGGCGCCACCGTCGTCCTGGACTCCAGCGGCGGTTCCGTCAACGACGCGATCACGCTTGGCCGGCGCTTCCGGACCCTCGGTCTTCTCACCACGGTCGGCATCACGCAGAAGAGCGGGCAGGGCGCCCGTCCGGCGGTCGCCTCGGAAGCCTATTGCGAATCCATGTGCGTGTTCCTGCTGCTGGCTGGCAAGAAGCGCTACGTACCGGACGCGGCTCATGTTCGCGTCCATCAGATCTGGATGGGCGATCGGGCAGACGACGCCAAAGCAGCGAGCTACACTGCGCAGGATCTGATGATCGTCGAACGCGACATCGGCCGGCTCGCCAAATACACCTTCGATATGGGCGGTGCGGGTGACCTGCTGTCGCTCGCGCTCAATGTGCCGCCCTGGGAAGATCTGCACGAACTCGACACAGCCGAGTTGAAACTGACCAATCTCGTGACGACAGACCTCGTGGCCGACGTGCTGCCGCATGTGGACGTCACGGCGCCTGCAATGGCGGAGCTCGCACCGAAGACGCAGGCCAGGTTCGCCGAGGAGCCGGCAGCTCAGCCTGCCAAGTCGACCAAGACGGCGGAAGCCGTGGTTCCCACCGGGGGCGTGGTGGCGCCACCTGCGGCACCGCAGAAGTAAGAGCTTGCTGCAGCTTCAGCCCTGCGCGGCGGCCGGCTGCCTCGCCTTGGCCTCGATCTGGCCGATCGCATCGACCACGGCATCGAAGGTCAAAAGCGTCGAGGCGTGGCGCGCCTTGTAGTCGCGGACGGGCTCGAGGAATTTGATCTCTTCCCATTTGCCTTCAGGAGGCGCGCCATTCTCCTTGAGCATCTTGCGAACGGTTTCGCGTAACTCACGGAGTTCGCTCGCAGTCGAGCCGACCACGTGGCTTGCCATGATGGATGAAGAGGCCTGTCCCAGTGCGCAGGCCTTCACGTCATGGGCGAAGTCGGTGACGGTGTCGCCCTCCATCTTGAGGTCGATCTTCACGGTCGAGCCGCACAGCTTGGAATGGGCGGTGGCGCTGGCGTCGGGGTCCGGCAACCGCCCGATCCGCGGAATATTTCCAGCCAGCTCGATGATGCGCTTGTTATAGATGTCGTTCAGCATGTGATGGAGTCCAACACTTACCTGCCCAATCGGCCTTGGCGGGCGCCGTTCACGGTCCTATATAGGGTCGGAACTGGCGGAAAAACAGTCCAGCGGTGCTGCGGCGGCGATCCAGATCTGCGCCGCCCGGCGTCATGACCCAAGGACCTTTTTCGTCAAAACTATTCTCTTCAGGCGTCCGGCGGCTTGTCCGCCCCGTCTGCCGGTGACACTCCGGCCGCATGGCCGTCGAACGGAGTAGACATGGACGCGACGATCAAATCCATCCGCCCGAACAAGCCTTCCGACCGGCAGCCTGAGAGCCGCCCGGCAGAGCTTGACCCGTCTGAATTCCTCGCCGCCGCCGTCCGCGCCGACCAGCCGCGCCCCGCGCGTGCCGAGGCGGAGGCGGCGGTGAGGACGTTGCTTGCCTATATCGGCGAGAACCCCCAGCGCGAGGGGCTGCTCGACACGCCGCGTCGCGTGGTCGAGGCTTTCGACGAACTCTATCAGGGGTACCACCAGTGTCCGGCCGAGGTGCTCGACCGCACTTTTGGCGAGACGGCCGGCTATGACGACTTCGTCCTGGTGCGGGACATCGAGTTCACCTCGCAATGCGAGCATCACATGATGCCGTTCTATGGCAAGGCGCACATCGCCTATACGCCGGTGGATCGCGTCGTCGGCCTGTCCAAGCTTGCGCGCCTGACCGACATCTTCGCCCGCCGGCTCCAGACTCAGGAGCATTTGACGGCGCAGATCGCCGCTGCGATCGACGAAATCCTGAAGCCGCGCGGCGTCGCCGTCCTGATCGAGGCCGAGCACACCTGCATGTCGGTGCGCGGCGTCGCCAAGCATGGCGCCTCCACCTTCACCAGCCGATTCACCGGCATGTTCCGCGATAATCCGGCGGAGCAGGCCCGTTTCCTGTCCCTGGTGCGAGGCCTGCAGCGCTGACCTCGCGAATGAACGGCGAGAGTTGCTGTGTCCGCTCACTCCCATGAGATCGAGGAAGGCCTGGTCTTCCTCCCCAAGTTCGATCCCGCCGGCCTCGTGACGGTCGTCGCGACCGACGTCGCGACCGGCGACGTCCTCATGGTCGCGCACATGAACGAGGAGGCGCTGCGCAAGACCATTGCCACGGGCGAAGCCTGGTACTTCAGCCGCTCGCGCAATGCCTTGTGGCGAAAAGGTGAGACCTCAGGTCAGACCCAGCGCGTCGTCGAGATCCGTACCGATTGCGACCAGGACGCCGTCTGGATCCGCGTCGAGCAGATCGGCGCTGCCTGCCACACCGGCCGCCATTCGTGCTTCTATCGCAAGATCGAAGCCGATGGCGGAGGGGCGAAACTGGTCTTCGTCGATGCCGACAGGCTGTTCGATCCGAACGCGGTTTACAAGAAGTAGCTCGCGGTCATTTCGGGGCGCACCGTAGGAGCGAGCCCGGAATCCATTGAGCCGCGCGTGATGCCTTGCGATGGATTCCGGGTTCGCGCTTCACGCGCCCGGAATGGCGGAAGTCGCCGAATTAACTCGGCGTTAACCATAATTGCCCCACGGTGGGACGATCAGGCGTCCGAATTGCCGGCGCCTCCAACGCCGCGCGGGCCGGTCACGCCATCATGTCGGTCGACAATTCCAGTGCCTCGCAGATGGCCGCAACGGACGGCGCGCGGCGCGTCGCAGGCGCGATCAAGCAGGCCTCTAGCCAGACCGGCGTCAGCTTCGAATACTTGCTGACCACTGCCAAGATGGAATCGGATTTCGACCCGTCAGCCGGCGCCACCACCTCGTCGGCCCACGGCCTCTATCAGTTCATCGACCAGACCTGGCTCGGGACGGTGAAGGAGGCAGGGGCCCAGCTCGGATACGGCAGCTACGCCGATGCCATCACCAGGACCTCGTCGGGCGGTTACACCGTCGACGATCCCTTCATGAAGCGGTCGATCATGAAGTTGCGCGACGATCCCGAGGCCGCCTCCAGCATGGCGGCGGCGCTGACGCAGTCCAACAGTTTCAAGCTCACCGGTTTGCTCGGCCGCAGGCCGTCCGACAGCGAACTCTATATGGCCCATTTCATGGGCGTCGGCGGCGCGGCGAAACTGATCGCCAACGCAGAGGACAACCCGCAAGCAGTTGGTGCGCGGCTGTTTCCCAACGCGGCCTCCGCCAACCGCTCGATCTTCTATGCCAGGGATGGTCGTGCGCGCAGCGTCTCCGAAGTCTATTCGGTGCTGAATGCCCGCTACGCCAGTGCCTCGAATGCAAAGTCGACGCGCAGTGCGATGGCGATGTATGGCGACACGCCCTCGACCACGCAGGTGGCCGCGGCCAACGGCGTGCAGCCCGTCGCGCCGATGGTCAATGGCGCTGCCTATCTCCAGACCTTCCCGGATCAGCGTTCGGTAGCGCCGGTGAACGCGACATCGTCGACGACAGGGGTCGACAACCCGCCGACTGCACCCGCGTTTCGTTCGATCTATCAGCCAGGCGACGCCACTCAGCCGGTCTCGACGACGGTGCAGAAATTGTGGGGCAACAACGCCTCGCTCACGTCAGTTGCATCGGCGACGCCCGACGTGCGTCCGCCGCAGCCGCTCGATCTTTTCAGCGATCGCAGCGGCACCTTCTCCAGCTAGCGCATTGTCAGCGCCGCTGCAGCGGCCCTCAGCCCTTAACAAATCATCAATAAAACCAGCCAGTTATGGTGAACGCTTTGTTAAGCGTCGTGGTTTATTTTGTGTTGCAGGTGACGGGCCGTCACCATTTTCGTTTGTTGTGTAAGCCGGAAGCAGCATGATTGTTCGGCAGTTCATCAATTGGATCAGGACGGCGCCCGCCGGTGAGCGGGCGGAGGCAACGCGGGCGTTGGCCCGGGCCTGGCTGATCTCGGACCTTTCCCATGATGACCGTGTCGCGGCCGAAGGCGCGCTGCTGATGCTGCTCGACGATCCCTCGCCGCTGGTGCGGCAGGCGATGGCCGAGGCCTTTGCACGCAGCCTTGATGCGCCGGCGTCGATCGTGCGGGCGCTGTCGGCGGACCAGCCGACCGTGGCGCTGCCCGTGCTCGAACATTCACCGCTGCTGATCGATGCCGATCTCGTCGACATCGTCGCGACCGGCAACGAGGAGGTGCAATGCGCGGTCGCCCGACGCATCGCGTTGCCGGTCTCGGTCTGTGCCGCCATCGCCGAAGTCGGCTGCGCGGCCGCCTCACTCGAGCTGATCGAAAACCCCCACGCAGAGCTCGCGCCGTTCTCCTGGAATCGCATTGTCGAGCGTCACGGCCATCTCGCTGCGATCCGCGAGGCGATGCTGGTGCTGGATGACATTCCAGCCGCAACGCGTGCCGCGCTGGTTGCAAAGCTCTCGGAGACGCTGGCGCAATTCGTCGTGACCCGGAACTGGCTCAGCGCCGACCGTGCCGAGCGCATGACGATCGAGGCGCGCGATCGCTCCACCATGAACATCGCAGCGCGCTCGCGCGGTGACGACATGCTGGGCTTGGTGAAGCATCTGCGTATCACCGGCCAGCTCACCGCGGGCCTGATCTTGCGCGCGTTGTTGTCGAGCAATCTCGACCTGTTCGATGCGGCCCTCGCCGAACTCGCCGACCTGCCGCTGGCGCGCGTCTCCGCACTGCTGCACGATCGCGGCGGCAACAGCCTGCATGCGCTGCTTCGCCGCGCCGGGTTGCCCGAGGCGACGTTTGCCGCGTTTCAGGTCGCGCTCGATGCCTGCCACGAGCAGGGCTTTGTCGATACCGACGATACCGCAGCGCGCTTGCGCCGGCGAATGGTCGAGCGCGTGCTCACCCATTGCGAGACCGACCGGGGTGCCACCGAGCCGCTGATGGTTCTGCTCCGCCGCTTCGCTACAGAATCTGCGCGGGAGGAGGCGAGGCTATTTTGCGACGAACTGGTCGCGGAGGACACGATTGATCCGGTATATGATGATCTGATCGCGGCGTAGTTCGAGCCGGCCCCACAAACTCCGTCATTGCGAGCGCAGCGAAGCAATCCAGACTGTTCCCCCGGCGGGATTCTGGATTGCTCACATGGGGATTTGGTGTGTCAAGGCGAATGATCAGCTCTTTGTTCGATTGCAGGCCAGCTCTTCGTCCCGACCGCGGGATCTTTGGGATGGCGCGCGCAGGTCAGGTCAAGACCGGCCCGTTAGGGCCGCCGCGAAGCGGCTTGGTCTTGACCTGAGCGAGCACGCCATCAGGCTTTTGTGGTCAGGCGTAGCGGGCGGCGGAAGCTCCTATCGTTGGCGATCTCAGGTTCGAGCCGGTTTCGACAATCTGGTTTGCATGCCAGATCAAACTCACATTCGGTCGTCGCGCGATAGCGACCGCACCAACATTCCGCTTGCGGCGGGCAGGCTCGAGAGGACGAGACCAGTCTTCGTTGCGGCGTTTGAAGCCATGCAATCCATCGGTTCGTCCACCCGGATCGGCCGAGGCTGATCAACCTCAGCGGATGAGTTGTCCTTTTCCAGAGAGAGGGATGACCTCAGGCAGTCTTCATCACGGCACCCTCGATCACGACGCCGGAAGTCACGTACTTCCACAGAGCCACGAGTAGTTTGCGGGCCAACGCAACGATCGCCCGCTTGCGGCCACGCTGGCTGTGCGCCTTGAACCACTGGGTCAGAGCCGATTGAGGCTGGTGGCGCACCCACAGCCAGGCGAGCTGGATCATCGTGGTTCTCAGGCGCGGATTGCCGGCCTTCGACACGCCCTGCTCGCGCTCGATACCGCCACTGCGCCATGGCGTGGCTGCAAGACCGGCATAGGACGCAACTTGGCGGCGGTTGGCGAACTGCCGATAGAAGGCCTCCGACCAGAGAACGGCAGCGAAGTTCGGGCCCAGGCTCTTCAGGGCGAGCAGCATCGTGACCGGGTCCGGTGCAGCCTTCTCGTCGGTTGGCTTGCTGGTGGCCAGCAACGCATCCTGCTCGCGCTCCACCGCCGCGATCTGGCCGAGCAGCAGTTCGAGACGATCGAGCTCACGGCTGATCTGCGCCTTCAGATGCGGCAGCAAGGCGCGCCCATCCCCCGTCCGCAAGGCCTCGAGCCGTCCCCGTCGATCTCGCCGTAGCGGCGCGTAGTCGGATATCCCTTGCGCGAACAGAAGCCCCTTGATCCGGTTCACATGCTCGATCCGCTCGGCGATCAATGTCCGCCGCTCCCGGCAAAGCCTGCGGCGGTCCTCCTCCGCGGGCGAGGGTGCGACCACCATCGCGCAGACCCGCGGCTCGCCGCGCTTGTAGGCCAGAAGCGCCCGCAGCAGCGTCTCGCCATCGAGCCTGTCCGTCTTGGCCCGCCTGCGCCGTCGCGGCGTCGCGATCGAGGCCGGATCGACCACATGGCTCTCGACACCCTCCTGCTGCAGAGCGCGGTGGAGCCAGAACCCATCCAGTCCCGCCTCCTGGATGGCGATGATCGGATAGCTCTCACCCGTTCGGACCTGCGCCTTGCGCTTCAGCTCCGCGAACAGCTTCAAGAGTGCCGCAATATCGCCGGCCCCAACACTGCGGTTGGATATCTTTTCGCCCCTGCCGGGCGACAGCGAGGTGACGAGCCATGTCGAACGGCTCAGTTCCAATGACACAAAAATTGCGCCAAACTGCGTGCGGATAGCGGCCGGTCCGTCGGAAGGATGATCGAGCAACATCGTCGTCTCCAGGTTGAATGGATTCAGCAACCTCAGTCTGGCCTCAGACATGGTCGCTATCCACTCCCCATGGAATCTTCGCTGCGCTCGCAATGACGAGAGAGAGAGAGAGCCGGGACCCTTACTCCGCCGGCACGATGCTCGGCGCCAGGATCACTTCGAGATGTTCGGGGCGGTCGCGGTTGACGTCCGCGAGATAGTCGTCGGCGACTTTGCGCAGACGGCGGCTGAGCTCGGCGGAGACGCTGATGCTGTCGAGCCTGGTGTTTTCGTGCACGATGGCAATGATCGCGTTGATGTGGTGCGTGAATAGCTCGGCCGGGACTTTCTCGAGGTCCGGCGCATGCTCGATGATGCGGCAGAGGCTCTCGGCGACGACCGCGGCGGCCGGAAAGCCAAACGTGGCAGCGTCGCCCTTGATGTCGTGGGCGGCGTGGAACAGCTCGTCGCGCCGTTCCTTGGTGAAGCCGGCGTTGCGGATGGCGGCATAGGCAGCCGACAGCCGGTTGACCTCGGTCGTCATCCAGTCCTTGAACTCGCTCGACAGACCGGCCAGAGCCTGCTCGGCGCGGCCAATCGGATCGTCCATATCCTTTTTTTCGACACGGCGCAGCACCTTGCGCAGCGGATTGGGCTGCGTAATGACGTGGTGCGTGGCAAAGCTCTTGACCTCGATGTCCTTTGCGCTGTTCTTCGCCATGATGCCTGCCTCGTCGTTTGAGACGCCTGCGCTAGATGGAGGAGCGCGCCTTGTCGAGCAGCGAGGGTTGCTGGAGCACCTCGTGCTTTTCGCCGACGCGGCGCTCCGGACCCATATAGGCGGAGTTGGTGTTGCGGCGCCGGTCGGGGCCGAAATAGGTCTTCGTCTTGATGAAGGGCCGGGGACTGGCGACCACGTTGAGAATCCGCTGGTAGAGGCCCTTGGCCGAGATCGGTTTGGCTAGGAATTCGGTAACGCCGGCATCGCGTGCGACGGTCACGCGGCGCTTCTCGGAATGCCCCGTCAGCATGATGATCGGCGCGTAAGGGTTGCCCTTGGATTCCGGCTGCCGGATCATCTGTGCAAGCTCGAGCCCGTCGAAGATCGGCATCGCCCAGTCGGTGATGACGATGTCCGGCACGTAATGGCTGTACATTTCGAGCGCCGTCGCGCCGTCCTCGGCCTCATAGACCTCACGCGCGCCGAACGAATGCAGCAGCGTCCGCAGGATGCGGCGCATATGCGGATTATCGTCGCAGACGAGAAAGCGGAGCTTGTTGAAGTCGATACGGAACATGACGTCCGGGCCAAAAGCGGTCAACCGTCGTTAACCATATCGTGCCGGAGGTTAATGAAGCGTTGCGACGGGGGCCCGGTGGGATGGCTCAGTACCCGAACTGCTCGCGAAGGATGCGCTCTTCCAGGCTGTGGCCGGGGTCGAACAGCATGCGCATCGAGATGCTCTTGTCGGACAGGATCTCGACGCGCCGGACCCTGCGGACCTCCTCGTGGTCGGCGACGGCCGCGACCGGGCGCTTGTCGTCTTCCAGCACCTCGATCACCACATAGGCGGTGTTGGGCAGCAGGGCGCCGCGCCAGCGTCGTGGCCGGAAGGCGCTGATCGGTGTCAGTGCCAGTAGCGCCGCGTTGATGGGCAGGATGGGGCCCTGCGCCGACAGATTGTAGGCCGTCGAGCCCGCCGGCGTCGCCACAATGATCCCGTCGGCGATCAGCTCGGGCATGCGCTCGCGCTCATCGATCAGGATCCGCAGACGCGCCGCCTGAGAGGTCTGCCGGAACAGGTACACCTCGTTGATGGCGTGGTGCAGGTGAACGCGGTCGTTGACGTCGGTCGCGCGCATCAAGAGCGGGTTGATCTCGGATTCATGTGCCGCAGCGAGCCGCGCGCGCAGATCATGTGCCGAGTACTCGTTCATGAGGAAGCCGACCGTGCCGCGGTGCATGCCGTAGATCGGCTTGCCCGAGCGCATGTGGTGGTGAAGCGTCTGAAGCATCAGCCCGTCGCCGCCAAGTGCGACCACGACGTCGGCCTCGTCAGGGTCGCAATTGCCATATTGCGACGTGAGCTGGTGGAAGGCGGTCTGCGCTTCGTTGCTCGGGCTGGCGACGAAGGCGATCCGGTCATATCGCGATGGCTTGGTCATGGCTTCCAGGCAGGTGCCGCTGGCTCGAGAAAGTTCCGCCGAGGTCGTCTATACGACCTGGGCCTGCATTGTCGAGGATGACAGCTCCACAAGGCAAATGGACAATCGCCGGCTTCGGGACGAAACCAGCTCATTTCGAGACTGATTGGCCGCGTGGAGCGCCTGCGGGCACCATGATTCCCCAAAGCGTCGCAATTCCGCGCTAGTCTTTCGGCCTCACCGGCTCTCATAGCCGGGCAGGGAGGACGATCATGGTCACGACCTTGCCGGCGCTGCGTTGCACGGCCCTGGCGCTTGCGGTGTCGGCTTTCGCGGTCGCAGGATTTGCGCGCGCGGATGATCCGCCGCAGTCGCGCTCAGAGACCCCGGCTGCAGCTGGGCAAAAGGGTGGGCGCGGCGGGGGCGCGCAAAACGGCCCGCAGGCTTCGCCTTCGGCGGGCGAGCAGCACGGTCTGCCGTCGGCCTCGACCACGAAGCAGACTCTCGATCTGCCTGGCCGCACGCTCAACTTTGCCGCGACCGCCGGGTCCATTCGGGTGTTCGACGGCAAGGGCGAGCCGCTCGCCGATGTCGCCTATACGTCCTACGAGCTCGAGGACGCCGATCGCGCCACGCGCCCCGTGACGTTCCTGTTTAACGGCGGACCTGGCGCCTCTTCGGCGTGGCTCCAGTTTGGCGCGGTCGGGCCGTGGCGGCTGCCGCTCGACGGTGAGAGGCTGTCGCCATCGGCTTCGCCCGAGGTGAAGCCCAACGCGGAGACCTGGCTCGATTTCACCGATCTCGTCTTCATCGATCCCGTCGGCACCGGCTACAGCCGTGTCATCGCGAGCGGCGAGGATGCGCGAAAACGGTTCTATTCGGTCGACGGCGATGTCAATTCGATTGCGCTCGTCGTCCGCCGCTGGCTGGAGAAGCACAACCGCCTGACGTCGCCGAAATTCGTCGCAGGCGAAAGCTATGGCGGCATTCGTGGGCCGAAGGTGGTGCGCCAGTTGCAGCTTCAGCACGGTGTGGGCGTCAGGGGATTGATCCTGGTATCGCCGCTGCTGGATTTCCGCGAGTTCACGGGCACCAGCCTCCTGCAATATGTCGCGACCCTGCCGAGCTATGTCGCGGTCGCGCGCGAAGCCAAGGGGCCGGTCAAGCGCGCCGATCTCGCGGATGTGGAGGCCTATGCACGCGGCGAATTCCTGGCCGATCTCGTCAAGGGCGAGGCGGACAAGGAGGCGACTAATCGCCTCGCCGACAAGGTCGCGGAGCTGACCGGTATCGATCCGGTGGTGAGCCGCAGGCTTGCCGGGCGCTTCGATGTCGGCGAATTCCGCCGCGAACTCGATCGCAAGAACGGCATGGTGACCGGACGCTACGACGGCTCGGTGCGTGGTCTCGATCCCTATCCGGATTCGAGCAGCTCACGCTTCGGCGATCCCTCAGGCGATGCGCTTCAGGCGCCGCTGACGAGCGCCGCGGTCGATGTGCTCACGCGAAAGCTCAACTGGCGACCCGACGGCTCCTATGAGGTCCTCAACGGCTCCGTCGAGCACAATTGGGATTTTGGCGGCGGCATCAACCCGCCGCAATCGTTGTCGGAGCTGCGCCAGATCCTCGCCACGGATGCGAAGCTGAACGTGCTGGTCGCGCATGGTCTATTTGATCTCGCGACGCCTTATTTCGGAACGAGGCGGGCGCTCGACCAGCTGCCGGCGTTTGCGACGTCGCGGGTAAAATTCGTCGTCTATCCCGGCGGCCACATGTTCTATTCGCGCGATGGCTCGCGGCAGGCGCTGCGGAGTGAGGTGGAGGCGCTTATTCGGGAGTAGGCCGGCGCTTCCGCGGCGGATAGCGCCGCGCGATCTCGCGCGCGACGACCGCCGCTGGCTTGACGTTGGCACCGGCGATCCAGATGTCGCTGATCTTGCCGCCCTTGTCGCGGACGCGCCGCACCGGCTCGCCGTGGCTGGAATAGCCGGCCGCGCAGGCGAGCTTGCCGGTATCGCGGCCGGTGACCTCGATCTCGCCAGCGTCCATGAAGGGATTGTTGAACTGTGGGTTGGCGACGAGCACGCGGTTGCCCGCTGGCACGAGGTCAGTCGCGCCCCAGATCGTCCACCAGCGGCCCGTCCAGTCGCGCACGCGCCGGTCTGGTCCGCCGCGGCTCTTGAAGACGCGCAGGATCTGCATCGCGCCGTCCATCCAGAACGGCGCGGCGCCATCGATGGAGTTGCTGAGAATGCTGATCGCGAGCTCGCATGCGGGGATTGAGCAGGTCCGCGAGATATAGCCTTGGAAGCCACCGCCGTGGCCGAACCAGTCCCAGCCGTCCGTCTTGCCGGCGTTGACGCCGAGGCCGTAATAGGCCTCGAAGCTTTGCGGGACGCGCCATTGATGCCGCGTCATCTCGCGGCGGCTCGCGACCGACAGCACGCTCTTCCTGGCGTTGGGTGCAAGCTGGGCGAAGAAGCGCGCGGTGTCAGCGGCGGTTGCGACAAAGCCGGCAGCGGAAGCCATCGCATGGGCGGGATTATCGCCAGGAATCACGCAGCGCTTGCCGAGCGGCAGGTTACGCGTGTGGCCGCGTGCGAACAGCGCGCCTTTGGGAAGCGGCGCATTCGGCTCGGTTTCGCGCAAGCCGGCCGGTTCGACGATCTCGCGCTTGATCCATGCGGAATAGGGCTCCTTGGTCACCGCTTCGATGACGAGGCCCATCAGGGCAAAACCGTGGTTGGAATATTTGAAGCGCGTGCCGGGTTCGATCGCAGTCGGCAGCTTCAATTCCGCAAGCAGCTCTTTCGCATTGAGATAGGGACGGCTGTCGATGAACTGACCGGAATCGGCGCCGTCTCGCGTCAGGCCGGCGCTGTGCGAGAGCACCTGCGAAATCGTCGTCTCGGCGACGCGCGGATGCAGGCCGCCGACATATTCGCCGATCGGATCGTCGAGCCGGAGCTTGCGCTGCTCGCGCAGCTTCATGACGCCGGCCGATGTAAAACTCTTCGAGTGCGAGGCGATGCGGAAGCGGTGGCGCGGCGTCAGCTTCTCGCCGGTGTCGAGATTGGCGAGACCAAATGCATGCTCGGCGACGACCTCGCCGCGATGGACGAAGGCGAGCAAGACGCCCGGCTGTTGGAAGGTTGTCTGCTGGAATTCGATCCAGGAGCTGATGTAGTCGATCGCGGATCGCAGCCAATTGTCCATTGCGCTACCAGTTTGCCAGGAGATGGATGCGCAAAGGCTAACCGAGATAGCAGAACGGGCACAACCCCAGGGTCATGCCCGTCATTTGATGCAAAGATGCGCTGTCTTCAGTAGACGAGCGTAGCGCCGGTCGGCTTATCGAGCGCGGCAGCCAGCGAGCGATACTCGGAGCTGTCGGTACCGGCGAGCGAGGCGATCTTGTTGAGGTGATATTGCGCCTGTTCGCGGTTGCCCTGCTCGAGCTGCCAGAGGCCATAATACTGCCAGGTGCGGACGTGGTTCGGGTCGTCCTTCAGCGCGATCTCGTAATAGATCTTCGAGGATTGGTAGTCGCCGAGCTTGCGATAGGAGTAGCCGATCAGGTTCGCAACGTCGGCGACGTCGTCACGCTTGAGCTGCTTCAGCTGGCCGATCGCGTCCGTATAATCGTGCTTGTCGTAGATCGTGGTGTACGCCGTGCGATAGGCCGCGAGGAATTTGGGATCGCTGACGGACGAGCTCTTCTTCTTCCCTTTCTTGGCGGAGGAGTCCGACTTCGGCGGTGATGGCTCGTCACTGCCGGCGGCATAGGCGCTCGTCAGCACCGGTCCGGCCGCCAGCGCCACCGAGACAAGGCCCGGTACCAGAAGCATGGATAGTCTGCGCATCTAAGTTCTCCCGTATGGAACGTGGCGATCCTACACGATTGCCCAAAGACCGGAACACCCGGCCGGCACAAACATTCCCGTTGGTCCCGGCCGTCGCTCCCTCGGCAAGATGACAAACTTGTCATCCAGATGAACGGAAGCTGGCTGCGCGCTTCAGAACGGGTTCAGCGCACGCCATCTAGGCTCTCCCCATGATCGAAGAGTTGGCGAGAGGGCGCCGCCTCAAGATCCTTCAAGAGGAGACCACCATGTTGAAGACCATTTCCGCAGCCTTGCTCGCAGCTTCCGTCATCGCAGCCCCGGCCTTTGCCGCTGAAGCCGGCAAGACCACTACGGCTGCGCCAGTGATCAAGGCGGATCAGACCCAAAACAAGGTCTCGACCACCGCGGCCAAACCCGACGCCGGTATCAAGGCCGATGCCAAGACGGCCGACATCAAGTCGGGCGCCAAGGTCGACACCAAGACCAAGGCGATGAACGCCAATGCGGCGGTCACGCCCGACGAGCACAAGACGGTGCGGACGCATCGCCATCACCACAAGCACCTGTCGGCCAAGAAGTCGCTCAAAGCGCAGCCGGACCTCGGCAAGCCGATGACGACCGAGAAGCGTAGCTAACGACTGATCCCACGGGGCGGCATCCATTGCCCGCCGCCCCCGTGCGGAGTTCAGGCCGGCCCGTTCCGTCGAACCGTGTGCGAGAGCGCAAGGTGCTGGCGGCGGGCCGGCACGTCATTGCGAATTCCCTTTGTACAACCGTGGAGCTAGAACTCTCCGAATCTGGCTGGCCGGAGAATTCAGTCCTTGGGGCAATTGGCGAAACGTGCGGCGATCCTGGTTCTGCCGCTGATACTGGCGGCCTGCTTCGGCAGCGATGGTGACCGTCCATCCCTGATGGAAGGGACCCAGGCCGGAGGCCCGCAGCCGTTTCCCGACAATTTTCGCGGCGACAGCCTGGCCCTGATGCACACCTATTTGAATAATCCGGTCGGCGTGCGCGATGCCGGCATGGCCGATCCGGTGTTGCGAGAGCTCGGCGGGCGGCAGTTCTATGTCAGCTGCCTGCGCTACACGCCGCGGGAGAGCGACGGCAGCTACAAGACGATGCGCGAGCGCGCCGTCGTCTTCGTCAACGGCCGGGGTGACCGCATCATCGATCGCGCCAGCGAGCTGTGCGCCGGCGCGGTTTATGCACCCTTTCCAGAACTGGAAAAGATGACGCGTTAGCGCAAAGCCCGCCTTCATCGCGCTGTGCTAGGACGGGTACTGCCGGAGCCGCTGGATCACATTTTGGCGAGCTTTGAACGGAGTGGTTTGGCTTGCGACAAATCGTTACGGCAGGGCTTGCGTGGACGAAAATCGCTCGCGGCAGGCGGACGTGACGGAACAAAATCGCGTTGTTGCCGCGCCGTCACAGTAACGAACGATCAACGTTCCGGCATCGCCGCGAAGCAACCAAATTCACGCCACGTTGTTTCCCGAGGGTCAATTTTGAAAGAACGGGGATGATCATGAGGACGATTTTGCTCGGTGCAGCAGCTCTGCTTGCGCTGGCCGCACCGGCGGCCGCGGCCGACATCCAGCCGCGCACCTACACCAAGGCTCCGGCCTACACACCGCCGCAGGCGATCTACAACTGGACCGGCTTCTACATCGGCGGCCATGTTGGCGGCGCCTTCGCCGGCGACAGCAGCTTCCAGTCGAGCGACGCCCGCTTCCTGGGTGGCGTGCAGGGCGGTTTCGACTACCAGTTCGCGCCCAATTGGGTACTGGGTATCGAGGCTCAGTATTCCTGGTTGCCGACCAACAACAACGGTGTCACGTTCCCGCTGGGCACGCAGGTGACGTCCAACACGGACCAGCTCGGGTCGGTCACGGGCCGCATCGGCTACACGTGGGGCCCGACGCTGCTCTATGCCAAGGGCGGCTACGCTTGGCGTAATGGTGGTCTCGGCGTCAACATCGCAGGCGTCCCGCAGGCCTTTACCGCGACCGGTAACAGCAAGGACGGCTACACGGTCGGTGCCGGCCTGGAATACATGTTCGCGCCGAACTGGTCGGCCAAGGCCGAGTACCAGTACTATAATTTCGGCAGCACGACCTTTACCTCCGGTCCGACCGACATCGTCGGCGTTCGCGGCCGGGATGACGAGCATACCGTCAAGGTCGGTGTGAACTACCGCTTTGGCTGGGGCGGGCCGGCGGCTTCGCGCTACTGACCTGCCTACCGAGAGCACGATCAACGTCTAACAAAGGCCGGCGTCCCGCCGGCCTTTCGTTTGCCGATTTCCCTGTTTGCATCGCGTGAACCATCTGGCGCGTCATTTGCAAGCCAACAGTCAGAGGCGTGTCCTTCTCACGCGTGTCACGGGTATCGGGTAAAGCAAAAATAATTTTTGCGATTTACGGAACTCGCGCCTCGGAGCGCGTTATTGGTGAATTGCCGGGCTGTGGGATAACGAACATGCGTATGTTGGCGTCGGTGGTGGTGGTCTCGTGCTTCCTCGCCCTGCCGTGCTCTGCCCAAACAATCCTCAAATCCGAGCCTCTGATGTTGGCACCTTACGAGGTCGCCTTCGTGAAGGACGCCTCCTGTCCGTCAGGGAAGGTACTCAAGGTGACGGGGGCGATCCGCGGACTGCACCGTCGCAAGGCCTGCGTGGCGCTGGCCGGTGAGCAGGCCTCGCTGGCGACCGCCACGCCCTGAGGCATCATCATGCGACCGGGCTGCCGGCTTTTGGCCGTGTCTCACGAGTTGAGCTGAAGCTCCATCGTGGAGTCGCGCTCGGCGTCCGCCTTGTTCTTGGCGGGATCCTCGCCTCGGGCTGCCCGGCAGGATCTGATCTCATAGTCGTTGTCGAGCATCCGGCGTGGGCCGTGCCGCTCCTCATCGGTGCCGACATCAACGACCAAGCCGCTCCGTTGCGCGAGCTTCCAGACATCGGCTTCGCTCGGATATGCCTTGCTGATCTGGCTGTCGTTGCAGAACAGGGCGTAGGGCATGCTTCCCGCTCCCGGAAAGCGCATTAACGATTTCATGGGGCAAGGGGTTCCGGATTGATCACGGGGCCGTGATCGATGGCATACGCACAGCCAGGTCCTGAGTCCTTAACGAGTCCTGAATCGCCAAAAAAAGAAACTTTGGGACTCGTTTGGCGGAATCAGCGGATGTTTCCGGCCATGACGACCGATCTGAAAACCTGTTGCGGGCACATGCTCCTGCCATTGACGCTGGCACTGATTAGTGCCTGCGCCGCCAACCTCTGGCTGGTCTGGTCGTGGCTGTAGGCGGCCAGGCCCTACTTCTGGGCCGACGTCGGGGCCGCGTCGCGAATAGCGGCGCGTAGCTTAGTCAGAGTTGCCGCACAATAGTCCTCGCGCTCGCGCTCAAAGCGTTCCTGATGTTTTCTGAAACTGGCGATGCGGGCCTGCATCTCGCTGCGGAAATCGCTCGCCGATGGCGCGGAGACAGCCGAGGGTGGGGGCGTCGGGACAACCTGCCGCGGTGGATCGGCCTGCGGCGGTTCGAACGCGACTGTCACGGCTTGGACCGAGACGACTTCCGCCGCGGCGGTATCCAATTGACGAAAATCGTCCTTCCTGCCGGAGACCGATTGCACGAAGGCTAGTGTCTGCGCGATCAGTGCGTCGCGCTCCCTGATCCATTTCATCGTCCACCACCCTGTTGGGCTATTCCACCAAACACCGGCGGCCGAATCAAGCAGACCGTCCGCAAGGGATTGCATATTTTTCCCGGACGCCCGACATTAGAGGGATGGATTCCAAGGTCGAACCGTCAGACGAAGCACAGGGCCTGCGGCTCGTGCGGGCCTTTCTCTCCCTGCCGCCCGACAAGCGGGCGGAGGTGATCGTCTTCGTCGAGGATCTGGTGCGCGCCAATACCCGGCCCGACGATGGGCAGGAGGCCTCGCCGGCCTGAAGCCTGGTGCCCTGATCGACGTTTGCAATTCGCCCCAATGCCTCCAAAGCAAGCTCAAGCTTACGCGAGGCTTACGACCGTGGGTTGATTGGGTATTTTTCCGTAACCTCTTCCACGCCGTTTATTATCAAATGTTAATTTCCTTCGGTTCCAATGGGTCGCTGGGAAGTTCCGACATTGGAACCGGGTGTTTTGAAGGCGGCTAATGATGAGCTTTTTGAATAATTTGAAGATCGTGTTGAAGGTTGCGCTGATCGTGACCGTGATGGGTATTTCCCTGGTCGCAGTCGCCGCCTTTGCTATTCGCGAACTCTCGGCGACGGTCGACGGTTATAGCCAAGTCACAGCGATGCAGTCGGCCGCGCTCAACCTCATACGCGCCCAGCGCCGCGTCGAGACCTATCACGCCGCGCTCTATGCGGTATTCACCGAGACGACCGAGGCGGGCAACGCCAATCGCCTCAGAATCGCGAACCAGACCCGCGATGAAATCGGCCAATATCTGACCGCTGCGGAACGGGATGACGTGGCACGTGCGGCCGATATACGGAGCCTCGGCGAGCAGCTGAAGGCCGCCTTCGCGGGCTGCGATCCGGTGCTCCAGGCCGGCGCGGCGGCAAGCACCACTGAGGACAATGCCAAGGCTGCTGATCGTGCTCACAAGGAATGTGACCCGCTGATCGATGCGGCCCTCGAGCGCATTGCCAAGTTAACGTACACGACCCAGGCCGTGAACACGCGCAAGGAAGCTATCGAGAGCGAGGCAAAATCCGCGACCTGGACCGTGATGAGCGTCAGCGCAGGCGGCCTGGTCGTCGGCATCGCGATTGCGCTCTTCATCGGCCTCGTGGCGATGTCGAAGCCGATTGCCCGTCTCAAGGCCGCCATGGAAGGCCTGGCGCGCAACGACCTCAAGACGGAAGTGCCCGAGAAGGACCGTCGCGACGAGATCGGCGAGATGGCCAAGACTGTCGAAGTGTTCAAGACCAACGCGATCGAGGTCGAACGCCTCAAGGCCGCGCAGGCGGAAGCCGAGAAGCAAGCTGCCGAGCAGCGCCGCCGCGACATGGTCAACCTCGCCGACGGCTTTGAGCGCGCGGTCGGCGAGATCATTGAGACTGTCGGATCCGCCTCCACCGAGCTCGAAGCCTCGTCGTCGACGCTGGCCACCACTGCGCAGCGTGCGCAGGAGCTGACCTCTGTGGTCGTGATCGCCTCGGGCGAGGCCACCGGCAATGTCCAGTCGGTTGCGACCGCAACGGAGGAATTGTCGTCCTCGGTCAACGAGATCAGCCGCCAGGTGCAGGAATCCGCACGGATGGCGAGCGAAGCCGTCAGCCAGGCCCGCGCCACCACCGAACGCGTCAGCGAGCTCTCTGTCGCGGCGACGCGCATCGGCGACGTCGTTGAGCTGATCAACACCATTGCCGGGCAGACCAATCTCCTGGCGCTGAATGCCACCATCGAGGCGGCACGGGCAGGCGAGGCCGGCCGCGGCTTTGCCGTCGTCGCCTCGGAGGTCAAGACGCTGGCCGAGCAGACCGCGAAGGCGACCGGCGAGATCAGCCAGCAGATATCAGGTATCCAGAACGCCACCCAGGAGTCGGTGACGGCGATCCGCGACATCTCCGCGACCATCGAGCGGCTGTCGGAAGTGTCCTCGACCATTGCCGCAGCCGTCGAGGAGCAGGGCGCCGCGACCCAGGAGATCTCGCGCAACGTGCAGCAGGCCGCCCATGGCACCCAGCAGGTCTCCACCAACATCACCGACGTGCAGCGCGGTGCGGCCGAGACCGGTTCGGCCTCCTCCCAGGTGCTCTCGACCGCGAAGATGCTGGCGACCGACAGCACCCGCCTGAAGGACGAAGTCGGAAAATTCCTGCGGACCGTGCGCGCGGCCTGAGCCCGCGCGACCTGCCAGGTGCGGCGGCCTCGTGCCGCCGGAATCTCGCAGATTCTATTGCAGCAAGAACGCCATCGCGATCGCAAAGAAAAAAGAGTCGCGACGACGGCCGTGACGGCTCCAGCGATGATGTTGGCGTTTTCGCGGTCCGTGTAAGAGGACATGCGATGGGCATGCTACCTGATGTTGAACTCTGATCCAATCTGTGGTCAGTAGCCGTCCCCGCACCGCAAGCGGTCAATCCTTCCCGAAGGCGACGCCATGAGCGATCAAGCCAGTGACGGCTGGGCCACGTCTGCGTCTGCATGGATCGCCGAGCAGGGCGAGCACGGAGATTACGGCCGTCGCTTCGTGCTCGATACGCCGATGCGGGCGCGGGTCGAAGGCCGCGGAAGATGGCGGGAGCGCTGCGGCCGGGCGGTACGCTGCTGATTGCCAATCTCACCAGCTTCAACACCGCCGGCCAGCCGGCGGGCTGGACGCGCGACGGCTCCGCGCGTTTTACGATCGACCACTACATGGACGAGCGGCCGATATGGCTGAGCTGGCGCGGCATCCGGATCCAGAACTGGCATCGCCCCCTCAGCAAATACATGACGCTGTTACTGGATCAGGGCCTCGTGTTGCGCATGTTCGTCGAGCCGGAGCCTAGCGGAGGCGATCCCGCGAGGATCGCCATTCATCGCCGCGTCCCGTACTTCCACATCATGGAGTGGCAGAAGCCGGATTGAGCCGCTTGGGGTCAGGCCGCGAGTTTCGCTTGGAAGAACCGTGTGACCCGATTGATCGCGTCCGATGTCATCGGGTCGGTGTCGGAGAAGTCAAAGCCATGGCCCTTGCCTGGATAGGCTACGAATTCGGTCTCGGCGCCGACCGACTTGCCGAGCGCAACCAGCTCTCGTCCTTCCGAGATCGAGACGTTCTTGTCGGCCTCGCCATGCAATGCGATCAGCGGAGGCAGGTGCTTGACCTTCGTGGCCATGGCCGTGGGCATGCCGCCATAGAGCACCGCGAGAGCTGCGATGCGAGTGTCGCGCGCAGCGGCCTCAGCGGCGATGTAGCTGCCCAACTAGAAGCCGAGCAGGCCGACGCGACCTGAACTCTCAGAGCGGCCAAGCACGGCCGTCACTGTGGCAGCGACCGTATCGGCCCAGCCCTCGTACCGCGACTTCTCATAGGCCACACGGTCTTCATGTGCGGCGGACGCCAACACCGCCGTGTCGGCCGGCGTCATGTAGCGGGGGAAATAAGTGTCGATGCCCCGTGCGTTCAGTGCGTCGGCATATCGCTCATAGGCGCGGGCTCTGAGCTCGATGCCGCGGGAGCCGTGCAGCGCGATTACGGCAGCACGTTTCCCGTGGGCCGCTGCCGCATAACGCGACACGGGTAGGCTGTCTTGGCCGGAAGTGACGTTGAACTGTTCGCCCGGCGCACCGCGTGCGGTGACGGGCGACACCAGCGCGGTGATGGCGGCCAGAGCCGTGCGTCGGCTGATCATGAGTGGGCTCGCTGGAGGGACGTTTCGGATGCGATAGCTCGCATGTATCATGGATAGTGCGGCCAACACAGCGCGCTTGCCGCGAGGCGGAGGGCACGCCATCGAGCATCTTCGATAGGGAGTATGCAGAACGCTCCGGGCTGGGGCATCAAGCGCTGGTGCCGGCTGAGGGGATTGAACCCCCGACCTTCGGTTTACAAAACCGCTGCTCTACCGCTGAGCTAAGCCGGCGATGCCCCAAGGAAACGGGCAGGGGCCGGCACGCGCAGGGCTGCCCGCCCGCGCGTCGCAATATCAGACTTGGTTGGAAAGTGCCAGAACCCGCGTGCGCATGAAACAGGCGGCCCTGCGGCCGCCTGTTGGCGCGAACGCCACTAAACGCCTTACTGACAGATGTGCCGTCGGCCGTCTTCGCCCTTGAACCACGTGCCGGGCGTGCAGACGAAGCCGTTGCGCTGGGCGTAGCTGCGATTGTCCCAACCGCGATTGTCCCAGCCGCGGTTGTCGTAGGCGTAGCTGTTGTCCAGGGCGCGGAACGGAGCGGTTGCGATCGCACCCGCAGTCCCGATCGCAGCGCCCGCGACATCGCCGGCAACGTCGGTGGGCCAGAAGCCTGTATGGGTCCTGTTCCAGTCGTCATTCCGGTCGACATTGCTGTGGCGATAGCTCACCCGGCGATGACGGTAGCCATGGTCGGAATACTGAGGTCCGGCATTCGCGCAGTTGGCGTTGGGGAATTGTCCCGTGCAGCGCCCCGGAGCGGCCATCGTTTGCGCCATGGCGGAGCCCGCCAACATGGTTGCGGCGATGGCGGTTGCACCGAGAAGTGTCAGCTTCGTCATTGTTCTCTCCCATGTTGTTGATCGGGAGCTAAATGCCGAAGGCGGCTGCCGTTCCCATGAAACGGACCATTTTGCCGACTTGTTCAGTCAAACGGATGTGAGCGAGGGAGTTCCAGGTGTCAGCGGCGGCCGTTAACGCCTCGCTAGCGTCTTGCGCGGCATTTGAGCGGGACGCAATCCTTACGCGTTAGGCTTACCAGAATTTGGTGATGTGTCCTTAACCCTCTCCGAGCTGCGATCCGGTAGGTTGTGTTCCGGATAACCGGGATACTTCCATGCGCGCAGCCGTGCTTGCCGCCCTTCTGATCGGACTCCCCGCGACGGCCTTTGCCGGCGGCGGTTTCGATATCGTGGTGCCCGGCCGTCCTGGCGTGCCCATCATCATCAACAACATCGATGCGTCCTACAGCGTCGTCGAAGGCGTCTGGGGCCTGGGCAAGAACGTCCAGGTGCAGCCGACGATCTATGGCGGACGCTACGTGGCGGAACGGCAGCCCAGCGACGTCGGCCACTATTACCCCAGCATGGGCCTGCGGCCCGGCTACGGCCGCCTTGAGGTCGAGCCGCCTGCTCACCGCAAATTGCCGCAGCCGGCCGAGAGCTATCAGAGAAGCTGGGGCGCATCGTCCGCGCCGTTGCCGCCGCAAATGGATGTGCCGGTCAATCCGCCGTCGGTGATCCTCGCGCCTGAGATCAACGAGCATCTGCGGCAGCCACGACCGCATACAGAAATACCCGGCAGGCCGCCGGGTTAAGAAACGTCGAAACCCAACAAGACGGAAATCAACAGGAGAGAGTAATGCGTCAGATGATTTCGGGACTGGTCGCGGCCGCTGCCGTGATGTTCGTGGGCAGCGCGCCGGCCATGGCCTGCGGCTTCAATCCGTGCCAGCCGGTCGCGCCGGTCTATTCCGGCTGCAACACCGGCTGCGGCGGTTATGGCTACGGAGTCGGCTACGGGTATGGCTATGAGCGCCTCGCCGAGCCGACGACGCAGTACTACTACGTCAACCAGGGTCCGACCTACACCGGTCCCGGCGCTTTCGCGCCGTATCCGACCTACCAGGAGGACGCAGTCGTCGCGCCGGCGAATTATAGCTACGGCTACGGTTATCGCGCGGCTGTCGCGCCGTACGCCTATCATCACCGCCCGTACTACCGTCCCTATCGCTACGGCTACGGCCCGCGCTACGGCTATCTGCCGCGGACGCATTACGGCTATGGCCCGCGCTATGGCTACAGCCACCGCTACGCGCCGTATTACGGCGGCCATCGCGTGCTGCGCCGCTATTACTGATCTCTGATCGGTTGAGCTGACGAAGCGCCCGTCCGCTTGCTGCGGACGGGCGCTTCACTTTTTTCAAAACAACCCCATGCACAGTAGCCGGGGACAGCGAAATCAAGGACTTGAAGCGCAATGAGCCCAAGATGTGGGATCGTCGCGCCCCGGCTCATGGTTCGAGCCCGGCCCTTCGGAAAAATAGCAGCAACACTTGACCCGTCGGGCAAAACAGGCGCATGATGGCATCGTCGAAAATGCGCGGTGACGCTTAGCGCTTCATCAGCCCCAGCCGGCTCGCACCGACATAGAGTGAGAGTACGGCGGCATTCGAGACGTTGAGGCTCTTGATCTCGCCGGGCATGTCGAGCCGCGCCACCACGCTGCAAGTCTCGCGCGTCAATTGCCTGAGGCCCTTGCCTTCGGCGCCCAGCACCAGCGCGAGCGGCTCGCGCAGCGCGACGTCGGAGAGGTCCTCGCTGCCTTCGCTGTCGAGTCCCACCGTCTGGAAGCCGCGCTCGTTCAGGGCGGTCAGGGCACGCGCGAGGTTCTGCACCGTCACGACAGGCACCAGCTCCAGCGCGCCGGAGGCGGCTTTCGCGAGCACGCCTGTTGCTTCGGGGCTGTGACGCGCGGTGGTGACGATCGCCTTCACCGCGAAGGCCGCAGCCGAGCGGAGGATGGCGCCGACATTGTGCGGGTCGGTGATCTGGTCGAGCACCAGCACCATGCCTTCCTGCTTCAAGGTCTCGATGTCGGGCGAGGGCAGGGGATCGGCCTCGGCCAACAGGCCCTGATGCACGGCATCGGGCGACAGCAGCCGGTCGATCTCCTGTGGCCGGACGATTTCCGGTGCAATCCGGGTTGCGATGTTTTCGTCCGCCAGCCGCCGTGCGGCGTTCTCGGTCAGCGTCAACTTGCGGATCCGGCGCTGGGGGTTGGCGAGCGCCATGGTGACGGTGTGCCAGCCATAAAGGATGACCGGCCCGTCGGGGTGCGAATCGCGCTCGCGCCAAGCCGGCCGGCCGGCCGATTTCCCGGGCTTCTTAAAGGGCTTAGACCCGCTGCGAGGGCCCTTGGCGACGAATTTTCGATCCTTCATGGGCTCGCTTGTGTCACGGGTCCCGGAATATGGCAATTTGGGTGGCTTCGAGGGTGATTTTAGCTGTTCGCCTCGGTTGACTTTGCCCCACCGCTTCGCCCATAAACGCGCCCGGTCGCGCCCCCATCCGGGCTGTCGCGGCCTTCACGTTCCATGGCCGTCTTCGGTCCGCCGGCAAGGTCCGGCCCGATTGTGCTGCCGTCGAGCGGGGGAGTGTCCCGAGTGGCAAAGGGAGCTGACTGTAAAT
>Ga0209758_1001290_pt1 | contig 30819 bp, 31 predicted proteins | sample AraplaMF_Col_mMF_FD_184258 | JGI IMG/M metagenome (GOLD analysis project Ga0209758, IMG submission 184258) | Arabidopsis root microbial communities from the University of North Carolina, USA - plate scrape MF_Col_mMF (SPAdes) (version 2) | ecosystem: Host-associated > Plants > Roots > Endosphere...
CTTGCTTCACGAATTCGTATGCGTGATTCGCATGCGACAGGCGTAAAAATGATTATTGATTCATATAATATGTAGAGACCTGAAGATACATGCGGTTCCGTGAGGCGGTTCCGCTGCGAGCGATCAGGGCCGGGAATGATGGGCACCTGCCTGCCGGTGCAAAGTTCCCGCGCCCGCTCTGCGCCGGGACGTTCGCCGTCGCTGGCCGGGCTGCTGACGAAGGCGACCTGTCGCATTGCGCTTATCGACAGAGGTCGAATGGCCGACGTCAATAACGCAGCGACGATCAATGAACGGCCGCAATCGATCACGGCACATCATGCTGATTGTAACGTTGGCGCGCCATCGATTTCCCCGATCGCTTCGCTTCGCTGCGCCTGCGCATCGAATCTTAGCAGCGTGTCGACGCTCGGTGCGAATTGCGCGACGCCTTTGTTTCCAAGTGTTTCTGTAAACTCTGGCAACGCACCGCATCATCACGACCGGCTCACGTGGAATTTATTGCGAATGGTTTTTCGCCATCAATGTGGCGGCGTATCAATCGTTCTACAGAATCCCGCAATGATGCCGGATCTGTTGAATGGGAAAAGTAACATGAGAAATAAGTTACTGGGAGCAGCCGCAATGGCTGCCGTTGTGTTCGCGATTGCGCCCGCATCCGCCGCAAAGATGACGGGCTGCGGCGGCGACAACATGATGAAGGTCGAAAATGCCGTCGAAGCGCTGGCTGATGGCGATGCCAAGAAGGATCTGGGGCGCAAGGAAATCACCGCGGCGCAGACCGAGATGCTGGCGGGCCACATGGGCGCCTGCGGCGCGCATCTCAGCAAGGCCGCGCAGGCCAGCATGACGAAGTGATCGCGACGAAAGCGTTTTCAAGCGAAGCATGCCCCCGGACTTGATCCGGGGGTGGATACCGGTTCGCGGGAAGAAAACGCGTCAAAACAAAAGGAGAGAGCCCCGTTCCGATGCAATCGGAACGGGGCTCGCGGGGGTCGGGCGCGCGTTGGCGGCTGGCCCTCGGATCTTGCAGCTCAGGGCGCGCGGTCGAGTTGGGCGGCGAAATAAGCGATGGTCTTGGCGTAGACCTCGCTCTTGTTCCATTGCTGGATCACCGCGAAATTGGGGCTGCCGGGCTCAAAACCCTTGCCGCGCTGCCAGCCGTAGCCGACCAGGTAGTTTGCCGTCGACGCCAGCGCGTCGGGCGCGCTGCGCAGCAGGTCGCGGCGGCCGTTGTTGTCGAAATCCACCGCGTATTTGACATAGGACGACGGCATGAACTGGGTCTGGCCGATTTCACCGGCCCAGGCGCCGCGCATCTCGGCCGGGGTGAGATCGCCGCGCTCGACGATGCGCAGGGCGTCCATCAGTTCGGCGCGGAACGTCTCGGTGCGCCGGCAGTCGTAGGCCAGCGTCGCCAGTGAACGGATGGTTTGGAATTTCCCGATATTGACGCCGAAATCGGTTTCCAATCCCCAGATCGCCACCAGCACCGAGCCCGGCACGCCATAGGTCTGTTCGATGCGGCCCAGCACCGAACCATACTGTTTCATCATGTTGCTGCCGCGGAGCAGGCGGGGAGGGACCATGCGGCCGGAAAACTCTTCAAAACTCTGCTGAAAAACCTTCTGCGAGCGATCGCGCGATAGCACCGCCTGGTCCGGTGTCACTCCGCTCAGGCCGGTCGTGATCGCAGCCTGCGAAATTCCCTTGGCGGCCGCCTCGGTCTTGAACTCGTTGAGCCACGCATCGAAACTGCCGCTGCCGCACGGCGTCGCGGCCTGGACCCCAACGGCGGATGACAACAGCAGCAAACCCGGAAGCAGCGCTTTCAGAAAAGGTCTCGAGGTCATGCGGATGGCTCGCTCCGGGATATGGGTGGGCAGCGGAATAGGCCTGCCGGAGCACCCTATCTCAAGTGGAACCGCGGCCAAAGCAAGGCTCTCCCGAGAAGATGAAGGCCGCATCCGTGAACGCGGCCTTCCGCTCTCGGGCTCGACCCTGAGGGATCGTTCCCCTGCATTGGCGCCCTGCGGTCAAGCCGCGCTGCGCTGGGAATGCCGGCCTTCCTTCACTTCCTCGATGATCTTGGCCGAGAACGCTTCGAGGTCGCCGGGGTTGCGCGAGGTGACCACGCCGTTGTCGACCACGACCGGGGAGTCCTCCCACTTGCCGCCGGCGTTGATGACATCGGTCTTGATCGACTTGTACGAGGTCGCATTGCGTCCCTTGATGATGCCTGTTTCGATCAGCAACCAGGGCGCATGGCAGACCGCGGCCACGGTCTTCTTCTGATTGAAGATATCCCGGATCAGCTTGAGCGCCTTGTCGTTGGCGCGCAGCAGATCGGGATTGATCTGGCCGCCCGGCAGGACGATCGCGTCGTAGTCGTTTGCGGAGACCTGCTCGATGGTCTTGTCGACCTTGACCGGCCGGCCCCAGTCCTTCTTGTCCCATCCCCTGATGTCACCGGCCTCGGGCGACACGATATCAACCGTAGCGCCGGCGGCCTTCAGGCGGTCGCGCGGTATCTCGAGTTCGGATTGTTCGAATCCATGCGTGGCGAGGATGACGATTTTCTTGCCTGCGAGATCCATGTCTCCCTCCAAATTTGTGTTCCTCCGGATCATGGCTTGCTTCAGATGTGTTCCGATATCTGGATGAAGCCTCCGCGTGTAACGACCACCGATCTTTGATGTTCCGAAAATCAACCAGCGCCGGTTGTCGGCAACACAAAGCCATCGGCTTCGCTGACATGAAACCGATGGCTGATGACTTCAACGCGGAACTGGCGTTATTGCGTCTGGTCGTCGCTGCGGCGCCACTGGAACAGAGAAACCGGGAAGTCCGCCGCGGAGCGCTTGATCTTACCCCGGGGCGGGATCTGCGGCGGGTTCGGATCGGGCTCGACCACCTTGCGATACAGATGCCAGGTGGCGTGACCAAGCAGCGGAATCACGACGGCAAGGCCGAGGAACAGCGGCAATGAACCCAGCACCAGCAGCACCGCGACGATCAGTCCCCACACCGCCATCGGAATCGGGTTTCGCGCCACGGCGCGCAGCGAAGTGGTGATCGCGTCACCGGCGCCGGCATGACGGTCCAGCATCATCGGAAACGACACCACGCTGATGCATAGCGCCACCACGGCGAACAGGAAGCCGACGCCGCAGCCGACCACGATCAGTTCCCAGCCTCGTGGCGTGGTCAGCACGGTGGTCAGGAAATGCGGGATTCCGGCAGCCGGGGCATTGCCGAACATCGAGACGTAAATTGCCTGCGCGGTCGCGACCCAGACGACGAAAATAGTCAGCAGCAGCGCGCCAAGGCCCAGCATGGCGCCGAACGACGGTGACTGCAGCACTTCGGTGGCGTGCCAGGCCGAGGCCTCCTCGCCGCGTTCGCGGCGCCGGCTGAGTTCGTAGAGGCCGAGTGCTGCGAACGGCCCGATCAGGGCAAATCCGGCGGCCAGCGGAAATAATAACGGCAGCACCGAATATCCCAGCACCGTGCGCGCCAGCACGATCCCGAGCACGGGATAGATCACGCACAGCATGATGGCGTGGCTGGGTACCGCCTTGAAATCCTCCCAGCCGAGCCGAAGTGCGTCGACGAGATCAGGCATATGGATACGGCGGATGATCGGCCCGAGCGCCTGTTCCGCGCCACGTTCAGCAAATTGTGTGAGATTCCCTGGGTATGGCGTGGCCATGGTGCGTGTCTCCCTCATGTCGAGGCCGATTCCCCATGCCGATGGCGGCACGGCTCAGCCTTCAAAAAAAGGATCGCAACCAAGCCAGACGCGCAAACAGAAAACCTGGACTTGCCGCGACCTGCAGCATGATCCTACGCCGATCACAGCCGGGAGTCGCTCACGCTTCAGTGAAATTATCTCGGCGCGACGAAGGTCGCATGACAGCCGCCGTCGGGCTTTCGCCTCAATTGGAGCCAAGCATTGCTTGCTGCGCTGTTGCGCCGCGTTGCGTTCAGCATTGGCAATCCGAGCCCGTAGGGCTAAGACTCCCGCCGCCGGCCCGCGGTGGCCGGTCATTACGCTACGGACGCGTCACCTTCACCCCGTGAGCAAGTTGATTGGAGCGATACCATGAGCATTTTTGGCAAGATCATGAGCGCGATCTTCGGCACCAAGGCCGATGCCGCGACCCCGACCGCCGGCACCACCACAGCCGCGGGCGGCACCGCTCCATCGGCCGGATCCGCGGCGCCGGCGGCCACCGTCGACGTTGCGCCGATCCTCGACAAGGCCGTCGCCGCCAAGAAGGAGAAGCTGGAGTGGCGGACGTCGATCGTCGATCTGATGAAGGCGCTGGATATCGATTCCAGCCTGACCGCCCGCAAGGAACTGGCCAAGGAGCTGCAATACACCGGTGACACCAACGATTCCGCCAGCATGAACATCTGGCTGCACAAGCAGGTCATGACCAAGCTCGCCGCCAATGGCGGCAAGCTGCCGGATGATCTGAAGCACTGACGCGCGGATCGCGTATCCGTCAATATTCGGGGCTCGCCGTCCACGGCGGGCCCTTTTTGCTTTGCAGCACAGCTTGGCCATGCTGGCGGGCTTTCGCGCGTTGCGGCGCGCGCAACGTGGGACTATAGCGTTTTCGAGCGAAGCATGCCCCCGGACTTGATCCGGGGGTGGATCCCGGTTCGCGTGAAGAAAACGCGTCAAAACAAGAGTCTGGAGCCGGGTTCTGATTCAATCAGAACCGGAAAGGCTCTAAGCCTGCTGGCGGCATCAAAATCGTGGAATGGCAAAGATGAATTTCAGGCGCGTGTGGGCCCTGGCCTTGACCGTGTTGGCTTCGGCCCTGACCTTGGCCTTGGTGCCGCCGGACGTTGCCCGGGCGGAGACGATCAAGGTGTTGACCGCAGGCGCCTTCAAGCAGGTGCTGCTGGCGGTCATTCCGCCGTTCGAGGCCTCGGGGCACAAGGTGTCCTGGGACAATGACACCGCCGGCGCCCTGGTCAAACGCATCGAGGGCGGCGAAAGCTTTGATCTCCTCATAGCCTCGCCGGCAGCGCTGCAAGCCCTGGCCAAGTCGGGCAAGGTGTCCGGCGTCGGCACCGCGCTCGCCAGAGTCGGCGTCGGCGTGGCGGTGCGGGAAGGGGCGCCAAAGCCCGACATCGGCACCGTGGAGGACTTCAAGAAGGCGATGCTGGCGGCCCGCGCCATCGCTTACATCGACCCGGCCTCGGGCGGCAGCAGCGGCATCTACTTGTCCAGCCTGTTCGACCGGTTGGGGATCGCCGACGCCGTCAAGCCTAAGGCGGTGCTGGTCAAGGGCGGCTACGCCGCCGAGCGCGTGGTCAGCGGCGAGGCCGATATCGCTGTGCACCAGATCAGCGAGCTGCTGCCGGTCAAGGGCGTAACCCTGGTCGGTCCGCTGCCCGCCGAGATTCAGAGTTATACGGTATACTCGGCGGGCATTGCGGCCGGCTCCACCCAGGCGGCGGCGGCCCAGGCCCTGATCGCCCTGCTGCGAAGCCCTGATGGCGCGGCGGCGGTCAGGAGCAAGGGCATGGAGCCGGTCGATCAGGCCGCGCCAGCCCAAACAAAAAATTGAAAAAAGCGAAACTTGGAAACGCATAACGGGAGAACGTCCATGGACACGATCGATCGCAGGACCATCCTCGCCACCGGCGCGCTGGCGCTGGCGGGTGCAGCCGCGCAGAGCCGGCCGGCCGAGGCGCAGGCCGCCACGCCGAAGACGGTTTTCGCGCTGCCCGCCATCACCATTCCGATTGTCGGGGAGACCGAGGTCTTTCCGGTGCGCCGGATCTATTGCATCGGGCGCAACTATGCCGCCCATGCCATCGAACGCGGGTCGGACCCGACGCGGGAGCCGCCGTTCTTCTTCCAGAAGCCGACCGACGCCATCCAGAACGTCGCCATCGGCGCGGTCGCCGATCATCCCTATCCGTCATTGACGAAGAACTATCATCATGAGGTCGAGCTGGTGGCGGCGCTGAAATCCGGTGGCACCAACGTTGCCGTCGAGCAGGCGCTCGATCACGTCTACGGCTACGCGCTCGGTCTCGACATGACCCGGCGCGATCTGCAGAACGGCATGGCCGCGGAAAAGAAACCGTGGGAAATCGGCAAGAGCTTTGATCACGCCGCGGTACTCGGCCCGATCCACCCGGCCAGCAAGACCGGTCATTTCAGCAAGGGCGCGATCTCGCTGGCGGTGAACGGCACGGTGCGGCAGAATTCCGATCTCGACAAGATGATCTGGAGCGTGGCCGAGCAGATCGCGAAATTGTCGGAAGCTTTCGAGTTGAAAGCCGGCGACATCATCTATTCCGGCACGCCGGAAAACGTCGGCCCCGTGGTCAAGGGCGACGTGCTGCTGTGCAAGCTGCAGGGCTTGCCCGACATGTCGATCCGGATCGTGTGAGCCGGACCGGGCGGGTTATCGCGACTGCGTCGGGAAACCGTGACTCCTTTCTTGTCCGCGTCATCACCGGGCTCGACCCGGTGATGCATCCGCTTCGCGACGATTGATAGATACGCGGGGTCCATCCCGCGTATGACGCAGCAAGGCCAGCCTCCTGCGCACGAACCTCACGTCCCCGGCGGCGGGGCGAAGAAGCAGCGCCGCGTGCCGTCGGGGCGCTTGCAGCGCCAATAAGCGCCGTCCGGCGACGGCTGGGTCTCCTTGAACGGCACCAGTTCGCCGTCGACCAGCTGATAGCCGGCGCCGCTCATCTTGATGGTGTCGGGCGACACCACGAAGCAGTCGCCGGCGCCGCAGCACCACTCGCCCGCGACGTTGCGATATCCGCCGGCGGAGATCCAGCTATCATGCGCCAGCGCGGGCGAAGCGCCGGCCAATCCGGCAAACAATGTGGACGCGAAGCAGAGTGTCGACGCGAAGCGAGTTGTGAAGTGACGCACCATCAGTGGACCTCGTTGGTTGTCCCGGCGTGGCGATCGACCTTCCTTGGCTTCCGAAGCGCTAACTCCCGATCATGCTTGGTTCACGTGCCTTTTTGCCTGACGGCACGTGCTCGAGCGCAGTCAACTGGTCGAGCCGCACGCGGCGAACTCGAATCGAGATTGAATATGACGAGTGTATCATTCGAGCTGTTGAACGCGGATCACATTTTGCAGCGAACCATGTCGATCGGTGAGAAGCCGCCGGGATCGGTGGCGGTGCAGCCGGCTACGCCACCAGATCCGAAAACTCCGGATGCTTCTGCAGATAGTCCACCACGAAGCCGCATCCCGCGGTGACCTTGTGGCCATCGGCACGAATCAGTTCGAGCGCGCCCTTGACCAGTTCCGAGGCAATGCCGCGGCCACGCAGGGCGCGCGGCGTTTCGGTATGGGTGATGATCACCCGTGACGGCGCAAGACGATAGTTTGCAAACGCGACCGTGCCCCCGACCTCGAGTTCGAAACGGCTTTGCGCCTTGTTGTCGCGAACGCCTGCTGCTGCCATGTCCCGCTTTCCCGAAAGATCCCGCAACTGATGTAGGCACGTGAACCGGACAGTGCAAACCGGCGACCAAGCAACGATCCGTTGGAAAGGCCAGATGAGACTTCATTTCTGCTTCAAGGCGGCGTTGCTGGGTGCGGCGCTGGCGGCCATGCATGCAGTCGCGGCAACCGCTGCCGACGATCAGCCGTGGCAGGCCTGCATCGGTCCGCAGAGCGTGCCGGACCTGCGGGTGTCGGCCTGCACGGCGGTGATCGACGGCAAGGCCGAGACCGGCCGCAGGCTCGCCGCAGCCTACTGCAGTCGCGGTCACGGCCTGACCGAAATCCGCGCGCTCGATCGCGCGCTCGCCGATCTCGACGAAGCCATCCGGCTCGATCCCGATTATGCCTGCGCCTACACCAATCGGGGCCGCGTCCACGCCATGAAGCGCGATCTCGTCGCCGCCATTGCCGATTACGACCAGGCGATCCGCATCGATTCGGGCTTCGCACTGGCCTATAACAACCGCGGCGATGCCTGGAGCGGCGCCGGCAATCTCGATCGCGCGCTGGCCGATTTCGATGCCGCCATCAAGCTCGATCCCGGGCTCGCCATCGCCCACGGCAATCGCGGCTTCCTGTATTATCGCAAGCGCGACTTCACCCGTGCCATCGCCGACTACAGCACCCGGATCACGCTGAACCCGAACGTGCTGGCCTACATCGACCGCGGCAATGCCTATCGCGATTCCGAGCAGCTCGACCGCGCCATCGCCGATTTCGCCGAGGTCATCAGGCTGGCGCCGACCGATGCGCGGGGGTGGCGCAACCGCGGGCTCGTGCGGCTCTTCAAGGGCGACAACAAGGGCGGCATCGCCGATTACGACAAGGCGCTGCAGTACGATCCGGCGGACGCGTTGTCCTGGAACAATCGCGGCCAGGCCAGGATGCGGCTCGGCGACAGGACCGGCGCCATCGCCGATTTCAGGAAAGCGCTCGAACTGCGTCCGGACCTCGCTTCGGCCCAGGACACCCTGCAAAAGCTTGGCGCGAGGCAATGACAGTGATCCGCCGTCGTGACGGGTTTCGCGGCGTGCTCAACCCTCCTGTGGCCGGTCTTTTAACAGATCGGCATATTCCGCGTGCTTTTCGATGAAACCTTTCACGAATGGGCAGAGCGCCACCACCTTCAGTCCGCGGCCGCGCGCCTGATCCAGCGCGCCCTTGATCAGCTTCGATCCAATGCCCCTGCCGGCCAGGGCCTCCGGCACCTCGGTATGCGTGAAGGTGATGACGCCGTCCTTGAGCGCATATTCGCTGCGGGCGACGTGGCCGTCGACCGTGAGTTCGAAGCAGTGCTGGGCTGGATTGTCGGCGACGTCGGTCATGCATGGTCCTCGAAGGCGGGGTCGGATGCAGGTACTTTAACGATCGGCGCGGCAAAGCGCGAATCGATCGCCGTCAGCGGCCGGCCGCCTGAACCCCGAACGGCCTCCATCCGACCACTGACAACCGCGGCCGAATCCGGTTTCAATGCCGCCGATGCTGGCCGGCCGACACTGCCCCGGTCAATCTGAAGAGGATCCATCCATGAAGCTCGTCGCGACCTTGCTCGGCGTCATCCTGATCGCCGTCGCCATCGTCTATTTCACCGTTCCAGCGGACTCGCTGCCGGGTTTCTTTCCCGGACATGAAGCCGGCGTCACGCGGATGCACACCAAGCACGGCATGGCCTCTGCCGCGGCCGGCATCATCCTGTTGGCGGTGGGCTGGTGGATGGGCCGGCGCTAGATCCCGCGCAAGCGCTTCGACAGTCTAAGCGCGTTGAACGCCTGACAGCCCGGCGCGACCAATGTCGCATGATGATCAGGATCGCAACGTTCGCCGTGACGGCGTTATTGTCCGCCGCGACCGCGCTCGCCCAGGATGCCGCGCCCGCGCCGCCGTTCAATCCGGACGCCTATCCGCCGGAGGTGAGACGAGCGCTGCGCTACGGCCACGAAGAATGCCTGCGGGCCGGCGGCGGCAAGGTGACCTTCGCACCGGATACCGTGCGCCAGGTCGATCTCACCGGCGACGGCCGCGACGACTACATCGTCGATTTTCATCACACCGCATGCGCCGGCTGGGAGTCGACCTATTGCGGGACCGGCGGATGCACCATGGAAATCCTGGTCACGCTGCCGGACGGCAAGGTCCGCAGCGTCTTCAACGGTCGCGCCCACGATATCGAAATATCGCCAGATCCCGTTGTGAAGAGCGCGCGCCCCCGCACCATCCGCTTTGCCCTGCATGGCTCGTACTGCGGTGGTTTCGGCAGCCAGGTCTGCAACAAGACGCATCGCATCACGGCCAAGCCGTTCGCATTCAGGCAATAGGCCACCAAAATAAACCTCGTCAGGCCTTGCGGAGATCGCCGGGTTCCCCACCTGAATCCCAAGACATACGCCCGATGCGGCCGAGATGGTCGTTTGCCAATCGGGGTGTCATGCCCATCAGCCGCTGACGTATGCCTCTTCAAGGGAGGTTCATAATGTCGGACTTTCGGTTTTTCGACACGCATCGAACGTGGGAAGACTGGTGCGGCATGTTGCTCGGCTTGATGATCGCGTTGTCGCCGTGGTTTTCTACCGACGCAAGCCGCGACCTCGCGGGCGCTGATCATGGCGCTGTGGTCATCAACGCCCTGACGGTCGGCATCCTGGTGTTCGGTCTTTCCCAACTGCAATATCTGGCGCTGCAGCGCTGGGAGGAGGTGGCCGAAATCTTCCTCGGCCTCTGGCTGATCATCTCGCCCTACATGTTCGGCTATTCCGGCGATGGTGCGCTGCGCTTCTGGCACACCAGTCTTGGCGGAGCAGTGGTGCTGCTGGCGGCCCTGCAGCTTTGGCAGGACTGGGAACTGAGCGAGCAGGATATGGCCCGGCACGGGCAGTAATTGGTTGGCAGGCAGGTCCGCCGGTCCAAGCCACCGGCCGGCGGGCCCATGCCTAATTAATTCCTCAGCGACCAGTTGAATTTCTGGCGCAGCGACCACGGCTTGGCGTCGACGCTGCCGCGGATGTCGTCGATCTTCCAGTGCCCGCCGTCGCGGGCGAAATCATAGCGCAGCACATCGTCCTCGGCATGCTTGCGCGGCTGTTCGCTGCGCCGCTGCAGCGTGACCAGGATGGTGGCGGCGCCAGCATCGGCTTTTTCCACGACGGCGGAAAAGGATCTGATGCTCGGGTCCTGTGAGTTGGTCGCCGGATCGAAATCGATCGGCCCCTGGTCGCCTTTCGGCGTATGCGCCTCCGCCTTCGTCCAAAGCTGGATCAGGGATCTGGAGAAGTATTTTGGCCGTGCCTTCTCGTCCATCATGAACGCCCCGCCGAGATCGCCCGCGCCGGACACCACGCGGGTGTAGATCGCGTTGACGATGGTCAGCGGGTCATTGGCGACCGGCGCGGCGATGGCGCTCCGGGGCGGCGCCGCGAGGGGCGCGCAGGCGGCGATCAGCAGCAGACGGCGGCGGGTGAGCATGGATGTCCTCACGTCGGGAGATGGTGTGTCGGCCGGTTTGGGCAAAGCGTTCAACGGGATGTCCGCCGGGGGGGCCAGTTCCGGCTTGACTTGCGGGTCCGCTGGCGGCCACTGAGGCGGGCAAGGCAGGAGTGCGGATCGGGTGGAGACGGCGATGAAGGACGAGCGGCCATGTCCGGCGAAGCTCTAGCGGCCCCGCGGGGCGGCGTGGTGCCGATGTCGCGCCGGGTCATGAACCTCGCTCATCTAGTCACCCAGAACGCCCGCCGCCATGGAGACCGCACCGGCTTCATCTGGGGTGACCGCGCGTGGACCTGGCGCGAGATCGACGGCCATGTCTCGGCGCTGGCAGCGGCCCTGGCGTCGCGCGGCATCGTCAAGGGCGACCGCATCCTGGTGCATTCGAAGAACTGCGCCGAGATGTTCTGGTCGATGTTTGCGGCCTTCCGGCTCGGCGCGGTCTGGGTGCCGACCAATTTCCGGCTGTTGCCGGACGAGGTGATGTGGCTGGCGACCGCCTCCGGCGCCAAGGCGTTCCTGTGTCACGGCGACTTTCCCGAACACGCCGCCGCGGTGTCGGGCCCTTCGCTCGAATTCACCTGGCGGATCGGCGAGGGCAGCTTCGGCGAGACGTCGCTGAGCGAGGCTATCGCCGCGCAAGCCGGCACCCGGGTCGAGAACGCGGCGGTCGACTACGACGACCCCTGCTGGTTCTTCTTCACCTCGGGCACCACGGGACGGTCCAAGGCGGCGGTGCTCACCCACGGCCAGATGGCCTTCGTCATCACCAATCACCTCGCCGACCTGATGCCCGGCACCACTGAAAACGACGCGTCGCTGGTGGTGGCGCCACTGTCGCACGGCGCCGGCGTCCATCAACTGGTGCAGGCCGCCCGCGGCGTGCCAACCATCCTGCTGCCGTCGGAACGCTTCGATATCGACGAGGCGTTCCGGTTGATCGCGCTGCATCGCGTCAGCAACATCTTCACCGTGCCGACCATCCTGAAACTGATGGTCGAACATCCCGCGGCCGATCGCCACGATCATTCGTCGCTGCGCTACATCATCTATGCCGGCGCGCCGATGTACCGCGAGGACCAGAAGGCCGCGCTGAACAAGCTCGGCAAGGTGCTGGTGCAGTATTTCGGCCTCGGCGAGGTCACCGGCAACATCACCGTATTGCCGCCGCAGCTGCACGATCCTGAAGATGGCCCGCACGCGCGGATCGGCACCTGCGGCTATGAGCGCACCGGCATGCAGGTCCAGATCCAGGGCGACGACGGCCGCGAGCTCGCGCCAAACGAGACCGGCGAGATCTGCGTCATCGGCCCCGCCGTGTTCGCCGGCTACTACGACAATCCCGACGCCAACGCCAAGGCGTTTCGCGACGGCTGGTTCCGCACCGGCGACCTCGGCCACATGGATGACGAAGGTTTCGTCTACATCACCGGCCGCGCCTCCGACATGTACATCTCCGGCGGCTCCAACATCTACCCGCGCGAGGTCGAGGAGAAAATTTTGACCCATCCGGCGATCGGCGAAGTGGCGATCGTCGGTGTGCCCGATCCGGTGTGGGGCGAAGTCGGCATCGCCGTCTGCGTCGCTCGCGACGGCGCGCCTGCGGTGACCGAGACCGACATGGCCGGATTCCTTGCCACCAAGGTGCCGCGTTACAAGATGCCGAAGCGGTTCTTCTTCTGGGATGCGCTGCCGAAGTCGGGCTACGGCAAGGTGCCGAAGCGGCTGGTGCGCGACGAACTCGAGGCGCGGGGATTGCTCGACCCCATCGCAAAGCGAACCGATTGATGCGAAGCGTCACCCAGCCCGGTCCAGTCGCGCCCGAGCGCATCCAGTGGGTCGAAGCGCGCGGGCGGGCGTTCTCGTTCACTTGCGAGGCCGGCCTGCCGTTGCTGGAGGCCGTGCGTCGCGGTTTTGCCGCTGCCGGGTTTGCCGGTGGCGTGTTGCGTTGGACGGGTGGGGCGCTGGGGCCGTTCGCCTACGTGATGCCGGCGCTGTCGAAGACTCCCGAGCACGCGGCGTTCTATAGCGAGACGTTCCGGCCGGGCGGCGTAACGCGGCTGAAACTCGCGGCGATGACGCTGGGCGAGCGCGATGGCGCGCCATTCTTTCATTGTCACGGTTTGTGGACCGAAGCCGATGGCTATGCGTCGGGCGGTCACATCCTGCCGGAGGCGACCGTCGTCGCCGAAACTTTCGCCGTGGAGGCGTTAGGCATCGATGGCGCGGCGTTCGTGGCTGAGCCAGATGCCGAGACCAATTTCAAGCTGTTCGGGCCGGTGGCCAGAAAAGCAACCGGTCTCGAAACCAGCAGCCGCGTCTACGCGCTGCGGCTGCGGCCAAACCAGGATTTTGCCCACACGCTGGAGGCTTTCTGTCGAGACCGCGGGATCGCGCGCGCCCGGCTTCACGGTGGTGTTGGCTCGATCATCGGCGCACGTTTTGCCGACGGGCGCATCGTCGAGCCGTTCGCGACCGAACTGGCGGTTCGGTCGGGATTTCTCGGGGTCGGCGCGGACGGCGCGCCGCAGTTGGAGGCGGACGCCGCGCTGGTCGACTATACCGGCGGGCTTGCCGAGGGGCGCATCGTGCGTGGCGACAATCCGGTACTAATGACGATGGAGATAGTCCTGGAAGTACTTTGAACAGGTGGCGTGGCCGTGGTTCTCAATGGCGGAGCGTATTGGATCACTTCGACCATCGCACTTTCGAGCTACCTCGATTTCATACGGCGAGTTTCGTCGGCGAGATCTCGCTGGAAACGCCTAAGAGATACTCTCCGAGAATCGCGTTCCATTTGGAATTCGACCATTCCCGAACCATTGTACCAATAAATGAAGTCTACGGAATTCATGTCGCGATCCTGCTCGTAGAAACCGCAAATTCCATCGACCACGAAATCGCGCATGTCGTCATCGATAAACTTAAACCACTCTCCTTTGTGCCAAGAGTCCGAAAGGCCTTCGTGGATCATCCGTTCAAGCATACTGATGTTCCAGAAAGGCTTCATGGCGATAACTTCGATATCAGGACTCCAAGTTAGAGCATCCCTTACGCGGCGCTTGGGATTTTTCGTCTTTCCGATCTTGAAGAGCTCACCCGATCGCATCAGATATAGCCAGCCCGGATCGGCCTTCGTAACGCCGAAGATGTTCAGATTTGGACGAAATTCGCTCCAATCGTCGGCCATGGGACTACCGTCGCTACTCCGCCGCCTCGTCCGTCCTTCTCTTCCTCCGGCTCCCACCCGCCTTCGCCAGCACCGGCGCCAGAAACTTCCCCGTATAGCTCCTTGGCGCCTTAACGATATCCTCCGGCGGTCCCCACGCCACGATCTCACCGCCGCCGTCGCCGCCTTCCGGGCCCAAGTCGATCACCCAGTCCGCGGTCTTGATGACTTCGAGATTGTGCTCGATCACCACCACGGTGTTGCCCTGGGCCACCAGTTCGTGCAGCACCTCGAGCAGCTTGGCCACGTCGTGGAAGTGCAGGCCGGTGGTCGGCTCGTCGAGGATGTAGAGCGTGCGGCCGGTGGCGCGTTTTGACAGTTCTTTTGCCAGTTTGACGCGCTGGGCTTCGCCACCGGACAAGGTCGTGGCCTGCTGGCCGACATGGATGTAATCCAAGCCGACGCGGTGCAAGGTTTTAAAAGTCTCGCGCACCCGCGGCACCGCCTTGAAGAACTCGGCGGCCTCTTCCACCGTCATGTCGAGCACGTCGGCGATCGACTTGCCCTTGAACAGCACTTCCAGCGTTTCGCGGTTGTAGCGCTTGCCCTTGCAGGCGTCGCAGGTGACGTAGACGTCGGGCAAAAAGTGCATTTCGATCTTGATGACGCCGTCGCCCTGGCAGGCCTCGCAGCGGCCGCCCTTGACGTTGAAGGAAAACCGGCCGGGCTCGTAGCCGCGCGCCTTGGATTCCGGCAGGCCGGCGAACCATTCGCGGATCGGCGTGAAGGCGCCGGTGTAGGTCGCGGGGTTGGAGCGCGGGGTACGGCCGATCGGCGACTGGTCGATGTCGATGATCTTGTCGATATGCTCCAGCCCCTCGATGCGGTCGTGGGGGGCTGCGCCCTCGCTGGCGTTGTTGAGCTTTCGCGCCACCGCCTTGTAGAGGGTGTCGATCAGCAGGGTCGACTTGCCGCCGCCGGAGACGCCGGTGACGCAGGTGAACAGGCCGAGCGGAATCTCCGCCGAGACGTTCTTCAGGTTATTGCCGCGGGCGTTGATCACCTTGATGGTGCGGCGATGGTTCGGCGGCCGCCGTTCCGGCACCGCCACCGACAATTCGCCGGTGAGATACTTGCCGGTCAGCGATGCCGAGTTGCCCATGATCTGCTGCGGCGTGCCCTGGGCGACGATGTTGCCGCCGTGGGTGCCGGCGCCGGGGCCGACGTCGACCACGTAGTCGGCGGCCAGCACCGCGTCCTCGTCGTGCTCGACCACGATGACCGTGTTGCCGAGGTCGCGCAGCCGCCGCAGCGTGTCGAGCAGCCGGGCATTGTCGCGCTGGTGCAGGCCGATCGACGGCTCGTCCAGCACATAGAGCACGCCGGTCAGGCCGGAGCCGATCTGGGACGCCAGCCGGATGCGCTGGCTCTCGCCGCCACTTAGTGTGCCGGAGGATCGCGCCAGGGTCAGGTAGTTGAGGCCGACGTCGAGCAGGAACGACAGCCGCTCGCGGATCTCCTTGAGGATGCGGACCGCGATCTCGTTCTGCTGCTTGTTGAGCAGGTCCGGCACGGTCTCGAACCATTCGCCGGCGCGGCGCACCGAGAGTTCGCTGACCTCGCCGATGTGCTTGCCGCCGATCTTGACGCACAGTGCCTCCGGCTTCAGCCGGTAGCCGGCGCAGGCGTCGCACGGCACGTCGGAGAAATACTTGCCAAGTTCCTCGCGCGCCCACTCGCTCTCGGTCTCGCGAAACCGGCGGTCGATGTTGGTGACGACGCCCTCGAACGGCTTCTTGGTGTCGTAGGAGCGCACCCCGTCCTCATAGGAGAACTTGATCTCGTCGTCGCCTGAGCCGTGCAGGATGGCGTTCTGGGTCTTCTTCGGCAGGTCCTTCCACTTGGTGTCCAGAGTGAACTTGTAGAACTTGCCGAGTGCGGTCAGGGTCTGGATGTAATAGGGCGAGGACGATTTTGCCCACGGCGCGATGGCGCCCTTGCGCAGGGTCAGGTCCTTGTCGGGAATCACCAGCTCTTCGTCGATGTGCTGCTCGATGCCGAGCCCGCCGCAGGCCGGGCAGGCGCCATAGGGGTTGTTGAACGAGAACAGCCTTGGCTCGATCTCCGGAATCGTGAAGCCGGACACCGGACAAGCGAACTTTTCCGAAAACAGGATCCGCTCGGGTCCGCTCTTGTCGTGAATCTTGGCGGTCTTCTTCTTGTCGTCGGTGCTGGTGGCCGCGGCGCCGGCCGGCGCGTCGGCGTATTCGATCACCGCCAGCCCCTCGGCGAGTTTCAGCGCCGTCTCGAAGCTTTCGGCCAGGCGCTGGCCGATGTCGGGGCGCACCACGATGCGGTCCACCACCACGTCGATGTCATGAGGGAACTTCTTGTCGAGCGCCGGCGCCTCGGCGAGCTCGTGGAAGCTGCCGTCGATCTTGACGCGCTGGAATCCCTTCTTGAGCCACTCCGCCAGTTCCTTGCGGTATTCGCCCTTGCGGCCGCGCACGACGGGCGCCAGCAGGTACAGCCTGGTGCCTTCCGGCAGCGCCAGCACGCGGTCGACCATCTGCGAGACGATCTGGCTCTCGATCGGCAGCCCGGTGGCCGGGGAGTAGGGCACGCCGACCCGGGCCCACAGCAGCCGCATGTAGTCGTAGATCTCGGTGACGGTGCCGACGGTGGAGCGCGGATTCTTCGAGGTGGTCTTCTGCTCGATGGAAATCGCCGGCGACAGCCCGTCGATCTGGTCGACGTCCGGCTTCTGCATCATTTCCAGGAATTGTCGGGCGTAGGCCGACAGCGACTCGACATAGCGGCGCTGGCCCTCGGCATAGATGGTGTCGAAGGCGAGGGAGGATTTGCCGGAGCCGGACAGCCCGGTGAACACCACCAGCTTGTCGCGCGGGATCTCCAGGTCGACGTTCTTGAGGTTGTGCTCGCGGGCGCCGCGGATCGTGATCGCGCGCATGGCCGAGGCCGCCTGCGTGCGTTTGGCCTTGAGAACTTCATCCACCATGGTCGGCATTCCCAGGCGCGCGAGCGCGCCAGTTGGGCGCGCATCGCCGGCAACCCGGGATCTGACGCCAATTGTTGTTGCCGGAACATACGAAGAACACCGGAGGATTTCCAGTGCCCTGTTCGAATCATCAACCGTTTGTTGCGGCGGGGTTTTGGGTGCAGCGGGTCGGCCGGGGCCGGTGATCGCTGCCAGCAATATGGCGACGCGAGCGAAAATGAAAAGACCGCAAACGAAAAAGGCCGGCGTTAAGCCGGCCTTTGACGTTGATCATGGAACTCGGCGCGGAGATCAGTACTTCGCGACGATCGGGCCGCCCCAGCGGTAGTTGAGGCGGGCGGTAATCAGGTCGGTGTCGCCGCCGGCGCTGCTGCCGGGAAACGGGCCAACCACGCTGCCGTAGGTCACGCCGTGACGGTTCTCAAAGATGTGGTCGTATTCGATGGCGGCGGACCAGTTCGGGGTAAAGCCGTACTCGAAGCCCGCGCCAACGGTGCCGCCGAGACGGGTCTGGTAGCCCGTCTCAGCCGCGACGATGCCGCCGGCTGTGGTTACGAACTGATAGTTGCGATCGGTGATCGACGCGCCGCCCTTGACGTAGAGCAGGGCGCTGTTCCAGGAGTAGCCGATCTGGCCGGTGAAGAGACCAAACGCGTCCATCTTGGACCGCGCGGTGGCCGCCGGCGTACCCGGCACAATGGTGCTGCCATTGATGTCGGCCCAGTTGCCCTGAGCTTCGACGCCGTACACCCAGGCGCCGCTCTGCCAGCGGTAGCCGATCTGGCCGCCGACGGTGCCGCCGTTGGCGTCGAGGCTGGAAATGAATGCACCGGTGGGATCGATACGACGGTCACGGCTCTGGCCCCAACCACCGTTGATACCGATGTAGAAACCGCTCCAGTCATAGACGGCGGCGACATAGGCCGGCGCCTTGGTATAGGTCCGGGCCGGAAGATCCGCCGCCAGCGCCGGAGCAGCGATGCCCAGCGCGACCAGACCAACGGTACCCAGTAGAAACTTCCGCATCATACTCTCCAGTTTTCTTCTGCTTCATTTGAGCCGAAGCAGTTTTCTTCGAGCGAAGCCCGCTTCAATCGAAGGTAGTGGTATCGGGCGGCGCCGCGAGAGTCTGTATCTGAAGCGCAACACGCGAGAATTGAATCACGTCCCGAGCCGGTTGCGCTTAAAATCCCGCGGCAAAACAAAAAGGCCGGCGCGAGGCCGGCCTTTCCGCAGAACTTCGGCTGATGCGAAGATCAGTACTTTGCGATGATCGGGCCGCCCCAGCGGTAGTTCAGGCGGGCGGTGATCAGGTCGGTGTCGCCACCGGTGCTGAAGCCGGTGAAGGAAGCGCCGCCCGGGATGGTGAAGGTCGCACCGTGACGGTTCTCGAAGATATGGTCGTACTCGATTGCGGCCGACCAGTTCGGGCTGAAGCCGTATTCGACGCCAACACCGACGGTGCCACCCAGACGGGTGCCGTAGCCCGTCTCCGAGATCACGCCGCCGCCCGGCGTCGCGACAAACTGGTAGTTGCGGTCGGTGATCGCCGCACCGCCCTTGATGTAGAGCAGGGCGTTATTCCAGGCGTAGCCGACCGAGCCCGTGAACAGGCCGAAGGCGTCCATCTTGGAGCGCGAGATGCTGCCCGGAACACCCAGGGTGGCCGTGCTGCCCGAAATGTCAGCCCAGTTGCCCTGAGCTTCCAGGCCGAACACCCAGGTGCCGGTCTGCCAGCGATAGCCGACCTGGCCACCAACGGTGCCGCCGTTGGCGTCGTAGCTGGCGAGCAGGACCGGATCGAAGTAGCGGCGATCCCGGCTTTGTCCCCAACCGCCGTTGATACCGATGTAGAAACCGCTCCAGTCATAGACGGCGGCCACGTAGGCCGGCGCCTTGGTGTAAGTGCGGGCCGGAAGATCGGCGGCGAGGGCCGGAGCCGCCGCGCCGAGGGCGATCAGACCCACGGTACCCAACAAAAACTTCTTCATCTTCTTTTTCTCCGATTTAGCTGCTTCGAAAGAACCGAAACAGTGTCCCCGAGCGCGAGCGCCACGTTAGAATCCACGCTTGGAACATAGCGGTTTCAGCGATCTGATGCCGTCTCCGAAATGCAACACTTGGCGGCGAACTGCATGTCGCCAAGTTAATGATTTGTTTGGAACTTTCGGGAACTCGGGGTCTGATTCCGGGTTCCATTGTGGCGAAAAAATGAACGCCGTCGGCCAAGGCATTGAGTTTCTTGAAAGCGGACTTTTGGGCCGCCTCAATGTGGCCATTCACTGGCTGGCAACGAACCGTTTACGCTGTAGGCATGAAGTTGCGGCAGCCGATGATTCTCGCGCAGGGCGTGGGCTGGAGCCTCGCTGAACGCCGCCCAATGGAAAGACGTTGCCGCGCGTTGCCTTGGCCCTTTTCAGCGGAACAAAAATAGAACATACTCTATTCATAGCATCCCGTGTGGATAACCCGGGATCGCAGGTCTCGCCGGATCGGCGAGGGAGTATAGCCTGCGGTGAGACGCTTGGATCGAAGGTCGGCTCAGTCTGGACGGGCAACTCGGTTTTGACGCGCCGATTTGCCTCGGACCTCCTCAAAACCGCAAGCGACGACACCAGATAACGAGAACACCAGATACCACGAGCAACAGGTCAACAGGTTCAGTACGAGATTGGAGAGCGGCGATGGCGGGAAGCGTGAACAAGGTGATTTTGATCGGCAATCTCGGCGCCGATCCGGAAATCAAGCGGACTCAGGATGGGCGTCCGATCGCCAACTTGCGGATCGCCACGTCCGACACCTGGCGCGACAAGAACACCGGCGAGCGCAAGGAAAAAACCGAATGGCATCGCGTGGTGATCTTCAACGAGGGCCTCTGCAAGGTCGCCGAGCAGTACCTGAAGAAGGGCGCCAAGGTTTACATCGAAGGCCAGTTGCAGACCCGCAAATGGACCGATCAGAGCGGCGTCGAAAAGTATTCGACCGAAGTGGTGCTGCAGAACTTCAATTCGACGTTGACCATGCTCGACGGCCGCAGCGGCGGTGGCGGCGGTGGTTTCGGCGCGGATGATGCAGGCGGCGATTTTGGCTCATCGAGCCCTGCGCCGCGTCGCCCGGCGGCCGCGACGGCCGGCGGCCGTGGCAGCGACATGGATGACGACATTCCGTTCTGACGGCGGCGTCCGAGAGCCCGATCGATTGCGGGCTCAACCGGTTGCCTGGCGATTATCAACCACTCTGTGAGCTGAGGGGCGCGCCCGCTTGCGTTGGCGATGCGGGCGCGCTCGATCATCCTGCTGCCGCCGATCGTGCGCGCGCATCATCGGTGCCCGGCCGCAATCCAATCCGAACTTGACTCCGAACTTGACAATGGAAAGATGTATGTAAATAGTATTTACATCGCTGCTTGATCCGACCGAAGGGATTGCCATGTCGCTCGCGCCGCTTCTGAGTGCCGCTCCCGAGGTCCAGATTCATGCCTTCGCGGCGATGACGGCGTTTTGTCTCGGCATCGTGCAATTGAGCGCGCCCAAGGGCACGATGCCGCATCGGGCGCTTGGCTGGGTCTGGGTCGTGCTGATGCTGATCATCAGCGGCTCGTCTTTTTTCATTCACGGCATCCGGTTGTGGGGACCGTGGAGTCCGATTCATATCCTCTCGGTGGTTGCGCCGGTCTCGCTGCTGGCCGGCGTGCTGGCCGCGCGCGGCCACCGCGTCCGTGCCCACCGCATCACCATGACGTCGCTGTTCGCCGGCGCGCTGGTGCTGGCCGGGATCTTCACCTTCGTTCCGGGACGGGTGATGTACGCGGTGGCGTTCGGCCAGTAGCTTGCAGCAATGGCTTTCCGGAGAGCTTTACGATTGCCGATTCGGCGCTGTCCCCGCGGCCGTCGCCGGCCCGGACTCGAAGGTATTCGCCGTCCTCGTAAGTAGCTGAAAAAACAGAGGGAAAAACCGCGATCCGATGCCCCTTGGGGGTGGTTTGGCGCCCTGCGATGCGCTATATGACCAAGGCGCAGAAACTTACGGAATTCACCTTGTCCGACACTGAAGATAACAACTCCGGGGAGCCGCCGGCCCCCTCGGATATTCGTCCCGTTTCCATCCTCGACGAGATGAAGCAATCCTACCTCGATTACGCCATGAGCGTGATCGTGCACCGCGCGCTGCCCGATGCGCGCGACGGATTGAAGCCGGTGCATCGGCGCATCCTCTACGCGATGTACGAGAACGGCTTCGAGTGGAACAAATCCTACAACAAGTCGGCCCGCACCGTCGGCGACGTCATCGGTAAGTACCACCCGCACGGCGACCAGTCGGTCTACGACGCGCTGGTCCGTCTGGCGCAGGATTTCTCCATGCGCGTGCCCCTGATCGACGGACAGGGCAATTTCGGTTCGGTCGACGGCGATACGGCGGCCGCCATGCGGTACACCGAATCCCGCCTGACCAAGATCGCGCAGACGCTGCTCGACGACATCGACAAGGACACCGTCGATTTCCAGGACAATTACGACAGCCGCGACCGTGAACCTACGGTGCTGCCGGCCAAGTTCCCGAACCTGCTGGTCAACGGCGCCGGCGGCATCGCGGTCGGCATGGCGACCAACATTCCGCCGCACAATCTCGGCGAGGTCATCGATGCCTGTGTGGCGCTGATCGACAATCCGGCGCTGACCATCGACGATCTGATCAACATCATTCCGGGGCCGGATTTCCCGACCGGCGGCATCATCCTCGGCCGCCAGGGCATCCGCTCGGCCTATCATCTCGGCCGCGGCTCGGTCGTGATGCGCGGCAAGGTCACGATCGACACCATCCGCAAGGATCGCGAAGCGATCATCGTCACCGAGATTCCCTACCAGGTGAACAAGGCCACCATGGTGGAGCGCATCGCCGAGCTGGTGCGCGACAAGAAGATCGAAGGCGTCTCCGACCTGCGCGACGAATCCGACCGCGACGGTTTTCGTGTCGTCATCGAACTGAAGCGCGACGCCGTGCCGGACGTGGTGCTGAACCAGCTCTACAAGTTCACGCCGCTGCAGACCAATTTCGCGGCCAACATGGTCGCGCTCGATGTCGGCCGGCCGCAGACGATGACGTTGAAGGACCTGCTGACGCTGTTCATCGCCTTCCGCGAGCAGGTGGTGACGCGCCGGACCAAGTTCCTGCTCAACAAGGCCCGCGACCGCGCCCACATCCTGGTCGGTCTCGCCATTGCGGTCGCCAATATCGACGAGATCATTCGTGTCATCCGCACCTCGCCGGACCCCAACACGGCCCGCGACACCTTGATGTCGCGCGACTGGCCGGCCAGGGACGTCGAGGCGATGATCACGCTGATCGACGATCCCCGGCACCGGATGGCGCCCGACGGCACCGCGCGGCTGTCGCTCGAACAGGCTAAGGCGATCCTCGAACTGCGCCTGGCCCGTCTGACCGCGCTCGGCCGCGAGGAGATTTCCGAGGAGCTGGACAAGCTGGCGGCGGAAATCGCCGATTATCTCGAGATCCTGCGCTCGCGCGCCCGGGTCCAGTCCATCATCAAGGACGAACTCGGGGCGGTGCGGGCCGAATTCGCCACGCCGCGCCGGACCGTCATCATCGAACAGGAAGGCGAGGTCGAGGACGAGGACCTGATCCAGCGCGAGGACATGGTGGTGACCGTGTCGCACGCCGGCTACGTCAAGCGCGTGCCGCTGTCGACCTACCGCGCGCAGAAGCGCGGCGGCAAGGGCCGCTCCGGCATGCAGACCCGCGACGAGGATTTCGTCTCGAGGCTGTTCGTGGCCTCGACCCATACCCCGGTGCTGTTCTTCTCGTCGCGCGGCCAGGTCTACAAGGAAAAGGTCTGGCGCCTGCCGCTGGCACCACCGAACGGCCGCGGCAAGGCGCTGATCAACATCCTGCCGCTGGAGCAGGGCGAGCGTATCACCACCATCATGCCGCTGCCCGAGGATGAATCCTCCTGGGCCGATCTCGACGTGATGTTCGCGACCACGGGCGGCAACGTCCGGCGCAACAAGCTGTCGGACTTCGTCGACGTGCGGCGCTCCGGCATCATCGCCATGAAGCTCGAGGATGGCGAATCCATCGTCGACGTCCAGATCTGCACCGAGCACGACGACGTGCTGCTGACCGCCGCCGGCGGCCAGTGCATCCGCTTCCCGGTCACCGACGTGCGGGTGTTTACCGGCCGCACCTCGATGGGCGTGCGCGGCATTACGCTCGGCGAGGGCGACAAGCTGATCTCGCTGACCATCCTGCGCCACGTCGAGACCACGTCGGACGAGCGATCGGCCTACCTGAAGATGCGCCGCGCGGTGGCCGGCGAGATCGGCGTCGAAGAGACTGTCGATACCGAGGGCGAGGAAACCTCGGGGTCGCTTCAGCTCTCGCAAGAGCGGTATGCCGACATGTCGGCGCAGGAGCAGGTGGTGCTCACCGTGTCCGTCAACGGCTACGGCAAGCGCACCTCGTCCTACGAGTACCGCACCACCGGCCGCGGCGGCAAAGGCATCGTCGCGATGTCGGTCAACAGCCGTAACGGCAAGCTGGTGGCCTCGTTCCCGGTCGAGGATGACGACCAGATCATGCTGGTCACCGACAAGGGTCAGTTGATCCGCTGTCCGGTCGGCGGTATCCGGATTGCCGGCCGCTCGACCCAGGGCGTCATCGTGTTCGACACCGCCGATGATGAACACGTCGTGGCGGTCGAGCACATCGGCGACGACGGCGAGAATGGCGAAAGCGGCAACGGCGGCTGAGGGGCGTCCTTCGAGACGCTTGCTTCGCAAGCTCCTCAGGATGAGGTCCGCATGGCGCCGCCACTTTGACGCCGCGACCTCGTCCTGAGAGCGTGTGAAACAATCTCAGACCTCATCCTGAGGAGCGCGTTCTTCACGCGCGTCTCGAAGGGTGGCTGCGAATTTCTGCGCTTGTGGCCATCCTTCGAGACGCCGCGCCAAGTGGCGAGGCTCCTCAGGATGAGGTCGGCAATACATTCACACGCTCTGAGGAGCGGCCCTCGGCTGCGTCTCGAAGCCTCATCCTGAGGAGCGGCCTTCGGCCGCGTCTCGAAGGACGCCCCGCTCAAATCTCGATCTCGGTCCCGAACTCGACCACCTGCCTGGTCGGCACGCCGAAGAAGGCCGCGGAGCGCTCGGCATTGCGCTGCAGGAAGGCGAACAGCGTCTCCCGCCACACCCACATGCCGGCGATCTCCTCGCTCGGGATGATGGTTTCGCGGCCGATGTAATAGGTGATGTCGGAGAGGTCGAGGCCGGGCAGCTTGCCCTGCTCGCCGGCCAGCCGCAGCCCGTCATAAATGGTCGGGTATTGCATGAAGCCGTAGTGCAGGATGACACGGGTGATGCCTTCGATCACCTGGATGATCTCGGCACGGTCCTCGTCGGCGATCCTCGGCGATTCCTCGATCAGCACGGTCACCAGCAGCACGCGCTGGTGCAGCACGTGATTGTGCTTGACGAACTGGGTCAGCGCCAGCGGCACGCCTTTCGGCGCCGAGGCCAGGAACACCGCGGCGCCGGGCAACCTCGCATGGCAGCGGCTGACGGCAGTTTCGATCAGGTCTTCCTCCGGCTGGCGCAGCTTGGCGCGGGCGCGCTCGACCAGTTTGACGCCGCTGCGCCAGGTCAGCATCAGGAATGCGACGACGCCGGCCAGCAGCAGCGGAAACCAGCCGCCCTCGAACAGCTTGACCGAGTTGGCGGCGAAGAAAATTCCATCGATCAGCAGGAAGAAGCCATTGACCGCGATCACCAGGATCGGCGGATAGCCCCACTGGATCGCCACCAGGGCCGCCAGCAGCGTCGTGATCGCCATCAGCAGCGACACCGCGATGCCGTAGGCGCCGGCCAGGGCGTCGGAGCTGCCGAAGCCGATCACGGCGCCCAGCGTCGCCGCCGCCAGGAGCCAATTCACCAGCGGCACGTAAATCTGGCCCATGGCATGGCTGGTGGTGTGGCGGATCTGCATGCGCGGCAGGAAGCCGAGCTGGATCGATTGCTGTGTCAGCGAAAACACGCCGGAGATGATCGCCTGTGAGGCGATCACGGTGGCCACCGTGGCGAATGCCACGAGCGGGTAATGCAGCAGGTCCGGCGCCAGTTGATAAAATGGGTGCTCGATCGCGGTGGGATCGTTGACCAGCAACGCCGCCTGGCCGAAATAGTTGAGCACCAGAGCGGGCAGGGCAATGGTGAACCAGGCCAGCCGGATCGGCACCCGGCCGAAGTGGCCCATGTCGGCATACATTGCCTCGCCGCCGGTGACGGCGAGAAATGCCGCGCCGAGAATACCGAACGAGACGTGAAAATTCTGGTGGATCAGAAAATCGAAGGCGTAGAGCGGACTGACCGCGGCGAGCACGCGCGGCGCCTGGACGATGCCGTGGATGCCGAGCAAAGCGAGGACGACGAACCAGGCCAGCATGACCGGCCCGAAGATTCCGCCGATGAAGCCGGCGCCCTTCTTCTGCACGATGAACAGGCCGATCAGGATGACGATCGTCAACGGCACCACGGCCGGCGCCAGCGACGGCGCGTCGACCTTGAGGCCCTCGATCGCGCTCAGCACCGAGATTGCCGGGGTGATGGCGCCATCGCCGTAAAGCAGGGCGGCGCCGATCAGGCCGACCACCAGCAGCTGGGCGCGCCACGTCCCGGGTTTGGCGTTCCTGGCCGAGAGCAGCGCCAGCAGGGCGACGATGCCGCCTTCGCCGCGATTGTCGGCGCGCAGGATCAGCAGCGCGTATTTCAGCGAAATGATCAGGATCAGCGCCCACAGGATCAGCGACACCACCCCGAGCGTCGCAGCCTCGGTGAGCGGTCCGCCGTGGGTGGCCGCCTTGGCGGCTTCCTTGAGTGCGTACAGGGGGCTGGTCCCGATGTCGCCGTAGACGACGCCGAGCGCGCCGATAGTTGCCGTGATCGGCAGTGCGCTGGACCGGCCCGCGGCGGTTGGAATGGCAGTCAATGACGCCCCCCGAGACTAGTCGCGCCAACTGCCTGCGCAGCCGGTTGCACGCGATCCCGACCCAGTGTGCGACGTAGCGAGGCAAATTACCATGGCGCGCACGTCGCGTTACGCAGCCCATCTATGGCTGGAATCGAAAGGTCCTCGGGGGGCATCCCGAGGACCTCGATAAGAGCAGTTGGAGGTAGAGGTATTTTGGTAGGCTCAACGGCGGATGGCAGTGACCAGGCGGGCCTCACGGACGCCCGGAGCCTTGGTGGCGGCGTTGCGCAGGCAGGAGGCTTCGAAGTTCGGCCAGGCCTGCTCCGAGCAGTCCCGTCCGACCGGGCGGATGTCGAGGCGGTCGGCCTTGGCCATGGCGACCGGTACGCTGGCCTCGACCTGCGGCGCGAAGCCCGGCAGAACGGTGAGGCCGGCTGCGATGAACGCGGCGATGGCGATGGCTGAAAGAGCTTTGATCATGACGGTCCCCTGTCATTTTGGCCTTTGCGGCCCGATTTGGTTTGTCGCTTCCCGTTGCTTGCCTGAATAGAACGCCCCGGTTTCAGGATGTCTTCGCGCGGTGCCCAATCTGGTTTCGTCGGCTCCACGTTGTGTTTCGTCGATTGCGGGCCGACGAAACACCGCGCCAAAAAGTGCAATGTTTTCAGCTTCGTGATCCGTTCGCCCAGTAGACGCGCGGACCCCCCGATTGGTTCGAGGGCACACTGAAAATAAAGAACTTCATGCCAGGCGGTTTGGTCGGGAACCAAGTCGGCTTGCGGGGGTCCTTGGGGCGCGCTAGACGATGGCATGCCCCGCATCGCGCTCTATCCCGGGTCGTTCGACCCCGTCACCAACGGCCATCTGGACGTCGTGCGGCAGGCTGTCGGCCTGTGCGATCGGCTGATTGTCGCGATCGGCGTGCATTCGGCGAAGAAGCCGATGTTTTCGACCGAAGAACGTCTCGACATGGTCAAGTCGGTGTTCGCGCCCGTGGCCTCCGCCGCCGGCTGTGCCTTCGATTGCACGACCTACGACAATCTCACCGTGACCGCCGCGCAGCGGGCCGGCGCCACCATCATGATCCGCGGCCTGCGCGACGGCACGGATCTCGACTATGAGATGCAAATCGCCGGCATGAATGAAACCATGGCGCCGGATGTGCAAACCGTGTTTGTCCCGGCGTCGGTGGGTACCCGCCCGATCACGGCCACACTGGTGCGGCAGATCGCTCAAATGGGCGGCAACGTCTCGGCTTTCGTTCCGCCACTGGTGGCCTCACGCCTCAAGACCAAGTTCGCCGGCTGAGCCGGCCCTCTGCCTTTGGAGATGTCATGATTCGAATCCTCTGCCTGTTTGCCGCGCTGGTCTGTGCGGCTCCCGCAATGGCTCAGTCGCCGGCACTGCCGGCCGGCCTCGACAAGGCCAATGCCATCGTCATCGACACCACCAAGGGCCGCATCGTGGTCAAGCTGCGGAACGACCTGGCACCGCAACACGCCGAGCGGATCAAGCTGCTGGCGCGTGAGGGCTACTACAACAACGTGCCGTTCCATCGCGTCATCGAAGGCTTCATGGCACAGACCGGCGACGGCAAGAATTTCAACGGCACCGGCGGATCGAAATATCCGAACCTGCCGGCGGAGTTTTCCAACGTGCCCTACAAGCGCGGCATCGTCGGCATGGCCCGCACCTCGGATCCGAATTCGGCCAATTCGCAGTTCTTCATCATGTTCGCCGAAGGATCGTCGCTGAATGGCAAGTACACCGTGATCGGCGAGGTGGTGTCCGGCATGGACGTCGTCGACAAGATCAAGCGTGGCGAGCCGGTCGTCGATCCCGACAAGATGGTCAAGGTGCAGGTCGCTTCCGACATCAAATGAGGTATTGCCATGCCACGCCACGGGTTCTGGCTGCTGGCTCTGCTGATCCTGGCATGCGCCGTCCCGACCGATCTGATGGCGGCCGGGGGGATTACCATCAACCGTGTCGACACCATCGAGGAGCTGTTTGCGCGGATCAGGCAGTGCTGGCAGCCGCCGAAGCTGCCGGAGGGTCACCCTGGCATGCAAATCACCGTGTTGTTCATGTTGACACGCGGTGGAGAGATTTTCGGCAAGCCAAAGATTACTTTTGAATCGCCGGAGGCCACTGAAACCGAGAGCATCCTCTACCGAACGGCGGTCATGGAGACATTGCAACGCTGCACGCCGATGCCATTTACCGATGGCATGGGCGGTGCGGCCGCGGGAAAACCCATTCGGTTCCGCTTCGACGACCGCCGGAACTTACCCAAACCGACAGAGAAGAGAGCATGGCTGACAACGAAAATACTTTGATCCTCGAGACGACCCAGGGAAACGTGACCATCGAGATGCGGCCCGATCTGGCGCCGGGCCACGTGGCGCGAATCAAGGAACTGGTGCGCGAGGGTTTCTACGACGGCATCGTGTTCCATCGGGTCATCGACGGCTTCATGGCGCAGACCGGCTGCCCGCAGGGCACCGGCACCGGCGGCTCCGGCAAGAAGCTGAAGGCGGAGTTCAACGACGAGCCGCATGTCCGCGGCACCACGTCGATGGCGCGCGCCGCCAGCCCGGATTCCGGCGACAGCCAGTTCTTCATCTGCTTTGACGACGCCTCGTTCCTCAACAAGCAATACACCGTGTGGGGCAAGGTGGTCGAAGGCATGGAGAACGTCGACAAGATCAAGCGCGGCGAGCCGGTCAAGAATCCCGACAAGATCATCAAGGCGCACATGGCCGCCGACGCGGCCTAGAAAAACACTGTCGTACCCGGGCTCGACCCGGGTATTCATCATTCACGATGGATGGATTGCCGGGGTCGAACCCGGCAATGACGTTTCTGACATGCGCACCGACCTTTTCGACTTCGATCTGCCCGCGGAGAACATCGCGCTTCGGCCCGCGAACCCGCGCGATTCCGCGCGCCTGCTGGTGGTGCAGCCGGGCACCGAGCTGCGGGACTGCATCGTCGCCAATCTGCCTGCGTTGCTCGCGCCGGGCGACCAGTTGGTGGTCAACGACACCAAGGTGATCGCGGCACAACTGACCGGCCGCCGCATTGGCCGCGCCACCGAGCCGAAGATAGAGGCGACGCTGATCAAGCGTCTGGACGGCTCGCGCTGGCAGGCACTGGTCAGACCGGCCAAGAAGCTGTCGCCGGGCGACGTGGTCCGGTTCGGCAACGAGGGACGGGTATGCCTGCTCGGTCATCTCGATGCCGAGGTGGCGCACAAGGGCGAGGCCGGCGAAATCACCCTGTCGTTCTCGTTTCACGGCCCGGCGCTGGACCAGGCGATCGCCGACCTCGGCGCCCCGCCGCTGCCGCCTTACATCGCCGCGAAGCGCGCGCCCGATGACCGCGACCTTGCGGATTACCAGACCATGTTCGCAACGGAGGAGGGCGCAGTCGCGGCACCGACGGCGGGCCTGCACTTCACCCCGGCGCTCGAAGCGGCGCTGTCCAGCCGCGGCATAGGCATCCATCGTATTACGCTGCATGTCGGGGCTGGCACCTTCCTTCCGGTGAAGACTGAGGATATCGCCGAACACAAGATGCACGCCGAATGGGGAACGATCTCCGCGGACACCGCGGCCGCGCTCAATACGGCGCGCGGCAAAGGCGGGCGGATCGTCGCGGTCGGCACCACCTCGCTGCGCCTGCTGGAAAGTGCTGCGTCCGAGGACGGCACGATCAAACCTTTTGCGCAGGAGACCGCGATTTTCATCACGCCGGGCTACAGGTTTCGCGCCGTCGACATCCTGATGACGAATTTTCACCTGCCGCGCTCGACCCTGTTCATGCTGGTCTCGGCGTTCAGCGGCCTCGACGCCATGCAGCGCGCCTATGCGCACGCCATCGCAGGCGGCTACCGCTTCTATTCCTATGGCGATGCCTGCCTGTTGTTTCCGGATCGGCCTAAAGCATGACAGTTGCCAATCATTTCGAATTGCTCGGCACGGATGGTGCGGCGCGGACCGGCGCGCTGACCACGCTGCACGGCGTGGTACGAACGCCGGCCTTCATGCCGGTGGGCACGCTCGGCGCAATGAAGGGAATTCACTGGCGCGAAATCCGCGAGACGGGCGCGGAGATCGTGCTCGGCAATACCTATCACCTGATGCTGCGGCCGGGTGCCGAACGCATTGCGGCGCTTGGCGGTCTGCAGCGGTTCACCGGCTGGAACGGGCCGATGCTGACCGATTCCGGCGGCTTTCAGGTGATGTCGCTGGCCAAATTGCGCAAGTTGAGCGAACGCGCCGTGACCTTCCGCTCGCACATCGACGGCGCCGTGGTCGAGCTGTCGCCGGAGCGCGCCATCGAGGTGCAGCGATTGTTGGGATCCGATATCGCCATGCAGCTCGACGAGTGCGTCAGGCTGCCGGCGGAGCGTGCCGACGTCGAACGCGCCATGCAATTGTCGCTGCGCTGGGCCGAGCGCTGCCGGCGCGCCTTCGAGACCGCGCCTGCGGGCGCCATGCTGTTCGGCATCGTGCAGGGCGGCGACATTGCCGACCTGCGCCAGGCCAGCGCCCGGGGCCTGGTCGAGATCGGCTTTCACGGCTATGCCATCGGCGGCCTTGCGGTGGGCGAGCCGCAGGCGGTGATGTTGGCGATGATCGAGGAGACGGCGCCGGTGCT
>Ga0209758_1001296_pt1 | contig 30665 bp, 24 predicted proteins | sample AraplaMF_Col_mMF_FD_184258 | JGI IMG/M metagenome (GOLD analysis project Ga0209758, IMG submission 184258) | Arabidopsis root microbial communities from the University of North Carolina, USA - plate scrape MF_Col_mMF (SPAdes) (version 2) | ecosystem: Host-associated > Plants > Roots > Endosphere...
TGCAGGAGCTGCTGCCACTGGCGCACCATGCCCATGTACTGGTTGTTCATGATGAAGATCTTGATCGGCGCATTGTGCTGGATCGCCGCCGACATTTCCTGGATGCACATCTGGATCGAGGCATCGCCGGCAATATCGATGACGAGGCTTTCCGGATGGGCGATCTGTACGCCGAGCGCTGCCGGCAGGCCGTAACCCATCGTGCCGAGGCCACCCGAGGTCATCCAGCGGTTCGGCTGTTCGAAGCCGAAGAACTGCGCCGCCCACATCTGGTGCTGGCCAACTTCGGTCGTGATGTAGGTGTCGCGATCCTTGGTCAGCGCGAAGAGACGTTCCAGTGCATATTGCGGCATGATCACGTCGCTGCTCCTGGTATAGGCGAAGGAGTTGCGCGCGCGCCAGCGGGCGATATCGCCCCACCATGCATCGAGACGGTTCTTTTCCGGCTTCTTCGGCAGCGCCCGCCACAGGCGGATCATATCTTCCAGAATATGGCCGACATCGCCGCGAATGCCGAGATCGACGCGAACGTTCTTGTTGATCGAGGACGGGTCGATATCGATATGGATCTTCTTGGAGTTCGGCGAGAAGGCGTTCAGGCGGCCGGTGATGCGGTCGTCGAAACGGGCGCCGATGCAGACCATGACGTCGCAATCATGCATCGCCATGTTGGCCTCGTAGGAGCCGTGCATGCCGAGCATCTTCAGCCAGTTCTTGCCGGATGCCGGATAGGCGCCGAGACCCATCAGCGTCGAGGTGATCGGGAAATCGGTGAGCTCGACCAGCTCGCGCAGCATGCGGGAAGCTTCCGGACCGGAATTGATGACGCCACCACCCGTATAGAAGATCGGCCGGCGGGCATTCGCCATCATTTCGATCGCCGCATGGATCTGGTTCAGGTCGCCCTGGATCTTCGGCTGGTAGCTCTTCTGGATCGCGTGATCGGCCGGCGGCGTGTAGGTGCCGGTGGCGAACTGAACATCCTTCGGGATATCGACGACGACGGGGCCAGGACGGCCGGACTGCGCAATCCGGAAAGCTTCATGGATGACGGCGGCGAGCTCGTTGACATCCTTGACCAGCCAGTTGTGCTTGGTGCAGGGGCGCGTGATACCGACGGTATCGCATTCCTGGAAGGCGTCCGAACCGATAAGCGAGGTCGGAACCTGGCCCGTCAGGCAGACGAGCGGAATGGAATCCATCAGCGCATCCTGCAGCGGCGTGACCGCATTGGTGGCACCGGGACCAGAGGTCACCAGCATGACACCGACCTTGCCGGTGGAGCGGGCATAACCTTCGGCCGCATGGCCAGCCCCCTGCTCATGACGAACGAGGATATGCTTGACGTCTTCCTGCTGGAAGATCTCGTCATAGATCGGCAGAACAGCGCCGCCGGGATAGCCGAAGATGTGCTCGACGCCATTGTCCTTCAGCGCGCGGAGAACGATTTCCGCTCCCGTCATCCGATTGCTGTCCGTTTGATTGTCCGTGCTCGCCATGTGTCTGTTCCGTTTGATGCTGGGGATTGATTTTGTGGCCGGAAACCCTGATTTCGGGCATAAAAAAAGGCCCCTGAGGAGCCTTCGTCTAGCGCATGGGTGGCTATCGCCGGATGGTTACACCATCCTGCCCATGCGCTTTCCCACCACGATAAGAACGTTCGAAATTGTCATGGGCGGAATTGATAGACAGAAAGTTTCGCAGCGTCAACGCATTCCGCAATAAAAAATCCGCGCCCGTCAACCGATCACCCCTCCCATGAGCCGTCCAATTCTGGGGCTGAAGGATTTGTTAAAGGATCGGTTATATCCTGTGCGTTAATGCAGGGAGTAACCCTTTGCTCAACAACGACATGATGACGACAGGCAAAGCAGGCGAGCAGGATCGCCGCGACAGCCTTGCGCCGGGAAATCGGTTTCTCGGGCGTGTCGTTGCATGCAGCGGATCGCGCGCCACCATCGCCGCCGTGGCTGAATCTGGCGGCACCGATCTCACGGAATTGTGGTCTGTCGGCCGGCTGATTTCGATCAGCGTCGGCAGGAATCGCGTCGTCGCCCTCGTCTACTCCATGAATACCGGCAACCAGGGCTGGGGCGAAGGCCAGGACAATATCTTCCGCATCGAGACGGAACTGCTCGGCGAAGTCCGCGTCGAGGAAGATGGCCGCGAGGAATTCTCGACCGGCATTTCGCGCTACCCCTATCTCGGCGCCATTGCCCACCGCATCCGCGCCGCCGACTTGATGCGCATCTATGATGCCGGCAAGGGCGCCACCGCCGTCATCGGCAATCTCACGCAGGATGAAAGCATCGACGCGGCGATCCATGTGCCCTCGATGCTGTCGAAGCATTTCGCCGTGGTCGGCTCGACCGGCGTCGGCAAATCGACGGCCGTCTCGCTGCTGCTGCATAAGGCGATCGAGGCGGATCCGAAGCTGCGCGTGCTGATCCTCGACCCGCACAACGAATTTGCCGCCGCCTTTCCGAAACACGCCGTCACCATCGATACCGACACGCTCGATCTGCCCTTCTGGCTGATGCGGCTCGAAGAATTCGCCGAGGTCGTCTTCCGCGGCCGCCCGCCGGTGCCGGAAGAGCTCGATATGCTGCGCGATATCCTGCCGGAGGCCAAACGCGCCTTCCGCGGCAGCGACAGTTCGCTGGTGCGCCGCCAGACGGAAAAGAGCTCGATCACCGCCGACACTCCGGTGCCCTATCGCATCGCCGATCTTCTCGCCCTCATCGATGAGCGCATCGGCAGGCTGGAAGGCCGCGCCGAAAAGCCGTTCCTGCGCTCGCTGAAGATGCGCATCATCGCCGCGATCAACGATCCGCGCTATCACTTCATGTTCTCCAGCAACACGATCAGCGACACGATCACGGAGACCATCGCGCAGATTTTCCGCATCCCCGGCGACAACAGGCCGATCTGCACCTTCCAGCTCGCCGGCATCCCCTCCGAGGTCGTCAACTCCGTCGCTTCAGTGCTCTGCCGCATGGCCTTTGAAATTGCACTCTGGAGCGAAGGCGCCATTCACATGCTGGTCGTCTGCGAAGAAGCTCACCGCTACATACCCTCCGATCAGAGCCTCGGCTTCGTCCCGACGCGGCAGGCAATCGCCCGCATTGCCAAGGAAGGCCGCAAATACGGCGTCTCGCTCGGCATCATCACCCAGCGCCCCGGCGAACTCGACCAGACGATCCTGTCGCAGTGCTCGACGCTGTTTGCCATGCGCCTTGCCAACGACCGCGACCAGGAAATCATCCGCTCGGCAATCCCCAACTCGTCGATCTCGACGACGAGCTTCATCTCCTCGATCGGCAACGGAGAGGCGATCGCCTTCGGCGAAGCGATCCGCGTGCCGATGCGCATGCGCTTCCTGCGCGTCGATGAAAACCTGCTGCCGAAGGCCCATAGCGCCACCAGCAAACATGCCGAGGAAGATCCAGACACCGTCGATCTGCGCCGCATCGTCACCCGCATGCGGGCGATCACATCCGGCCCCGATATCTCCACCTTCCAGCAGAGCTACACGTCAGCCATGACAGACAGTTACGAGCCGGAAGACGACTTCGCCGACGAGGAAGCCGATCCGTTTCGCGCCGCCTCGCCGGCATCGGAAGCGCCGCTCGAACCCTACCATCCTGACCTCCTGCCGCAGAGCCGCCCACAGCGACCAGAGCCCCCGCCGCAAAGCCCTGTCGTGCCCGCGCCGCCTCCACTCTCGCCGCAGACCTCGATCGACGCACGACTTGAAGCACTCCGCCGCGAAATGCGCCGCGATGAACAACCAAGGCCGGCCTTTGGCGAGCAGACGTCGCAGCCACGCCGCGAAGGCGGAATGTCACTGCGCGAAAGCATCCTCAAGAAGCCGCTTGGCAGCCTCTACAACAAGGATTGAGTGCATCTTACGAACGCGGCTGGCCCGAACTCGGCAATGGCAAACCTCTTCGCAGTATTTGTGATAGATGTTTGGCGTAGCCACCGGCCACAGGCCTCTTCTCCCCCGCGGGAAGAAGAGGGAGTCAGCCGCGAGCCTCGCGGCCAACACTAAGACATTGATTCAGAGTACCCCTGCGCCTCAAGATCAGCAGCCCTCTCTCCACCCTAAACTGTCAATCGCTCCCAGCTTTCATCCATCTGATTGCGGAACCAGGTCATCTGCCGCTTGGCATATTGCCGTGTCGCGGCCGCCCCGCGCTCGATCACCTCGGCGCGGCTCATCTCCCCGCGCAGCATCGCCGCGATCTGCGACACGCCGATCGCCTTCATGACCGGCATTTCCGGGGGAAGATCAAGCGCCATCAGCGCCCTCACCTCGTCTTCCGCCCCCTGCTCCAGCATTTTCTCGAAACGTCCATTGATCCGCTGATGCAGTACGGCGCGATCCGGCAGCACGACGATCTTGCGTGCCGTGTGGGGATCGACGATGACAGGCCCCGCCTGCCCCTGGAACTGGGCGATCGACTGGCCTGTCGCCTCGACGACTTCGAGCGCACGCACGATCCTCTGTCCGTCCTGCGCGTTGAGGCTTCCGGCAACGGCAGGATCAGCCGCGGCAAGCTCCGCATGCAGGCCCTCCGGCCCCTCCTCCAGAAGCCGTGCGCGCCACCGTTGCCTTATCTCCTCGGGAATGACGGGCATTTCCGACAACCCGCCCGTCAGTGCCTTGAAATAAAGCCCGGTGCCGCCGACGAAGACCGGCAGCTTTTTTTCGGCGTGGATGCGCGGCAAGAGCGCCGCCACATCCCGCAGCCAGGCGCCGGTCGAATAAGTCGCCCCCGCCGGCACATGCCCGTAAAGATGATGCGGCACACCATCCATATCCTCTTCGGAGGGTCGCGCCGTCAGCACCCGCAGCGTGTCATAGACCTGCATGCTGTCGGCATTGATCACCACGCCGCCATGCTGTTTGGCGAGTTCCACTGCCAGTGCGGACTTGCCGCTGGCAGTCGGCCCGGTTATCAGGATCGCGTTCACAGAGCTCAGAAGGTTTTCCATCATGGCCCTCGTTGCCACGCTTGTTGCCAATCCGTCAAACCCCGTTCTTTCGCCTGAGATCGCCGAGCGCGCTGCCGGCGCCGTCAAGGCATCCGGGCTCTACTGGCTGGCGGATGGCGTTGCCTGCGATATCGTGCTCGCAGACGGCTCTGACGGCCAAGTCGCCGAGGCCAATCTGCTTGCCGTCATCGCCGGCAACCCGATCGACCTCGTCATCCAGGAACAGGAAACACGCCGCAAGAAGATGCTGATCGCCGATATGGATTCGACCATGATCGGCCAGGAATGCATCGACGAGCTCGCCGCCGAAGTCGGCCTCAAGGAAAAGGTCGCCGCCATCACCGCCCGCGCCATGAACGGCGAGATCGCCTTCGAGCCGGCGCTGCGGGAACGCGTCGCTCTGCTGAAAGGTCTGCCGATCTCCGTCGTCGACGAGGTCATCGCCAAGCGGATCACCCTGACACCCGGCGGCCCCGAACTCATCGCCACCATGAAGTCGAAAGGCTATTACACCGCCCTCGTCTCCGGTGGCTTCACGGTCTTCACGAGCCGCATCGCTGCCGTTATCGGCTTCGACGAAAACCGCGCCAATATCCTGTTGGAAGAAGGCGGCCTGCTGTCCGGCCATGTCGCCGAGCCGATCCTCGGCAAGCAGGCCAAGGTAGACGCCCTCAACGACATCGCCGCCCGCCTCGGCATCTTTCCTGAAGACGCCATCGCCGTCGGCGACGGCGCCAACGACCTCGGCATGCTCCATCTGGCCGGCTCCGGCGTCGCGCTTCACGCCAAACCGGCTGTCGCCGCCGAAGCCGACATGCAGATCAACCACGGCGACCTGACGGCACTGCTCTATATCCAGGGTTATCGGAAGACGGATTTCGTGACGGCTTGGACCGCACAAGGCGAGGCTGAAAACTGAAAAAGAGCGTCATAACCGCTCCTTTCGCGTCTTAGGGCGGCGAGCGCCCTTCCCCACCCTCATTCCTGTGCTCGTCACAGGAATCCAGCCACCGAGCGTCCGCGCGGTGAATGACTCGTATTCTTCGTAAAGGGAAAAATCTTTCCTGCCCAAGGACTTGGGCAGGCTGGATCCCTGTGACATCCCTTGTGCTGGCACGAGGCAAGGGAGAACTGGGCGGTCGCCGCGACTAATCAACTACCCTAGTCACGGCATCCTCCGCCGGCCGACAGCCCTCACTCCATCGGCACGGCAACGAACCGCAGGTCGCCATTGGCAGCAGCGACCATCATCTGCGCATTGCGCCGGCCTTCCTGCTTCAGCGTCTGCACCTTGGTGGCAACTGCATCCGGCGACTTCATGAATTCCTGCGCCACTTCGACGATCACGTCGCCGGGCTTCAAACCCTTCTCGGCAGCGGCCGAACCCGGTGCAACCTCGGTCACGACGACACCATCGACGCTTTCGGCAATGCCGAAGGCCTTGCGGGTTTCGGGGCTGAGCAGCGAGAGCGAAAGACCGAGCACATGCTTTGGGGTAGCCTGGCCGGGTGTTGCCTGATCCTGCCCCTTTTGATCCGGGCTCTTTTGGTCTTGCCCTTGATCCTGCTGGTGCGGATCCTGGCCGTCAGGCGCGGTCTGGCCCTGATCGTCGCCCTGATCCGGTTGGTCCATATCATTGTTCTCGCCGGGATCGGGGTTGATGACACCGTCATCACTCGAATTGTCGCCGGCCGCAGCCGCTTGGTCGCTGTCTTCGAGACGGCCGAGCGTCACCTTGACGGTCTGCTCCTTGCCGTCGCGCAGCACGACGACATCGACCTCTTTGCCGACAGGGCTTTCGGCCACCACGCGCGGCAGGTCGCGCATCTCGGCGACAGCCTTGCCGTCGAATTTCAGGATGACGTCACCGGCCTTGATCGAACCGTCATCGACAGGTCCGCCCTTGATGACGCCGGCGACCAGCGCGCCCCTGGCGCTGTCGAGGCCGAGGCTGTCGGCCACTTCGTCGGTGACCGGCTGGATGCGCACGCCGAGCCAGCCGCGGCGCGTCTCACCATATTCGCGAAGCTGCTCGACCACGCCCGATGCGAGCTCCGACGGCACGGAGAAACCGATGCCGATCGAGCCGCCCGAGGGAGAAATGATCGCGGTGTTGATGCCGATCACTTCACCCTTCATGTTGAAGAGCGGGCCACCGGAATTGCCCTTGTTGATCGCCGCATCCGTCTGGATGAAATTGTCGTAGGGGCCGGCATTGATGTTGCGGCCACGGCCCGAAATGATGCCGACCGTCACCGATCCGCCGAAGCCGAACGGGTTGCCGATCGCCATGACCCAATCGCCGATACGCATCGTGCTGGAATCACCGAACTTGACGAATTTCAGCGGCTGCTTCGGCTCGACCTTGAGCACCGAAAGGTCGGTCTTGGTATCGGTGCCGATCAGCTTAGCCTTGAGCTTGGAACCGTTGGCGAAATTGACCTCGATGTCGTCGGCACCCTCGATCACGTGGTTGTTCGTGACGATATAGCCGGTGGGATCGATAACGAAGCCGGAACCGAGCGAGCTGACATTGTGGTTGGGGCCGCGGTTGCCCTGCTGTTTGTTGAAGAAGTCGTTGAAGAACTCCTGGAAGGGCGAGCCATCAGGCGCGCGCGGTGCGGGGCCGGCACCCTCGTCATCCTTCACATTCTGCGAGGTCGAGATATTGACCACGGCATCGAGCAGCCCTTCGGCGAGATCCGCGACGGAAGCCGGACCATTGCCCGGGGCCGTCATCTGCATGGGCGGAGCGGCGGGCGCGACTGCAGCCGGTGAGATGGGCGCCGGTGCGGGCTGAGGTGCCGCAGGTGCTGCCTGTTCAGGTGCAGCGGGCGCCGGGGCGGTTTGCGCATGCGCAACACCGCCTGCACCGACATTTGCCAGAAGGGCAGTGCCGGCCAAAAACGCGAGCGTTCGTCTGAAGGGCGAGCGAATCGTGGGGGCCATCAAGCTTCCTCGTCTGGGATAAAGGCGCACATACACCATCAGCATAAGGCGGAATGATGGAGGGCGAAATCACCTTTTCGAGAAATCCCCGTGCGAATGTGATTGAGAGCCTTTCCTGGCCAGATTGCAGCATTCTGTTGGCTCAAACGGAGTCGGATGGTCGACCGGCCGGCGCGCGTCGTAGCCCAGATCTACGGCCAAGCCGGCCGGTCGATCAGACGGCCCGTTTCAGCCAACCCCGGTGGTTTGCTTGCAAACCAGCTAGGGCCGGGCATCTTTCCGCCAGGATCAAAGGCGATCGGCTCGGACGTACCGCGCAGTATGCCCTTCGCCAATCGCCTTTGCCCTGACGAAAACCTGCGCCGGCAGAATGCTGCAATCTGGCCAGGAAAGGCTCTAACCTCGCAAAAGCCAGACACCTCCGACACCGAGCGCTACAGCCACAAATCCAAAAGCCCTGAGTTGGCGCTCTGGAACGCTTGGAAGAAGCTTCGCCATCTCGATAAGAAAACGAGGGGCCAGTGCGTAGACCAGCCCCTCGATGATGAGGAAGAATGCAAGCCCGGTGAGGAAATCCTGCACTCTGTCTGTCGTCAGTTCGCCGGCTGTGCCGGAGCCACAGGCTGCGCGGCCGCAGGCGGCACGAGGCCACCGGTCTGGCCCGGGGCCGGATTGCCGTTGGCATTCTCGAAGTAGCGGAAGAACTGCGACGTCGGCGAAAGCACCAACGTCGTATCCGGCGAGGAAAGTGCCGCGGAATAGGCGGCCATCGATCGGTAGAACTCGAAGAAGGCCGGGTCCTTGCCGAAGGATTCGGCAAAGATGCGGTTCCGGTCCGCATCACCCTGACCACGCAGGATTTCCGAATCGCGCTGCGCATCGGCGGTGATCTCGACGACCTGACGATCGGCGACGGCCCGGCGACGCTGGCCTTCTTCATTACCTTCGGCGCGGATGCGCTCGGCCTCGGCCAGACGCTCCGAGCGCATGGCGTTGTAGGTGTTCGGAGCCACTTCCGGCGAAAGATCCGTCCGGCGGATGCGGACGTCATCGATGTGCAGGCCGAGATTTTCGGCATCGGTGCGAAGATCGTCGCGAATTTCGAGCATCATCGCCACGCGCTCTTCCGAAAGCGCTGCGTTGTAGTCACGCAGACCGTAGACGCGGCGAAGCGAGGAATCGAGCTGCGCACGCAGCCGTGCCTCGGCAGCGTCGCGGTCGCCCGACACCGTTTCGCGGAAGCGGCGTACATCCGAGATGTTGTAGATCACGAAGGCGTCGACATCGAAGGTCTGGCCGTCCTGAACCTGAACGCGGATATTGTCGAGGTCGAGCCTGAGCGCCCGCTTTTCCACGAACTGCACGCGGTCGGCATCCATGAAGCCGAACGGCAGCTTGAAATAGAGGCCGGGCTCGCTCTTCACCGACTGAATCTGACCGAAGCGGACGACGATCGCCTGCTCACGTGCATTGACCACGAAGATCGACGAATAAAGAATGACGAGAAGGACCGCGAGCGCGATCAGGATAAAGGGAAGTCTGTTCGATACCATGGTTCAACCTCCCCGTTGTGCCGGTGCTGCCGCCGGTCTGTTGAGCTCGTTGAGCGGCAGGTAGGGCACGACGCCCTGCTTGTCGTCGATCACGACCTTCTTGGAGTTCTTCAGGACCTGTTCCATCGTTTCCAGGAACAGGCGCTTGCGCGTCACGTCGGGAGCCTTCGAATATTCGTCATTGATGGCCGTAAAGCGCTGCGCTTCACCTTCCGCTTCCTTGACGACGCGATCCTTGTAGGCGGCTGCGTCTTCGCGGATGCGGGCTGCATCGCCTCGTGCCTGACCGAGCTTCTGGTTCGTATAGCGGTTGGCGTCCTCGATCGTGCTGTCGCGGTCGCGACCGGCACGCTGGACTTCTTCGAACGAGTCGGCGACTTCGCGTGGCGGCGCCACGTTCTGGATCGTCACGCCGGTCACGGTAATGCCCGCGCCATAGCGGTTCATTGTATCCTGAACGATGTTGAGGACCTGCGTCTCGATAGGCTGGCGGTTGCTGCGGAAAGCGTCCAGTGCCGGACGCCGGCCGACGACTTCGCGCATGGCGCTGTCGGAAACCTGCTGCAGCGTTTCGGCCGCGTTCTCGACACCGAAAAGATAGGCTTTGGGATCGCTGATCGTATAGAAGACAGCAAACTGCACGTTAATGACACTCTTGTCGCTCGACAGCATCAGCCCGCTCGAAGAGCCTGCCGTGGTCGCACCAATGTTCAGCTGCTGCACCGTCACCTTGACCGTCTCGACGGTTTCAACCGGCCAGAAATGGAAATGCAGGCCCGGCAGGGAAATCTCCTGCTTGGGCTCGCCGAAGCGCAGCTCAACGCCGCGTTCGTCCGGCTGGACGACGTAAATGCATTGGAAAATCCAGAAGATCGCAATGATTGCCACGATGATCGCAACGACACCACCGTTGAAACCACCTGGAATGAAGCCACGCAGCTGGTCCTGCCCGCGCCGGATGATATCTTCCAGATCGGGCGGACCGCCCTTGCCGCCGCCACCGCCGCGTGGACGGTTCGGCCCCTGCCCCCATGGTCCCTGATTATTACCGCCGCCGCCGCCCCAAGGGCCGCCGCCGCCATTCTGATTGCTCCAGGGCATCAAAACCTCGTTGTTCGTTACGTCATACACATCCGACCGCCGTGGGGGCTGCCGGCGGATGCGATCCGACCGTTATAGGTATCGCCGCACCGGCTTTCAACGCGGTGTCAGGAACTTGGTCAATATAATTGGAAAATAGTTCCTTTTCAGGCATCTCGACGTTCATAAACGACGAAACGGGTGGGAAAGGTATCTTTCTCCCCGGCCGGAACGTCGAGACTCTCCGTCGCCACCCATAGGGTGGGATCGATGTCAGGAAAGGACGTATCCCCATCCACATCGGCCTCCACATGTGTGATGCACATGCGGTCGATAAACCCCATCGCCTGCTTGTAGATCTGCCCGCCGCCGAGGATGGAAATTTCGCTCTCACCCTGTTTGCGGGCAAGCGCCTCGGCCATGTCGATCGCCTCGTCCAGCGAGCGGGCCATGTGCACGTCGGGATGATCGATATTGGCGCCGCGCGAGATCACCACATGCTGGCGACCCGGCAGCGGTTTACCGCCGAAGCTCTCGAAGGTCTTGCGGCCGACGACGACAGGCTTGCCCGTTGTCATCGCCTTGAAGCGCTTGAGATCGGTCGAAAGCCGCCAGGGCATGTCGCCGTCGCGGCCGATGATGCCGTTGCGCGCAACGGCAACGAAGATGGTCTTGCGGATATCGGACATCGGCCTTCCCGGCTTAAAGCATGTCGCGCAAAAATGTGCAGCGGTTTTGCGATTACGACATGCGAAACAAAAGCCTAAAGCGTGGCAAGCGATCTGAAAGATCGCGACACGCTTCAGACGGCGATCGGCGCCTTGATATTGGCATCGGCGTCGTAGCCGACGAGTTCGAAATCCTCGTAGACGAAGCCGAAGATATCCTTCACATCGCGCTTGATCAGCATGCGCGGCAGCGGCTTCGGCTGGCGCGCCAGCTGCAGCTTCGCCTGTTCGAAATGATTGTGGTAGAGATGCGTATCACCGAGCGTGTGGACGAACTCGCCATATTTCAGCCCGGTCACTTGCGCCACCATCATCGTCAGCAGCGCATAGGAAGCGATATTGAACGGAACGCCGAGGAAAATATCCGCCGAGCGCTGATAGAGCTGGCAGGAAAGCCTGCCGTCAGCCACGTAGAACTGAAACAGGCAGTGGCAGGGCGGCAGCGCCATCTCGTCCACTTCAGCCGGGTTCCAGGCAGAGACGATGTGGCGGCGCGAGTTGGGGTTCTTGACGAGGCCCTTCACAAGATTGTCGATCTGGTCGATATGCCCGCCACCCGGTGCCGGCCAGGAGCGCCACTGAGCGCCATAGACCGGGCCGAGATCGCCGTTCTCGTCGGCCCATTCGTCCCAGATGCTGACGCCGTTTTCATGCAGGTAGCGGATATTGGTCTCGCCCTTGAGGAACCACAGCAGTTCATAGATGATCGAGCGCAGATGCAGTTTCTTCGTCGTCAGCACCGGAAAGCCGGCATCGAGATCGAAGCGCATCTGATAGCCGAAGACCGAACGCGTGCCGGTGCCTGTGCGGTCGCCCCGGTCGGTGCCGTTTTCCATCACATGGCTCAAGAGGTCGAGATATTGCTTCATGGTCGCCACTGATTCCTTTTGCACCTAATTTAAGGGCAAAGCGCCCGCAAACCAATGCGCCTTGCTGATTATCCAAGCAAAATCGCTGGAGAGCACGACGCTTTTGTGACGTATCCCCTTCCCTTGCGATCACAAAAACACTATATCACCCATGCCGGCTTTCGGGCCGGCTATGGCGATAAACGGGCGGTGGAATAAACCTATTGGACCCGGGGGCGGTACCCGGCGCCTCCACCAAAAGCAGGCGGATATCCTTTTGGAGAATGGCCTGCTTTTGATGGGGGCGAAATAGGATCGACAAGGGTGTAAAGATCGACTTTTCGCTCGGCATGATACCGCCGTTATCGGGTCACAAGTGTAGTTGCAAACGACAACAACGCTAAGGAATACGCTCTCGCTGCCTAACGGCGGTGCGGGAATTCCGCTCTAAGCCCTTACGGTTAGCCCCGTAAGGCGGGGTCCGAAGGCACCTGGCAACAGAAGCCTTCACCTTCTCCCCTTTTTCGACGAAATCATGTATGCTTGATGAAAGCATGAATCGGCTTGCGCCTTTCCCAAAGCGGCCGGACGTGCCATACAAGTTCGTGAAAAGACTTCGAAACCGACGAAAGACAGGAAAAGCATGGGGCAGGATCACATCCGCTACGACATTCTGGCACAGGACGCGTTGCGCGGCGTCATCCGCAAGGTCTTGACTGAAGTCGCAACGACGGGCCGACTGCCCGGCGACCATCACTTCTTCATCACGTTTCTGACCGGCGCCCCCGGCGTGCGCATCTCGCAGCACCTGAAGTCCAAATATCCCGAGCAGATGACGATCGTCATCCAGCACCAGTTCTGGGAACTGAAAATCACCGAATCCCATTTCGAGATTGGCCTGTCGTTTTCCGACGTGCCGGAAAAGCTCGTCATCCCCTTCAACGCCATCAGAGGCTTCTACGATCCCTCGGTCAATTTCGAGCTGGAATTCGACGTGCCGCTGAGTGACGGCGAGGAGTTGCCGGCAGCCGAAATTACCGCCTATCCCGTTGACGCGGCCAAGACCGAGGATGCGGCCGCAAAGCCCGCCGACGGCGAAGAAAAAAAACCAGGCTCCGTCGTTTCACTCGACTCTTTCCGCAAGAAGCAGTGATGTCAAAGGGAGGCCGAAAGCCTCCCTTTTTTCATGGAGAGAACCGAATGAGCGCCGAAATCGTCAACCTGCGCCAGTTCCGCAAGAAGCAGGCCCGTTCCGAAAAGGAAATGCGGGCTGAGCAGAACCGTGTGTCCCATGGGCGCACCAAGGCCGAGAAGCAATTGACCAAGGCCCTCAACGAGAAAGCCGAAAAGGCGCTCGATCAGGGCAGGCTCGAAAAAGACAAGACTTGATCGAGCCGACATAAAAGCATGCGCGATCAAGCAGTTGCGGTTCCCGAGTGAATCGCTTTCTCAATGAGACATGGTGAGCCCAATGATCCGTAAACATTCGGCGACACTGCATGGGCATCGCACAAGCTTCTCGTTGGAAGATGAATTCTGGATGGAGTTGAAGACAATCGCAGCAAGTCGTTCCATGCCGCTTGCAGCGTTGATATCGGAAATAGACGATAACAGGCCGGCTGAGAGCAATCTCTCCTCGGCACTGCGCCTTCATGTCCTGTGCTGGTTGAAAAACGGCGCCGCAGGAGCTTGAACAGCCCTGTTAGGCCGACCCTTTTTGCTGGCCGGAATTATTGTGCCTGGACGCCCGGCACCTGGTCGAAATTGAGTTGTCCGGGCTGCGGCACAGAACGGCGTGCGGCCTCGGCCTCTGCAGCAGCCCTCGCCTGTGCCTCCGCTTCCGCCTTGGCCTTCACTTCGGCGGCAGCTTTCGCCTCGGCTTCGGCCTTGCGCTCAGCCGCCTGCTGTGCGAGCGCCCGCAGCCGCTCCTCCTCGGCCTTTCGCTGCCGCTCGATTTCGGCAGCCGCAACGCGCTGGGCATCATTGAAGCGATAGAGTGCCACTTCGCGCCGCAGCCGCTGCTTTTCCAGGACATTGGTCTGCAGCCGCTCGACACGCCGCCGCTCGCGTTCGAAGGCGCGCAGCGAGAGAAAGCTGGTGATATCGGTCACATCCATCGTCTTGCCCGGTGAAGCGAGCAGGCCGGAGAAGTTCAGCCGGATGCCAGGCTCCGCGCCCGACAGTGCCTCCGCGCCCGGATTGAGGTTGATACCAAGCGTCGCGCTGATACGCTCCTGCGGCAGCTCGATCTGCGCATCGGCCGTCAGATGCGCGAGATCGTTGGCGACGCTGACATTCTGGACCCGCAGCGTGCCGTCCGTCACGTTGAAGGGAATGCCGAGCGGCGGCAGCTTCGCCTCGCCATTGTTCAGCAGCGTCTCGACGATCGGATGTATCTTGCCGGCATTGATCTGATCCTGCATCGGATCGGTGGCGGCCAAGAGTGGCGCCAGGATCGCGAGGTTCAGCCCGCGAACGCTCGTCTCGCCGAGCCGGATTTCGCCCGAGCCGTTCAGCGAGCTCGCAATTTCCGCAACCGTCTTGCCCGAAGCTTCGAGCGACAGCGACATGCCGAACTTGCCGTTGGCGACAGGCGCGCCGTCGCGCGACCAGACGACACCGCCGAGATCGGAATCGGCCAGCGCCAGCCGCGACTGCAGGAAACCCGTGCCATTGGCATTGGTAAAGAGCATATTGCCCGAAAGCGCGCCGCCGTCCCAATTGCCGGCTATGTTGTTAAGCTGCATCTCGTCGCCCTTGTAGGCGACATCGGAGGTGAAATCATTGACAGCCGTATTGAAAAGCCCCGGCCAGAACTGCTTGGCGGTGAGCTTCAGATTGACGTCGAGATCGCGGAAAAGCGGCTGGCCGAGTGCTGCCGTCGTCAGCTGGCCGTTGGACGGATCGTTGATCTGCCCGAACACTGCCTCCCCGAGCCAGCCGAGATCAGCCTTGGAGAGCGCAAGCGAACCACTCGCCGCAGTCTTTGCTGCCTTGCGGTCGAAAGTCAGAGCGCCGGCGAATTCGTTATCGGCCGCGTGCCCGTTGAGATCGGCCAGCACCACCTTGTCGGCATCGATGGCCGCATTGGTCTGCAGCTTGAAGGGCAGCCCGGTGCCGAGCTCAGGCAGCGCGATGCCGTTCATGACGAGATACGGGTCGAGATCCGCACTTTCGAGCGAGACGGCGACATTGCCGTTCATGAACGTGTCGGGCCGCACATCGACCTTACCGTTCGCCGTAAACGACGTCCGATCTGTGGCGAAGGTCAGCGCGGCATCGGCCGGATCGTTGCCCGCCGCCGTTACCTTCAGCGTCATGCGGCCGTTGGCGCCGGCATCGACCGGCAGCGGATCGAGACCCGCCTGGCCGAAGAGAATCGACGGAACGGCGTTGTCGAGCGTCGCCTCCAGCTTCGTCGTACCGTTGCCGGTCAGCGCCAGAAGGTCGGACATGCGGTAATCGAGATTGACGCGGCTGCCGTTCGAAACGCCGGCCAGCGTCACCGCCAGCGCATTGTCGTCATCGCCGCCAAGCGTCACCGCGCCGCGCAGCGCCGTATTGCCATACCAACCGGCATTGCGCACCAGCCGGTCCATCACGGGATGATGCGGCAGGTGCTCGCGCAGCATGGCGAAGAAGGGGCCGGGATCGGCGGCCTTGAAGGTAATCTCGCCGGTGCCCTTGTAGTCGAGCAGCGATCCCTCCGCCTTGCCCGTCGCCGTCAGTTCGGCACCCGCAAGGTTCTTGATCGACAGATGGTCGACGGAAAGCGCCCCGTCGGCAAGCGTAAAGGTCGTTTCGACATTATCGGCCTGCACGCCGAAGGCCGTGAACCTGTCCGCCTTGAGCTGTGCAGCAATCTTGTGGTCGAGCACGTTGTCGCCGGCATCCTGCCCGGTAAAAAGGCCGGTCAGGGCGCGTAGCGCATCGAGATCGAGCGCATCGCCGTTCAGTGCGACGGAAAGCGACGGTGTCTGTCCCTCGGTCGCCTGCCGCTCCAGCCGCCCCTTCAGCGTCGCAGCACCGATCGCGATCTCCAGGTTCTCGAAACGCTGCAGATCATGCGTCAGGCTGACATTGGCGGAGAAACCGGCCTGCCGGAGCTGGCGGATCGCCGGATCGACCGATCCGGACAGCCAGGAAGCAAGTCCGGTCGGCTGGTTGGAGGCGACGACCATCTGGCCGTTGAAGGAGGGATCGCCAATGAGCGTCAGCTTGCCCTTGCCTTCCACCTGCGTGCGGCCGGGCAGCGTGCCGACGGCATTGTCGATCATCCAGCCATTGCCGGCGGGCCGCAGTTCCAATGCCACATCGCGGATAGTCGTATCGCCGGCAACGATGGCAGGCAGGCGCACGGTCGCCTTGCCGGGCACCTGCGGGATCGGCACCTGGCCGATGATTTCGATCAGCGAATTCAGCCTCTGGCGCGCAGAAACCGCCGGATCGCGGTTGGTCTTGCCAGCCGCCCCCTGGTTGCCGATACGGTTGACGTCGATCTGCTGGCCATCGGCGGTCAGCAGGAATTCCGGCGCCGTACCGGTGTCCAGCGTCGCCTCGCCCGTGATCACATAGGGGTCGTCGGTCGAGCCGACTTCCATGCGATATTCGGGAATGCGGATGCGGTCGTTAGTGAGCTCGAAACGGCCCTTGAGGCGCGGCGGCGGCGCCTCTCCCTTTTCAGTCTTACCCTCGCGGTTTTCAATCGCCGCAGACAGCGTGCCCTGATAGTTCGGCCGGCTGTCGACCAGCTTCAGCTCGCCGTCGAGATCGATGGTAACCGGATGTTTGTCGGGCGCCAGCCGGGTGCGCATGCGCAACACGCCGTTCTCGTCAGGCTGATTGCTGGAGATCGAAAAACTGCCATGCTCACCGTCTAGCTTACCGTCGCCCTCGATGCGCCACGGACCGGCAAGCGACTTCGCCGACATCTCGGCATTGAGCCCCGTCACATGCCGCGAACGGCCGGACTGGTCGTCGACGAACTCGATCTCGCCGCCATTGACGTGCACATTTTCCAGAACGACGGTCTTGGCCGGAATTTCCGGCTGGCTGCCGCGCATCCAGTCCAGCGAGCCGTCCTTCAGAAGCCGCAGCCGCACCTTGGGGTTGATCACGCGCATGTCGAAGATCAGCGCCTCGCCCGAGAGGAAAGGCGCAAGCTCGGCATCCATGGAGAATTGCTCGACCTGCACGACCGGCTTGCCGTCCTCTTCCTGGCCGACGCGCACGTCATGCAGCGTCACGGACGGAAACGGCAGCAGCCGTGCGTCGACCGTACCATGCACCGTCACCTTCTTGCCGATGATGCGGCTTGCCTGATCCTCGAAATTCATCCGGAAATCCGTCCAGTCGATGAACAGCGGTGCCAGCAGCGCCACGAAGAGCACTACGACGATCACTCCTCCTAGAAAGACGAGGAACCGGCCTACCAAGTCAGGGATTCTCCATTCGGGATTCTGTTGCCGACACTAGCGCTATTCATGCCGGGGGCAAGGACCAAGATCATGAGATTATTCCATTTTCAGCCCAGATGAAAAATCTTGCCGGGATTGAGGATATTGTCGGGATCGAGCGAGCGTTTGATCTGGCGCATCAGATCCACCGTACCGCCGAGCTCCTGCTCCAGAAATGCCATCTTCCCCTGACCGATCCCGTGTTCGCCGGTGCATGTTCCGTCCATTGCGAGCGCCCGCGCGTTCAGCCGGGCGACGAAGTCCTCGGCCGTGGCGATCCCCGCGGCACTCTTGTCGTCGAACAAAAGCTGCACATGGAAGTTCCCGTCGCCCGCATGGCCGACGATCGGCGCCAGCAAACCATTTGCCTCGATATCGGCCTGCGTTTCGGCAACGCAATCCGCAAGCCGCGATATCGGAACACAAACATCGGTCGAAAGTACGGCAAGTCCGGGCGCGAGCGCCCGCACCGACCAATAGGCATCATGGCGCGCCTTCCAGAGCTTCGTGCGCTCCTCCGGGGTCGCCGCCCACTTGAATTCACCGCCGCCGCATTCGGTCGCGATCTCGGCAAAGGCGGCCGATTGCAGAGCCACCGCCTCATCCGTGCCATGGAATTCGAGGAAAAGCGCCGGGCTCTCCTCATAGGGAAGGCCGGCATAGGCGATGCTGGCGCGCATCTGCAGCGCATCAACAAGCTCGATGCGCGCCACCGGAATGCCCATCTGGATCGTCATGATGACGGCGTCGCAGGCAGCCTTCACGCTCGGGAACGCGCACACGCCGCCGGCGATCTTCTGCGGAATGCCGTGCAGGCGCAGCGTCACCGAGGTCAGGATGCCGAGCGTGCCCTCAGCGCCCACGAAAAGCCGTGTCAGATCGTAGCCGGCCGAAGATTTGCGGGCGCGGCGCGCCGTGCGGATTTCCTCGCCTGATGCGGTGACGGCAGTCACCGCAAGCACATTGTCCTTCATCGTGCCGTAACGCACGGCATTGGTGCCGGAAGCCCGCGTCGAGGTCATACCGCCGATCGAGGCGTTGGCGCCGGGATCGATCGGGAAGAACAGGCCGGTATCGCGCAGATGGATGTTCAACGCCTCGCGGGTGATGCCGGGCTCGACCGTGCAGTCTAGATCGTCAGGATTGACCTCGAGTACCCGGTTCATCCGGCTGAAATCGATGGAAATGCCTCCATTCGGCGCATTCACCTGCCCTTCCAGCGACGAACCGGTACCGAAGCCGATAACCGGCACCTTGTGATCGGCGCAGGCCCGCACAGCGGTCTTCACATCGTCAGCCGTCTCGGCAAACAGCACCCCGTCGGGCAGTTGGGCGGGAATATAGGTGGTCGTATGTGCATGCTGGGCGCGAAAAGCTTGCCCCGTCTGGAAGCGCTCTCCGAAGCGCTGTTTCAGGATGCCGGTAACGGCTTCGATGCCCGCTTCGTTTCGCACTCCAGCCTTCGCGTCGCGCAGTGCCATGCCCTTGATCTCCCTGCATTCCACAGCCTGCTACAGCATCTGTAGCAGGCCGGGTATGAGGCAAGTCAAAGCGGCTGTCCAGCCAAGATTCGGGAAGATTTCATCCCATCTTTGTTGCAGGGACAGCGGGCGGGTTGAGCCGGGCAAAGCCCTCCTGCCGATAGTAAGGAAAATAGGGATAAGGCGGCGTCACGACACTGACCGCATCCAGCCGCTTGATCTGCTCCGCCGTCAGGTTCCAGCCGACAGAACCGAGATTTTGCCTGAGCTGTTCCTCGTTGCGCGCGCCGATGATGACGCTTGAGACCGTCGGCCGACCGATCAGCCAGTTGATGGCGATCTGTGGGACGGTCTTGCCGGTCTCCCCGGCAATCTCGTCCAGCACATCGACGATATCGAAGAGCTTCTCGTCATCGACGGGCGGGCCGTATTCGGCTGTCTGGTGCAGACGGCTCACTACCGGCAAGGCCACGCCGCGGCGGATCTTGCCTGTCAGCCGGCCCCAGGCAAGCGGACTCCAGACCAGCGCACCCACCTGCTGGTCGGCGGCAAGCGGCATCAGCTCCCATTCGTAGTCCCGCCCGGCGAGCGAATAATAGACCTGATGGGCGACATGACGCGGGTAGCCGTAACGCTCGGAAATACTGAGCGCTTTCATCAACTGCCAGCCGGAGAAATTGGAAACGCCGACATAACGCACCTTGCCTGCGGCAACCAACCCATCGAGCGCCGAAAGCACCTCCTCTATCGGCGTCGAGGCATCGAAGGCGTGAAGCTGTAAGAGGTCGATATAGTCGGTGCCGAGCCGCCGCAGCGCATCCTCGGTCGCGCGGATCAGGCGTGCCCGCGAGGTGCCCCAATCATCAGGCCCCTCGCCCATCGGCAGCGCCGTCTTGGTCGAGATCAGCACCGCATCGCGCCGGCCGGAAGTCGCCTGCCCCAGCACTTCCTCTGACGCGCCAGCCGAATAAACGTCCGCCGTATCGAACAGCGTCACGCCTGCCTCCAGGCAGATATCCACCATCCGCCGCGCTTCCTCAGCATCTGTCGTGCCCCAGGCGCTGAAGAGCGGTCCGCTGCCACCGAACGTGCCGGCCCCAAAGCTCAGCACCGGCACCCTGAGCCCCGATGCGCCGAGATTTCTGTATTCCATGATCCAATCTCCTGTTTTCGGAAGAGATAGACCCGACCAGCGCTGTGATATAGATTGCCTCAGAGCATATCATCTGTGATTTGAATTCATTATGAGCCGTCAGGACATCAATCGATCCGGTGAAATGGAAGTCTTCGTCAGCGTCGTCGAGCGCGGCGGCTTCTCCGCTGCTGCATTGGCGCGCCGCATGACGCCATCGGCCGTCAGCAAGCTGGTCGCCCGGCTGGAAACAAGGCTCGGCGCCCGCCTCGTCAACCGCTCGACGCGCAAGCTGCAGCTGACACCGGAAGGCTGCGCCTTCTATGAGCGCAGCGTGGCAATCCTCGCCAACATATCGGAGGCCGAACGCTTTGCCTCGGCCGGCGAACAGGCGGCCGGCCGCATCAGCATCAACACCAGCGGCTCCTTCGGCAATCATGTTCTGGCGCCGCTCGTCCCCGCTTTCATGGCCGAGCATCCGGATGTCACCCTCGATATCACCCATACCGACAAGGTCGTCGATCTCCTGGAAGAGCGTGCCGATGTCGCAATCCGCGCCGGCCCGCTGAAGACATCGAGCCTGATCGCCCGCAAGCTCGGCGCTGCCAGAAAGATCATCGTCGCCTCGCCCGATTATCTCGGGCGACACAACGAACCACGCTCAGCCGCCGAACTGCACAATTACCGCCGCATCGGCTTTTCCTATGCCCGCGCTTTGGAAGGCTGGCCGGTCCTCCATGCCGGCGAGACGATCACTATTCCCCTCAACCCCGGCCTGCAGGTCGGCGATGGTGAGGCCATGCGTTATCTGGCGCTCTCGGGCGCCGGCCTTGCGCGCATGACGGAGTTCACCGTGCGCGCAGATATCGCAGACGGTCGCCTCGTTCCGGTGCTGGAAGAGCTCAATCCCGGCGATGTCGAAGAGTTCTACGCCGTCTATATCGGCCAGGGCGGGCCACTTCCGGCACGCGTTCGTGCCCTGCTGGATTTCCTAGCAAGACACGTCAGGCTTTAAAGCCAGAAAGGCCAGATTCCGCAATTGACCCCTTGGGCGCCCCGCGCCTATACCGGGCTTGCGCTTGCCGGCCCTCGCAGCCGGCCTCTTCATATTGCCGGGGCCTCCTCCCACCTCCGCCTTCGGGCCTGCTCCGGTCGAAAAGTTCGGGGATCACAGTTTTGGACGCAAGCAGCTTCCATCAGAAAGCGAGCCTGCCCAAATGGGCATTGCTGCTTGCCTTGTCGGCCATATCAGTCCTTTTCCTCGAACTCTTCGCCCTGCCCGCCTCGCTGCTGATCGGTCCGATGGCCGCGGCGATCGCGCTGGCGCTCACCGTCGGCAAGGGGCAGTTGCGCATCCCCTACTGGCCGCTGCAATTCGGCCAGGTGCTGGTCGGCCTCTTGATGGCGCGCAACATCACGCCCGATATCCTCGGCACCATGGCGAAGGACGCGCCGCTCTTCTTCGTCTTCATTGTCTCGGTCATAGCCATTGCCGCGGGGCTCGGCTGGCTGCTCACACGCTGGCAGGTTCTGCCCGGCACGACGGCTGTCTGGGGCTCGACGCCCGGTGGCGCCTCGGCCATGGTCATCATGTCGGAAGCCTATGGCGCCGATGCCCGCCTCGTCGCCTTCATGCAATATCTGCGCGTCGTCTTCGTCGCCGTCGGCGCCTCCGTCATCTCCCGCCTCTGGGTCGCCGCCGATGGTGAGGCGCCGCCGCCGGTGATCTTCTTTCCGCCGGTCGATTGGCCAGCCTTCGTCATGACCATCGCCTTCGCCGCCCTCTGTTGCTACGCCGTCTTCCGCTTCCGCATCCAGGGCGGCAACATTGTGGTGCCGCTGTTTACCGGCGCGGTGCTGCAGGGCTTCGGCCTGTTGAAGATCGAATTGCCGACCTGGATCCTGGCGCTCAGCTACGCGCTGATCGGCTGGAGCATCGGCCTTCGCTTCACCCGCTCGATCATCGAGCATGCCGCCCGCGCCCTGCCGCGCGTCTCCGCCTCCATCATCATCTTGATGGCGCTCTGCGGCTGCATGGCGTTCGCCCTTCACACATTCGCCGGCATCGACCCGCTGACCGCCTATCTCGCAACCAGCCCGGGCGGCGCCGATTCCGTCGCCATCATCGCCGCGTCGAGCGATGTCGACGTACCCTTCGTCATGGCCATGCAGACCGGCCGCTTCCTGATCATTTTGCTGATCGGCCCGGCGCTCGCCCGCTTCATCGCCCGCCGCTCGGGACTTGCGGAGAACGCGGCTTGAGTCTGGAAACCTTCAGCCGGTGTTTTTGGTCGCAGCAACGGGCCGCGGCGATCTGCGGCCGCGCCCCGGTCCCCGGCCGGTCCGGCGCCGAGCTATGCCCTGATCGGTCGGAACATAGGCTTGCGCAAAACCGGCATGGGGCCTGCGCGAAAATGCGTCGAGCAAGCGGAGATGAAGCACCGGCGCTTCAGCGCGCCGGTGCTTCGGCTCACGCCACCAGACCCTTGGTCAGTTCGAGCGCCTGCCGCTCGAACAGCCGGCGATAGATGCCGTTGTTGAGCCGGATGAGCGCTTGATGGTCGCCCTCTTCGACGATCATTCCCTTGTCGAAGACCAGCAGTCGATCCAGCGCCCGCACCGTCGAGAGGCGGTGCGCGATGACAAGCGTCGTGCGGCCATCCATCAGGCGCTCCATGGCCTGCTGGATCTGCACTTCGCTCTCGCTGTCAAGGCTCGAGGTCGCCTCGTCCAGGATCAGCACGGGCGCATCGGCGAGAAATGCCCGAGCGATGGCGACACGCTGACGCTCGCCGCCCGAGAGCTTGACGCCGCGCTCGCCCACCATCGTCTCATAGCCCTTCGGCAGGTCCATGATGAAGTGATGCGCGCTCGCCTGCTTTGCCGCGTTCTCGATCTCGCGCCTGGTGGCGTTCGGCCGGCCATAGGCGATGTTTTCGGCCAGAGTGCGGTGAAACAGGATAGGCTCCTGCTGAACGATGGCGATCTGGCTGCGCAGGCTCGATTGCGTGACCTCGGCAATATCCTGTCCGTCAATGCGGATCGAACCCGAGTTCACGTCGTAGAGGCGCTGGATCAGCTTGACGAAAGTGGTCTTGCCCGAACCGGAATGCCCCACCAATCCGACCCGTTCCCCCGGTTTGATGGTAACCGAGAAATCCTCATAGAGCGGGGTCGGATGCGCGCCATACTGGAAGGTGACGCGATCGAACACGATCTCGCCTTCGCCGATCGCGATCGCCTTCGCGTTCGGCTTGTCCTCGATGCCGAGCGGCGTCTTGTCGAGCAGGACAAGCTCCTCCATGTCGTTGACGGCCCGCTGCAGGTTTCGAATGTCTTGCCCGACCGAGCGCAGATAACCCTGCAGGACGAAGAACATCGCCAGCACGAAGGTGATGTCGCCTGCTGTCGCCAGCCCCCGCTGCCACATGATGAGGCCGGTGCCGAGAATGCCTGCCTGCATGGAGACCATCATGAAGCCCTGGATCGTGCCATTCAGCGTCCCGCGCCTCCACGTCCGCCGCGTGCGGTTGTCCCATTTGGCGAGCACATGGCGCAGGCGTTCCTCTTCGCGCCTTTCGGCACCAAAAGCCTTGACCACCGAGTTGCAGCTGATGGCATCCGCCAGCGCGCCGCCGAGCTTCGTGTCCCAGGCATTGGCAAGCTTTGCCGCCGGCGACACGAAACCCATCGAAAGCGCGACGGTCACACCGATATAGATCAGCGATCCCAGAGCCACGATCAGCCCCATGATCGGCCAATAACTGCCGAGCACGATACTGGCGCCGACCAGCATGACGATCGACGGTAGCAGAGCGATCAGCAGCAGGTCGTTGAGCGCGTCGAGCGCCCACATGCCGCGGGTGATCTTGCGGACCGTAGAGCCGGCGAAACTATTGGCATGCCAGTCCGTCGAGAACCGCTGCACCTTGTGGAAGCCGTTATTGGCGACATCAGCCATAATGCGCAGCGTCAGCCGGATGATCCCGTCGAAGATGAACCAGCGCAATGCAACGCTGGTCAGGCCAAGGGTCACGACCACGGCAAAGGCGCGGATAGCACCGCCAGCCGCATTGCCGCTGGCAATCGTGTCGACGATCTCACCGGAAAACACCGGCACGAGAACTTCGGCCAGCGTGCTGGCAATAACCAGCAGGACAATAGTGCCCACCAATGCGGGGCGATGAGTCCATTGACGAAAAACAAAGCCGAGTACGTTGCGATACGCATCGGCACGGAAATCGAGCTTTTTGCGAGCCATTTTAACCAGTCCGACGCCGTGTTTCGGCAGCCGGCCCCAAAATCGAGAGTTGAAGAACACAGCCGGAGCGGGAGACGAACTGGTCCCGGCAGATCGGTCGAGCTGTGAACGAAATTAAAACCGCATGTCGCGTTTCCCTGGCGGGCCGCGAATTGGAATGACCTAGTGTCGGATCATTCCGGACGGGAGGACTTCGATGAATGTTGATGCCATGCAACGCCTCCTTTGATTGATCTGCAACGGTGGAGTTTCTGTACCGGACAAATTTGATTTTGCCAACCGGATCTTTTCTACTTTATGGAGAATGATGCGCGAATGACACAACATCGCGGCGTTCAAAAGAGCCACGTCCATCACCCGCCTTGCTTGGGTCCGCGCCTGATTTCAGGCGCGTAACGGCATGTTTTTATCGGCCATGGCCGCGTAAAATCGCTGAAGTCCCAGCCAGGCCTCGCAAAAATTCCACCTAAATCGGGAAATCATCCACATGCGCGACCACCGGAAGAGTCTCCGCCATTCTGGCCATGCTTGGCTAGCCGCAGGCTCGGTTATCCCTTACATTGACCTAATGAACGTCATTGTACTGAAAAATGGATAATACAGGGCTGTCTCTCGACAGAATGCGCACTTTTGTTCGCGTTGCCGAACGAGGCAACCTGTCTACGGTGGCAAGGGAACTCGGCGTCGGTCAGTCAACCGTGACACGGCACCTCAATGAACTCGAGGGCGCAGTCGGTGTACCTCTCCTCAGCCGAACCACGCGTCGCGTAACCCTCACCGACGAAGGCAGCCGCTATTACGCGAACTGCCTTCAGGTATTACGCCTGGTCGAGCAGGCTACCGAAGAAGCCAGAAATGCCCGTCGGGCGGCCGCAGGCGCTGTCAGGCTTTCATGTACTGCAGCGCTTGGCGTAATGCACATCACGCGACTCATCTTCGAATTTCAGGACCAACATCCGGACATCAGCGTCGATCTCAACTTGACCGACGAGCGCATCGACCTGGTTCGTGAAGGCGTTGACGTGGCACTCCGGCTTGGACCTCTCACCGACAGCTCCATGAAGCTTCATGCGCTCGGAAAGAGCCATCGGCTGATGGTAGGCGCTCCGGCTTATTTCTCCGTCCACGGGCGGCCGGAGCGGCCGGACGATCTCTCGCGATACGAAACCGTCATCATGTCCAATGTGGCCGGGAGCGATCACATTGCTCTCTCCTCCCGCCATGGCGGGAATTTTACGGTTCCAGTCAACGGGAAGCTGCGCGTCGATCACGGGCTTGCGGCGCGCGAAGCCTTGGCTGCAGGACGCGGGATGGGTCCCGCTCACCTTTGGCTGGTCCACGACCTCCTGGATAACGGTCGGCTCGAGGTCGTGCTCGAAGACTATCGTCCGTCGCCGGTTCCGCTGAGCCTGCTCATCGTGCCCGAGCGTTCGGCCATTGCCCGCGTTCGCCTTCTCACCGACTTTCTTGTCGCCGAGATTTCCAAACTGCCGGGAATCCGGCCATCGTGAGTCAGAGCCCGAAAGATCGCTTGTCGCCGCGCCAGCCCGTGGTCCGAAGATACTGTTCCCAGTCGAGCGTGTCGGGATTCAGGCGACGGCTCCATTCCAGATCATGCTCCCTGCCGAAATAACCATATTCTACAGCGTACTCGACCATCCCCAGAAGTTCTTGCACGAAAAGCTCGTTCGCGGCGAACTCCGGAAAATACTGCAGCAGGCCACCCCTGGTGAAAGCATTTCGATATTCTGCCTTGCGGCCGGTTACCTCTCGGAAAGTTTCGACCATCTCGCGCGGAGAGATGACATCGCCGACGATGGGCAGCGTTTTCCCGTTGTAGCGCTCGGGATTTGAGAAAATTTCCTGGACGGCCGGCCCGGTCGCCGTGAGCGGATCGACAAAAGGCGCTCGAAAATCTTCGGGAAGATAGATTGGCAGCACGAGCGTGTCACCTTCCATGCGCGGCGGATAATATTCGAGAAGGTTCGTGTAGAAGAACGCCAGCATGACGAAGGAATGAGAGATCGGCAGACCGCGAATATAGTCTGCAACGCGCGCTTTGTCGGTGAAGTGCGGAGCAAACTTCGTTCCGCCTGATATGGCATCGACATTCTCGAGCGTGCTGAAAACAATATGTCCGACGCCTGCCTCGACCGCCGCATCCGCCAGTTGGCGGCCGATAGGAGCCTCTATTGTCTCCGGTGGCATGACGGGCGGCGTCATCAGAAACGCCCCGTCAGCGCCTTCGAAGGCAGCAATGAGATCCTTCTGGAAGCCAAGCTGGAGAGGGACGGTTACAATCTCGGCTCCAAGTTTCTCCAGATTCAAAGCCTCGGGTGAATCCTTTTTCCGGGTTAGGGCGCGTACGCGGAAACGTTCGCTGCGAAGGAGCGTCGCTGCGACGCTACGACCCTGTTTGCTGGTTGCACCAACAATGGCGATGAGTGGCTTATCATTTGCAGACATAGTTGCGCCTTGAACCTTTTCCCTGTCATTGGCTGCCGACTAGCGTAGCTAACCGTCATTCTGGGGAGAGCATTCGGCTGATGCCGATAGCTCGAACTCGGGAGTAGGCTATCTCATCAAGCTTTCTTGCTGTAGGTATGCGCAATGCATATGATAATGCCATTTTGTGGATAAATGCGTGCTGCTCGCGCCAATATTAGCCGCTGAACGAGCCGGCCTCTGCCGCATAAAAACGTTGAAGCCCCACCCATCGCCCCGGCGTGACCCCATAGGCCTTCTTGAAATGTCGGATGAAATGCGCCTGGTCGGCAAAGCCGGTAGCCACCGCCACATCGGCAAACCCCTCGCCTTCGCCCATTAGCGCCTTTGCCTGCTGTAGCCGCCGCATCAGCATGTAACGATGCGGGCTGGTGGCAAAGGCCGTGCGGAAATGCCGTGACAGGGTGAAACGATCGAGGCCGGTAATGCTCTCCAGCTCGCCGGAGCGCACTGGCCTCAGAGCATGCGCCTCCAGATAATCGCGCGCCGCCCGCACCTGCCTCCAGGCAACCGTGCCGAGAGCCCTACGGCGCACCTGCGAATGCCGCGACAACCCGCCCGCCACGCGGCTGACGAAATCGTCGACGAAAAGCTCGTCTAACTCCCGGTCGAGCTCGCCAAGTGCGGCGAGCAGCACCTGCGCCAGCGCCTCGTCGGCGATGACAGGCTGGTCGACGAAGGGAAGGCCTATCTTCTCTGCCGCCAGACACTCCATCAGCAGCGCCGGCTCCATGTAGAGCATGCGGTAATGTAAGCCTGCCTCCGTCGCCGCCCCACCGTCATGCTCCTCGTCGGGATGCAAGACGATCACCTGGCCTGGCATGCTGAAGCGCCGTTCGCCGCGATAGGTGAAGGTCTGCACGCCGTGCAGGGTGACACCGAGTGCATAGGTATCGTGCCGGTGCGGCTCGAACATATTGCCGGAGAATTGCGCCTCGATACGCTCGATGCCTGGAAAGGCCGGCGCAGTCAGGATGCCGCTGCCGCCCTGCGGCTCGCACAAACGTTCAAGACCCTCGAAGACTTGCGGCGTTAGATCCTGGCTCAACGCGTTTTCGATACCCTGATGAAAGAGACTGGAATGTTTGATACCAAAATTGCAATCGTCCTGCGAAACAATCTTGCCGGCTGGCAGAAGCTGAATGTCACAGCCTTCCTTTCGACGGGTATCGCCGGGCAATATCCCGAAATCATCGGCGAGCCCTACAAGGACCGAGCCGGCAACCTCTACAATCCACTCTCCATCCAGCCGATCATCGTCCTGTCGGCCGATGATGCGACGATATCGACCATTCACCGCCGCGCACTGGAACGAGAAGTGACCTCATCCGTCTTCATCGAGGAAATGTTTGCAACCGGCCACGATGCGGCCAACCGCGCCGTCTTCGCCGAATATGCCCCCGATGATGCCAAGGTCGTCGGCATTGCGATCAGAGCCGACAAGAAAATCGTCGACAAGATCACCAAGGGCGCCACGATGCAGCATTGAGGCAAATGCCCGGAAACGAAAAAGGCCGGGCGGTGCCCCGGCCTCTTTGTCGTCTGAAGGCGCCCGATCAGCTCTGGGTGATCGGCGCGATCTGGATTTCGACGCGGCGGTTCTGGGCGCGGCCGGCTTCGGACGCGTTGGAAGCGACCGGCTGCGACGGGCCGAAGCCGACGGCCGAGACGCGGCGGCCGTCGATGCCCTGGCCCTGCAGGTAGCTCGCGACCGAGTAGGCGCGGCGCTCCGACAGATCCTGGTTATGCTGGAGGCTGCCGGTCGAGTCCGTATGGCCGTTGATGTCGATGAGCGTGCGGTTGAACTTGCGCAGCACAATCGCCACCGAATTCAGCGTCGGGTAGAAGCCCGGTTTCACAGCATCCTGGTCGACGTCGAAAGTGATGTTCGAGGGCATGTTGAGGATGATGTTGTCGCCCTGGCGGGTGACGGAAATGCCGGTGCCTTCGAGCTGGGCACGAAGCTCGGCTTCCTGCTGGTCCATGTAATTGCCGATCGCGCCGCCGGCGAGAGCGCCGATACCGGCGCCGATCAGCGCGGCATTGCGCTTGCCGTGGCCGCCGCCGCCGACAGCGACACCGACGAGAGCGCCGCCGAGCGCGCCGAGAGCGGCACCGCCGGCGGTATTGGATACCTTCTGCTCACCAGTATAGGGATCGGTCGTCGTGCAAGCTGAGAGGTAACTCGCCGCAACGGCCAGAAGGATGAATTTCTTGATCATGGACAGGAGGTTCTCCGTTCGAAGCTGGTGCGAGCAGATATTAGGGAATGCGGCAACAAGATGAAGATGCCAATCTGATAAGCTAAATTTCCCATGGAAAACATCGGCCTGTTGCAGCCGTGCCCCGATATCACCAGCTTTATTGGCAAACCGCAGCGCTTGCCTCAGTCGAGCCCGCGGCGTTTGGCGTAGGCTGCCCGTGCCTCATCCATGCGTGCGGAGTTTGCGACGACCCACTCGGCGAGTCCCCGAACCGGATCCAGGAACTCCCGGCCGAGATCGGTCAGCGCATATTCGACCTGCGGAGGTGTCGTGTGCGTGACGGTCCGGGAAACGAAGCCGTTCTCCTCCAGCTCCCGCAATGTCGATGCCAGTACCTTCTGGCTGATTTCGCCGACCTCACGGCGCAAAGCGTTGAAACGCAGCGGCCCGTGACCGAGCACGCGCACCACCAGCAGGCTCCACTTGTCGCTGATGCGCGCCAGCATGCGGCTGATGTGATCGCAGGCGCGGACTTGCTGGCAGCCATCGACCTCCTCGCAGGGGGCGGTTTCCTGATGGTTATCTGGTTTCAATAAAGTGCCTCCTTGTGCGGCCTCGCGAACCATCCGTAATCTGGTTACCGTTAGAAACCAGCATACAGGAGGTTACCATGAATTCTAAGCCCCGTATCGCCGTTATTATCGGCTCTACCCGCCCCACCCGTTTCGCCGACGCCCCGGCTCAATGGATACTGAAACAGGCTCAGGCACGTGACGACTTTGACGTGGAACTGGTCGACCTGCGCGATCACCCGCTCCCCTTCTTCGAGGAAATGGCGTCGAACTTCTGGATGCCAAGCCAGAATCCGGAAGCGGTCCGCTGGCAGGAAACGATCGGGCGTTTCGACGGCTATATCTTCGTCGTCGCCGAATACAACCATTCGATCACTGGCGTTCTCAAGAACGCGCTCGACCAGGCCTACAAGGAATGGATGCGCAAGCCATTCACCGCGATCGGCTATGGCGGCACGGGTGCCACGCGCGCTGTCGAACATCTGCGCGGAATCGGCGTTGAGCTTCATATGGTCTCAACCCGCAGTGCCGTGCATATCGGCGGCGGTGACTTCATGTCGATTCACCCGGCCTTCGGCAACAAGCCGATCGAGGAGATCGAGGCGAACCTGCTGCCGACAGCAAAGGCAGCCCTGGACGAACTGGTCTGGTGGGCCAAAGCGACGATGGCTGCCAAGGCCGCCTGAAGCCTGCGCTTTGCCAAAAAGAAAACCGCGCGGCGAGCATGGCTTGCCGCGCGGCCAATGTGATCAGGAAAGGCCCTAAAAGTTCTGGAAGAGCTGACGAACCGTGTCGTAGGACGCGTTGGCGATGTTCAGCGATTGCAGGCCGAGCTGCTGCTGGGTCTGAAGTGCCCTGAGCTTGCTCGATTCCGCCTCCATATCGGCATCGACGA
>Ga0209758_1001297_pt1 | contig 30633 bp, 34 predicted proteins | sample AraplaMF_Col_mMF_FD_184258 | JGI IMG/M metagenome (GOLD analysis project Ga0209758, IMG submission 184258) | Arabidopsis root microbial communities from the University of North Carolina, USA - plate scrape MF_Col_mMF (SPAdes) (version 2) | ecosystem: Host-associated > Plants > Roots > Endosphere...
AGTTCCCTGAAATCCCTGCTTAACTTCGACTGATAAGAAGACAGCCACCTGCGCTTTGCGGGGAGAGCTGGATCGAACATGAAAGGATAAAATAATGTTCGCAGTCATCAAGACCGGCGGTAAGCAGTACCGTGTGGCAGCCAACGACGTGCTGACCATCGAGAAGCTTGAAGCCACCGCTGGCGACTCCATTGAATTCACCGAAGTCCTCGTGATCGGCGAAGGCGCCGACGCAGCGATCGGTGCGCCCTTCGTAGCCGGCGCCTCCGTCAAGGCGGAAGTCGTCGACCAGACCCGCGGCAAGAAGGTTATCGCCTTCAAGAAGCGCCGTCGTCAGAATTCGAAGCGTTCGCGCGGCCATCGCCAGCATCACACGGTTGTCCGCATCACGGACATCGTGGCCGCCAAGTAAGATCAACGGGTTTCAGGTTTAAAGGAGAACTCCAATGGCACATAAAAAAGCTGGCGGTTCCTCGCGTAACGGTCGCGATTCCGAATCCAAGCGCCTCGGCGTGAAGAAGTTCGGCGGCGAAAACGTCGTAGCAGGCAACATCATCGTTCGCCAGCGCGGTACGCAGTGGCATCCGGGCGCCAATGTCGGCCTCGGCAAGGATCATACTATTTTTGCGCTTACGGCTGGCAATGTGGACTACCGAACGAAGGCCAATGGCCGCGTGTACGTGTCTGTAATGCCGAAAGCGGAAGCAGCGGAATAAGCCGGTAGCGCTCTAAAACAGCCGGCGTCTCATCGACCCGGCTGGCCATACCAGGTTCAGTCCAGAAAACAGGGGAGATGGGGCGCCATCTCCCCTTTTTCTTTGTCCAAACAGGAGGACTGAACATGCAAGGCGAAATGACAAGGGTCGACCAATCACGGTCGCCCAGGGAAGACCAGCGGTCTCCCATGGAACGGCTGAGGCCGGAGCGGTTAAGGACCGATTGCCCTGTCTTGTTATCGGAAAGGCTCGTCATGCGCGCGCCCCACGAGGAAGACATTGACGCCCTTGCCCATCTCGCCAACAACGCCAAAGTCGCCACCATGGTATCGCGTATGCCGCACCCATATACCGCCAATGATGCCGCCGACTTTGTTTGGCGTACGCGAAATGGCGAGATTGGCAAGTGCGTCTATGCCATCACCAAGGCCGAAAACGGTGCCTTCATGGGTTGCTGCGGAGTAGAGCCGCACACCGATGAAAGGACCGTCGAGATCGGCTACTGGCTGGGCGAACCCTATTGGAACCAGGGCTACATGACCGAGGCCTGCCATGCCCTTGTCGACATGGTGTTCAGGACGCGGCAGCAGGTTGAGCAGATAGATGCCCGCTGCCGGGTCATGAACGTCGCCTCACGCCGCGTCATCCAGAAGTGCGGCTTCCAGTTCCAGGGATCCGGCCTCGCCGCATCGCTGGCACTTGGCAGCAACGTGCCGGTCGAATGGTACCGGCTCGACCGCAAGACCTGGATGTCGCTGAGAAGCTGGGGGGCAATCTCATGAATGCTGCACCCCTGCAGAGGCCTAAGACCAAGCCCATGATGCCCGGCCCCGCGCCGGTCATGTCAACAGCAAGGCTGACGCTTCGCCCACATAGGCTGAGTGATGCTCCGGCGATCGCGGAATCGCTTTCCGATTTCGCAGTCACCCGCATGCTGGCCCGCGTTCCAGCCCCTTATGACCGGCAGGACGCGCTGGACTGGCTGGTTCCGGTCACATCTGGCGTCCTGCCGGACTGGGTTCTGGCGATAACAGGCAGTGACGACGTCCATATCGGCAATGTGTCGATCGAACTTCGTCATGGTCGCTGGCACCTCGGCTACTGGCTGAACCGCTACTACTGGCGGCGCGGCTATATGAGCGAGGCGGCGGAAGCCGCACTGGAGCGCTTTTCGCGGCGTATGCCTGATGTGCCGGTTCATTCGGGCGTCTTTGCCGACAACCCTGCTTCGCTTCGGCTGCAGGAAAAGCTCGGCTTCCGGATGACGGGCTGCAGCGAAATCTATTCTTTCGCCCGCAACACCATGGTCGCCCATATCGAAACCGTGCTTCAGCCTGGCGCACTTCAGCAGAGACAGGTTGCCTGACATCGGGAGGACGCCGCTGAATTGGCGGCGTCCTCTCAATCGTCGATCTCGACCCACAGGGGAAAATGGTCGGAACCCAGGGAATCCGTGTTGATGACGGCGGATTTTAATCGGTCCTTGAGGCCGCAACTGACAAAGCAATAATCGAGATGCATGCGCTCGCCGTGATCTTTCGGATCCATCCAGCTGTAGTTTCCGGGCTTATAGGCTCCGAGCGCCGCAAAGGCGTCGACGGGCGTGCCGGTCCGCGCCGTGCGGCCGTAGAACCGGTCGGCGGATCCGGCAAAGGCGCAATATTCCGGCGATTCCGGCTCCATGTTGAAATCGCCCATAATGACATAATCTTCCGGCAGTGGCAGCTCGGAAAGCCCGAATTCGTAGGCACCACTCAGCGACGCGCCCTCCTGAATGAAGGCATTGATGCGGTCGGTGAGATGGTGAAGTTGCGCAATGCGCTCATCGGCGGAAACGTGGTCGAGATGAACGGAATAGACCCGCATCGCGCCGCCTGGTGCGGCAATAACGGCTTCCGTGGCGCCGCGCTGGAGATTGATCTTCTCGACCGTGCGACTACGCGGCAGAAGCAGCGTTCGCGTCGACAGGATGGGCCAACGCGACAGCACCATGTTGCCGAACTGGAACCGAGTGCCGCGCGGCGGAGAAACCTGCCCCTCCGGCGCCACGGCATGTATGTCGCAGCCCGGTCCATAGACCCAGAAATGGTCGGGAAACGAGGCCGCGATCGCGGCCGGCATGTCGGCATAATCGTTCCGGACGAAACCTCTCGTCACCTCCTGCAGGGCGATGACATCAGCGCCTTCGAGGCTTTTGGCGATACGTTCCAGATCGTATCTGCCATCAAGACCGAAGCCGTACTGTATGTTATAGCTCGCAAAAATCACGATATTCTTTGACCTCCGCCTGAACCGCCTATATCGAATGGGCCAAGAGGGGTCGCCCAAACGCACCGAGTACTGGAAGTAAAATGAAATTTCTCGATGAAGCAAAGGTCTATATCCGGTCGGGTGATGGCGGCGCAGGCAGCGTTTCCTTCCGCCGTGAGAAGTTCATCGAGTTCGGTGGGCCGGATGGCGGCGACGGCGGACGCGGCGGCGACGTCTGGGTGGAGGCCGTCAACGGCCTCAATACGCTGATCGATTTCCGCTACCAGCAGCACTTCAAGGCCAAGGTCGGCATGCACGGCATGGGCAAGAACCGCACCGGCGCCAATGGCGACGATGTGACGCTCAAGGTTCCTGTCGGCACCCAGATCTTCGAGGAGGATCAGGAAAGCCTCATCTGCGACCTGACTGAGGAAGGCCAGCGCTTCTGCCTCGCAAAAGGCGGCAATGGCGGCTTCGGCAACGCCCACTTCAAGTCTTCGGTCAATCAGGCGCCGGACTGGGCCAATCCCGGACTTGAGGGCGAAGAAAAGACCATCTGGCTGCATCTGAAGCTGATTGCCGATGCCGGCCTCGTCGGCCTGCCGAATGCCGGCAAGTCCACCTTCCTCGCTTCCGTGACACGCGCCCGGCCGAAGATCGCCAATTACCCCTTCACGACGCTGCACCCCAACCTCGGTGTCGCCACCATCGATGAGCGGGAATTCATCCTTGCCGATATTCCCGGCCTTATCGAAGGCGCGCATGAGGGCGTGGGCATCGGCGATCGCTTCCTCGGCCATGTCGAGCGCACGCGCGTGCTGCTGCATCTCGTCTCTGCCCAGGAGGAAAAGGTCGGCAAGGCCTATAAGACGGTGAAGCACGAGCTCGAAGCCTATGGCAACGACCTGGTTGACAAGCCGGAAATCGTTGCTCTCTCGCAGATCGACGTACTCGACGATGCGACCCTGAAGAAGAAGGCCAAGGAACTCGCCAAGGCCTGCGGCAGGACACCCTTCCTGATTTCCGCCGTCACTGGGAAGGGAATGACGGAAGTGCTGCGCGCGCTGCGCGATATCATCGTCGAAGCCAATACCGAGGAAAAGCCCGCCAAGACACCAAAACTGCGCCATCGCGACATGATCCTCACCGACGAGGACGAGAGCGATGAGTAGCCGCAAGCCGCTGGACCGATATCGCCGCGTCGTCATCAAGATCGGCTCGGCGCTTTTGGTCGATCGCAAGACCGGCCTGAAGAAATCATGGCTCGATGCCATGTGCGCCGATATCGCAGCGCTGAAGTCCAAAGGCGTCGATGTGCTCGTGGTCTCGTCTGGTGCCATCGCTCTTGGCCGTTCGGTGCTCGATCTTCCCTCCGGCGCCCTGAAGCTGGAGGAAAGTCAGGCGGCAGCGGCCGTCGGCCAGATCGCGTTGGCACGGGCTTGGTCCGAAAGCCTCTCACACGATGAGATCGTCGCCGGCCAGATCCTGCTGACACTCGGCGATACCGAAGAGCGCCGCCGCTACCTCAACGCCCGCGCCACCATCAACCAGCTTCTGAAGATCGGCGCCGTGCCGATCATCAACGAGAACGACACGGTCGCAACCAGCGAAATCCGCTATGGCGACAATGACCGCCTCGCAGCCCGCGTCGCCACGATGACCGGCGCCGACCTGCTGATCCTTCTTTCCGATATCGACGGTCTCTATACCGCGCCGCCGCATCTCGATCCGGATGCACAATTCCTGGAAACCATTGCCGAAATCACCCCCGAGATCGAGGCCATGGCTGGTGGCGCCGCTTCCGAACTCTCGCGTGGCGGCATGCGCACCAAGATCGATGCCGGCAAGATCGCGACGACTTCGGGCTGCGCCATGATCATCGCGTCAGGCAAGCCTGATAGTCCGCTTTCAGCAATCGAAAAGGGCGCGCGCTCGTCCTGGTTTGCACCATCAGGCACGCCCGTTACCGCCCGCAAGACCTGGATTGCCGGGCAGCTTCAGCCGGCCGGCGCATTGCATCTCGATGAAGGTGCCGTCACGGCGCTCGGCGCCGGCAAGAGCCTGCTTCCGGCAGGCGTGCGCAGCATCTCCGGCAATTTTTCTCGCGGCGACACGGTCGCGATCATCGCTCCCTCCGGCCGCGAGATCGCCCGCGGGCTCGTCAGCTACGACGCGGAGGAAGCCCGCCAGATCACCGGCCGTAAATCGGCTGACATCGAGGCGATCCTCGGTTATCCCGGCCGCGCCGCCATGGTCCATCGCGACGATATGGTGATGACCGCGCAGATCGGTTCGAAATCGGAAAGGCAGAAGAAGGACGCAAGCTATGCTTGATGCAGTTGCGCAGAGCCCTGACATTGACGCGCTGATGAACGACATCGGCCGCAAGGCAAAGGCCGCCGCGCGACCATTGGGCTTTGCTCCAACCGACGCCAAGAATAAGGCCTTGAACGCCATGGCGGACGCCATCATGGCGAACAAGGCCCATATCCTTTCGGAAAATGCCAAGGATTTGAAGGATATAGAGGGCACGGACATGCTTGCCTCCTTCATCGATCGCCTGACGCTGAACGACAAGCGTGTCACGGAAATGGCAGAAGGTATCCGCGCGATTGCCACCCTTCCCGATCCCGTCGGCGAGGTGATCGCCGCCTGGGATCGCCCGAACGGCCTGAAGATTGAGCGCGTCCGCACGCCGCTCGGCGTCATTGGCGTCATCTTCGAAAGCCGGCCGAACGTGACGGCCGACGCCGGCGCACTGTGCCTGAAGGCCGGCAATGCCGTGATCCTGCGCTGTGGCTCGGATTCGCGCCGTTCGTCCGCCGCGATCCATGCCTGCATGGTCGAGGGCCTCAAGGCAGCCGGCCTGCCGGAACACGCGATCCAGCTCGTGCCGGTCACCGACCGTGCTGCCGTCGGCGCCATGCTGCGGGGGCTTGATGGGGCAATCGACGTCATCGTGCCGCGCGGCGGCAAGAGCCTCGTTGCCCGTGTGCAGAGCGAGGCGCGCGTGCCGGTTTTCGCTCATCTCGAAGGCCTCTGCCATATCTATGTCGATGCTTCCGCCGATCTCGAAATGGCGAAGAACATCATCGTCAATGCCAAGATGCGCCGCACCGGTGTCTGTGGTGCAGCCGAGACCCTGCTCGTTGACGGTGCCGCTATCGGCACGCATCTGAAGCCATTGATCGAGGTTTTGGCTGAAGCAGGCTGCGAGGTTCGCGGTTCGGCAGCGGTTCTCAAGGTCGTGCCGGGCCTGAAGCCCGCCACCGAAGAAGACTGGTCGACCGAATATCTGGACGCGATCATTTCCGTTGCCGTCGTCGACGGCATTTCCGGCGCGATCAGCCATATCCAGAAATATTCGTCCAATCACACCGAAGCCGTGCTTGCCGAAAACCCTGAAGTCGTCGGACGCTTCTTCACGGAGATCGACTCGGCCATCCTGCTGCACAACGCCTCCACCCAGTTTGCCGATGGCGGCGAATTCGGCATGGGCGCGGAGATCGGCATCGCCACCGGCAAGATGCATGCGCGTGGCCCCGTCGGCGTCGAGCAGCTGACCTCCTTCAAATACCGCGTTCGCGGCACTGGACAGACGCGGCCCTGACGTGACCACAGAGCAGATAGACCGGCACTATCTTCGCATGCCGCATAGCGAACGCGGCATGATCGTCGGTCTGTTTGGCGGCTCCTTCAATCCACCGCATGAAGGCCATGCGCTGGTTGCCGAAATCGCCATCCGCCGCCTGGGGCTCGATCAGCTCTGGTGGATGGTGACTCCAGGCAATCCGCTGAAGAGCCGCAATTATCTGGCACCGCTATCGGAGCGCATAGCGCGCAGCGAGAACATCACCACCGACCCGCATATCAAGGTCACCGCCTTCGAACAGGCGTTCGGTATCAGCTACACAGCCAATACGCTCGCCCGCGTGAAGGCACGCAATCCGCACGTACATTTCATCTGGATCATGGGTGCCGACAGCCTGGAAAATTTCCATCGCTGGCAGAAATGGCAGGATATCGCGCGGACCTTCCCGATCGCCGTCATCGATCGGCCGGGCTCGACGCTCTCTTACCTTTCCTCGAAAATGGCCAAGACCTTTGCCTTTGCCCGCATCGACGAAGATGATGCCCGTGTTCTCTGGAAGAAGCCGGCGCCCGCCTGGACCTTCATTCACGGTCCACGCTCGACCTTGAGCTCGACAGCCATCCGCAACGGCGATTCGCACAAGGCCGCGGAATAAATCGGATTGTCCGGAAGTTGCCGAAAATGAAAAGCCCGACGCGGGAGGAGGTGCGTCGGGCTTAAAACTTGATCGACAACTGGGAGGAGGAGTGTTGTCGATCCTATCGGACGGCTATGGGAGGAGGAGAAGCCGTCGGATGATTGTGTTTTAGCACATTTGTTCAGAAGGTGAATATATACTGGTGCATTGCAGCAATGCGCAGAATGCAAGCCTCACGACGACATAACGGCATCGGCTGCCATTTTAATCAGCAAAAACAGATTGGATCAGATCCGTCATCCTTTCGGCCTGCTATTTGCCAATCTGAATCGCCACAATTTCGCCTCAGTAATTTTCGGTCCGCCGTGAGCCATGCGCCTCACGAATGCGTGAGGACGCAGTGCGGGAAAACCAGCTTTCGGCTACCGTTATATTTTATGAAACGCAACCCTAGCCAAAACTCCCTCGCCGTTATATCCGTCTAGATACTTCGAACCTGGAGAGAAAATCATGCATAACCGCCGCCACTGGATGAAAGTGGCTACCGCCACGATTTCGGCCATCTGGCTTGGCGCAGCAGCGCTTTCCGCACCTGCCGCAGCCGCCGAAAAGGTCACCGTTTTTGCAGCCGCAAGCCTGAAGGATGCGCTCGATGCCGCCAACGCCGCTTGGACGAAGGAAAGCGGTAAGGAGGCCGTCGCCTCCTATGCGGCAAGCGGCGCACTGGCAAAGCAGATTGAAAATGCTGCCCCGGCTGATGTCTTCATTTCCGCCGATTTGAATTGGATGGATTATGTCGCCGATAAGAAGCTGATCAAGCCGGACACACGTTCCGACCTTCTTGGCAATCGCCTCGTACTCGTCGCCGAAAGCGGCAAACAGAAGCAGGTTGAAATCAAGCAGGGATTCGATCTCGCCGGCCTGCTCGGCGACGGCAAGCTTGCCATGGGCGAACCCAAGTCAGTTCCGGCCGGCAAGTATGGGCAGGCGGCGCTCGACAAACTCGGCGTCTGGACGTCCGTAGAAACCAAGGTCGCCTATGCGGAAAGTGTGCGCGCCGCACTCGCCTTCGTTTCCCGCGGTGAGGCACCCTACGGCATTGTCTACCAGACGGATGCCGCCGCCGATAAGGGCGTCACGATCGTCGGTACTTTCCCAGCCGATTCTCACCCGCCGATCATCTATACGATCGCACTGCTCGCCGAGAGCAAGAACCCGGATGCCGCCGCCTATCTTGATTTCCTGAAGTCGGATAAGGCTGCTCTTTTCTTCGCTGCTCAGGGCTTCACGATCCTGAAATAATTGCGCAATTAGCGCCCAGAGATGACGCTTGGATATGTTCGGCTTGAGCGATGAGGAATGGACGGCGATCCTGCTGAGCCTGCGCGTTTCCTTCGTCGCCATGGTAGCAAGCCTGCCGCTCGGTATCCTCGTTGCCCTGCTGCTTGCTCGCGGCCGCTTCTGGGGCAAGTCGTTGCTCAACGGCGTCATTCACTTGCCGCTGATCCTCCCCCCGGTCGTCACCGGCTTCATTCTTCTTATCCTTTTCGGTCGCCGTGGCCCGATTGGCAGCCTGCTCGATCAATATCTCGGCATCGTGCTCTCCTTCCGCTGGACGGGCGCAGCACTTGCCTGCGGCGTCATGGGCTTTCCGCTGATGGTGCGCAGTATTCGCCTGTCCATCGAAGCCGTCGACCGCAAGCTGGAGGAAGCGGCGGGGACGCTTGGCGCGAGCCCACTGTGGGTCTTTCTGACAGTCACGCTGCCGCTCATCATTCCCGGTATCATTGCCGGCATGATCCTCTGCTTTGCCAAAGCGATGGGCGAGTTCGGCGCCACTATCACATTCGTCTCCAACATCCCCGGCGAAACGCAGACGCTGTCGGCCGCCATCTATACCTTTACGCAGGTGCCGGGCGGCGATTCCGGCGCCATGCGGCTCACCCTTGTTTCCATCGTGATTTCCATGCTCGCCCTGCTCGCTTCGGAATTCCTCACCTATCTCGCCGGCCGGAGGATCGATCCGGAATGACACTTATTGTCGAAGCAAGACACCGCCTCGGCGCGCTCGGACTCGATGCCGCTTTCACCTCAGAGCGCGGTGTGACGGCGCTTTTCGGTCGTTCCGGCTCCGGCAAGACCTCAATGATCCGCATCATCGCCGGCCTCACCCGACCGGTCGAAGGCCGTGTCCTACTCGATGGCGAGGTGCTGACGGATACGGCAAAGAGCATCTTCATTCCTCGTCACCGGCGCCGTTTCGGCTATGTCTTCCAGGAGGCGCGGCTCTTTCCGCACCTGAGCGTCCGTGCGAACCTCTCCTACGGCCGCTGGTTCGCGCCGAAATCCACACGCACTGAAAGTTTCGATCACGTCGTCGACCTGCTCGGCATCGGCCGGTTACTTGCCCGCAGCCCCTCCAAATTATCGGGCGGCGAGAAGCAGCGTGTCGCGATCGGCCGTGCGCTGCTTTCCTCGCCTCGCCTGCTCCTGATGGACGAACCGCTGGCGGCACTGGACGAGGCCCGCAAAGCCGAAATCCTGCCCTATCTCGAGCGTCTGCGCGACGAGATGGATATTCCAATCGTCTATGTCAGTCATTCGATTGCCGAAGTCTCGCGCCTGGCCAACCAGGTCGTCGTCATGCGCGACGGCAAGGTCGAAGCGGCCGGCCCCGCAGTGGAAGTCCTCAGCCGTTCGTCGCTTCTGCCGGAAGACAGGAAGGAAGCCGGTGTCGTGCTTGAGGGCATGGTCGAAAGCGTCGATCCGGCCAATCGGATTGCAACGGTCCTGCTGAAATCGGGCAGGCTTTATGTTCCGGGTGTCGCGCCGGCTGCCGGAAAGCCTGTGCGCATCCGCATCCCCGCGCGCGACGTGATGCTGGCGACGCGGAAGCCGGAGGGCTTAAGCGCACTCAACATTTTGGCAGGAACCATCACGCAGGTTTCGCCGGTGGAGAATGGAACCGTCGAGATCCGCCTCGATTGCGCCGGCGACGCCGTGCTTTCGCGCATTACCGCATTGTCCTGCGAACGCCTGGACCTGCAGCCTGGCATGCCGGCCTTCGCCGTCATCAAAACGGTTGCGCTGGAAGCCTGATCAACCTCGGCTTTCGTGTTGTAGATTACAGTTGGCCTGCAGCCAGGCGAGATCGTCGGCTAGGCTGGCGCGCACGGTCTTTTCCATTCCGCGAAAGCGCGCCAGCAATTCCTCCCCGAATGGCGTCAGCACCGCGCCGCCGCCCTTCTGGCCACCGCGCTGCGATTCCACCACCTGGGCCTTGAACATACGGTTCATCTCGGCGACCAGCATCCATGCGCGGCGATAGGACATGTCCATTGCGCGGCCGGCCGCCGAGATCGAACCTGTCTCGCGTATATGCTCGAGCAGCTCCATCTTGCCGTGGCCGAGGCGATCGTCATCGGGGAAGGTGATTCGCAGGACTGGTGTGAGCGGATTTTTGGTGGTTTCGGTCATATCGGTCGAAATTTGCAGAGGTCGTCGACACTTTACGCTCGACCGCAGACGCTGTACACAGCCCCTCCATCTCGACCGAGGGTCGAAATCTCGATTTCGTGACACCAAATACGGTTTTCGGCCGCTCGCGTGCTGCGCCGCGTCTTGAAACGTTAATGGTTTGATGCCTATCTTAACCATGATCTGGTTGCACCGGATCTGTGTTGTGCATGGTTTGTCATTCCAGGAAAGGGAAAGCACTGACAACAGTACACGCCAAGGGAAAAACGCTCGCCGTTATCCCGAAGGGTGCGGAACGTGGCGCCGATGCCGCTGCCCGTGCTCTGGAAGCCGTCCTCGTCAGCCTCGAGGATTCCAAAGCGGAAGATATCGTCACCATCAACATTGCCGGAAAATCGGCGCTGGGAGACTACATGGTTGTCGTCTCCGGCCGCTCGAACAGGCATGTCATGGCGATCGCCGATCATCTTCTGACTGATCTCAAGGACGAGGGCTTCGGTACTGCCCGCGTCGAAGGTCAGGAGGGTGGTGACTGGATCCTGATCGATACCGGTGACATCATCGTGCATGTGTTCCGTCCCGAAATCCGTGAATTCTACAACATCGAAAAGATGTGGGCGGCTCCGGATATGGACGAGGAAACGCGGCACTGACAGGCAGCCCGGCATTCGCCCGGCGCCTGAGACGTGGTAACTGACCGGACCGGCTTTCGATGGCTGGCCGGAAATCCCACGTTGCGCTTTCAAAGCGCGGTATAGCAGGAGCGAATGAATGCGGATTGGTCTTTTTGCGGTAGGACGGCTGAAGTCCGGCCCCGAAAAGGATCTTGCGGCCCGTTATTTCGACCGTTTTGCAAAGGCCGGTCCTGCGGTCGGCCTGGAATTCTCTCGTATTGCCGAAGTAGCTGAAAGCCGCGCCTCCAATGCGGAAACCCGCAAACGCGAGGAAGCGGCAATGCTGCTGAAATCGCTCGCCGACGGCAGCATCCTCATTCTTCTCGACGAACGCGGCAAGGCGCTGGACAGCGAAGCTTTCGCCAATCTTCTCGGCGGCTATCGCGATCAGGGCAAGCGTGACATGACGATCGCGATCGGTGGCGCCGATGGCCTCGATCCTTCCCTCTATGATCGCGCCGACATGACGCTCTGTCTCGGCAAGATGACGTGGCCTCATCAGATCGTCCGCACGCTGATTGCCGAGCAGCTTTACCGCGCCGTGACCATCCTCTCCGGCCATCCCTATCATCGTGTCTGATTCAGCCGAAAATGGTCACGCAGCCGTGTTTTGCCTCCCGGCCCCTTCTCCTTCAAACTTTCTGGTCAACAGCCCCAAATCAGCTTAGGTTTCGGGCGATTTGAACGAGTAAACCCCGACACGCATGACGAGAGCTGCCCCCAAGCGATCCCGCCTGTTTCTGCCGGCCGTTGCCGCAGGGCTCGGCGCGGCCGTCATTGCCATTTCGGGAAACCCCTTCGTTGTGCAGGCGCAGGATGCTCCGCCACCACCGGTCGCGGCCGAACCAGCTGCTCCTACAAAACCCGCCGAACAGCCGCCGCCTGACCCCGCTGCCGAACTTGCAAAGAAGCGCGACGAGACGAGAACCGACCTGGAAAAGCTGTCGAAGACGATCAGCCTTTCCTCTGACAAGGTGACGGAGCTTCAGAGCAGCATCGACAATCTGGAAAAGAGCACGGCGAGCATCCGTCAGGCACTGATCGATTCCGCCACTCGCCGCAAATCTCTCGAAGGCAAGATCCTCGACAGCGAAAAGAAGCTCGCCGAGCTGGGCGTCAAGGAAGACGGCATCCGCCGCTCGCTGCACGAGCGCCGCGGCCTGCTTGCCGAGGTTCTTGCCGCCCTGCAGCGCATGGGCCGCAACCCGCCGCCTGCCCTTCTCGTGACACCTGACGATGCGCTTGCTTCCGTCCGCAGCGCCATTCTGCTCGGCGCCGTGGTTCCCGGCATCCGCAAGGAGACCGATAAGCTCGCGGCTGATCTTGCCGACCTCTCGGCACTGCAGACGGCAAGCGCCAAGGAGAAGGAAGGCCTGACCACCACCATGGCCAACAGCCTGGAGGAGGAGCGGCGCATGGATCTGCTGCTTGCCGAAAACGACAAGCTGAGCCGCTCCAACGCCGCCGAACTGGAAGCCGAGAAGCAGCGGTCGCAGGAGCTTGCGAGCAAGGCGACAACGCTCGAAAGCCTCGTCGCCTCGATGGAGACGGAGATTGCCTCGGTGCGCGACGCCGCGGCTGCCGCCCGGCAGGCAGAGGAGAACCGCAAGCTCTTGACCGACGAGCAGCGCGCCCAGGCAAAGGCCCTGGCCGACAGCGGGGTGCCCGATAAAAACCGCATTGCGCCCGCATATCCCTTCGGAGAATTGAAGGCGAAACTGGAGCTGCCTGTGGCAGGCGATATTCTGCGACAGTTCGGCGATGCCGACGGCACCGGACACGAGGCCATGGGAATGACGGTGGCGACCAATCCGGAAACGGTGGTGACGGCCCCCGCCGACGGGCTGGTGGTTTTTGCCGGCGCCTTCCGCAGCTATGGCCAGATGATCATCCTCGACGCCGGCGACGGATATCACCTGGTTCTCTCAGGCATGGATACGATCAGCACCCGTCAAGGGAAATTCGTTTTCTCCGGCGAGCCGCTCGCCGTGATGGGCGCGAAAAGAGTGGCAAGCGCGACAGCATTGGCGCTGGAAACAGATCGGCCAACGCTTTACATTGAGTTTCGAAAGGACGGTAAACCGGTCGATTCCCGACCGTGGTGGACCGCCAAAGACACTGGAAAGGCACGCAATGATTCGTAGGGCTTCTCTTGTTCTGGTCGGCGCACTGATGGGCGCGACCGCGATGAGCGTCATTTACTCCGCAGGCGTGCCTGCAGAGGCGGCGGGAGCGTCGACCTATAAGGAGCTTTCGGTATTCGGTGACGTCTTCGAACGCGTGCGTGCGCAATATGTGACGCCGCCGGCCGAGGACAAGCTGATCGAAAGCGCCATCAACGGCATGCTGTCCTCGCTCGATCCGCATTCCAGCTACATGAATGCGAAGGACGCCGAAGATATGCGCACCCAGACCAAGGGTGAGTTCGGCGGCCTCGGTATCGAAGTCACCATGGAAGACGAGCTCGTCAAGGTCATCACCCCGATCGACGACACTCCGGCTGCCAAGGCCGGCGTTCTGGCCGGCGACTATATTTCCGAGATCGATGGTCAGTCCGTCCGTGGTTTGAAGCTGGAAGACGCCGTCGAGAAGATGCGCGGCGCCGTCAACACGCCGATCAAGCTGACACTCATCCGCAAGGGCGCTGACAAGCCGATCGAACTGACGATCGTACGTGACGTCGTTGCCGTTCAGGCGGTCAAGTCGCGCGTCGAGGATGATGTCGGCTACCTGCGCGTCATCTCCTTCACGGAGAAGACCTATCCGGATCTCGAAAAGGCGATCCAGAAGATCAAGGCGACCGTTCCGGCCGACAAGCTCAAGGGCTTCGTCCTTGACCTGCGTCTCAACCCCGGTGGCCTGCTCGATCAGGCGATCAACGTATCCGACGCCTTCCTGCAGCGCGGCGAAGTGGTGTCCACCCGTGGCCGCAATCCGGATGAGACCCGCCGCTTCAATGCTGGCCCGGGCGATCTGACGGATGGCAAGCCGCTGATCGTCCTCATCAACGGCGGCTCGGCTTCCGCATCGGAAATCGTTGCCGGCGCTCTGCAGGATCTGCGCCGCGCCACCGTTCTCGGCACGCGTTCATTCGGCAAGGGTTCGGTTCAGACGATCATTCCGCTTGGCGAAAACGGCGCGCTGCGCCTGACGACGGCGCTTTACTACACGCCGTCGGGCCGCTCGATCCAGGGCACCGGCATTGCGCCTGACATCAAGGTGGAAGAGCCCCTTCCGGCCGATCTTCAGGGCAAGATGGTGACCGAGGGCGAATCTGCCCTTCGCGGCCACATCAAGGGCCAGAGCGAGACAGACGAAGGTTCGGGCTCGGTCGCCTACGTCCCGCCGGATCCGAAGGATGACGTCCAGCTCAACTACGCGCTCGATTTGTTGCGCGGCAAGAAGACTGACCCGTCCTTCCCGCCAGACCCTGAAAAGGCCGTCGTCGCCAAGTAATCCATCGATCTCAAGGCCGGGCAGCCCGCCCGGCCTTAAGACTTTCTGCTGTTTCCCGGTTTTGGAGCGGGCAAGGAATTGGGAACGGACCTGCATGCACCTCTAGGCCGCAACCGCAAGGCCGCGCGAAAGCGCCCCGGCATATTGCGGATCGGACAGATCGCCGCGAGCGTCTGTCTTGTCGCGATTGGCGGCTTTTCCCTTTATACGGCATTTCGCAATGATGGCCTCGAGCAGTCGAAGCCTCCGGCATTGCAGGACACAGCGGCCGCGCCGCCAACCGATACAATTCAGCAACCGCCAACGTCGAGCAATCAGGCAAATGGTATGCCGCGCTCAGAGCCGGGCTCGGGTGCCAACGTGGAGCGCATGGTGACCGGGGACGGCTCTGTCATCACCAAGTACAGCCCCCGCCCGCGCGACGGCAGCGGCCCGGTTCTGGTCGATGCCATGCAGATGGGCCAGGATCCCCGCATGGCGGCCATCCCCAACGACAATCTGCTCGAAGAGACACCCTTCGGCCGGCTGCCCATCACGGGTCCCGATGGCCGGCGTCCGATGGATCAATATGCGCGGCCGTGGTCCGGCACGCGCGGCACCCGCATCGCGATCGTCCTCAGCGGCCTCGGTCTCAGCCAGACCGGCACGCAGCGCGCCATCAAGCAATTGCCGGAGGAAATCACCCTTGCCTTCGCCGCCAGTGGCAACAGCCTGCAGCGCTGGATGCAAGATGCGCGGCGCGGCGGCCATGAAATATTGCTGCAGGTGCCGCTGGAGCCGTTCGATTACCCAGCTAATGATCCAGGACCGGATACGCTGCTGACGTCGAAGCCTGTGGCGCACAACCTCGAAAGCCTGCACCGGGCGATGGGCGAGATCACCAACTATACGGGCATCATGAACTATCTGGGCGGACGTTTCCTCTCCGATCCCAAGGCGATGGAGCCGGTCATGCGGGATATCGGCAAGCGCGGCCTGCTCTTCCTCGACGACGGCACTTCGGCGCAATCCAAGACCGCTGTGATCGCCAAGGGCACGGAGCTTCCTTACGCTTTCGCCGACTTGCAACTGGACAGCCAGGTCGATGTGAACACCATCCTGCAGAAGCTCGATGAACTGGAGCGCATCGCTCGCCGCAACGGCCAGGCGATCGGTGTTGCCTCGGCTTTCGACGAGAGCATTGACGCGATCTCCAAATGGAGCGAGGAAGCGACCATGCGCGGTATCGAAATCGTCGGCGTTGCAGCGCTCGTCAACGACCCCAAGAATCCCTGAGCGGAGAAAACCATGAGCCAGGCGACCGTAAGAGCCGAGGACCTGCCCTATCGCCCCTGCGTCGGTGTGATGATCCTCAACCACGTGGGCCTCGTCTGGGCCGGGCGGCGCATTCCCGACGGCAATTCCGAATATGACGGCTCTCCCCAGCTCTGGCAGATGCCGCAAGGCGGCATCGACAAGGGCGAGGACCCGCTGGAAGCGGCCTATCGCGAACTTTACGAGGAAACCGGCATCAAAACCGTGACGCTGCTCGCCGAGGCCACGGACTGGATCAATTACGACTTGCCTCCGCAACTGATCGGCATCGGCCTGAGGGGCAAATATCGCGGCCAGACCCAGCGCTGGTTCGCCTTCCGCTTCGAGGGCGACGAAGGCGAGATCGCCATCAATCCCCCGCCCGGCGGCCATGAGCCGGAATTCGACGCCTGGGAATGGAAGCCGATGGAAGACCTGCCCGGCCTGATCGTTCCCTTCAAGCGCGCCGTCTATGAACGGGTCGTGGCGGAATTCAACCATCTCCCCGGCCTAATCCCGGAAGATTGAGCATCGGCCGGAGCTTTCCTCAATGCATCCGAAACGAAACCGGCCGCCCAAGAGGCGGCCGGCTGAGATAATGCTGAGATGCGGATGGCGAATTATTCGGCTTCGTTGGCCGAGTCGGCGTTGAGTTGGCCATACTTCGCTTCGCCGATCTTCTCGAGCAGGTCGAGCTGGGTTTCGAGGAAGTCGATATGGCCTTCCTCATCTGCCAGCAGTTCTTCGAAAAGCTTCATGGAAACGTAGTCGCCGGCGTCATGACAGATGTCGCGCGACTTCTTGTAAGCGGTGCGGGCATCGTATTCGCCGGCAAGATCGGCCTCCAGAACTTCCTTGACGTTCTGACCGATGCGCAGTGGCGCGAGCGTCTGCAGATTGGGATGGCCTTCGAGGAAGATGATGCGCGCGACCAGACGGTCGGCATGGTGCATTTCTTCGATCGATTCGGCACGCTCCTTCTTGGCGAGCTTAGTGTACCCCCAGTCCTCAAGAAGGCGATAATGAACCCAATACTGGTTGACTGCACCGAGCTCTAGGAAAAGGGCCTCGTTAAGCCGCTCGATGACTTTTTTGTCGCCTTTCAATGTCCGCTCTCCTGTTTTCTTCATGGAATTCTCTCAGGCGGGACATGAAATCAAATATTTCCGATCCCGTCGAGTGGTGACGGGCGTGATAATCTTCGGTTGTCTGGATGATGATATCGACAACGTTCGGGAAACAGCCGCAGCAACGGCCGCGTTTGGCCATGGCGTGATAGACCTTCGCCGGCACGATAAGCTGCCAACAATCTTCATCGAGAAGATTGTTGATGACGTCCCGGATTTCCTTGTCGGTTATGTAATTGCAACTGCAGACGAGCACGTCTTCATTCCAAACATGACACTTACTATCGTGTTTTCTGCAAAAGAAGATGGGAACTGTCAAGAAAATTCGCGACCCTCATCCGATCACGATTCAGCGACAGGATATCACACGCCAGCGAGCGCATCCTTAAGTCCTTAAGAAGCATCAATTTCCTGGCTGCAAAGGCCCATCAGTGGAAATTACGCCCGCGCGGCATCACGCTCGCAGTCTCTGCGATATCACCATCTTTCGCTTGTTCTGATGGGCTTCGCTCGCCGATCTTTCTGAGCAGGTTGTCCCGCGCCAGAATATCCGCCGCCTTCCGCTGTCGATGATCCTGTGTCGGGCGCAGCACCTCGTCCGAGCGCTCGCTGACGCCAAAGCGTTTTATCTCTCGCTGAAGGATACCGAGTAGCGGCGTCATATCCTCGATATGTTCGACGACGGTATGGATGACACCGCTCTGGCTTTGTAATTTGCCGTAGATCTTCACAAGCCGAGCGCCCATGACCACTGCGCGGTATTTTTCGAAGACCTTCTTCCAGACGATGGCATTGGCAACACCGGTCTCATCCTCCAACGTCATGAAGATCACACCTTTCGCCGAACCCGGCTGCTGGCGCACCAGCACCAGCCCCGCGATCGTCACTCGTCTCCCATTCGCGACACGAAGCAGATCGACATTGCGCGTCACACCTGCCTTGCCTAACTCCTCGCGCAGGAAGGAAACGGGGTGCCCTTTCAAGGATAGCGACATGTAACGGTAATCCTCGATGACCTGTTCTCCCGGCAGCATATCCGGCAGCTTCGCAGCCGGCTCAGGCTGGAGGTCGATATGGCGGACGGTCTCGAAAAGCGGCAGCTCCTCGGTTGCGCTTTTCACATCCAGCGCCCGCACCGCCCAGAGCGCCTGACGTCGTGATAACTGAAGAGATTGGAAAGCATCCGCATCCGCCAGCCGTTCGATAACGGATTTCTGCAAACCAGAGCGCAGCCAGAGATCACGCACAGAATGGTAACCCTCGCCACGATTCTCGACGAGCTGCTCCATATCTTTAATGGAAACACCCTTGATCTGCAGAAGGCCAAGTCGCACAGCGTGGCGAGTCTTAATGATGTTTCGCATCTCACCGTGGCGAAAATCGACACTTGCTCGGTCAAAAACCGCTTCCTCAAGGGTGCATTCCCAATCCGAGCGATTGATATCGGCCGACAAGATTTCCACACCGTGCTCGCGCGCATCCCGCACCAGCTGCGCCGGCGCATAGAATCCCATTGGCTGTGAGTTCAGCATCGCAGCGCAGAAGGCGTCGGGATAATAGGCCTTCAACCACGAAGAGGCGTAGACGAGCAGTGCAAAAGAAGCTGCATGGCTTTCTGGGAAACCGTATTCGCCGAAACCTTTGATCTGCTTGAAACATTGCTTCGCGAATTCGCGAGGATAGTCATTCTCAACCATGCCCTCGACAAATCGCTCTTCAAAATTATCGATTGTGCCTGTTCTTTTGAAGGTCGCCATTGACCGTCGGAGGCGGTCGGCTTCCGCTGGCTTGAATCCGGCAGCAGTGATGGCGATCTGCATCGCTTGCTCTTGAAACAAGGGAACCCCAAGAGTTCTTTTGAGAACATCCTTTAGCTGCGGACTCGGATATTCAATCGGGATATTCTTATCCCTTGCCTCCCGACGTTTCAGATAGGGATGAACCATGTCACCTTGGATCGGCCCCGGACGAACAATCGCTACTTCAATGACGAGATCATAGAATTCTTTTGGGCGGAGACGCGGCAACATACTCATCTGTGCCCGACTTTCGATCTGGAAAACGCCAAGCGTATCCGCACGCCACATCATCTTATAAACTGGCTCGCCTTCCTCTCCGTGCTCCTTATTGCCGAGGTCGGCGAGTGTCTTTTTCACATCGTAGTGTAGCTCAAGCAGCGTGAAGGCCCTGCGTAAGCAAGTCAGCATGCCGAGCGCCAGCACATCCACCTTGAGGATTTGGACATTGTCGAGATCATCCTTGTCCCACTCGATCATGTAACGTTTGGGCATCGCCGTCTTCATGATCGGCACCACTTCATCAAGCCGATCCCGCGTGATGACGAAACCGCCGACATGCTGGGTAAGGTGACGGGGAAAGCCAAGAAGCTCGGAAGCGTATTTCAGTACGTTCCGTGTCACGGGATCCTTGATGTCGAGGCCGGCCGCCTTCGCGTCTCGCTCCGAAAGATTGTCCTCCGACCAACCCCAGACGAGACTGCTGATCGCCGACTGGACATCCTCAGACAGGCCGAAGGCCTTGGCGACTTCGCGTCCAGCCGAGCGAGTGCGATAGCTAGTAACGGCAGCCGTCAGGCCGGCATGCTCGTGGCCATACCTTTTATAAATGGACTGAATGACATCTTCCCGCCGTTCATGCTCGAAATCGACATCAATATCCGGCGGCTCGTCCCGATCCATCGAAATGAAACGATCGAAGAGGAGCGTGGTCTTTGTGGGATCGACTTCCGTAATCTCGAGGCAGTAGCAGATAACCGAATTTGCCGCCGACCCACGTCCCTGGCAGAGAACTTTGAGTTCATCGCGTGCATGTCGGATAATCTTGTGAACCGTCAGAAAATAAGAAGCATATTTCTTTTCACTGATTAGGTTCAGCTCGTAATCGATCTGCTTTGCCACTTCAGGAGGAACACCATCGGGATAACGCTTTATCGCACCGGTCCTCGTTAGCCTTTCGAGAGTCTCCTGCGGTGTTTCACCGGGATCGTTTTCAGGGGGATAATTATGTTTCAGCTCGTTCAGCGAAAAGCTCAACTTGCCGAAAAACAGCTGCGTATTCTCGACCGCACCTCTGTAATCCCGGAAGATCCTGGATATTTCACGTGAATCCTTGAGATACCGCTCTCCATTGGGCGCCAGAAGGAATCCGGCTTCCGATATCTCCACATGCTCCCGGATGGCGATCACGATATCCGAAAGCGGCCGGCGCTGGGGGTGATGATAGAGCGGCTGATTGGTAGCGATCAGCGGCACCCGGTTGCGGGCAGCAAGCATGGCAAGCACTGCAAAGGCTTGCCTGTCGCGACCATCATAAGCCGGCGACAGTGCCATGAAGAAAGCCTTGCGGAACCGTTTGCGAAACCGCTCCAGATAATCTTCGAGCACAGCCTGATCGGCTGGATCATTCACGGTGGCTCGATGAGGAACGAGAGCAAGCATCATCTCGTCGCCCCATTCCATAAGCTCCGCTTCCGTCAGGATGCAGGTTCCCTTAACCGATTCTTCCTTCAGATTGCCGGCGCTGAGCAGACGGCAGAGATTTGCCCAGCCTTTCCGGTTTTGCGGATAGGCAAGGATATCAGGCGTTCCATCCGAGAAGACGAGACGGGCACCCGGCTGAACCCGGATAGGATCGAGAATAATCTCTATTTTCCCCTTCTTCTTCGCTTCGGCTAAAATCTCATCCCTGTTCTTGTATCTCTCCTCAAGCTGTTCTGCCTGTGCATGTGCCCGCACCACGCCGGCCACCGAATTGCGATCCGCAATGCCGAGACCACCGAGCTTCAGGCACGCGGCCTGTACGACCATCTCTTCGGGTTTCGAAGCACCTTCGAGGAACGAGAAATTCGTCTTCGCACCGATCTCGAAAAATGCGGGTTCGGGCCTCATGCAAAGACCCCGTGCATGAACCAGCGAGGATCGGGGTTCTCACCGTAGAGACCCCGGCGATAGATCCAGAAGCGATGTCCGGCCTCATCCTCGATCCGGAAATAGTCTCGCGCTTCGGCATTATCACCATCGATCCACCACTCCATGGCAATCCGTTCAGGGCCTTCGCTCCTCGCCACCTGATGCTGCAGGCGACGCCAGCGGAAAGTCTGCGGCGCACCATCAGGCACCTCGGCAAATGCGACCTCGACCGGCTCTGGCGTTGCAAAGAGCCGCAGCGGACGCTCCTCACGAAAAGGCAGCGCATTGCCCTGCTCTGCCTTGCGCCGTGCCGGAAGGTTCTCCATTGCCGGCACCGTGATCACGGCGCGCTCCGGCACATGGCTCTCGCGAAGCTGGAAGCTTTGCAGGCAGTCTGGACCAAGCCGGGCCGCGACACGGTCGACAAAACTCGAAAGCGAGATCTCCCCCTGCCGGTCGCCCTCGAAATCACCCTGCGCCTCGTTGAACGGGTCATGCCGCAGCACGTTCAGGCGTAGGATCTCGAAGCCATAACCGGCGTCGATATCGTCATAGATCATCTGCAGCCGCTCGGAAAACAGCCCGGCAACAAGCTTCGGTTCACGAAGCGGCCGGGAGGCACCGACGGAAATGCGGAACACCCTGCCATCGACACGGAACAGCACCAGTTCGAACACCCGCCCACCGGCGCCGCGCGCTTCCAGGGACGGCTTTAGCGACACGGCGATCTGCCCGATAACAGCGAGGATCTGCTCTTCCGTGCCGATCGGCTCGACCAGACGGCGTTCTGACGAGAGGCTAGCGACGGGGCGCCGAGGCGAGACCGGCTCTTCCTCGCGACCCCGTGCTTGATCAAGGCGCAGAAGCAATGTCGGCCCGAAGCGGCGGGTCAGCGGCGGCCGCGGTGCATGGATGACATCGCCGACATATTTGAGACCGAGCTTCCTAAGAGCATCGACAGTCTGGCCTTCCAGCCGCAAGGCTGCGACAGGCAGCGGCATCAGCACACGCTCCATCTCTTCGTCTTCCACGACGCCGCCTTGCCCAAAGCGGGAGACAGCCCAGGAAAGGCCCGGCGATGAGGAGATCGCGCCCTGCACATCGAGCCCCATATGGAAAAGCCGCGACAGGACATCCCTGAGAAGCGCGCTTTCACCACCGAAGAGATGAGCGCAACCGGTAATATCGAGAAACAGACCGTCCTTGCCGTCAAGCGCTACCATCGGCGTATAGCGGTCGCACCAGTCGGCGATCGCTTCCAGCAGTCGGCGGTCGGCCGCAGGATCCTCTTCCACGACATCGAGCGCCGGATACATGGCGCGCGCTTCGGCAACGCCCTGCTCTTTCCGCAAGCCCAGCTTTTCGGCGAATTCGTCCAGCGCCGTCAGCCGCATGGCATTGTTGAGCTTGCCGGAACAGACGATCGGCGGCTTCTCAGGACGCCCTTTCGAGCGCCAGGACAGCCCCCATCGCTTGCGGGCGATGCGGTCCGTTGCCAGATGCGGAAAACTGAGCGCCAGAATGCGCTGACTGTTCGCCTGGAGGACGAGCGAAGCTTGGTTCGTCGACAGGGAAAAATTCGCGTTCATGGGGGCTCCACTCCAGAAGAAAGGAGAGCGGGGCCGGATTGCGGCTCTTCTCCAGCGTGAGACGGAAAATCGGATTGCCGATGCTGCCGGAAAATTTTGATCCATCCGGCAACGACCGCAGATCAGACGGCGCCGGCTCGACATGCAGACGGAAGACAGCGCTGCTCGCCTCCTCCTCCCCGGCCTGGCGGACGAGAAAGAGCGGACGGCGGACGGCGCGTGCCCTGAGACTGAGCCGGCGGCTTTCGGTCAGGCCGAAATGCAGGGGATTGCCGCGCACTTCGAAGACGACAACCGAGAAGGCAGCACTTTCGATGGCCGCTTCCGCCAGCCAGAGCGCATCCTCCAGCTTGCGCGGCGCGGCATGGAAAAACCTTTCCGGCTTCAGCCCGAAATCCTTCAGCCCCGGAGCATAGGGACGACCCGCCTCCAGTGTGCCGACGGCATCACCGATCCAGAGCAGCGGCAGCAACCTGCCGGTATCCTCCTCGTGCTTCTGCAGTCGCGCTGCAATGGCCATCGCCAGTCCACTCGCCGCCCCTGCATCACCGGAACTCGCTGCGCGGAATTCGGTAATCGCATCGAGCTGAAGGCCGCCTTCCAGCGCTTCATCGAGTGCTTCCACCCCGAAGGGGAGGTGTGGCAGCATACACTCCTGCCGCCGCTTGCGTCCTTCCGCCAGGGCTTCCCGTTCCGCCGCGGCAAGCGCCGGCGCGGGTTTTCCCTCCAGTCGGGCAATGGTTTCGCGGAGCGCAAAAAGCCGCTCGCGCGCCAGGGCGGTCTGCGCCATGGCGTTCTCTCCATTCGTCTTGTTCCTGTTATGTTCTTATAGATTCCAGAGCTCTAATGAAGAGTCAACAATCATTTCGTAAGAATTTATTCCTGCCTTTGATTCCGCACTCGAAAATCGGCGATAAAGGTTCTATATGGGCCGCAAAGGAAGGAATACTTATGGCCCGCATAGACCAGAGCGATGATTGGCGGGACCGCCATGCGCCGGCGATCAGCACCTTCGAGTCGCTGGCAATGGAGGCCTACAGTCATCTGCCGGACGAATTTCGCAAGCTGACGACCAATCTGACCATCGAAATCGAAGACTTCCCCGACGACGAAGTTTTTGAAGATATGGCGCTGGAAACGCCCTTTGACCTGCTCGGCCTTTTCGAGGGCCGCGGCATTTCGGAGCGCTTTACCGTGGAAACCGGTGAGATGCCGAACCGCATCCGCCTCTATCGCCGTCCGATCCTCGATTACTGGGCCGAAAACGACGAAACGCTGGGTGACATCATCACCCATGTGCTGATCCATGAGATCGGCCACCACTTCGGCCTCAGCGACGATGACATGGAGCGCATCGAGGCGAGCGCCGAAGAGGCGGCCGAACGTTAAGCTTACTGCTCAGACAGTTTCATGTCCGGGTGATAATCCTTGCCCTCGACATCCTTGACGACGGCCTGGCCGCACTGCATCTGGCCGGTCGCAGCATTGAAGCCATAGCTGGGCGAGCCGGACAGCGACCAGCCCTTGTTCAGTGCCGTCGTGACCTTGTGGCAGAAGGAAGCGTCGTCGGGACCAGTCAGGAAGCGGTAGAGTTTCATCAGGCGGGCTTTCTTGCAGAAATCAGGTGCGCTTTATGGACCAGAGCTTCGGCCTGGACAAGATGCAGCCGCTCGATCATCCGCCCGTTCGCATTGATCACGTTGAGCCCCTCGGTCGCCGGATCAGCGAAAGCGGCAATGATGGCTTCCGCCTCCGCAATCTCCTCCGCGTCAGGCCCGAAATGCGCGTTGGCGGCTGCAATCTGCGCCGGATGGATCAGCATCTTGCCTGCAAAACCCATGGCACGGCCCTGCCCGCACTCGGCATCGAAACCTTCGTCATCCCGGAAATCGTTGAAGACGCTGTCAAGCGCATCGAGCCCATAGGCCTTGACCGCCAGAACGACCTGCATCAGCCAGGGCACGAGATAGGTCCGCCCCGACTGCGGCAAGACGCCCGTTTCCTTGCGCAGGTCGTTGAGGCCGACGACGAGGCAATCGAGCCGCGAGCCCGGCGTGCGGCCGGATTCGGCGACCGCTGCAGCATTCAGCACGCCACGCGGCGTCTCGATCATCGCCCAGATGCGCAACTCCTCCGGCGCATAGGCCTCGGCAAGCAGATCGCTGATAGCCATTACATCCTGTGGCTCATCCACCTTTGAAAGCAGAACGGCATCGGGCAAAAGCGCCTTGACCAGTTCCAGATCCGCCAGTCCGAATCCGGATGACAAAGAATTGATGCGGATGATCCTTTCCTTGCCCTCAAGCGGCGGCCCGGCAAAAAAGGTCTTCAGATTGTCGCGCGCTTCCGCCTTCCTCTCGGGCGCGACGGAATCCTCCAGATCGAGAATAACCGCATCGCAATCAAGGGAATGGGTCTTTTCAAGCGCACGCGCCTTGATGGCGGGTACGCTCAGCACCGAGCGGCGCAGACGCAGGGAACGAAGAGGTGGTGTTCGGCTCATGGACCATTAGTGCCAAGCTTCGCAAAGCCCGGCAAGACAACAAAAAGCCATGCTTGACTTGCAGAGAGGAAAAAGAAGGACCACATTCCTTTCCGTAGAAAGGTTTCAAACCAATGCAGAACATTCGCTCCATCTTCTTCATGCTTGCCGGCGCCACCGTTTTCGTGGCCATGCTGCTTCTCACCTTCTCGGTCACGCTCGCCGTTGGCGGCATCCTGACCGTGCTCATGGTCGGCCGCGCCCTTTCGATGAAGATGAAGCCCGCTCCCGTTCGCGCCCGCGCCGATGGTAAGCGCGAGATGCGCATCTGGAACGACGGCCGCGGCACGATCATCGATCTCTGATCACTTTTCGCTGAAAATTCCGACAGACATTGTCGGCTCACGTTCCCATGCTACGTCCTTGAAGCAGCCAGGCATTCAGCCGGCACTTTAAAAACGAATGGAGGACGAGCATGGATGCGACGGAGAGCAACCAGACCAAGATGCCGCCGGTCAAGAACGGCCTGCTTCCCTATCTGACGGTCGACGGCGCGGTAAAGGCTGCGGAATTCTACAAGAAAGCTTTCGGCGCCGAAGAAGCCTATCTCGTGCCGGTCGACGAGAGCGGCCGGACGATGCATGTGCATCTCTACATCAATGGCAGCTCGCTCATGCTGTCGGATGCCTATCCGGAATATGGCCATGCCTTCAAAGGCCATGAGGGCTTCGCCATCCAGCTGGTGATCGATGATATCGATTTCTGGTGGAACCGCGCAGTGGCTGCCGGCGCCGAAGTCGTCATGCCGGTCGAACTGATGTTCTGGGGTGATCGCTACGGCCAGCTTCGTGATCCGTTCGGCGTGCTCTGGGGCCTGAATGCACCGTCCAAGTGAAGGACACGCACAATCGGCCGGTCGCGCGAAACGTCGCGTGGCCGCCTTTGCGAAAGATTCTTCTTCATTTCGGCGGGAAACTGGAATAGATGCAAATTTAGAAAGTACGTTTTGCTGAAATGGAGCATGGGTCATGGATAAATTCGTGAAGCTCACGGGCGTTGCAGCGCCCTTGCCGGTCGTCAACATCGACACCGACATGATCATTCCGAAGGACTATCTGAAGACCATTAAGCGCACCGGCCTTGGCAAGGGCCTTTTCGCCGAAGCCCGCTTCAACGAAGACGGCTCCGAAAATCCTGATTTCGTGCTGAACAAGCCGGCCTACCGCGATGCCAAGATCCTTGTCGCAGGTGACAACTTCGGCTGCGGCTCCTCGCGTGAGCATGCTCCGTGGGCACTGCTCGATTTCGGCATCCGCTGCGTGATCTCCACCAGCTTCGCCGACATTTTCTACAACAACTGCTTCAAGAACGGCATCCTGCCGATCAAGGTCAGCCAGGAAGACCTCGACAAGCTGATGGACGATGCCGAGCGCGGCTCCAACGCTGTTCTGACTGTCGACCTTGAAAACCTCGAAATCACCGGTCCGGACGGCGGCTCGATCAAGTTCGCTCTCGATGAATTCAAGCGTCACTGCCTGCTGAACGGTCTCGACGATATCGGCCTGACGATGGAAAAGGGCAAGGCGATCGACGACTTCGAAAAGAAGAACGCCGCCTCGCATCCCTGGGCCGCCTGAGCCCCGGCGAATTGCCTATCGATCAAGCCGGGCTCTCGCCCGGCTTTTTCCTTGGCCACAGCTCAAAGAAACTTCTCTTTCCAGGCCCTCAGCTTTTCGAGCGACACGCCGATGCCGCCGCAAACTTCGATCAGCGGATTGTCGAAGCGGGAGAGCAGACCGGCATGCACGTCCGCAACGGCAAGCGCCGCACCGCAGGCCGGCTCCACCAGAATGCGCTGCGCATCGGCAAATTTCAGGCAGGCGGCCACGGCATCGGCATCGCTGACGAGAACGCTTTCGATCGGATGATGCTTCGGCAGGTCGAAAACATGGCGCGCCACCTGCCGCGCACCAAGCGACGTGGCAATCGAGGTGATGGCCGGAAGCGAAATACGCTCATCGGCCGTGAGGCTGGCATTGAAAGAGGCCGCCCCTTCCGTCTCGACGGCGATAACAGGCACGTCTGAAAGTCCATTCCGCTTCAACCCTTCGACAATGCCGGCAAGCAGCCCGCCGCCGCCGACACTGGTAACGACGCAATCGAATTTGACGTCCTTTGCCACGACTTCGTCGATCAACGTGGCATGGCCATCCCATAGAAGCGGGTGATCGAACGGATGCACATAAGTCGCCTTGCGGCTCTTTGCGAGTTCGATCGCATGCGCATTGGCCTCATCGAAAACTGAGCCGTGAACCAGCACATTGGCGCCGGTCGCGGCAATCGTCTGGCGCACGTCCGGCGCCGTCGTCTCCGGCACCACGATGGTGACCGGCACGCCGAGCGCCCGCCCGGCATAGGCTGCCGCAATGCCGGCATTACCACCGGAGGCGCAAAAGATCTCACGCGCACCGTTTTCAACTTCGTGCTGGCAAAGCCGGCCGACCCCGCGCAGCTTGAAGCTGCCGGAAGGCTGCAGCGCATCGAGCTTCAGCCAGAGCGGCTTGCCGCTGGCGCTGTAATCGGCTGCGGTCTGGACGAGGGGCGTGTCGAGGTGGAGAGGCGCAAAAGACATGGGAGAATATCCGAAAAAGAACAGGCAGGACTACCGTTCTAGCCCGTTTGCGGGCGTTGGAGCAACCTTGCCGGACATCACATGACGCGGAGGCAAGCGTACCGATTCACCCCTTCTCTCGCTTGAAATGCCAATTTCCGGGGTCTAAGAAGCCGCAGCTTGTTTTTCCGCGGAGGGTTTCATGACAGTGCGCAATCTTTTCCTGCTGCCGGGCGACGGCATCGGCCCCGAAGCCATGGGCGAGGTCCGCAAGATCATCGCCTATATGAACGAGGCAATGAATGCCGGCTTCGTCACCGACGAAGGCCTCGTTGGCGGCTGCGCCTACGATGCGCATGGTGCGGCAATCTCCGAAGACGACATGAAGAAGGCGCTTGCCGCCGACGCTGTGCTCTTCGGCGCCGTCGGCGGCCCGAAATGGGATAGCGTTCCCTACGAAGTACGCCCGGAAGCCGGCCTGCTGCGCCTGCGCAAGGATCTGGAACTATTCGCCAATCTGCGTCCGGCGATCTGCTATCCCGCACTCGCTTCCGCTTCCTCGCTGAAGCCGGAACTGGTCGAGGGTCTCGACATCCTCATCATCCGCGAGCTGACGGGCGGTGTTTACTTCGGCGAGCCGAAGGAAATCATCGATCTCGGCAATGGCCAGAAGCGCGGCATCGATACCCAGGTTTACGACACTTACGAGATCGAGCGCATCGCCGGTGTCGCCTTTGAAATGGCCCGCACCCGCAACAACCGCGTCTGCTCGATGGAAAAACGCAACGTCATGAAATCAGGCGTGCTCTGGAACCAGGTCGTGACCGAAACGCATAAGGCGAAATATTCCGACGTGCAGCTGGAGCATATGCTGGCCGATGCCGGTGGCATGCAGCTCGTGCGCCAGCCGAAACAGTTCGACGTCATCGTCACCGATAACCTCTTCGGCGACATGCTGTCAGACGTTGCCGCCATGCTGACCGGCTCGCTCGGGATGCTGCCTTCTGCCTCGCTCGGAGCACCTGACGGAAAGACCGGCAAGCGCAAAGCGCTCTATGAGCCGGTTCACGGCTCGGCACCTGACATTGCCGGCAAGGGTATCGCCAATCCGATCGCCATGATCGCCTCCTTCGCCATGTGCCTTCGTTATTCCTTCAACATGGTCAAGGAAGCCGACAATCTGGAAAAGGCGATCGCTAACGTGCTCGACAAGGGCATTCGCACCGGCGACATCATGTCGCCGGGCAGCCGCCAGGTCGGCACCATTGAAATGGGCGAGGCCATCCTTGCCGAGTTCAAGGCGCTTTCTGCCTGATATTTCACGTGAAACGCTTTTCAGCCCTTTGCACCTCGTGCGGAGGGCTTTTATTTTAGCACAGCCTTATCCACCGGCATTCAGGGCGGTCATCAGCAAGATTGAGCAGAATTATCTGATTAAACCCGGCGCCTGTCGTAATCCTGTGCATTTTCGCTGCCTATTTCTACCCATTAGGATTATACGGGTAGTGTTAATGCGGGCACTTTTAGTCTCCTTGGACAGGCGCTGGCGCAGAAGCGGACACGTCATGCCATCCTTGAGGTGGCGCGCCTGCTTTTTTATCACGTTGAACGCCGTCGTCCTTTCCATGCTGATCTTCGACGCACCGATCGGTGCTGGTCATATGCCGGAAGCAATCCATCGTTTCGGGGAAGTACTGACCGACTTTGGTGATTCCGCATGGCTGATCCTGACCAGTGTCCTGCTCTTCTTTCATGGCCGAGCCGGCTACAAACTCTTGAAAAGCGCGAGGGCAAAGACCCAGGCGCTTTATGTGAGCTGGATCGGCGCCTATCTCTTCACGACCGTCGTCTTTTCCGGCCTGCTCGCAAACTTTTTGAAGCGTACCATCGGCCGCGCACGCCCTGAACATTTCCAGGATCTCGGCGTGCTTTCCTTCACGCCCTTTTCCGGTCGTGCAGCGCTGGAAAGCTTCCCGTCTGGCCATTCGACTACCGTTGGCGCTTTCTTTGCCGCCGCCGCACTGCTCTTCCCGCGCTACAGGGTTCCCTTCATCGCCGGCGCCATCTGGCTCGGCATGACGCGTGTCATGGTCGGCGCGCACTATCCGAGCGATGTCATTGCCGGCCTCGCCTTCGGCGCCTGGTTCTCGCTGCTGACGGCAATCGTCTATGCCCGCTATGGCCTGCTCTTCAAGCTTTGCCCGGACGGTTGGCCTACGTCCAAGCGATACTTCCCAGACGCATTGTAAAATGACGCTCCTGCGGACCTTCGTCGCCAACGAGGCAGACAAGGTCTCGCCGACGATCTGTTCCTTAGAGCACTGGTCGAACCTTGTCCGCTCCGCGCTCGTCTGGCTCGGCCTGCCCGATCCGCTCGGCAATACGGCCCAGATCAGGGACAACGACCCGGAGAAGGAACGGACATCGGCGATCCTTTCCATGCTGCCGGCCGGCAAGCCTTGGGCCGCGGCCGACAAAATCCCGCCCCGATGAGGGGCTTTCAGCCACCTCTGTGCATAGGATACATAACTTGCATAGGCTTTTTCATAGGTAATGTGGGAAATGTCAGATGGTGACATGACAGGTATTGGATCTGACATTTCCTATAGAGCGGCGAAAACTGCCCCTGCATCACCTGCACCCTATGCGGCATGAAAAACCCGGCGCCTTTCGTGAACTGACCCCCGAAAGTTGGACAGTTGATCGGCTAAGATAGTAGGGACTGAGTTCTGTATTGCACAGGGCTCAGTCCTTTCAGTTTCAGCTTGATGCGCTGATGATTGTAGTAGTGAATATAGTT
>Ga0209758_1001302_pt1 | contig 30534 bp, 34 predicted proteins | sample AraplaMF_Col_mMF_FD_184258 | JGI IMG/M metagenome (GOLD analysis project Ga0209758, IMG submission 184258) | Arabidopsis root microbial communities from the University of North Carolina, USA - plate scrape MF_Col_mMF (SPAdes) (version 2) | ecosystem: Host-associated > Plants > Roots > Endosphere...
CGCCACGTCGTCGGTCTTCATCGAGGCGATGTACTCGCTGTTCCAAGTGGTCTCGCAAACAATCCCGATCAGCACCACGCCGACGCCGGCATGAGCGAAAGCCGTTCCCCAATTCGAACGCGGCAGGCCGCGTGCCCGCCGCAACGCAACCGGCAAGGCCACGCGAAGCAGTCCACTGCGCTCGACGAGATCGCTAATCGCACCGCCAATGACGAAGACCGCAAGACCGATGGCCAGCGGTGCCAGGGTCGCGCCGCCACGGGTCCAGGCCCACAGCATCGCGATCGCGAGCAGGGCCGCCACCCCCGCAGCCATCAGCCGCTGGCCGGCGCCGACGATATCTCCGCGCTTCCATGCCAGCAATGGCCCGAACGGCATCGCCAGCATCAGCGGAACAAACAGCGGTGCGAAGGTCAGATTGAAGAACGGCGCGCCGACCGAGATCTTGTCACCGGTGATGACCTCCAGCGCCAGCGGATACAGTGTGCCAATGAAGACAGTGGCGCAGGCGGTGGTGAGGAACAGATTGTTGAGCACCAGCGCGCCCTCGCGCGAAATCGGCGCGAACAATCCACCTTGCTTCAGCGCCGACGCCCGCCAGGCATACAGAGTCAAACTGCCGCCGATGAAAAGGCACAGGATCAGCAGGATGAAGACGCCCCTGGTAGGGTCGGTGGCGAAGGCGTGCACTGAGGTCAGCACGCCGGAACGCACCAGGAACGTGCCAAGGAGCGACAGCGAGAACGTCAGGATAGCCAGCAAAATGGTCCAGACCTTCAGCGCGTTGCGCTTCTCCATCACCACCGCCGAATGCAGCAGCGCTGTGCCGGCGAGCCACGGCATCAGGGACGCGTTCTCGACCGGATCCCAGAACCACCAGCCACCCCACCCGAGTTCGTAATAGGCCCAATAGGACCCCATCGCGATCCCGAGGGTGAGGAATATCCATGCCACCAGCGTCCACGGCCGGACCCAGCGCGCCCAGGCTGCGTCGATGCGGCCTTCGATCAGCGCCGCCACGGCGAACGAAAAAGAGATCGAGAAGCCGACATAGCCGAGGTAAAGCATCGGCGGATGCACCGCGAGGCCGATATCCTGCAGCACCGGGTTGAGATCGCGGCCCTCGATCGGCGGATTGCCGAGGCGAAGGAACGGATTCGAAGTGATCAGGATGAACAGGTAGAATGCACTGGCGATCCAGGCCTGTACCGCCAGCACATGGGCGCGCAACGAGCTTGGCAGGTTGTTGCCGAACCCAGCCACAAGGCCGCCAAACAGCGCCAGAATCGACACCCACAACAGCATCGAGCCTTCGTGATTGCCCCACACGCCGGTGATTTTGTAGATCAGCGGTTTTTGCGAATGCGAATTCTCGAACACGTTGACGACGGAGAAATCCGAAGAGACGTGCAGCATCACCAGCGCGGCAAACGACAACCCGGCAAACAGCAGTTGCGCCAGCGCGGTCGAGCGCGCGACATTCATCAAAGCGGGGTCGTGCAACCGTGCTCCGACGATCGGCACGACGGCCTGGATCAGCGCCAGCGCCAGCGCCAGCACCAGCGCGTAATGTCCGGCTTCGGCGATCACTGCGATGCTCCTTGCGTCAGGCGCGAGGCTCCCTGCGGCGTGGCCTTGTCACCGTAGTCGTCTTTCCAGTGGCCCTGCTTCTTCAGCGCATCGGCGACCTCTTTGGGCATGTAGGTCTCGTCGTGCTTGGCCAGTACCGTATCGGCCTTGAACACGCCCGAGCCGTCGAGCGCGCCTTCGGCGACCACGCCCTGTCCTTCGCGGAACAGGTCCGGGAGGATGCCCTGGAAGGCCACCGGCAGCGTCGCGCTGCCGTCCGCCACCTCGAACCTCACCACCAGATTGTCGCCGCGCTTGAGCGATCCGGGCTGCACGAGGCCGCCCAGCCTGAACCGCTTGCCTGCCGGAATGTGCTTCTCCGCCACCATGGCCGGCGTCGAGAAGAACACGATCGAGTCGCGCAGCGCATTGAGCACCAATGCCGCCGCAATGGCGAGCACCACCAGTGCTCCGCCAATCATCGTCAACCGCCGCTGCTTGCGCGTCATCCGTGACCTTCAGGTTCGAGCATTATGTGTCCGAACCACCTTACAGGTCCGGCATCACGCGTATTTTGATCTGGAGCATGGTCCGCGCCATGCTCAGCCGTCGAGCCCGAGATTTCTCAGGCCCTCGTTGAGTTCCTTCAGCCGCCCAGCGTCGTTGCCGACCGCCTGACGGGCGTCGGCCAGTGCCTGCCGCGCTTTATCGCGCTCTCCCAGCACCATATAGGCGCGCACCAGCCGCAGCCATCCCTCGACGTCATTGCCATTCTGCTTCAACCGGCCCGCCAGCCGCTCGACCATGCCGCGGATCATGGCGGTACGGTCGGTTTCATTCATGTCTTTGGCCGCCGCGATGCTGTCATCGGACAATGCCGGCGCCGCGGAACCGCCGACGCGCGCCAGGGAGGCCTCAATCAACGGGCGCCACGGCGCATCGGCGGGAGCGCTCTTCAACATCGCCTGCCAGATTGCCGCAGCCTCATTGGTGCGGCCGTCCTGTTCGGCGGATAGCCCGAGAAAGAACCGGGCCTTGACCTCAGCCGCATCGAGCGCGACGGCGCGCTCGAACTCCGCCTTCGCCTCCGCAGTGACGACACCGCCCGCAGCCGCGGCCATCGCCTCGCCGAGATCGGCGCGGTGCGCGGCATTGTCGCCGTTGAAGGTGATCACATTACGATAGGCCCGCACCGCGTCGTCGAAACGGCCGAGCTTCACCAAGACCGGAGCCAGCACGCTCCAGCCGCGCCCGTCTTTGGGGTTTTTCTCCAGATGCGCCTCAACCTGCGCCACCAGATTGTCTACTGGTTGCGCCGCGGTAACCGCTTGCGCGCGTGCACTGAGCGGAAAATCGGGTAATTTCGGTGAGCCGAGAGGAAGGTAAAGCGCCACGGCGATCAATGGCAGACCCGCCAGCGCAAACACCGCGACGGCACGGCGAAACGCGGTGTTCGGCGCGACCCGCACGCTCCCTTCCGCATCGGACGCGGCCAGCAGGCGGCGGCTGATTTCGACGCGCGCGGCGTCGGCTTCCGACGATCCAATCAAACCACCGGCGAGGTCGCGTTCAATTTCGGCAAGCTGGTCTTTATAGACGGCCGATTCACGACCTTCGTTTTGCGGGCGGGCGGCGCGTCCGAGCGGCCACAGCACGGCAAAGATCGCCGCGGCCGTCATCAGCGCGAACAAAAACCACAGCGTCATTCCACGGGTTCCAGGGCCGTCGGCCAGCGCCGACAGGCCGGGTTACATCATGCCTGACTGAGCCGCGCAATTGACAATTGCGGCAGCCGTGCGGGCAAAAACCCTGTTAAATCAAACGTGATGTCAGCTGGCCTTGCTGGTCTTGCGCTCGACCAGCATGGCGTTTTCGGCCGCCCGGCTCATCAGCGAGGCGTAATCCTGGCCGAACAGCACCTCGCAGAAGCGGATTGCCGCCTTGACCTGCTGATGGCGGAACGCACGGACCTTGGCATCGCCGTTGCGAAGCGATTGCACCAGGGATTCAGTCGACTTTTCGACATACTGCTGCAGGTCGGAATAGGTCCGCAGGGTGACCTCGTTGATCGCCAGTTCGGAGGCGTAAGTCCGGCAGACAGCGACGAAGTCGATCAGGGCCGCGGTCTCGTCGACCTCGCCGGCATCGATCTTGGTTGCGGAGGAAATGTCCTTGTCGGCACGCTGGCGCAGCAGACGGCGAACGCGACCTGGGACGCTATCGATCTCTGACTGCAACGAATTCGAGATGTCCACCCTGATCGAAGCCAGTTGCCGGCCCCAAGCGGAATCGTTGCGGATGTCGAGTTCGGTGCGCAATCCGCGCACACCGTCGTGCAGGGTCTTGAGATGCTCGGGAACATGCTCGAACTGGCCGCGGCGAATGTCGGCCCGCAGATTGGCGGCGACCCGGGACAGGTCGTGGATCACCATGGTGACTGCGACGCCGTAGGAGGTGGCGGCGACCCGGATTTCGTCATCGGACGCCGCGACCTTGATCGCGAGACGGATGATCTGCCACGACGCGGACAATCGCTGCATTACCAGCGATAACACAAACGGCAGGACCTGCGGCGTCACCAGCGACGGGACGTTCAGCGCGCCATTCACCGCGGCCGACTGTGCATCGGCGAAATCCCGCATGTGGCTCGGCAGCTTGGCGCCGAAGCCATCAAGCGCATCGCGGGCTCTGAGAAGGCTGCCGATCGGAAGCATATCCTCGACGACATGAGGCGGACCGATCCGGGCAAGCACGCGCGGGGTATCGCCGCCGGGCACCGGCGTCGCGATCTTGATGATCTTTTCCGCGGCCACAACCTGGAATTTCCGGGTCGCCCTCTCGACGTCACCCGCGGTCGCCGCCATGGCCAGAGCCGCTTCGAATTCGCGTGCCTCGTCCGGTGCGCCTTCGCGGGCCAGCCACTGGTAAACCGGTAGCAACGACCCCCGCCGGATCTGCCCGGGCCGCACCGGCGCCCCACCCTCCACGAGGAACGGCTCAAGCGCCATGAACAGTTGCCGGGCCGGATCCTCGACGCGCGCACGTCCATCCTCGCCCGGGGCCCGAACGATCTTGCGCAGTTCCTCGAGCACGAAAGTGGCGACGGTGACGTCTTCGCCGCGTTCGATGGCGCGCTCATACTCCCGCATCAGCAGCGCCAGGGACTGGGGCGGTAGCTGCGCGAGGTAGGCCTTCAGCCGCTCGATCGATGTCTGACTCATACGCCCAAATCTGTACGCCCGGGGTGGCCTCGAGCCGGGGTGCGAAAACAAGAGGCATCCACCGAGCACCATAGCGGTGGCGACGTTAAGAAGCCGTTGAGGAACAACGGTTAGCTGACCGCCGTCCAGCCGCCGTCAGGACCGCGGCAGGCGGTCCCGCGGGCGGTCTGCAACTCCCCGTTGATGGTCACGGTATGCGAAAAGCCGCGGCATTTTGCGCCCTTCTGGTCGTAGGCAGGACCGGGGACGATATTGCCGTAGCGGCCGGAGGCTGGATTGCGCCAGGGGACCGGCGCCCCAGGGGCGCCGCGGTCCAGCGCATCGAGCTGGGCCTCGTAGGCAAGCCTGCGATCCTCGTCATTCAGCGCCGCGCCGAGCTTACTGCCGATCAGGCCGCCCAACGCCGCATTGGTGACCGCCGCCGCGGCCGCACCGTTACTGCCTCGGCCAGTGGCCGAGCTACCGCTGAACGCCCCTGCCAGCGAACCCGAGCCGTCCCCGCTCGTGATCTCGCAGCCGCCGAGCGCTAACGTGCAGGCAAGGACCACCGCGGTCTCCAGCCTGGTCTTGGTCCTGAACATGAAATTCTCACCGGGGGATCGACGCCGGGGTGGCATCCGTGATGACCAAGCAACCGGACAATTCGGGCGGGAACGGGGCAATTGCAGCCTCAAGTCCCCGGCAGGATCAGTTCCGCTCGCAGGCCGCCGATCGGCGCCGTCCCCAGCGTCAGGCTTCCGCCATAGAGCGCCGCGAGATCGACCACGATCGAGAGCCCGAGCCCTGACCCGGGCTTGGATTCGTCGAGACGCTGGCCGCGGCGCGAGACCTGGGCGCGCTCGGCGGCCGATAAACCGCGGCCGTCATCGTCCACCACGATGCGCAGCTTCGGCTCGGAATCAGCCTCCCCCGCGCGCTGCAACAACACCTCGACGAACACCCGCGCGTCCGCCCATTTGCAGGCGTTGTCGACCAGATTACCGACCATTTCCTCCAGATCCTGACGCTCGCCGCGAAATTTTGCCTGATCCGGGGTCGCGACATCGATGGCGATACCGCGATCGCGATGGATCTTTTCCATGGTGCGGCGCAACGCCTCGATCACCGGCACGACTTCGGTGACGGTGCCAATGATGGTCAGCCGCGCCGCGATGCGCGCCCGTTCCAGGTGATGCGCGACCTGGTCGCGCATCACCTCGACCTGCTCCAGCACCTTTTGCGAGAACGGGTCGCGGCCGTGGGCCGCCGCCTCGTTGACGATCACCGACAACGGCGTCTTGACGGCGTGGGCAAGATTGCCGACGTGGGTACGCGCCCGCTCGACAATGGCGCGGTTGGCCTCGATCAGCGCGTTGGTCTCCCTTGCCAACGGCGCGATCTCGACCGGGAAATCGCCCTCCAGCCGTTCGGCACGGCCGGATCTGACGTCAGCGATCGAATCTGAGATCCGCTTCAAGGGTGCGAGGCCGAAGCGTACCTGGAAGATCGTGGTCAGCAACAGCCCGATCGACAGCGCGACGAAGGTTCCTGCGAGATAGTAATCGAACGCACGAGTCTCCTCGAATATCTCCGAGGCGTCGCCGGCCACGGTCACCAGATATTTGCCGTCGGCGCCGAGATCCACCGGCCGCTCGACCATCCGCAAGTTCTGGTTCTCCGGGCCATCGACGTAGCCCTGCCGCACACCGGCGACCGTAATCTCGACGCCGTGGTCCTCGAGCTTAGGCAGCTTCTTGTCCCACAGCGAGCGCGACGCACGGGCTTCTGCCTTACCGGTATCAGTGCGCGCGATCTGCCAGTACCAGCCCGACAGTGGCAATTCGAACAGCGGCTCGCCCAGTGATTGAAACGCATGATCGGGCGGCTCATCGGGTGTCGCCACCTCGGCGACCAAGGTACGCAGATAAAGATTGAGGCGACGGTCGAAGGCCCGTTCGGAGGCCTCCCGATACACCGACGACAGCACCACCCCGGTGATCAGCAGGATCACCACCACCCACGCGGTCGCAGACAGGAACAACCGTGTGGCGAGCGAGCTACCGCGCATCGACCGGCGGCGTCAGCAGATAGCCGAGCCCGCGTACGGTCTGGATGATATCGACGTCCAGCTTCTTGCGGATACGACCGACGAACACTTCGATGGTGTTGGAATCGCGGTCGAAATCCTGGTCGTAGAGATGCTCGACCAACTCGGTGCGCGACACCACGCGACCGCTATGGTGCATGAGATAGGCGAGCAGCCGGTATTCATGCGAGGTCATCTTGATGGGATTGCCGTTGACGGTGACGCGACCGGTGCGGGTGTCCAGCGAAACCGGCCCGCAGGTCAGTTCGGATTGAGCATGGCCGGCGGTACGGCGCAGCAGCGCCCGGATCCGTGCCAGCACCTCTTCCAGATGAAACGGCTTGGCGACGTAATCGTCAGCGCCGGCGTCGAACCCCTGCACCTTGTCGCTCCAGCGGTCGCGCGCCGTGAGGATCAGCACCGGCATGGCGCGGCCGTTGCGGCGCCATGCTTCCAGCACCGAAATGCCGTCCATCTTGGGCAGGCCGATATCGAGCACCACGGCATCGTACGGCTCACTGTCGCCGAGAAAGTGCCCCTCCTCGCCGTCGAACGCGCGGTCGACCACGTAGCCGGCGTCGTTGAGCGCCGTGGTGAGCTGCCGATTGAGATCGGGATCATCCTCAACAACGAGCAGGCGCAAGATGGCCTCCGGATATCGCGTGCCTTGCGTGCGCAGCGGCGGCTGCAGGATCCACGCGGGGCAGGATTGCTGCCGCGAAGAAAAGCGCCGCCGGCGTGAATGGCTTATGAACAAGGACGGGTTGCAAGGTTACATTTTCTCCATCGGCACAGATCGGCTGACCGGGCGGAATGTAGCGTGAATAAATGTGGTTTCGAGACGAATTCACGCGTCAACTCGGTTTCGCGCGTACAAAAAAGAAACTCTCATTCGACAAAGTCGTGAATCTTCCAGTTTTTACAAAACATTAGCTGAGTCGGTATCGGGACGCTAACTTGCCCGAAGCTACGGCACGCCCAAAAGCCGACGCCATCGCCCATCCGACTTTGAACCACACCGCGCCGCGCGTCGAACGATTTCCGGCCGATGTGGAAAGATCGAACCTGCCCCGCTCCTCTCGAACAATGGCAGCATCGGATCACTCTGGAACGGCGCGTCAGGACCGCTCCACGGAACCCGGCAACTGACGCGACCTGTTCGCCGTCGAAATTACCGCGATTTTCTCAAGGTCAGCCGCCACTCCCGGAGGCTCGGCGAACCCGTTCAAATCGCAGTTGCGGCTCGACACTGTCTTCTGTACCACCGGTCCCAGGGGCCAAAAATCCGCACCACAATGACTGTCCGCCGAACGCAAGTTTTCCAGCGACTGAAATCGGTCGCCTGGACCGGGATCGCAGTGTTGTGCGCGCGGCTATTGTCATTCGGCCTGTTCGTTTTCGCAGCTCGCGCGATGTCGCAGGAAGACAATGCGGGGCTGATTTACGTCGTCGGAATGTCGCAACTGGTCGTCCAGCTCGGTACGCTGGGCTGGCTCAATCTGATCAGGCGCATGGCGGCAAAGCTCGATCTGGAGCATCCCGATCTCGCCAAGGGGTTTGTCCTGCGATCGTTGCAGATCCCCTGCCTCCTGGTGATCTCGATATGCATCGCGACGGCGATCGCCGGGTTGTCGGGATCGCTCGATCCTTCACTGTCCAAAACGTTGCTGTACACGGCGATCGTCGCGTTCCCGCTGCTGATCAATTCGATCCTGCGGGAATACCTGGCCGGATTCAACCGTCCGACCATCAGTGTGTTGTACAGCGAGACGCTGCCGTTCGCCCTGACGATTGCCGCCCTGTTGGCGTTCCGGAACCCGAGCCTAAAGGCAGCCTGTGCCTGCCTGGTCGTGAGCTTCCTCGTCTCGATCGCAATTCAGCTGAGGATCATCGGGCCGCATCTTTGGCAAGTGCTGAAGACTGGAAACGCCGCGTTTCAGACCGGGGCGTGGTCACGGATCGCGGTCTTGACCGCCGTTGGATTCGGCGGAAAGCTTCTGATGGACCGCATGGACACCCTGCTGCTGACTCCCATCGCCGGTCTTGATCAGCTCGCTTTCTTCAATTCGGCCACGCGATTGACTGGCCTGTTGTTGCTCGTGCCAGTCATCTTGATCCCGGTGTTCTCACCGCGCGTCAGCAAGGCCTTCCACGAGCATGACGTTCGCCAATTGAGATTCGAGGTCTTCCTGCAGCTTGCGGCGATCGCCGTGACGGTGGTTCCGGCGGCCATCGCTCTGCAGTTCAGCCCGAACTCGTTGATCGCCGCGATCTTCGGTGAGAAATATGCCAGCGCCGGTGACATCATGTGGCTCATCATCATTGCGCAAACCCTGTTCGCGTTCGCACTGCCCTTCAGCAACCTGATGGCGATGACCAATGGCGAAATGCAATACGCCGCTGCGAGCGTGGTTGGGTTCGCCGTCAACTTCGTGCTCGGTCTGATCTTGATTCCCAAATTCAGCATTTGGGGCGCCGCGGTGGCTACGCTCGTCGGCACGGCGTCGCTGAGTCTGATTTTGGTGGTTGCTGGCTTCCGTACCCTCCAATTGTGGCCGGCGGTCTATCATCGCGCGGGCAGAGTTTCCTAATGGTTCGACTGAAACTGCTCAGCGCAGCGATTGTCGGAAAAGCCCCCTTGCGCGTCCTGTGCGTCGCGTCGCTGTTGGCCACCGTCATGCCGGCATCGGCCATGGTCGGCGGTGCACCCGCGCGCGACGACGGTATCGCCCGCTCGGTGATCACCATCATCGGGTCGCGCGGCACGTTCTGCAGCGGCGCGCTGATCGCGCCGGATCTGGTATTGTCGGCCGCACATTGCGTGATACCCGGAGCCGACTACAGAATCGTGCTCACCGACGCGCAGCGGCAGCCGCAAATGCGCGAGGTGAGGCGCGTGGCCTCGCATCCGCAGTTCAACGTGCAAGGCATCCTGGCTCACCGCGCCAGCGCCGATGTCGCGCTGTTGCTGTTGTCCGAACCGCTGCAGACCAAGGTGCCTGCAGCGATCGGCGTGCCGCTGGAGCCGCTCGCCGCAGGATCCCGCTTCACCGTGGCCGGCATCGGCGTCACCCGGCGCGGCGACGGCAAGAGCGGCGGCACCATTCGCGCGGCTTCGCTGGTCGCCACCGGCCAGCCGGGCCGGCTGCAGATTCGCCTGGTCGACGCCGCGACCAACAACACCCGCGAGGGGCTCGGCGCTTGTACCGGCGATTCCGGCGCGCCGGTGTTCGAGGAGCAGAATGACCGCGCCGTCATTATTGGCGTGGTGTCGTGGTCAACCGGCGCCAACAACAGCGCGGGCTGCGGCGGCCTCACCGGCGTCACCCCGCTGACGCTGTATCGCGACTGGATTTTGCAGACGGCCAAGAGTTGGAACGCGCAGCCGCGGTAACGGCCGTTGCTTGCGCAAATCGCCCATCGGGACCACCAAATGCTCACGGCCGCCGGTCTTTCTCGGGGGGATTCCGATGGCATTCCCGAGGTTGGCGGGCCGTTCCGGGCCCGGAGACCGATCGAACCGCGGCAAATACTATCAACGTTTCGGTTACTTAGCCGGATTCCGGCGGCCGGCTCGCCTCCGCCGCTTCGATTCTTTCGGAAACCTCCTGGCTCGCTATTGAAAGAATGCAGGCTGTCATGGTTTCATCCAGTGAAGCTCCGGCGCGAGCTGGAGCGCATCATCGATCAGACGACCGAGCATGTTGAGATCCTCCCGCTTTGCCATCATGTCACCTGCTGGACATCGGACATGGAATCAAAAAAAGACGGCGACGGTTCGAACGTCCTGAGCTTTCCGGACCCTTCATCGGCAATTTCGGCATCCGTCCATGCGCGGGAAAGCGTCCTGACCGCCGAAGGGTTGCTGTTGATGCGGGCATTTTTCAAGATCCTCTCCAGTGAGGATCGCGGGAAAGTCATTGCGCTGGCGGAACGGCTGGCTGAGCCGGACGATACGGAGCTCGACGACACCGAGCCGCAATAGACGCGTCAGGCGCGCGCGCCCGCCCGAGAAGATTAGCGGCCAGGCGATCAGCAGCTTGCGTTGATCGAGCATGCGACTTTGGCGGTCTGCGCCGATGCAGAGCAATGGTAGCGTAGCGAATGCCGCAATGGACGATGAAGCGCGGCGTTGAGGCGTTCATCGGTCTTGCAGTTCTAAAAGCGTTCGATAGCGTCGGGTGCGATCTTCGGAATTCGCAACCGAACAAACTAAGGAACTGCCGGCTGGTGAACCAGCTTCCCGCGCCGGCTCATGCGGGGTCAGCGGTCCGCCGGCGGTCCGAGAACCTCGATCAGATCCAGCGGCCCGCCCGCCTTCGCATCGTCGAAGACGCCGATCACCAGCCGGCCGGTCCGCCACGCCAGCGTGTCAAGATTGGTGCGACCGTGGAACAGCAGCGGGCCGCCCGGATCGTTGTCGTGACCGTGCACGACATGGAGCGTGCCAAATCCCGATTCATCGTCCTTGCGATAGCGCTTGTTCAGCACGGTCGTCTCGCTTTGCTGCTGCAGCGGAATTCCGGCATCGACGCCCGCATGAACATAAAGCCGGTGGTGATCGAGATGCATCATCGGCAGGTTGTCGAGCCAGGCCACATGCGCCAGTGGCACCGCCGCCGGATCACCGCCATAGCAGGCCAGCACCGCGTCGCCGCCCTTTTCGAGCCAGGCGTCCATTTTCGCCGCGTCGCGCAACGCCTCGACCATCATCGCATCATGGTTGCCCTTGAGCGCGACATATCGCCACTGGCCGGCAGGACGCCCCAGCAGGTGTTCAATGATTTTCCTGCTATCGGGTCCCTTGTCGACATAGTCGCCGAGCAGGACGATCGACCCCGCCTCGCCGGCGGCGCGCGCCGAAATCCGCATCAGTCCGTCCATCAACAGGTCGAACCGGCCATGCAGATCAGGAACGACGTAGGTCAGGCTCATGTCGTATCCGCACGAGGCTCCGGGAGGTTAGCACCGGCGGATCCTACGGCAGCCGCTTGTCGGCTGCCACCGCAATGCATCAGGTGCGGAAAAACACGAACCAGACGATGCCGAGAACCAGGACGGCAAGGCCGAGCGAAACCACCAGGAGCGCAAACACCGACGGGCCGGGTTCGGCCTGGCGAGCCTCGGTCGGGGTTTCGACGATGCGACCTTGTTGCTTGGTTGCCATGGCGACCTCAATTCGTGAGCCTTGTGAATGCCTTCCGGCGTGAACTGGCAACGCATCATGACTGCTGATGTTCCTTTGGCGCTGCTGGTTCCCCATCGGCCCCGCCGATGCCGTGCGGACGCCGCCGTGCTTGTCGAACGTCAAATTCTGGCGCATGCCGGACCGGCCGGTGCCATCCAGGCATCCTCTCCGATCGGCCAGACGGACCATCTCCGGTTGCCGAACTCGCCTTTCATCAGGAACCTGCAGGACCTTAAATCATGACCGAGAAGCCCGCGGCCCTTCCCCCGGCAGAGGTATTCGTACCAATCCAGAATTTGCCCTCGGCGCCGATCATCTTCTTCGAGTTCTGCCCGACGCTCGGCAACAACAACGGCCTGATCAACATCATGCTCGCGGCAGGCCTGGTGATGCCAACCAGCGGTCCCGGCACCGAGACGATACCGGTCGCTGTCGCCCATCTGCGCTGTACCAGCGCAGCGGCGACCCAATTGCGCGACGCCCTCAACAAGGCGCTGGAACTGGGCGCAGCTTTCGAGCCGCCGCAAGGCCGCGCCAATTAACCAGTCAGGTTAACCAGTCACGTCGACAGTCCCGGCCGCACGCTCTGCCCCGATCCGCCAAGCGTGCTATGCTGCGGGCCGAAACCCGTCTTCAACTTTCCTGGCCTGGCGGCAGCATGTCATCATCGGACGATCGCGGCAAAACGGCGGTATCTCCGCGCAGCCGCAAACGCAAAAACTACTCGCTGCTGATTTTGGCCGCCGGGCTGTTGATGTTCGCGGCGGTCGCGGGTGCAACGGTCCTGCTGCTGCGCCCGGTCACCTTGAGGATCGCCGTCGGACCGCCCGGAAGCGAAGATCAGAAGCTGATCCAGGCGCTGGCCCAGACGCTGGCGCGAGAAGGCCATTCAATCCGGCTGGCGCCGATCACGACCGAAGGCACGGCCGAGAGCATCGCGCTGCTTGGATCCGGCAAGACCGATCTCGCGGTCGCGCGCGGCGACCTCGACCTGCCGGCAAAAGCCGAATCGGTCGCCATCCTGCGCAAGAACGTCGTGGTGCTGTGGTCGCCCTCCGGCCTGCCCGCGAAGGGCTCCAAGAAGCAGCCGGCACCCAAGATCAAGGCGATCGACGAACTCGCCGGTCATCGCGTCGGCGTCATCGGCCGGACCCAGGCCAACGTCACCCTGCTCCGCGTCATCCTGAAGGAATCCGGCGTCGATCCCGACAAGGTGGCGGTGACCCAGTTCGGCACCAGCCAGATCGCCGAGATGGCTCGCGATCCGACAATTGATGCCTTCATGGCCGTCGGCCCGCTCGACAGCAAGATCACCTCGGAAGCGATCGCCGCCACCGCGCGCGCGCGGGGCGAACCGAAATTCCTGCCGATCGACGTGTCGGAAGCCATCGCGCAACGGCATCCGCTCTACGAAGCCGAGGAAATCCCCGGCAGCTCCTTCAGTTCATCGCCGGCGCGGCCGGACGACAAGATCGACACGGTGAGCGTCAACCACTTGATCGTCGCGCCGCATGCGCTGTCCGAGACCTCGGTCGGCGCCTTCACGCGCCAGCTGTTCGCCGTCCGGCCGCAACTCGCCCGGGAAATCCACAGCGCCGCAAAAATCGAAAAGCCGGATACCGACAAGGACGCCGCATTGCCGGCGCACCCGGGTGCGGCGGCCTACATCGACGGCACCGAGCGCACCTTTCTCGAGAAATACACCGACTATATCTGGGGCGCGATCCTGGTGCTGTCCGGCCTCGGCTCGGCGGGCGCGTGGCTGCGGCATTACTGGAAGCGTGACGAGCGCGAGCAGAATACCCAGCATCGCGACAAGCTGCTGGCAACGATCTCCCGGGTGCGCGATGCGAGTTCGCTGGACGAACTGGCCGGCATGCAGCGTGAGGTGGATGACTTCGTCCGGGAAAGTCTCGACTGCTATGATGACGGCGCCATCGACGAGGGCGACCTCGCCGCTTTCGGGCTGGTGCTGGAGCAGTTCCATCACGCCGTCGTCGAACGGCGCTCCGACATCCTCCTCACCGCGCCCGACCTGCCCCGGGTGCGAGCGCTTTAGTCAGCGCCGGGATCGGGGCGGAGGAGAGCGCGGTATCGGGCCGCGATAATCGATATTGACCACGCAGTTGCCGCGCAGGACGGCGGCGGCCTCCAGGCAATCCTGATAGTCGAAGAAGCGGCAGATCTGCGGCACGCTGCCCGGTCCCCATCGCCCGCCTGTCATAACGCAGTACGGCGGCGCGCCGGATTTCGCCGCCGCCGCGGGCGTCGCCCAAAGCGCCGGCACGAAGCCTGCCGAACAGGCCAGCAACGTTGCTAGAAAAGTTGCGCGTCGGTTGATGGTCATCTCGTCCCCTCCTCGCAAGGTTAGAGGCCGGCGTCAGCGCCGGTGCCGGGTCCGGGCCGGCGCCGGCGCGGTCGGGACCTCGCCATGATAATCGATGTTCTGCACGCAATTGCCGCGCAGCTCGGCTGCCGCCTGCAGGCACGCCTGGTAGTCGGTGTAAGCACAGAGCTCGGGCGAGCCGCCCGGACCGTTGACGCCGCCGCGCGACACGCAGAACGGCGGTGCGCCGGCGGCGGACGCAGGCGCCGGCAGAGACATCGTCGCAAACAGGATAGCCGTCGCTGAAAGTGCAATTCGTCGATCGAAGTTCGCCATGATCGTCCCGGTTTGAAATCGGCGTTCAATATGCCGTGTCAAACCGATATGAGCGACGCCAACCGCCGGCGATAGTCACGTTCGCGCGAGCGTGGCTTAGCGCGGGCTCCACGCCATGTCGGGGCTCCAGGGCAACACGCCGCGGAAGTCGCTGTTGGGAACGCAGTTGCCGTTCATGTCGGCCGCGGCCTGCAGGCACTGCCGATAGTCATAGAAGCCGCAGGTCTCCGGCACGCTGCCCGGACCGTTGGGTCCGCCCTGCATCACGCAGAATGGCGAAGGGCCGGCGCGCGAAGCCGCGGCGGCGGGGGTGGCCGCTGCAAACGGCAGGCTGACGGCGAGCAAAGCGATAGCGCCGGCCGAAATGGCCGTGATTCGATTGGCGATAGTCATGATAGCCTCTGTGGGAAACGGCGAATTTAAATCGCCCGTTGTCCCAACGGATATAGGTCACGCGAGACGATGCGGCAGCAATGTTCACGCAAATGCGTCGTGATGTGAGCGCGGCTGCGGGTGCGACAAAGTCGCGCGCTGCCACCTATTCGCCGCCGTCGCCGCCGAAATCGAAATCGCCACCAGTGCTGTGCGTGGCGTTCGGCTTCAGGATCATGCAGAGCAGCAGCACCGCGCACAGGACGAAGGCGAACACCTTCCACGGGCTTTGCTGCGCATAGGCGACGAGGCCCGGTCCATAAGAGCCGAACAATAGCTCGGACATCACTTCAGCGATGAATTGACGGATGTGAATTTCGTGCTGAGGGTCGGGCCGATGGCCTGCACGCTGACGATGATGGCGAGCGCGATGCCGACCGCGATCAGGCAGTATTCGATGGCGGTGGCGCCCGATTGATCCGACAGAAATCTTGCAATCAGACGGCGCACCACGACCTCCTGCCCCAAGGCGGCGGATTCTCCGCGCCGAGCACACCCGGAATTTAGGGACCAATGGTTGCAGGCAGGTTGATCAACAGGCTGAACATCCGGTTAAGGCGTCAAGACTAAGCCGACGACACAATTCTTCCGCCGACGAAACCATTTTGTGCGCCCGACGCAAAAATCCGGAAACACGGCCGCCCTAGTAAGGCGCCATCGAAACGCGCTCACCTTGGGGATAACACATGACCTTCACTTCAAGCATCCGCGGCGGCAAAATCCTGGTCGCAACCGCCCTCGTCTTCGGGGCGCTGACCACGGTCTGCCAGGCTTATTCCGCCGAGCAGGAGCAGCTTTGCACCGGCGACGCCTTGCGGCTGTGCGGTTCGGAAATCCCGGACGTCGATCGCGTGACGGCGTGCATGATCCGGCAGCGGGCCTCGCTAAGCGAGGGTTGCAAATCGGTGTTCGCACCGGCCCCGGCGGCCACCCCGGTGGCCTACCGTCCGGCGACCAGCAAGCCGTCGAAGCCGATCAATCTGGTACCGGCACGGGTCAAGTAACCGCCGTTCGCGGTACGGTTCCTATTCCGCCATGTCCATCGGCGGCTCGGCCGGGCCGGCCAGCAGACGTTCTTCCATCAAGGCCATGAACAGCGCCGCCGCCGCCATCAGCACGGCGGTCGCGCCGAACACGTAGCGGAACGCCGCGACCATGTCGGCGGCTGCGATGGCGTGCGCGGATGAAGCGTGTTCGCCCTTGATCGAAATGTCGGTGCCGAGCGCCGTCAACAGGATCGCGGTAAACGCCGCAACCATGAACGACGCCATCAGCGCCCGAAAGAAATTCATCGCTCCCGTTGCGGTACCGATCTGGCTGCGCGCCACCGCGTTCTGGATCGAGACAACGCTGACCGGAAATACGGTGCCGAGCCCGAGCGAAAATACCGACTGTAGCGCCAGCAGCGCCCATATCGGCATCGGCGTCGCGATCATCATGACGCCGGCCATCAGCGCCGAAAAACCCGTGCCGGCGATCGCCACCCGCTTGTAGTGCCGGGTTCGCGTCATCGCCCTGCCCGCGAACGCCGCGCCGAACACCGAAATCGCGGCGAGCGGGATCAGCGCCAGCCCGGCCTCGCTGGCGCCGAGATGATAGACCACCTCGTAATACAGCGGCATGTGGACGATGAGCCCGAGCATCGCGCCCATGCCGCAGCCGCCCGCGGCCATGGCAAACGGCACCACCGGGCCGCCCATCAGCGACAGCGGCAGGAACGGCTCGGAGGTGCGCAGCGCGTGCCAGACGAAACTGAACGCCAGCGCCACCGCCGCGCCGATCATCGCCACGATGGTCGGCGATGCCCACGCAAAACGATTGCCGCCCCAGGTCAGCACCAGCATTACGACCACCGCGGACGCCATCAGCAGCACGCCGCCGAGCCAGTCCACCTTGCGGCGGCGATGATACACCGGAATCTTCGCCATCTTCGGCAGCAACAGCGCCAGCGAGGCGAGGCCGAGCGGCAGGTTGATCCAGAAGATCATGGACCAGTGCAGGTGCTCGGCGAACAGCCCGCCGAGGATAGGCCCGCCGATTCCGGCGGTGACCCACACCGCGCTGAAATAGGCCTGGTAGTGGCCGCGCTCGCGCGGCGTCACCACGTCGGAGATCACGGTCTGCACGATCGGCAGGATGCCGCCGCCGCCGAGTCCCTGCAGCCCGCGGGCGACGATCAGCGTCGCCATGTTCGGCGCCACGGCGCAAAGCACCGAACCCGCGATGAACAGGCCGAGCGCGGTGATGATCATGGCGCGGCGGCCATAAATGTCGCTGAGCGTCCCGAACACCGGCGCCACCGCGGTGGACGCCAGAAGATAGGCGGTAATCACCCACGACAGATTGGTGACGTCCTGGAACTGGCGGCCGATGGTCGGCAGCGCGGTGGCAACGATGGTCTGGTCCAGCGCGGCCAGGAACATCGTCAGCAGCAGGCTCATCAGGATGGTGCGGACTTCGCTCCGGGTCAGCGGCGCGCGCGGCGCCAGCGGCGGCGCATCGCTGACGTCGATCACGTCGCCCGCGGCGCGCGACAGATCGCGGCCGGCCGCCTCGGACAACAGCTGCTGCTCAGCCGGTTCGCGGCCCTGGCGCTCAAACTTGTTCATCGGGAGTTGTGCAAGTCTTGATCTAAAATGCGCGTCCAAACGCCGGAATCGGCGCCTGCACCATCAATTCAAGGCTAATTTATCCAGTAAAATCATGTTGTGGCAGCCAGTTGCATGCATGGGAGCATCCCACCGCGCTGACATCGCAATCGCGTGACCGCCGCTCCGCGTCGCCCCGTTTCAGGCCGGGCGCTTCTTCAGCCGCGCGCGCTTCGGAAGCAGCGCCGGCCAGGACACGATGTGGTCCTCCAGGTCGGCGTCGGGGATCTCGTTCTCGGTGCCCTGCACCCGGCCGCGGACCGACACGCCGGCCTCATGCACGGTCGCGGGATCGCCGGAGATCAAGGGATGCCACCAGTAGAGGTCGCGGCCCTCGGCGACCAGCCGGTAGCCGCAGCTCGGCGGCAGCCAGTTCAAGGTACGGACGTTTTCCGGCGTCAGCCGTACACAGTCCGGAACCTGGTCGGAACGGTTCGCATAGTCCTTGCAGGCGCACAGGCCAGCGTCCAGGAGCCGGCAGGAGACGTGGGTGAAGTAGATCCTGCCGGTATCCTCGTCTTCGAGCTTTTCCAGGCAACAGCGCGCGCAGCCGTCGCACAGGCTCTCCCATTCGGCGCCGGACATCTCCTCCAACGTCTTGGTTTTCCAGAAAGATCCCTCCTGGGCCGAGGGTCGCGGGGGGCGCACGGTCATGCCTGTCAAACGATCCTGATGACGGGGTGTCAGCCCTTCTATGGGGTATCGCCGCGGCTTCGCAAGCGCCACGGCCTTATGCCGGTGTAAAAGCTGTGGCCGCGTTATCCGTCTCCTGCAAAATCCCTGCATCGCCATTGGTTTATGGCCTCTGCTCGGCTAGAACATCAGCGAGTCCCCAACCCGACGCAAAAGCGCCCTCAAAAGCGCCTTCAAGTCCGCCTTGAACGTCGCCTTGAACGTCGCCTTGGGTTTGCCGCAACACTTCCGCATGACGTCCGATTGTCCCCTCCGGGCGCTTGGGCGCTGCAACTGATCAAGGGTCCCGGTGCGTAGAATCGTGCCAGCCGAATGGAAGAAGAAGATCCGGCATTTCCTGCTGGATTTCGACGCGCGCATCGACTCGACGCTGTTCTCCTCGGCAGTCGGCGTGCGCGAGCTCTATGAGCGCTACTCGACGTTCATGGACCGTTTCTATGTCGGCCGCTGGAAGCGCTGGGTCTTCATCGAACCGCTCTCGGAAGCCGCCACCATCGGGCTCGGCGGCCTGATGCTCATGCTGGCACTGGCGGTGCCGGCGTTTCGCGAAACCGCCGACGACGACTGGCTGAAGAAGTCCGACCTCGCGGTAAGCTTCCTCGACCGCTACGGCAATCCGATCGGCAACCGCGGCATCAAGCACAATGATTCGATTCCGCTGGAGGATTTCCCGGACAACCTGATCAAGGCGACGCTGGCCACCGAGGACCGCCGCTTCTACGACCATTTCGGCATCGACATCGCCGGCACCGCCCGCGCGCTGGTCACCAACGCCCAGGCCGGCGGCGTCCGCCAGGGCGGCTCCTCGATCACCCAGCAGCTCGCCAAGAACCTGTTCCTGTCGAACGAGCGCACCATCGAGCGCAAGGTCAACGAAGCCTTTCTGGCGGTGTGGCTGGAAACCCGGCTCAGCAAGAACGAGATTTTGAAACTCTACCTCGACCGCGCCTATATGGGCGGCGGCACCTTCGGCGTCGACGGCGCGGCGCATTTCTACTTCAACAAGTCGGCGCGCGACGTCAACCTGGCGGAAGCCGCGATGCTCGCCGGCCTGTTCAAGGCGCCGACCAAATACGCTCCGCACATCAACCTGCCCGCCGCGCGCGCCCGCGCCAACGTCGTACTGGACAACCTCGTCGACGCCGGCTTCATGACCGAGGGCCAGGTATTCGGCGCGCGGCGCAACCCGGCCACCGCGGTCGACCGCCGCGACGAAAATTCGCCGAACTACTATCTGGACTGGGCGTTCGACGAGATGCGCAAGCTGGTCGACACGTTTCCAAAATCCTATTCCGAGCGGGTGTTCGTGGTGCGCACCGCGATCGACATGAACGTCCAGCACGCCGCCGAGACGGCAATCGAAAACCAGTTGCGGCAGTTCGGCCGCGACTATCACGCAACCCAGGCTTCGACCGTGGTGGCCGACCTCGACGGCGGCGTGCGCGCCATGGTCGGCGGGCGCGACTATGGCGCCAGCCAGTTCAACCGCGCGGTGGACGCGATGCGCCAGCCCGGTTCATCGTTCAAGCCCTATGTCTACACCACCGCGCTGCTCAGCGGCTACAAGCCGACCTCGATCATCGTCGACGGTCCGATCTGCATCGGCAACTGGTGTCCGCAGAACTATGGGCATTCCTATTCCGGCTCGGTGACGCTGACCCAGGCGATCACACGCTCCATCAACGTCGTTCCGGTCAAGCTGTCGATCGAGATCGGTCGCAAGGAGCAGCCCAAGGCGCCGAACCCGGCCAAGTTCGGCCGCGCCAAGATCGTCGAAGTCGCCCGCCGCTTCGGCATCAAGGCGCCGCTGCCGGATACGCCGTCGCTGCCGATCGGCTCCGACGAAGTTTCGGTGCTCGAACACGCCGTGGCCTACGCCACGTTTCCGAACAAGGGCAAATCTGTGACGCCGCATGCCGTACTGGAGGTGCGCACCGGCGCCGGCGACCTGGTGTGGCGCTTCGACCGCGACGGCAAGAAGCCGTTGCAGGCGATCCCCGCCTCGGTGGCCTCCGACATGGCCGGCATGATGAGCCACGTGGTCAGCGAAGGCACCGCGCGGCGTGCCGCGCTCGACGGCATTCCGACCGCCGGCAAGACCGGCACCACCAATGCCTATAGGGATGCCTGGTTCGTCGGCTACACCGGCAACTTCACCTGCGCGGTGTGGTACGGCAATGACGACTATTCGCCAACCAACCGCATGACCGGCGGCTCGCTGCCGGCGCAGACCTGGCACGACATCATGGTCGTGGCGCATCAGGGCGTCGAGGTCAAAGAGATCGCCGGCATCGGCGCCGGCACGAAACTTCCGCCCGAAGCCGGCGCGAAAGTGGCGGCGAGCGCGCCGGAGACCAAGCCGGGGCCGCCGCCGATCCTCACCAGGCGCGGTGCCGATATCCTGGTGCGCGTGGAAAAGATGCTCGACGAAGCCGGCAAGGCGGCGGGCAAGACCTCGGCCGGCGACCCCGTCAAGCCGTCGTCCTCCTCCAGCGCGCTGGCGTTTCCGGACAGCTTTGCGGCGGCGACATCGGCGACCCCGGCTGCTCCCTCGCCGCGCAAGAATTAAGCGCGCATCATGATCGAAGCTTGCGTCATGGCAGTTCTATTGGCGGTCCGAACGTGCGGCTGATCTTCATCACCCTCCTGGCGCTGATCATCGCCACCGTGGTCGGTCTCGGCGCCACCTGGCTGACGGCGACGCGGGGCACCGAGCTCGGCACGCTGACCATCGGCGCCTGGACCGCGCGGCCGCGCACCGGCACCAGCGAAATCGATCCCTATGCCCGCGCCTCGATCGCCCGCAGCGGCGAATTGCCGGTCGGTACCGGCGACGGCGTGGCGTTCACGGCGTCGACCGACGACAAGAAGCGGCCGCTCGACGGGCGATGCGACGTGGTGGTGAGCGGCGTGACGCCTGCGGCGCGGTTCTGGACGCTGACGCTGTACGACCGCAAGGGTCAACTGGTCGCCAACTCGCTGCAGCGTTATGGCTTCACCAGCCAGGAAATCGTGCGCGGCTCGGACGGCGGCTTCGAGATCCGCATTGCGTCGCGCTCGCGCGCCGGCAACTGGCTGCCGACCGGCGCGCTCGAGCGCTACGTGCTGATGCTGCGGCTCTACGACACTCCGGTCGGCGTCGCCACGCGGTCGCAGCGCGACGCGCCGATGCCGTCAATATCAACGGTGGGGTGTCCATGATCCGGCTGGCCTTCGCGATCATCGCGGGCGTGCTGCTCGGCGGCGTCGTGCATCTCGTCAGCGTGCTTGCGCTGCCGCGCATCGCGACCCAGGATGCCTATTCGCGGATGATGCCGCTGGCCAAGCTCAACGCCGTCACGCCGCTGCCGGCCGCCGATCCCAACAATACGCTGATGCCGTACATGGACCCGGCATTCGCCTCAGCGGTCTGCCGCTACGATCTCTCCGGCGGACCGATCAAGCTGACCGTCCCGGTCAGCCAGGCCTATACGTCGGTGTCGTTCTACACCCGCAACGACGTTGCCTATTACGCCATCAACGACCGCTCCGCCGGACGCCGGGTGATCGAGCTCGACCTGATGACCGAAGCGCAGCACTCGGCGTTGCCTGAAGACGAGGATGTCACCGCGGCCGACCGGCTGATCATCGACTCGCCCAGCGTCACCGGCCTGATCGTGCTGAAGGCACTGGCGCCGGAGCCGGGGCTGATGGGCCAGGCGCAGGCGTCGCTGGCGGCGGCGAACTGCCGGGTGGCGCCACCGGAAGCGACGCCGGCGAAGCGGTAGGGCTCGAAAAGCCGGGTGTCGTCATGAGGCCTTCCGCCGTTGCGAAAACGCAGGTCGCCTGGTGCTATGCGTTGGACCGTCCCGGTCGTCATGCTTCGCCGGTATCAAATTTCCGCATCAGGGCCGCTTAAATTCGGATTGCTCGGCTTTCGACGGCCATTGCCCGGACTCCGGCCTTTCGGCTATGATTATGACATGCTCAATCGCAAATCACCCGAACCGGATGCTCTGGGGCGTGGCGTTTACAGCGCAACGGAAGGCTTGCGGTTGTTAAATTTCAACCGTCCCGGTCTCGCGCGGTCCGATCGGATTTCACGGAATACCGTTGCTCGCTGGCTTCGCGGATATGAGCATGGCGGGGATGCCGACCAGATCAAAAGGCACTCGCCACCACTTTGGCAACCTGATTACGCAAATGACGATGATCTGCTTGAGATCAGTTTCCGCGATCTCATCGAACTGCGGTTCGTGAAGGCCTTCCGCGACATCGGTCTGAGCCTGGTCGCGATTCGAGAATGCTATCAGCGAGCGGCGGACGAGGTTCACGACGAGCGGCCGTTTTCCACGCAGCGTTTTCGGACTGATGGAAAAACGATTTTTCTCGAAATCACCGAGGGTGTAAAAGAAGGCAAGCTAGTTGATCTTCGCCGTCGCCAAAACGTATTCAAAACCATTGTCGAGCCGAGCCTGCGTGATCTCGAGTTCGAGGCATCAACTGTCGCCCGTTGGTTCCCACTTGGCATCACCAAGCGAGCTGTCGTTATCGATCCGGCCCGATCATTCGGACAGCCAATCATCAGCATCGGGGTTCCCACAGAAATACTCGCAAATGCCGTAAAAGTGGAGGGATCGGTCGAAGCAGTTGCGGCGCTCTACGACGTCCCGAAAAGCGACGTTCGATCCGCCATTGACTTCGAACGACGCCTAGCAGCTTGAAGCTGCTGATTGATCACAACCTAAGCCGGCGCTCGCGCATTCGTTACAGCCGTTATTTCCTTTTCACCAAATTGTTTCCTTGCGCGACCGTTTTCCGGCGAATGCGACGGATATCGAGTGGATAACAGCACTCGATACGGACGGCGGCTGGGCAGCGTTGACGCGGGATTTGGGCATCAAGCGAAAGCCGCATGAAAGGTTGGCTCTCGATAGATCGCGGATCGTTTTCTTCTTTCTGAGCGGAAATGCATGGAAGGGATATTCGGTGCCGGAGACCGCCGCGCGCTTGATCCGCTTGATGCCGCTGATGATCACGCAGACCGACATTGCGGACCAAGGCCGCTTCGATCTTCCGATCAATGCTGGTTCGAAACTAAGACCTCATCGCAACTGACAAGCACCTCAAGCCTTCGGGAATGGTCACCCGTGGGGTGCCCATGATCCGGCTGGCCTTTGCGATCATCGCCGGCGTGTTGCTGGGCAGCGTCGTGCACCTGGTCAGCGTGCTGGCGCTGCCACGCATCGCCGACGAGGACGCCTATTCGCGGATGAGGCCGCTGAACAAACTCAATGCCGTGACGCCGCCGCCGGCCGCCGGGTGATCGTCGATTCCCCCACCGTCACCGGCCTGATCGTGCTGAAGGCGCTGGCGCCGGAGCCCGGCCTGATGGGCCAGGCACAGGCGTCGCTGGCAGCGGCGAATTGCCGGGTAGCGACGCCGGCGAAGCGGTAGGAAGAGAAGCTCATCTGAGAAGGCGTGAGATCGTAATGGCGGAACCCGCCCTTGCGAGACGTCCCCTCAACCGCCGGATCTTCCCGTAAGCGGTGGGGCCCGACGCCTGATGGTATTAATGATCCTCCCATGACCAGCGAGCCGGCACTTCCAATACCTTAGCGGAGAACATTTCATTGAATCGTAAGTTCATCATCAGCGGATTTGGGCGCCAACGAGTTTCAAGCCCATTGGCCAGTGCATCTATTGCTACGCCGCGAACGTTGAGCTGGGAGATGAACACATCATACCGCAGGCTCTTGGTGGCAACATAATCTTGCAAAGCGCATCCTGTTGTGAATGTGAGCGTATAATCGGCGCTAGACTAGAAGGCCCCCTCACTCACAAGACCGCCGAAATGTTTGCTGCTCTTCGCTTGCGAATGAACTTCAAATCAAAGCGGCCAAAAGATCGTCCCAAATCGTTGCCTTTCACAGCCGCGTCGGTACCCGTGATGGTGTCGCGCAGCTTTTGTTCGCAGCGGCCGTTCAGCACGACCGTCGCACCTTCGCGCAGGAACCGCCTCGCCGTGGCCGCCCCGATACCGGTCCCCGCCCCGGTGACGATGATGACTTTGTCTTCAAAACGTTTCATGGTTCACTCCAATGTGTTGCTCGGATTATCGTCGCTGATGACGAAGCTCCTCCTGTCTTCGTGAGATCGAAGTCAGAAGATCCAATCGATTAACAACTCGCCGCCGGAGACCTCGAGCACCGTGCCGGTGACGTACGGGTTGGTCATGAGAAAGACGGCCGCGTGCCCGACGTCGGCTGCCGTCCCCAGCCGCCTGGCCGGGAAGTTAGTGCGGACCTTGGCACGGATTTCCTCTACGTCTGCCGGAGGCAGCACGTCCCAGAAATCGGTATCGATGAATCCGGGTCGGATCGTGTTGACGCGGATCGGGGCCAACTCCAGGGCGAGCGATTGCGACAGCGATTCGACAGCCGCAAAGGTCGACGTGACCGCGGCCAAGCCGAGCTTCGCCCGGGCTCCGGTGCCGCCCGAAAGGAAGGTCATCGAGCCTCCGGCCAGCAGGTGCGGGACGGCATGTCGAGCGCAGGCCCATGTGCCTATGAACTTGCCCTCCAGATAACTGCGGACGCCGCGCATGTCGGGGTCCATGAACGATCCCCAGGATCCGAGCGCCGGTCCGGCGGTGACGACGAGGTGGTCAAAGGGGCCGATGGCCTCGAATGCGGCTTGCACGGCCGCCTCGTCGCTGATGTCCAGAACGACTTGGTCAAACGCCGCCAGCTCCGGATGCTCCTCGGCCGAGACATTGCGGCGGCTGGCAACAGTGACGGCGGCGCCCATGGCGTGGGCGGCCTGCGCGACCCCGAGGCCGATCGCCTTTTTGCCGCCGACGACGACGACGCGCTTGCCGGTGAGGTCGAACGACGGTGCCAACGGACTTGCTTGTTCGAATGCGGAATTGCTCATGAGTAATGTTCTTTCATCTTAAGAGGGAAGCCGGCGCGCGTGCGCTTCGACGATCCTGCCGACTACTCCGATCCAGACCGGATGATAGGCACGCTGTTGATCGGATATTGCCGAGCGACGGCTATGCGATGAGGTCCATCTCAGCTGGGCCGCTTGGCGAGGTCAGCGAACACCAGCGCCTGGCACCATCCGGCGGGGCTGGTCCTCATGGCCTGGCGGAATGCGTCGGCCATCGTCTCTGCCAGCCACGCCGCGCCCAGCCCGCCGAGATCCACCGCGCCCAGCCCGGCGTCCGCCGCCAGAGCGGCGGCCACCGTTTTTGCCTCAGCGTCGTCGCCGGCGAGAAACACCTGCGCCCCGGACGCCGTCAGGCGCTCAGGATTCTCCCTCAGCAACCGCATCACCACGGTATTGAAGGCTTTCACCACACGCGCCCTCGGTGCGGCTGCCTGGAGCTGTTCGGCGAAGCTTGGCCCCTGGGGGCGCGGTGAGGCGTAATCGCAGCCGGCATCGGGCTCGCGGTTGTTGGGGTCGAGCACGATCTTTCCGGCGAGTATGTTCGGGTCGGCGGGCATCACGCCGCGCGGCGTCCACAACACAATTTCGCCGAACGCCGCCGCTTGTCCCTGAGTCGTCGCGTGCGCACCGGCAAGGCCCATCACCGCCGCCGCTGCCCGAACAGGGTCACGCGAGCCGAAGGCCACCTCGTGACCCGCGCGCGCCCAGATGGTCCCCAAGGTTTGCCCCACCGGCCCGACGCCTACGATCCCAATGCGCATCATCTCTCTCCGCTCCTGATACCCACAAAGGTAAGAGCGGAAGGTCGATCGGAGCAGGACAAACGATGTTGTAACTGAACCAACAGAATGTATTGAATGCGATATGGACACTCTACGCGCCGCCGTCGTCGTTCTCCGCGTTGCCGAGGCTGGCTCCTTCGCCGCAGCCGCGCGCTTGCTCGGCGTGACCCCGGCCGCCGTCGCCCGCCTCGTCGGCCGCTTCGAGGCCGCGCACGGTGCGCGCCTGTTCCGTCGCTCGACCCGCACACTCTCCCTCACGCCGGACGGTGAGCGCTTCCTCGCTGAGGTCCGAGGCCCGGCCCTCGCGCTCGCAGCGGCCGCCAGCCGGCTCGGCGCACCGGTCGGGGTCGCGGGTACGGTGCGCGTGACCGCCGCCGCCTCGCTCGCTCCGACCCTGCTGCATGCACTGGCATCGCTTTTGGATCGTCATCCGGCGCTGCGTGTCGAGCTTGCCTTCGATGACCACTTCGCCGACCTCGGCGGCGGCCGTTGGGATCTTGCGGTGCGGATCGCGCCCCGCATCGCCGACGCGAGCCTCCTCGCCCGGCGCCTCGCACCGTTGCCGCTCGTCACCCTCGCCGCGCCCGCCTACCTCGCCAAGCATGGCGTGCCACGGACGCCCGACGACCTCGTAAGGCATCGGCTGATCGGCGTGCGGCTTCCGGCGACGGGGCGCATGATGCCCTGGCTGTTTCGCGCGCCTGGCGGTACGCGCCGTCTTCAACCCGACTTCGCACTCGTCGTTGACGGATCGGACGCCATGCGCGCAGCGGCGGCGCTCGGAGCTGGGATCGCGCAGGCTGGCTCGGAGGGCACGGCGGCGCTCCTGGCATCTGGCGGTCTCGTGATGGTGCTCGAAGCCTACGCACCGCCTCCCTGGGCCGTGTGGATGTTGCGCGCGCCGGGCCCCGCAGGATCGGCGCTCGCCGCAGTCATGGACGCGTTCGCCGCGGCGTTTCGGCGGAAGGAGAAATGACGGCAGAGGCGATGGGTAGATGGTGGGCAGTGCCGACGGCAGCGGCCGGCCTCGCTGAAAATCGCTCGATCGTTGCTTTCGCTTGCTTGACGAAGTGCTTCGGTCAGGTGGTGGTGTCAAACGACATTCCAGGACCGGGCCACGCGGCGGACGCCCGCGCACCAGTGCTCGTCAGATTTTCTATTTATTGCATAAGACTCAATGCCTTAGAATACCTCAAGGCATGGTTACTCACCACCCGTCCCCGCCACCGCCTCCTCCACCGCCGCCGGATGAGCCGCCGCCGTCGGAGCCAGAGCTGCTGCTCGACGACGATGATGAATCGGAATCGCTGCCGCTCGAGCCGGGCGGGGTCGAGGCCGACGCGATGGCCTGCGACAGCTCGCTGCCGATGGTCGAGGCAAACGTCGCGGGATCGCGGTTGCGGTCATGGCTATTGCTGTACCAGTCGTTGACCTCGGCCGGGTTCATCGCCGCCAGCACGTCGGCAAAGCGTTCGGCCCAGGCATTCTCGACGTCGAGCGCGATGGCATAGGGCAGAAACTTCTCGAACAATTCCGGCGTCTTCTCCGGCGGGTTGAGCGCGTTGAGCCGGTCTTCCTCGGCGACGCCGAGATAATGCCGAAAGCCCTCGATCTGGTCGACGACGCGGCGGCCGTCCGGCGTATAGGAGCGCATCCAGGTGAAGGCCGACGATGCCACCGGCAGCAGGATCAGCGGCAGCGCCGCCGGCACCGCCGGGACCCAGCCGTGCATCGCATCGAGCATGATGCCGTAGCCGCTGTTCACCACCAGGAATCCGAACACACAGCCGAAGATCAGGAACGGCCAGGCGATGAACACTTTCGGCGGACCGAAGGTCGCCAGCACGGTAACGACGATCAAAAACGGCACCAGCGACAGCATGCCGATAATCATCGCGGAGCCCTGATAGCTGCCCCAGCTCAGATAGGCCGATAGAATCACGGCGGCGATCGCCGCCAGCGCGCCTAACAGGCCGCGCACCGACCACGCCGTGTTGTCGTGGAACAGTTTTTCCTGATAAGCCGCGGCCAAGGCGCCGGCCAGCGCCTTCTGCGCGCGCTGCAAGATCAGGCTGTTTTCCGGCTCCAGCGCCAGCGGCGAGGACCGCTTGCCGAACATGCTGGTGACGAGCGCGGTTTCGGGCGCATCGACCGCCTGCCCGCCCTCGCGCGGCACGATCTTCATGCCGGCCTTGCCCTCGGCCAGCTTGACGTGGCCGTGAACACCGAGATCGACCAACGCCGCGCTGAAGGTCTTGTCGTCGCAGCCCATGCGCCAGACATAGCGCACCGCCGCGGGCGACATGCCGTCCGGCGGCGCGAACAGCGGAATGATGGTGCCGCGGCGCGGGTCGTGGCCGACCTTGCGCCACGCATAGACATAGTAGCCGACGACCAGCAGCAGGCCGAGACCGGCGACCATGAGCGGAAGGTTGTCGCGTAGCAACGACACCGTCCGGTCGTTGTCGCTGGGCCGCGTGATCAGGCCTTGCGGCCAGCTCGCGGCAACGGTCAGGCCATTGGCCGGCGGCAGCATCTTGGTCGAGCGGAACACGATGTGGCCGGGCCTCTGTTCGACCACGGCGGCATCCTGTCCCTTGGCATCCTGCGGGCCGGTGTAGAAGGCGCTGCGCCGGAAAGCCACCTCCTCCGGCAAGGTGATCCGCGCTTCCGCGACCTCGATCGGAAAGGTCCAGCCGGTGCCGGTGACGTTCCAGTATAGCTCGTCGAAATCCTTGAAGAAGCCGAGCTGCCGCGACGTGCGATAGGCGATGACGTATTCGTGCGGGCCGCGCGCCAGCGTGGTGTCGGCACGGCCGATGCGGACCCGGACGCCGTTGTCGTGCCGCTCGGTGGCAAAGCCTTCCGAAGCACCGTCGCGTTTGACCCATAGCACCTCGAAGCCGATCTCGACATGGCTGCCGTCGCTGTTGTGGTAGCTGGTCGGGAATTCCCGCAGGATGCCGCGCTTGATGCGCTCGCCCTCGGCGTTGACCGCGATGGTCTCGGTGACCATGAGGTCGCCATTGCGCTGCACGGCGATGTCGCTGACGAAGCGGGTGATCTTTTCGGCCGCATCGGCCGGCGCCAGCGCCGCCGTCAGCAGCAGCAGCGCGATGGCGTATCGTTTGAGCATGGCCATGGTTCAAGCTCCGGACAGGCTGACGCTGGGGACCGCCGCCGACGCCGCGTCGGTCTCGAAGAAATGCTCCTCGCGATAGCCCAGCACGTGGGCGATCACGACGTCGGGAAACGACTGGATGCGGATGTTGAAGTCGCGCACCGTGCCGTTGTAATAGCGCCGCGCCATCTGCAGCTGGTCCTCGATCTCGGACAGCTGACTCTGCAGCGCAAGAAAATTCTGGTTGGCCTTGAGCTCCGGATAGGCTTCGGCGACGGCAAACAGCCGGCCCAGCGATCCCTGCAGCGCACGGTCCGCCGCCGCCTTCGCGGCGAGGTCGCCCGCCGCGAACATCGAGCTGCGCTGCGCCGTGACTTCCTCGAACACGCCGCGCTCGTGCGCGGCATAAGCCTTCACGGTGGCCACCAGGTTCGGAATGAGGTCGGCGCGACGGCGCAACTGCACGTCGATGCCGCTCCAGGCCTCGTGGACCTCGTTGCGGCCGCGGACCAGGCGGTTGAAAATCACCACGGCGCCGACGCAAAGCACGGCCACCACGGCGAAGATGATCAGTTCGACAAAGAACGGCATCGGAGTCTCTCTGGGCAAGGCAGCGCCGTGCGGAGATGCACCCGTGCCGTGATGGAACGTCTGGGATTTGTCGGATTGGGGATTGGGAAGGTTCAGGCGGAAATCGGACGCAGGCGCCCGTAACATTGCTGGGAGAGACCGGAGTTAACTCAAATACACATTCCGGATATCCTGCGGGCGGCAGGCGACTGAAAACATGGCGCGACATCCGCGCCGTCCGGACGCTCAGGCTCCAATCGCCATAGTGAACGAATTCCGCCAATCGACCGACGAAGCGGAGGCCAGCGCCTGGTCAAGCCAAGGAAGCCAAAATGAAGGCCGTCGCCGTATCACTATCGATGATGATTGCCACGATGGGCCAGTCCTTCGCCAAGCCCATCGAGAGCGGCAACGACATCAGAGAAACCTGCCAGTTTGTGGTTGACGGGCCGAAAACAGAATATCAGTCGGCAATGGCGCTCCATTGCATGGGGTTTGTGCGAGCGGTTCTATTCCTCGGCCGACGACTGGAGGAACGAGACAGGTTCTGCCCCCCGGAGGGCACGCTCGTTTCCCAGGCGAATGACGTTTTCCTCAAGTATCTCCACGAGAATCCGGAAAAAGCCCAATCAGATATTGAGGACTTGGCG
>Ga0209758_1001303_pt1 | contig 30532 bp, 16 predicted proteins | sample AraplaMF_Col_mMF_FD_184258 | JGI IMG/M metagenome (GOLD analysis project Ga0209758, IMG submission 184258) | Arabidopsis root microbial communities from the University of North Carolina, USA - plate scrape MF_Col_mMF (SPAdes) (version 2) | ecosystem: Host-associated > Plants > Roots > Endosphere...
GCCGTCGATCAAGCCCGGCCAGGTCGCCACGCTGTCGCTGCCGGAATATCCGGGCCGCACGTTCCAGGCGCGCGTCGAAGCCTCCGCCGGCGCCGTCGCCGCCGAATCCGGCACCACCCTGATCCAGCTCGCCGTCGACAATGCCGACGGCAAGCTGATGCCCGGCAGCTTCGCCAGCGTGCGGCTGGACCGTCCCGGCGACGCCACCGCGCTGCGCGTGCCGGCCAGTGCGCTGATCTTCGACGACAAGGGCATGCGGGTGGCGACGCTGGGCGCGGACCACAAGATCGTCTTCAAGCAGGTCACCATCCTGCGCGACTACGGCAAGACCGTGGAGATCGGCTCGGGCCTCGGCGCGGACGACCAGGTGATCGAGAGCCCGCCGGACGGCCTGGTCGACGGCGACACCGTGCGCACCGCCGCGAAGGACGACACCGAGCTGGCCAAGAACCGGGGGCGCGCCAATGAAAAGAAGGCCTGAGCGCGTCCTCGCGTTCGCGCTGGCGGCCGCGCTGGCCGGTTGTTCGCTGGCGCCGGCGTACAAGGTGCCGGAGACGCCGGTGGCCGGGCAGTACCAGGAACACGGCGAGGCCTACGGCAAGAGCTGGGTGGCGGCGCAGCCGTCCGACCAGCTGCCGCGCGACGGCTGGTGGACGCTGTACGGCGATGCGCGGCTGAGCGATCTGCAGCAGCGTCTGCTCAAGAACAACGCCGACCTCGCCGCCGCGCTGGCGCATTACCAGCAGGCGCAGGCGTTCAGCCAGCAGGCGCGTGCAGGGCTGTTCCCGCAGGTGGGCGTCAACGCCAATGCGCAGCGCGACCGCCAGTCGGATACACGCCCGCTGCGCGGCGCCACCTCGCCGGCCAACTACGACAGCTACACGCTGGGCGCCGAGGTCGATTACGAAGTCGATCTGTGGGGCCGCGTGCGCAATACCGTCGAAGCGGGCAAGGACGATGCGCTGGCGGCGGCGGCGGATCTCGCTTCCGCGCGCCTGAGCCTGCAGGCGCAGCTGGCCGATAACTATCTGGTGCTGCGTGGCCTCGATCAGCAGATCCAGCTGCTGAAGGAAAGCATCGCCGCTTACCAGAAGGCACTGGAGCTGACGCAGACGCGGCACGGCGGCGGCATCGCGTCGGGTCTGGATGTGGCGCGTGCGCAGACGCAGCTGTCCTCGACCAAGTCGCAGTGGTCGCAGACGCAGGCGCAGCGCGCGCTGGTCGAGCATGCGATCGCATCGCTGGTGGGCGAGTCGGCGTCGAACTTCAATCTGCCGGCCGACATCGCGGTGGTGCCGCTGCCGACCGTGCCGGTGAGCCTGCCGTCGACGCTGCTGCAGCGGCGTCCGGACGTCGCCGCCGCCGAGCGCCGCGTCGCCGCCGCGAACGCACGCATCGGCATCGCGCGTGCGGCGTATTTTCCCTCGCTGGGCCTGAGCGCGCAGGGCGGTTTTCAGAGCGACCGCTACGGCGGCCTGTTCACCGCGCCGAACCAGTTCTGGGCGATCGGCCCGACCGCGCTGCTGACTCTGTTCGACGGCGGCCGCCGCAAGGCCGGCGTCGAGGCCGCCAAGGCGGCGACCGAGGAAGCCGGCGCGCGCTATCGCGGCGTCGTGCTCAATGCCTTCCAGCAGGTGGAGGACAACCTCGCCCAGCTCGATCACTACGGTGCGGCGCGCAACGACCAGCAGGATGCGGCGGACGCGGCGAAGCGCTCGCTGGATATCGCGATGGACCGGTATCGCCAGGGCGCGGTGGGTTATCTCGACGTGGTGCAGGCGCAGACGGCGTCGCTGGATGCGCAGCGCAGCCTGCTGGACCTGGATACGCGGCAGCTGCGGGCGAGTGTGCAGCTGGTGAGGGCGCTTGGCGGTGGTTGGACGACGGAAGATCTGGCGTCGGCCAAATAACCCGGTGGCGTAGGTTGGGGTGAGCCGCAGGCGAACCCCAACATGACCACATCCAGCCGTTGCGCATTGTTGGGGTTCGCCTGCGGCTCACCCCAACCTACGCTGGCAGCGCCGGGAGATGGTGGCGTTAGAGCCTTGCCGCCAGCATCGCCTCCAGCTTGCGCTGGTCGGCGGCGAACTTGCGGATGCCGTCGGCGAGCTTCTCCGTCGCCATCGCATCTTCGTTATGGCCCCAGCGGAACGCGGCCTCGTCCAGCGGCTGCAGGCGCGCTTCGCGCTCGCCGTTGTCCTGCAGCGCACGCGGCAGCGGCTCGCTGGTCGCTTCCAGCTTCTCCAGCAGGTCCGGGCTGATGGTCAGGCGGTCGCAGCCCGCCAGCGCCTGGATCTGGCCGATGTTGCGGAAGCTCGCGCCCATCACCACGGTGTCGAAGCCGTGCTGCTTGTACCAGCTGTAGATGCGGCGCACCGACAGCACGCCCGGGTCTTCGGCCGGCGCATAGGTCTTGGTCGAGGTATTGGCCACGTACCAGTCCATGATGCGGCCGACGAACGGCGAGATCAGGTACACGCCGGCCTCGGCGCAGGCCACCGCCTGCTCGAACGAGAACAGCAGGGTGAGGTTGCACTGGATGCCGCGGCGCTCCAGCGCCTCGGCGGCGCGGATGCCTTCCCAGGTGGAGGCGATCTTGATCAGGATGCGCTCGCGCTGCACGCCGGCCGCGGCGTACAGGCCGATCAGGCGCTCGGCCTTGGTGATGGTGGCGTTGGTGTCGAACGACAGGCGCGCATCCACTTCGGTGGAGACGCGGCCGGGCACCAGCTCGGCGATCTTGCGGCCGGCGGCGACGGCGAGGTAGTCGCTGGCATCGACCAGCTGCTGCTCGCGCGAGGCGCTCTGGCCCTTGGCCCACTGCACGGCTTCGTCGATCAGCGGCGCGTAGGCCGGCAGCTCGGTCGCCTTCAGCAGCAGCGAGGGATTGGTGGTGGCGTCGACCGGGCGATAGCGGGCGATCGCGTCGATGTCGCCGGTGTCGGCGACCACGGTGGTGTACTGGCGCAGCTGTTCGAGTTGGTTGGACACGGCGGAATCCGTCAGAGGGAACGGTCTATTGTCGCCGCCCGGCGGCGCCGGGCAAAGCGCGCTCAGCTTTCGTCTGCAGGTTCGGAACCGGTGACGATGCGTGCATGGCGCTGGTAGGTCCAGTACGACCAGGCCCAGTCCAGCAGCACCACCAGGCGGTTGCGGAAGCCGATCAGGAAATACACGTGGGCCACCAGCCAGACCCACCAGGCCAGCACGCCGGACAGCTTCACCTTGCCGAACTGCGCCACCGCGGCCATGCGGCCGATGGTGGCCAGAGTGCCGTCGTCGCGGTAGCGGAACGGCCCCGGGGCGGCGCGACCGCGGATGCGCTCGAGTATCGCGTCCGCCACGTAGCGGCCCATCTGCTTGGCCGCCGGGGCGATGCCGGGCACAGGCTTGCCGTCGGGCCGGGTGACGCTGGCCAGGTCGCCGACCACGAACACCTCCGCATGCCCCGGCACCGCCAGTTCCGGCGTCACCAGCACGCGGCCGGCGCGGTCCAGCGGCACGCCTAGGTGCTGGCCGAGCGGGGAGGCGGCGACGCCGGCCGCCCACAGCACGGTGCGCGAGGCCAGGGTCTCGTCGCCGAACTTGACGCTGTCGGGCCCGATCGCGGTGACCGCGGTGCCGGTGCGCACCTGCACGCCGAGCTTCTCCAGCTGGCGCTGCGCCTTCGCCGACAGCTCCGGCGCGAACGCCGGCAGCACGCGCGGCCCGGCCTCCACCAGCAGGATGTTGGCGGCGCGCGGATCGCTGCGGCGGAATTCGCGCGGCAGCGTGTGGCGCGCGATCTCCGCCAGCGTGCCGGCCAGCTCCACGCCGGTGGCGCCGCCGCCGACCACCACGAAGTTGAGCCAGGCCTGCCGCCGCGCCGGATCGTCCTCGCGCTCGGCATGCTCGAAGGCAAGCAGCACGCGGCGGCGGATCGCGAAGGCATCGTCCAGCGTCTTCAGGCCGGGCGCGTAGCGGGCCCAGTCGTCGTGGCCGAAGTAGGCGTGCGTGGCGCCGGTGGCGACGATCAGGTAGTCGTAGTCGAGCGGTCCCTGCGCCAGCCGGACGCGCTTGTCGGCCAGGTCGATGCCCTGCGCCTCGTCCATCAACACCGTGACGTTCTGCTGCTTGCGCAGGATCTGCCGCAGCGGCGCGGCGATCGACGGTGCGGACAGGCCCGCCGTGGCGACCTGGTAGAGCAGGGGCTGGAACAGGTGATGGTTGCGCCGGTCGACCAGGGTGACGCGGAGCGCGGGATCGTCGAGCCGGTGCGCGGCGGCCATGCCGCCGAAACCGCCGCCGAGGATGACGATGTGCGGCCGGGGATCGGGCTGGGACATCGGGGGGGCTCGTTGGGGAAGGGCGCCGCGTATTTTACCGGGCTGCTTGCGCTCAGTCCGGGAGAAGGTGGCGGCGGGTGGATGAGGGGGCGGGCGGAGCGGTGCACATCACTCTAGCGCTCCGCCGTACCCTCACCCCAACCCCTCTCCCAGAGGGAGAGTGGATCACCTCTCCGTTCCAAATGGGAACCCTTCTCCCTCCGGGAGAAGGTGGCGGCAGCCGGATGAGGGTGCGGGCGGAGCGATGCACATCACTTCCGCGCTCCGCCCGTACCCTCACCCCCTCTCCCGGTGGGAGAGGGGCTTTACGCATCGCTCAGTACAGATCCACCGGATCCACATCCAACGACCACCGCACCCGCCGCGCCGACGGCAATGCCGACAAGCCGCGCGCCCATGGCCGCAAGGCTGCATGCAAGGTGGCGCGGCTGGCGCCCTCGACCAGCAGCTGGCCTCGATGCCGCCCCGCGCGCAGCGGCATCGGTGCGGGCATCGGGCCGGCGATGGCCAGTTCCGCCTGCGCCGCTGCCGGTAACAGCATGCCGTACGCCTCATGCAGGAACGCTTCCACATGCTCGCGCTGGTGCGCATCCGCGCGCAGCAGCACCTGGTGCATGTACGGCGGCAGCTGCACCGAGCGGCGCTCGGCCAGCAGTTCCTTCGCCGCGGCGGCATAGCCCTGCGCCAGCAGCTGGCGCAGCAGCGGATGGTCCGGATGGTGGGTCTGCAGGATCACCCGGCCCGGCTTGCTGGCGCGCCCGGCGCGGCCGGCCACCTGCACGATCAACTGCGCCAGGCGCTCGCTGGCGCGGAAGTCCACGCTGTGCAGGCCCTCGTCCACGCCGACGATGGCGACCAGGGTCAGGTTGGGCAGGTCGTGGCCCTTGGCCAGCATCTGCGTGCCGACCAGGATGGCCGGGCCCTCGCCGCGCAAGCGGTCGAGCAGTTCGTCGAAGGCGTCGCGGCGGCGCGTGGTCTCGCGGTCGATGCGCAGCACCGGCGTGTCCGGGAAGCGCGCCGCCAGCGCTTCTTCCAGGCGCTCGGTGCCCTGGCCTTGCGGCTTGAGGTCCGGCGCGTCGCAGGAAGGGCAGTGCTCGGGCAGGCGCGCGTGATAGTCGCAGTGATGGCAGATCAGCTGGCGGCGGCCGGCGTGCAGGGTGAGCGGGTGCTCGCAGCGCGGGCATTCGGCATGCCAGCCGCATTGATGGCACAGCAGCACCGGCGCGTAGCCACGGCGGTTGCGGAACACCAGGGCCTGCTCGCCACGCGCGACGGCGTCGGCCACCGCGGCGAGCAAGGTGGGCGAGAGGCCGTGCTCCAGTCGCTGCGCGCGCATGTCGACGATCTGCACCTGCGGCGGCCGGATCGCGCCCGGCCGCGCGCGCAGATGCAGCGCGCGATAGCGGCCGGCTTCCACATTGGCCAGCGATTCCAGCGACGGCGTGGCCGAGCCCAGCAGCACCGGCACGCCCAGCGCGCGGCCGCGCAGCAGGGCCAGGTCGCGCGCGTGGTAGCGGAAGCCTTCCTGCTGCTTGTAGGCGCCGTCGTGCTCCTCGTCGACCACGATCAGGCCGGCGCGCGGCAAGGGCGTGAATACCGCCGAGCGGGTGCCCAGGATCACCCGCGCCTCGCCGTCGCGCGCGCGCAGCCAGGCGCGCGCGCGGTCGCCTTCGGCCAGGTTGGAATGCAGCACTTCCACCGGCACACCCAGGCGTTCGCGCACGCGGCGCACGGTCTGCGGCGCCAGGCCGATTTCAGGCACCAGCAGCAGCGCCTGTTTGCCTTCGGCGATCACGCGCTCGATCAGGGCGAGATACACCTCGGTCTTGCCGCTGCCGGTGACGCCGTCGAGCAGGAAGGGCTGGAAGCGGCCCAGCTCCGCGCCGACCGCGTCCACCGCAGCGTGCTGCTCGGCGCTGAGCGCGGGCGCGGCGGTGACCGGTTGCGGCGCGGCGTCGGCTTCGCGGCGCACGCGTTCGATCAGCCCGGCGGCGGCCAGCCGGCGCGCGGCGTCGCGCCAGTCCGGCAGGCGCTCGTGCAATTCGGCGGCGCCCAGCGGCGCCGCCGCCAGGGTTTCCAGCAGGCGCCGGCTGCCGCCCTTGCGGCTGCCGGCGTCGAGCGCGCTGCGGCCGGCGACGGTCAGCGCCCACACTTCCTCGTGGGTATCCGGCAGCGGCTTGTCTTCGCGCAGGGCCAGCGGCAGCGCATTGGCGTAGGCCTCGCCGGGCGCGCCCAGCCAGTAGTCGGCGGCCCAGGCCAGGGTCTTCATCAGTTCTGCGTCGAGCAGCGGCGTGTCGTCGAGCAGGCGCAGCGCCTGCTTCAGGCGCGCGCCGCCCAGCGCGGACTCGACCTCCGTTTCCACCACCACGCCCACCGCCTTGCCGCGCCCGAACGGCACCAGCACCCGACTGCCCGGCCGCGCCTCGCCCGCCGCGGGCGGCAGGTAGTCGAACAGGGTCGGCAGGGGGACGGGCAGGGCGACGCGAAGAACGGAAGGCATGGCGATCCTCAAGGCCGGCCAGTGTAACGACCGTTCCGCTACTCCGCGGCGTAGGTTGGGGTGAGCCACAGGCGAACCCCAACAAACCTCCCACGTGGCCGCCATGTTGGGGTTCGCCTGCGGCTCACCCCAACCTACGCCTTCCCTGTCGGCCCCCTGCTTGCCCCCGGTCGAGAAGTACCCGGTAAGTGGCTCAGCAACCGGAAGAATTTGCCTTATCCACAAGAGCTGTGGATAAGTCTGTGGATGCGCCGGGGAAGGGTGCCCTCAAAGCCAGAAAAATAGGACTTTCCGACGAGCTGTCGAACTTTTAGCCAACTTGTAATGCTATTTGGATTCAATAAGTTACAGAGGCCGCTCGGCTGGTGTTCATCCAATTGACATAGCGATGGTCAATCTATTGACAGTCCTGTGATGCTGTGCAAAACCCTCGCTGGCCCGATTCTGGCAGGGCTCGATGCGTCGGCCACTGCCCGGTTTCGTCGTGATCTTGGTCACAGAATCCAAGGGCATCGCGCTAGTGCGCGACACCCAGCACCAGCGCGCTCATCAGGGCGAATCCGAGCAGCCACGTGTAGCACCAGCCGATCATCAGGTACTTCAGGACGGTCATCGGCCAGCCCTGCCGGTAGACCCGTTTCTGCATCAGCAGCAGGTACACCGGCGCCCATATTGCCAGGGCGAATTCCAGCCAGCCCAGCAGGTACCCGGCCCAGGCCGCATGCGGCGCGATCCAGGCCTTGAGCAGGGCCAGCAGCACCCACAGCAGCACGTTGGCGAACAGGAAGGCGTGGCTGTGCAGCGCCACGATCAGGTGCTCCATGAACAGCCGGCGCTTGAACAGGTAGAACAGCTTCAGCAGCAGGGCGAATGCCGGCATCAGCACGAACATGGTCTGCGGCAGCGCGCTGAAGATGCCGGCCTTCATGCGCTCGATGGCCTGGTCGCGCACTTCCGGATTGGAACTCTTCAGGCCCTTCACGTTGGCGCGCAGGTTGGCCGCCGCGTGCGCCAGCCGCGCATTCATGAATTCGGGCAGCCAGGAGATGCGGGCATTGGTCGGCTTGGCCAGCCAGTCTTCCGCTTCGATGTCTTCGTCCTTGGCCGGCTTCGATGCGACCGTGGAGGCCGCGGCCGGTGCGGATGCGACCGGCGCGGAGGCGGCTGCCGCCGGTGCCGCGGCCGACTTGCCCGCTGCCGGCGCGTCCTTCGCCGCCAGGGTCGCGATGCGCCGGTCCGCCTGCTTGCGCAGTTCCTTCTGGGCCTTGACCAGGCCGGCGTCGGCGCCGGGCACGTTGGCCACGGTCGAACGGGCCTGGTCCAGGCTGGCCAGCTGCTCGTCCAGCGCGTGCCGGACTTCGTCCGGCGTATTCAGATCGTCGAACTGGTGCCGGTCCACATGCACGCCCGGCGCGAGGTCCTTGCCGTGCGAGACCAGCACGTCGACCGCGATATGCGTAAGAAAGAACGCCAGCAGGCACAGCACGAACATCAGCCGGAACGGCGGCACGTAGCGCTGGCGGCGGCCGGAGAAATATTCCAGGGTGAGGAAGCCCGGCTTGGTCACCAGCGGCGGCAAGGTGTGCAGCACGCGGCCGTCCACGTGCAGGAAGGTCTCCAGCGTGTCCTCGAACATGTGGTGCACCGGCTTGAGCACGGTGTGGATCGATTGCCCGCAGTCGTGGCAGTACTCGCCCTGCATGGGCGTCGTGCAATTGGCGCAGTGCACGCCCTCGTACGAGACGATTTCTTTCCCGCTCACCTTGACCCCTCCCCTCGCAAGCGGGCGATCTTGGCATAAGAGCTTGACCGATATCACCGCGCATCGGTCACCCCATGCCGGCCACGCCTTTGCTCGTCATCCCGGCGCAGGCCGGGATCCAGTGGCGATACCGTCGGGTTTTCGCGGTAACGCTCAAGAGCAATGCCTTTCGACGCCCTCGCCCGTGCGTAGCTTGTCGCCACTGGATCCCGGCCTGCGCCGGGATGACGGATCGAGAGCCTGTAGAATGCCCGGCCCTGGAGTCCCGCCTATGTTCCTTTCCCCTTCCGATCGCGCCCGCGTGGCGCACGAGATCGGCGCCACGGTTCGCCTCGCGCTGCCCCTCATCGCCGCCCAGCTGGCCGCGGTGGGCACCAACGTGGTCGATGCCGTGCTCGCCGGCCACTACAGCGCGCATGTGCTCGGCGCGGTGGCGGTCGGCGCCAGCATCTGGGCGCTGGCCATCGTCAGCGGCATCGGCATGATGATGGCGGTGCCGCCGTCGGTGTCGCAGCTGGACGGCGCCGGCCGCCGCGCCGAGGTCGGCGCGGTGTTCCGCCAGGCGCTGTGGCTGGCGGCGGGCATGGGCGTGCTGCTGTGGTTCGGCGTGCGCCATGCCGGTCCGCTGATCGACCTGATCGGCGTGGACCCGGGCCTGCGCCGGGACGTCGACGCCTTCCTGCACGCGATCAGCTGGGGCGCGCCGGCGCTGACCTGCTACTTCGCGCTGCGCGGCCTGTCCGAAGGCCTGTCGATGACCCTGCCGTCGATGTTCTTCGCCCTGGCCGGCCTGTGCGTGCTGGCGCCGCTGGGCTATGTGCTGATGTTCGGCAAGCTCGGCCTTGAGCCGCAGGGCGCGCGCGGCGTCGGCATGGCCACGGCGCTGGTGCTGTGGCTGGAGATGCTGGGCTTCGCGCTGTACATCGCGCGCCACCGCAACTACCGCGGCCTGAACCTGGGCCAGCGCTTCGACCTGCCGGACCCGCGCCGCATCCGCGAGCTGCTCTCGATCGGCCTGCCGATGGCGATCACCCTGCTGGCCGAGGGCGGCCTGTTCGTGGCGGTGGCGCTGGCGCTGGGCACCCTGGGCGAGACCGTGGTGGCCAGCCACCAGGTGGCGCTGAACATCGCCTCGGTGTTCTTCATGATCCCGCTGGGCCTGGCCATGGCGATCACCGTGCGCGTGGGCAACGCGGTCGGCCGCGGCGACGCGCAGGGCGTGCGCTATGCCGGCTTCTGCGGCATCGGCCTGGCCCTGCTGACCCAGGTCGTCTCGGCCAGCCTGATGCTCGGCCTGCCGCATTTGATCGCCTCGCTGTACACGCGCGACGCGGCGGTGATCGCGCTGGCCACCCAGCTGATCGTGCTGGCCGGCGTGTTCCAGTTCTCCGACGGCATCCAGGTCGCCTCCAACGGCGCGCTGCGCGGCCTCAAGGACACCCGCGTGCCGATGGCGATGACGCTGTTCGCCTACTGGATGATCGGCATGCCGTTCGGCTGGTGGCTGGCGTTCCGCCAGGGGCTGGGCGCGCGCGGCATGTGGATGGGCCTGGTGGCGGGCCTGAGCGTGGCCGCGCTGCTGCTGTTCACCCGCTTCTGGCGCAATTCGGCGACCGAGCGCTGGCGTCGCCAGACCAGCACTTCTCCCACATGACCTGTAAGGGACGACGGGTTACGCTGCCGCCGTCTTCTCGAGGATAAGTACGAATGACGGAGCGTGGCACCAACGGTTTCTGGGCGTTCCTGCGCGTGTTCGGGCGCGGGATCAACATGGTCAGGCTGGTCATCCTCAACCTGGTCTTCTTCGCCTTCTTCGGCCTGTTCCTGCTGTTCCTGCTGGCTTTCTGGGCCGGCAGCCACATGGAGCTGGGCATCCAGAACGACACCGTGCTGGTGCTCAAGCCGCAGGGCGAGCTGGTCGAGCAGTTCAGCATCGAGCCGCTGGAGCGTGCGGTGCAGAGCCTGTCCGGCAATGCGCCCAAGCAGGTGCAGGTGCGCGATCTGGTCGGCGCGATCGACGCCGCCACCACCGACAACCGCATCAGCCGCATCCTGCTCGAGCCGCAGGACCTGCACGGCGGCGGCTTCGCCTCGCTGCGCGAAGTGGCCGATGCGCTCGACCGCTTCCGCGCGGCCGGCAAGCCGGTGGTGGTGTGGGCAGCCAGCATGGACCAGGGCCAGTACTACCTGGCCGCGCACGCCGACCGCATCCTGCTCGATCCGATGGGCGGCGTGGTGCTGACCGGCCTGGCCAACTACCGCCTGTTCTACAAGGACCTGCTCGACCGCCTGGGCGTGGACGTGCACCTGTTCCGCGTCGGCCAGTTCAAGAGCGCGGCCGAGCCATACATCCTCGACCACGCCTCGCCCGAATCGAAGGAAGCCGACGCCTACTGGATGGGCGGCCTGTGGGACCGCTACATCGACGAGGTGGCCAAGCTGCGCAAGCTCCAGCCGGCCGCGCTGCGCGCCGCCGTCGACGGCCTGCCGGAGGCGATCGCCGGCACCAAGGGCGACCTCGGCCAGCTGGCCTTCAACGAACACCTGGTCGACGGCCTCGCCACGCGCGACGACCTCGAGAACATGATGCGCAAGGAAGGCGTCCCCGCCGGCCGCAAGGGCGAAGGCTTCCGCCAGGTCGACCTGCGCCGCTACGGGGCCGGCCTGTCGGTCGAGAACCTGATGGAGCCGGGCGTGGCGGTGGTGGTGGCCGAAGGCGAGATCGTCGGCGGCAAACAGCCGCAGGGCACCGTCGGCGGCGAATCCACCGCGGCGCTGATCCGCGCCGCGCGCGAGGACCGCCGCACCAAGGCGCTGGTGCTGCGCGTGAACTCGCCGGGCGGCGAGGTGTATGCGGCCGAGCAGATCCGCCGCGAAGTCGCGCTGACCAAGGACGCCGGCATCCCGGTGGTGGTCTCGATGGGCAACGTGGCCGCCAGCGGCGGCTACTGGATCTCGATGAATGCCGATCGCATCTTCGCCGAGCCGAACACCATCACCGGCTCGATCGGCATCTTCGGCATGTACTTCACCGTGCCGGGCACGCTGGACAAGCTCGGCGTGAAGACCGATGGCGTCGGTACCGGCCCGCTGGCCGGCGCGTTCAGCATCACCCGTCCGCTGGACCCGAAGGTCGGCACGCTGATCCAGGCGATCATCGACAAGGGCTACCGCGATTTCGTCGGCGGCGTGGCCAAGGCGCGCGGCAAGGAATACGACGCCATCGACACCATCGCCCAGGGCCGCGTGTGGACCGGCCAGCAGGCGCAGGAGCGCGGCCTGGTCGACCAGCTCGGCGGCCTGCGCGAAGCCATCGCCGACGCCGCGCAGCGCGCCAAGCTGGGCAAGACCCCGGCGGTGCACTACGTCGAGGCGCCGGTAAGCGCGATCACGCAGATGATGATCAACGCCAGCGACAGCTCGGCCAGCATCGCCCTGCGTGCCTACGGCGTGCAGCTGCCGTCGTGGGTGGCCCAGCTGCCGGCGATGGCGCCGGAACTGAAGCTGCTGAAGAACGCGCAGTCGGGCAAGCCGAACGTGTACGCCTACTGCTTCTGCGAACCGCGTTGAGCGGGGAATAGGGAATCGGGAATAGGGAATAGGAAAAGCAGGCTTCGCTAGCGCGCGATGTTCGCTCTTCCTATTCCCGACTCTCTATTCCCTATTCCCTCACAGAGGCACTGAAGTAATCCCCTTCGCGCCCCACCCGCACGCGCATGCCGAACGCCTCGCTCAGCGCGTCATCGGTGAGCACGCCGGCCTTGTCGCCATGGCGCAGCGCCTTGCCCTCGCGCAGCAGCAGCACGCGGCCGATCTCCGGCACGATTTCCTCGATGTGGTGGGTCACCAGCAACAGCGTGGTGCCGCCGCGCGCCAGCGTGCGCAGGCTTTCCAGGAAATGGCGGCGGGTGGCCAGGTCCAGGCCGGCGCTGGGTTCGTCCAGCAGCAGCGCGCGCGGACGGTGCACCAAGGCACGGGCGATCAGCACGCGGCGCGCCTCGCCGGTGGAAAGCGTGGCCAGCTCGCGGCCGCGCAGGTGCGCGATGCCCATCTGCGCCAGCGCCTCCTGTGCGCGCTCGCGCATCGCCGGCGTCGGGCGATGGTCGGGGCCCAGGCCGCGCGCGGCGAAGAAGCCGGAGACCACCGCGTCGAATACTTCCAGCGGCGTGTCGGTGGTGTAGTCCAGCTGCAATGCGGGCGAGACGATGCCGAGCAGGCTGCGCAGCTCGGCCACGTGCCAGCGCTCGCGGCCGAACACGCGCACGCTGGGGCGGCCGTCCTGGCGCGCCAGCGGATAGAGCTGGCGGGTGATCAGCTTCACCAGGGTCGACTTGCCCGAGCCGTTGGCGCCGAGGATCGCAGTGTGTTCCCCGGCGCCGACGCGCAGGCTCAGCGCTTCCAGGATCAGGCGCTCGCCGCGCAGCACGCTGGCCTGGTCCAGTTCCAGCACCGGGGCGTCGAGTGCGGGCAGGCCGTGCTGAGGAAACCCGGCGGCGGCGGATTCGCGCTGCACGTCGCTCACTGCTCCGCCGCGTCGATCTGCTTGCGCTGCTCGTCGGCCTGCTTGTCGACCACTTTCTGCACGTCCTTGGCCTTCTGTTCCTGCTTCTTCAGGTCGTCGAAGGGCGTGGCGACGCGCGGCGCGGGCGCGGCTTCGGCTTTCGGGGTCGGCGGCTTGCCGGAGCAGGCGGCGAGGGCGAGCAGGCCGAGCGGGAGGATGAGCCAGCGTTTCATGGTGGATGCTCCGGAGGGGTCTGCCCGGAGTGTCCTGCGCGATGGGCGGGGCGGCAACCTCGGGCTGGCCCGGGCGTGACGCAGGTTCTAAGCTCGCCGGCATGAACAACCGCATCGACGCCTGGCAGCTGCAAGGCCATACCGCATTGATCACGGGCGCCAGCAAGGGCATCGGCTACGCCGTCGCGCGTGAGCTGGCCGGGCTCGGCGCCAACCTGCTGCTGGTGGCGCGCGACGACGATCACCTGGAGCAGGTGCGCGTCGAGCTGGCCGACGACTTCGACCACATCGAGGTGCTGGCCTTCGCCGCCGACCTGAGCATGCAGGAGGACCGGCTGGCGGTGTTCGACTGGATCGCCGACCTCGGCGCGCCGCTGTCCCTGCTGGTCAACAACGCCGGCGGCAATACGCCGGCGGCGGTGCTGGAATACAGCGAGCGCGACTACCGCGCGATCTTCGAACTGAACTTGTTCTCCGCCTTCGAGATGTGCCGCCTGGCGCATCCGCAGCTGGTGCAGCACGCCAACGCGGCGATCGTGAACGTAGGTTCGGTCTCCGGCATCACCCATGTGCGCACTGGCGCGGCCTACGGCATGAGCAAGGCCGCGCTGCACCAGCTGACGCGCAACCTCGCGGCGGAATGGGCCACCGACGGCATCCGCGTCAATGCGGTGGCGCCGTGGTACATCCGCACGCAGCGCTCGGAGCCGGCGCTGGCGGACGACGAATACCTCGACGAAGTGCTCGACCACACCCCGCTGCGCCGCATCGGCGAGCCGGAGGAAGTGGCCGCGGCGATCGCCTTCCTGTGCCTGCCGGCGGCCAGCTACATCACCGGGCAGGTGCTGGCGGTGGATGGCGGGTTTCTCAATTACGGCTTCTGAGGGCGGGGAATAGGGAATGGGGAATAGGGAATAGGAAGAGCGGGGCGGTACAAGCTGCCGAGGTCTTGCTCTGCCTATTCCCTATTCCCCATTCCCTATTCCCCGCGGCCGCCAGGCGGCCGCATTGCCGCCTAGCGGCAATTCAAAAGCTGCCCGCGCAGCTCCTCGTCCCGCCGCTCCAGCGGCGGCCGGTCGCTCTTGAAAGCGCGGCGCAGCTTGCGCGCGTTGTCGTCGTAGTCGTCCTGCAGCGCATGGCAGGTTTCGGCGAAGGTCAGCGGGCGGCACTGGTCCTGCACCCAGACGTAGTTGTTCGATACCAGCCCGGAAGTGACCTTGCCGCGGTTGAGCTCCGGCGCCGATACACCGCCGGCCCCGCCGCGCGCCAGCGGCACCTGGGTCATGCCGACCATGCCGAACGGCGCCAGGTAGGGCTGCGGATTGCCGTTGCGGCTGATGTAGAACTTGCCGTCGGTGGCGTTGGTGCAGGCATACAGTCCGGGCAGGGGCGCCGAGGGTTCCGGCGGCGGCGAGGGCGGGCTGGGATCGCGCTCGTCGCTGGCGGGGCGCGGCGGCGGCGGCGCGGCCGGCGCGGGATCGGCCAGCTCGACGATGTCCTGCCGCTGCGAGCGGGCGCAGGGCCGGTCCTGGAAGGTCACCCGTCCATCGGCGCCGGTGCATTTGTACACGGTGGCGGCGCCGGCGGCCGGGGCGGCCAGCGTCAGCAACAGCAGCAGGAAGAAGGAGCGCATCGGCAGGATTCTATGCGCGCGGATGCGGGGCCGACTCAGAACTCCGCCTCATGTTCCTCGGCGGCGAAGCCCAGGGTGATCGCGCCCTCGCCGACATTGACCATGCCGGTGATGCTCATCGGCGCCTCCATCAGCTCCACGCCGTGCTCCGCGCAGGCGGCGCGCAGGCCGGCGTAGCCGGGCAGGCGCTGCAGTTCGGCCAGGTCGCCGCCGTAGCTGACGCACATCACCGGCACCAGCAGCCCCGCGCGCACGCGCTGCACCGCGTAGCCGAACAGCGTCTCCGCGCCGTGCTCGAAGCCGCGCACCTTGCCCACCGGCCCGGTCTCGCCGCGGAAACAGCGCAGCAGCGGCTTGATGTCCAGCGCCGAGCCCAGCACCGCGCTGAACAGGCCCACGCTGCGGTCGCCCTTCTTCTTGGCGCGGGCGCGCAGGTAGTACAGGTCGCGCGGCAGCATGTAGCCGTAGGAATGGTTGGCGATATAGGTGACGCGCTCGCGGATCGCCGGTGGCGTCTCGCCGGCCTTGACCAGGCGGGCGGCCTCGACGATGGCCGGCGCGGTGCCGGCGAACAGGTTGCGGGTGTCGATCACGCGCATCAGGAACTGGCCGGAGAGGCCGCCCTTCTCGCGCGCCTCGCGGTAGTGCTTGAGCACCGCGAAGCTGGCCTTGTTGACGTGGTCGTTGATCGGGCTGCGCGTGGCGGTAACGGTGAGGCAGAACACGCAGTCCTGCTCCAGCACCAGCTTCTCCAGGAACAGCTTCTGCACTTCCTCGACGGAGCAGGGCTCGGTCTCGGCCGAATGGCCGCGGTCGCCCAGCTTGCGGTCGATGAAGCGGCGGACCTCTTCCGTGCCGCGGTCGTCCAGGAAGGTCTCGCTGTCGACCCGTACGGTGATCGGCATCACCGTGACGCGGTTTGCCTCCAGGAAACCCTGCGGAATATCGCAGGACGCATCGATGGCCAGGCCCATGCGCATCTCGTCACCCCCCAAGAGCCTGTTTATGACCTTCCCGTAGCCCGCGCCGATCCCGGCCCTTCGGGTTGCCGTTGAATGGCCACCAGGCGGTAGCGCGCGGCTTGCCCTGGCAGCCAGCCAGGCCTGCGCCACGCACTACCACCTGGCGGCCATTCAACAACAACGCGGGCCACGGGAAGGTCATAAACAGGCTCTCGGCTGGACTGCGGCGGCAACATACCATGGCCCGCCGCGCCACTGACGACCCCATCACAGAATCGACAGGCCGGCGTCAGTCATGCGGCAGTGCGCCATACAGCTGATCGGCAGGCGCTTGCCGCTAGAATGGTTGGAATCATTCGGCCATTCGCCGGCGTGGCGTCGCCGGTAACGCGGCGCGGGAGGCTCCCGCGCGCATCGACCTCGAAGGGTCCCATGAAAGACAAACAGGAAATCGTCTCCAACTGGCTGCCGCGCTACACCGGCACGTCGCTGGAGCAGTTCGGCGACTACGTGCTGCTCACCAATTTCGGCCACTACGTGGACCTGTTCGCGCAGTGGCATGGCGTGGAAGTGCAGGGACGCGACCGTCCCATGCCCAACGCCACCGCCGACGGCATCACCCTGATCAACTTCGGCATGGGCAGCCCCAATGCCGCCACCGTGATGGACCTGCTCAGCGCGATCTCGCCCAAGGCGGCGCTGTTCCTGGGCAAGTGCGGCGGCCTGAAGAAGAAGAACGCGATCGGCGACCTGGTGCTGCCGATCGCCGCGATCCGTGGCGAAGGCACCTCCAACGACTACCTGCCGCCGGAAGTACCGGCACTGCCGGCGTTCCAGCTGCAGCGTGGCGTGTCCACCATGATCCGCGACCTCGGCTACGACTACTGGACCGGCACGGTGTACACCACCAACCGCCGCGTGTGGGAGCACGACGAGCACTTCAAGGACTACCTGCGCCGCACGCGTTGCATGGCGGTGGACATGGAGACCGCGACCATCTTCGCCGCGGGCTTCCACAACGAGATCCCCTGCGGCGCGCTGCTGCTGGTGTCGGACCAGCCGATGATCCCGGAAGGGGTGAAGACCGAAGCCAGCGACCGCAGCGTGACGGCGCAGTTCGTGGAGCGCCACATCCGCATCGGCATCGAGGCGCTGAAGCTGGTGCGCCGCAACGGGCGCAGCGTGAAGCATCTGCGCTTTGAGGAAAACGTCGAGTGAGGTGCCGGCCGGTGCGCCACGCGCCGGCCGCTGTCCTGAAGGCACATAAAAAAGAAGGGCCGCAGCGCGGCCCTAGTGGGGAGATCCAACATTATCGGCATGCGGCATCGTCCTGATGCCCGCATGCGCTTTGTGATGAGTCCATGCCGTCGTGGCTCCGCCGCACCATGGGCGGCGGAGCTCGGGCGAAGAGTGTCTTGTTGCGTTGAATGCCGTTCCGAATGCGTGCGAAACGGTGGAGTGGTGGCCGGCTGGGTGATAAATGGCGGCGATCAAATGCCGGACTTGTATTTTTATGCAATGGCAGTGCCGCACTGTCAAGCGCGATTAATTGACGCAAGTTAATGCCTGGCGGCTGGCCGCGTATTTATTGGCGCATGGCGAAATATATTCTGTAAACAAAGGTTGCGTTTTGTTTTGTTGATGCAGTCGCAATGGATAATCGGAGCGCAAATATACCGGTGCGACCCGCGCCATTTGCGTGTTTTGCCGGGGCTGGCGGGGCATCGCTTTTATTTGCCGCAACGGCCTCGATCTTGCGCTTCATTCGCAAGCCCGTGGCGCGCTTTCGCAGGAACAAAGTTAATGCGACGCGGCGTAATTTCCCGGCGTTAAGCGCGCAATAAATCATTGTTGACTCGCCGTTATTCGCCCGATTAGGGTGGCGCCGGATCGCGTTGCCAGAGTTCGGTTTCGGCGTTATTGCAAAAGCGCCGCTGCGATCGTTGGACGCAAAGGACTCAAGACATCCGGTGTTGATCGAAGCGCCATGGCCGACGGTTATGGCGAGTGGGGCGTTTTTCTCTGAATTAACTCATTGGCTGTTTTTTCTCTGCTCGGGGGAGTATCGAATGACCCATCCATTCCATCGGCCGCATGACGGCCACGTATCCATTCGCCGCACCGCGCTGGCGCTCGCCATCGCGGCGGGCTGTGCCCTCGCGGGGCAGGTCTACGCGCAGGCTTCCACCGGCGCGATCTTCGGCACCGCCCCGGCGGCGCCGGGCGAGACGGTGCTGATCCAGAGCGACAGCGGCGTTACCCGCGAGGTGCCGGTCGACGCCAGCGGCCGCTATTCGGCCGCCAGCCTGCCGCTGGGCAGCTACAAGGTCAGCCTCAAGAAGGACGGCGCCGTGGTCGAGTCCCGCGAGAACGTGGGCCTCACCGTCGGCGCCGGCACCCAGGTGGTGTTCGCCGGCGCCTCCGCGGCGAATGCGACCAACCTCGGCAGCGTCACCGTGGTGGGCAATGCCCTGCCGGCGATCGACGTGAGCCAGGTCGACTCGCGCACGGTGATCAACAGCGAACAGCTGGCCAAGCTGCCGATCGCGCGCAGCGCGGAATCGGTGGCGATCCTGGCGCCGGGCGTCAACACCGGCAGCAGCTACTTCACCAGCCCGACCGGCCAGGTGCTGGTCTCGTTCGGCGGTTCGTCGGTGGCGGAGAACGCGTATTACATCAACGGTTTCAACACCAGCGATCCGCTGCATAACTTCGGCGGCCTGACCCTGCCCTATGGCGCGATCGACCAGGAGCAGGTCATGACCGGCGGCTACGGCGCCGCTTATGGCCGTTCCGACGGCGGCGTAATCAACCAGGTCGGCAAGCGCGGCACCAACGAATGGCACTTCGGTGCGCAGGTGGTGTGGCAGCCGAAGTTCGCCGAGTCCGATCCGGACAATGCGATGTACCCGACCGGCCCGGCCTTCCTGTCCGGCCCCAATGGCCGGCAGGGGCAGATGTTCTGGACGCGGCAGGACAACAAGTCCTGGGAGCATGTCGAGGACGCCTATTTCGGCGGCCCGCTGATCAAGGACAAGCTGTACATCTTCGGCGCGGTGGAAGCCGATCACATCGACAGCGGCGTCAACGTCTCCGACCGCATCACCAACACCGAGCAGACCTATTCGTACTCGCGGCCGAAGTGGTACGGCAAGATCGACTGGAACATCACCGACAGCAACATCCTCGAGCTGACCGGCGCCTCCAACAAGAGCACGTACTCCGGCAACACCTACGCCTACGCGTACACCCCTGACAGCGCGAAGGGCACGCGCGGCGACTACCTCGGGCCGGCGACCTACACCAAGGACGGCGCCGACATGTGGGTGGCCAAGTACACCGGCTACATCACCGACAGCCTCACAGTGGAAGCGCTGTACGGCAAGATGACGCAGACCGACTACAGCAATGCCGAAGGCGGCGACGCGGCGTACATCACCAACTCCAGCTTCCAGAATCCCGCGCTGCTGCCGGCCGGTTCCAGCGGCATCAACGGCACGCAGATCAACCAGACCGTCGACGATCCGCGCTCGCACGACAAGACCTCGAACCTGCGCCTGGACGTCAACTACAAGATCGGCAGCCACTCGATCACCGCGGGCATCGACAACCTCAGCGTCAACGCGATCGACATCGGCACCACGCCCTCGGGCCCGGGCTATTACTGGGTCTATGGCCAGGGCGACCCGAACACGCCGATCAGTACCCTGCCGGGCGAAGGAGTGGGCGCACCGGGCGGAGCCGGCTACTATGTGGCGCAGACGATCTACTCCAACTCGGCCAGCGCACGCGTCAAGCAGCATGCGCAGTTCATCGAGGACGCCTGGCAGATCAACGACCGCATCCTGCTGAACATCGGCATTCGCAACGACCAGTTCACCAACTACAACCCCGACGGCGTGCCCTACCTGCGCCTGACCCGGCCGCAGTGGGCGCCGCGCCTGGGCGCCAGCTGGGATGTGTTCGGCGATTCCAGCCTGAAGATCTACGGCAACGCCGGCCGCTACTACCTCGACGAGCCCGCCAACGTGGCGATCCGCGGCGCGGCAGGAAGCACCTTCACCTCGCAGTACTTCACCTACAGCGGCATCGATCCGGTCACCGGCGCGCCGACCGGCCTGGTGCAGATTCCGCAGGACCGCTATCCGGGCGTGTCGGCCAACAACGAGTTCGGCATTCCGCCCGACCCGAAGACGGTGACCAGCCGCAACGCCAAGGCCGAATACCAGGACGAGTACATCGCCGGCTTCGACAAGACGCTCGATGCGTTCGGCCAGAAGTGGGTGTACGGCGCGAAGGGCACCTACCGCGTGCTGCGCAACGACCTGGACGACGTCTGCGACGACAACACCATCCAGGCCTACGCCGTGCAGCAGGGGCTGGACCCGGTGGCGGCGCTGGGCTCGACCGGCTGCTACATCATGAATCCCGGTAAGAGCGCGCAGATCAACGTCTCCAACGGCGCCGGCGGCTACAGCATCCTCAACATCCCCTGGTCGGCCTGGGGCATGCCGGACCTGAAGCGCAAGTACGTGGCGTTGAACACCTACCTGGAGCATCCGTTCGACGGCAAGTGGTACGGCCGCATCGACTATGTGTGGTCGCACAACTTCGGCAATACCGAAGGCTCGGTGCGTTCGGATATCGGCCAGACCGACGTCTCGCAGACCGAGGACTGGGACAACGCCGGCGTGATGACCAACTCCAACGGCTCGCTGGCCAACGATCGCCGGCACCAGCTGAAAATGGTCGGCTACTACCAGGTGACGCCGGAGTGGATGATCGGCGGCAACGTGCAGATCCTGTCGGGCACGCCGAAGACCTGCCTGAGCTACTTCGGTCCGGATCAGACCGATCCGTTCGGCTACGGCGTGGCTTATCACTTCTGCGGACCGGACGGCACGCCGGCGCCTTACGGCTCCACCGGCCGCACGCCGTGGCAGGAGATCGTGAGCTTGAACGGCGAGTACCGCCCGGAATGGGCCGGCAAGAAGCTGGCGTTTGACGTGATGGTCTACAACATCTTCGACAAGCAGGTGGTCACGCAGTATCGCCAGGGTTCGGTGTCCGGTCCCGGCACGCCGAGCGTGAACTGGCAGACGCCGTTGTCGTATACGACGCCGCGGTATGTGCGGTTCTCGGTGAGTTACGACTTCTGACGCGAGCGTAGAAAGCTGGCCGTTGTTGATGAAGAAGCCCTCGCCTATGGCGGGGGCTTTTTCTTGAGCGCCTCTCCCTTGCCGTCATCCCGGCGCAGGCCGGGATCCAGTGAGGAGGACGACGGATTTTCGCGATAGAACTTATGTGGATTCTGGCGAAAATCGAGCGATGTCGTTACTGGATCCCGGCCTACGCCGGGATGACGGCTGATTTCGCGAGGTAGGTTGGGGTGAGCCGAAGGCGAACCCCAACATCGGTGCATCTGATGTGCATCGCGGCGTTGGGCTTCGCCTTCGGCTCACCCCAACCTACGCCCGACAAACTTTTTCGGGCAATTACTACAGACAACCGCCGGTTGCCTTTGCTAGCGTGGTTCTCGTTATCCGCGGTGTGTTTCTGCGCCTTGCGGACAACCATGGCAGCAATGCTATGAAAGCGCGGGCCGCAGGAGTTCAGACCTCCTACGACCCGCTGACCATCACCAACTTAGGAGAGTTGATCATGGCTAAGCCAGATCATACGGGACTTCCGCGCTCGCCGATCCCCTCGGCGACACACCCACCGACCATCCGGGCCGTCCGACGATTACGCGGACACGGTTGAAGAACCTCGGACTAAGAGTTTTCTCCGCCAGTTTTCCGAGCCGTCCTACCCGGCACGTAGCTCTGCGCGACCACGAAAACTACTGACTCCGTATCCACTTCCTCAATCAAGCCGCCCGGCGCTCACCCTTTGAGCTTCCGGTGAACCCTCGAATCCGTGTGATCGCGGCATGCCGTGCTGTCTGCGGCATGCCGTTTACGGAGCGAGGCTGCGGCACAGCATGGAGTTGCTCATGAACAACGTCTTCGGCGAACCCTGGATCATCCGCCACACCAGTTATTTCTCCGACCCCGCTGCGGGCCCGGACGAACTCCTAAACGACGCCACCGAGTGGCTGCACTACGCCTACAACTCGCTAAAGTTGCTCGCTGAGCTGGCGGACGAGCGCGGCAGCATCGATGCCCATCGCCTGCCGATCATGCTCGACGGCATCGCCGCCTTCGTCGAGATGGGCACCCGTTGCGCGACGCAGGCGCATCTACGCATGCAATGGCAACAACAACCGGCGTAAACAACTGTCGTAGGTTGGGGTAAGCCGCAGGCGCACCCCAACGTTGCGGTGCGCATCGATGCGCCCACGTTGGGGTTCGCTGCGCTCACCCCAACCTACGCCGGCGCTTTGCTCGTCATCCCGGCGCGGGCGGGCATCCAGGCAAGGGGCACGAATGCTTGCGGGCCCATGGGGAAGATGGGAAGTTAGAAAACTTGGAGAACTCGGCATGCGTGCCATTGCTTCTGGGTATAAAGACGTCATTGGGGGCGTTGTGACGAAGACAGGGAAGTACATATCAACCGCCGGTCCGTCCTGGCTGCGCAACGAGATGGGACTCCGTTTCCTGCAAGGTGTTGTGGGATTGCTGTTCCTGCTGGCTGTGGGAGCGTTGCAGGCCACGCCTGCCTGCGGCGCCGCATCCGCCGCGGCCTACCAGAAGGCCAGGATCGGGCCCAATCCCGGATGGGACGTCTGGGAGCTCAAGTCATGCGCCAAGCGGTCCGATGGGGCCATCTGGTTCTGGCAATGTGTTTTCCGCTACGGAAACTCACCGGATTCAACATGGATGGGTACCGGAGGGCTTCAGTACATCTGGTGCCCCGATGGGGCGACGCCGCCGAACTATCTGCCAGGTCCTAATCTGGGCCCGACCTGCCATTGCGCCGGCGATCCGATCAACCTGGCGACGGGCAATGAATTCCGTCGCGAAGAGGATTATGGCTTCGGACTGCTGACGGTCGAGCGCTACTACAACAGCGACGACTATGTAGCGCCGGCCAACCTGGGCGCACATTGGCGCCACTCCTACGATCGAAAGGTGGTTTACTCCGGGGGCTCGAGCCCGAGCGCCACGCTGTATCAGGCCGATGGCCGCCAGCTCATCTTCATGCAGGTCGGCACTGCCTGGGTGCCGGATCTGGATATCTCCGACACCTTGCAGGCCAGCACGGATGCCTCGGGCGCCATCACCGGCTGGGTGCATTTCGATGCAGGGAAAAAGATCTTCGAGACGTTTTCCGCGCAGGGAGCGTTGATCTCGTATCGCGACTACGCCAACCAGGTGGTGACGCTGCAATACAGCGATGCCTCGACGCCGGCGTCCATCGCCCCCGCGGCGGGCCTGCTGATTGGCGTGACCGATCCGGGCGGGCGCACCCTGTCACTCAGCTACGACGCGCAGTCCCGCGTCACCGCGATCGCCACGCCCGATGGGCAGGCGATCCATTATGGCTATGACACGGCGAGCAACTTGAGCCAGGTGACCTGGCCGAGCGGCGAGACGCGAACGTATCTGTATGGAGAGGCGGGGTTGGTGGCCTCGCCGCTTCCGTATGCCTTGACCGGCATCGTCGATGAGTCCGGCAGGCGCCTGGCCACGATCACCTATGACAGCTCCGGCAGGGCAACCTCGTCCAAGCTGGGTGACGGCGCCGAATACACGCAGGTCACTTACGCCACGGGGGCGGCGGGCGACTCGGCGGCGGTCACCTATGCCAACGGCGTGACGTCTACCTTTGGATTTGCTGCGCCGTATGGCACGGCCTCCATCCAATCCATGGATGCCCCCTGCGGGGCCGCCTGCGACCAGTCGTCGGCGTCGCGCAGCCTGGACGCCCGGGGCCACTTGTCCAGCACGAAGGACTTCAACGGGCATCTCACCCAGTACAGCTATGACGCCAACGGTCTCTTGACCAGTCGCGTGGATGCCTCGGGCGAAAGCGGCCAGCGCACCACCGTCACCGCCTGGGATTCGACGTTCCGCGTGCCGCTGCAACGCACGGTCGCGGACGCCAACGGCGCGGTGGTGGAGAAGAAGGCCTGGACCTATAACGACCGTGGGCAGTTGAGGGCGGCGTGCGAGGTCGATCCGGCCTTGGCGGGCGGTTACACCTGTGCTGCTACAGGATCCGTACCTGTTGGCGTGCGCCGCTGGACGTATGCCTACTGCGATGCCGTAGATGGCACGCAGTGTCCGCGGGTGGGGTTGTTGTTGAGTGTGACTGGTCCGCGGACCGATCTGGCCAGCACGACGCATTACAGCTATTACCTGAGCGCCGATGAGTCCGGCTGCGGTACGGCCGGTGGTGCTTGCCATCGCGCCGGCGATCTCTATCAAATCATTGATGCTTTGGGCCATATCAGCACGATGGTGGCCTACGACAAGAACGGCCGTGTGGTTCGGGTCCGCGATGCCAACGGCGTCGTGACCGATTCGACCTACCACGCGCGCGGTTGGCTGCTGACCCGTACCGTTAGGGCCAATGCCGACGGCACGCCTTCTTCAAACGACGCCACCACCCAATTCGGCTATACGCCGTATGGTGCTGTCGCCTCAGTGACGGACCCGGACGGCGTGCAGGTCACCTACACCTACGATGCCGCCCATCGCCTCACCGACATCACCGACGCCCTGGGCAACCGCATCCACTACACGCTGGACGGCGCTGGCAACAAGACCAAAGAAGAAACCTTCGACGCCAGCAATACCCTGCGCCGTTCGCTGGCCCGCAGCTACAACACCCTGGGGCAGTTGACCGGCATCAAGGACGGCCTCAACCGCACGGTGTTTGATGCCAGCTTCACCGACAGCTACGACGGCAACGGCAACCTGGTGCGCAGTGCGGACGCGCTGGGCGTCCAGCGCAAGCAGGGCTACGACGCCCTCGATCGCCTAGTCAGCACCCTCGACAACTACAACGGGACCGATACCGCCACGCAGAACACGCAAAGTGTGTTCGCCTATGGCCCACGCGATGAGCTGCAGGGCGTGAGCGACCCGGATGGTCTTAACACGACCTACGACTACGACGGCTTGGGTAATGCCACGGCGGTGCACAGCCCCGACACGGGGACGTCCAGCTTCGTCTATGACGCCGCCGGCAACCGTATCCAAGCCACGGATGCCAGGACCATCGTCAGCCACAGCACCTACGACGCATTAAATCGCCTCACCGCCACCACCTACCCGACCGGCGCCGAGAACATCAGCTACCGCTACGACGAGGCGGACAGCGTCACCGGCTGCGTGGGTTCTTACCCGGTGGGCCGTTTGACCAGCGTGGTGGAAACCGCCGTCACGACGGTCTATTGCTACGACGCCCGCGGCAATGTGGTGACGAAGCGCCAGACTCAAAGCACGAACGTCGACACGGTCAGCTACACCTACACCCTGGCCGATCGCCTGGCGAGCATCGGTGCGCCGGATGGCACAGCCACGCAGTACGGAAGGGACGGGGCGGGCCGCATCAACGCCGTCACGGTACTGACGCCTGGAGCCGGCGGTGCTGGGTCAGGCAACGTCGTCACCAATGTCAGCTACCTGCCGTTCGGCCCGATCCTCAGCTACACCCTGGGCAACGGCCAGACCATCACCCGCACGTACGATGCCAACTACGCCGTGACGGACGTCGTCAGCCCGGCGCTGAACCTGCACTTCGCCCGCGACGCGATGGGCAACATCACGGCGCTGGGCAACGCAGCAGGCGCCAATCCGGCGATCGAGACCTACAGCTATGACCCTCTGTATCGCCTCACCGGCCTCAAGGATGCCCAAGGTCAGGCCATTGAGGCCTACACCTACAACAAGACGGGCGACCGTCTCAGCAAGGCGAGCAATGGCCTGGCGACCGGCACGTATGGCTATCAGACGGGCACGCACTGGCTGATCAGTATTGGCAGTAGTGCGCGGACCTACGACGCCAACGGCAACACCACGGGTAACGCTACCGGTGGCGACACCTTCGGCTACGGCTACAACGACCGCAATCGCATGGCGGTGGTGCAACGGAACGGACAGACCGTTGCCAACTACACCTACAACGCGATGGGGCAGCGCGTGGCCAAGGCGGCCACGGCCAATCAGCGCTTCGCTTACGACGAAGGCAGTCAGCTCATCGGCGAGTACGGTGCGAGTAGCCGCAGCTACGTTTGGCTGGATAATTTGCCGGTAGCAGTGGTGGATACGCTTGGTGGTACCAGCTCCGTGAGCTATGTGCATGCCGATGGGTTAGGGTCGCCGCGCTCGATTACCGACAGCGCAGGAGCTGCCATTTGGCAGTGGACGTATCAGGGCAACTCCTTTGGTGAACTTGCCGCGTCGGGGTCTCTCACTTTCAATCTGCGATTTCCTGGGCAGTATTTCGACGGTGAAACCGGATTCAGTTACAACCATTTTCGTGACTATGAGCCAGGTACGGCGAGATATATTGAGAGCGACCCTGTTGGGGTAAATCGCAACTATGACCTGATTGATCTTGCCGTCATTGCTGGCCGGGTCCCTCGCGGCGATGCAAGCGAAGTTGATTTAAATCATCTGTATGCCTACGTGGAAAGCGATCCCTTGGCATGGAGTGATGTTGATGGCTTGGGGCGCGGAGGAGAGCGAGGGGCGACGGGCGGGTCGTCTGGCCAGAATTCAGACAATCCCTACAAGCATTGCTGGGAGGATCCCAGTGATCCCAATTTTATTATCTGTAAGCACTACCAGACAGGTAAAAAGATACGGAAGCCCAAGCCTGCTGATTGGCCGGAAAACAAGCAGAAGAATGAGCAGTGTGACAACTGTAGGCTCGCAGCAAAGGTGGTTGTTGCTGGCGGTACGGCCTATATCATCTATCGTTGTGTCAGAATGATTCCATCATTGGCCCCGCCACTTTGGTGGACCATTCCGGCGAATGCGGCCGTTCCGTAAATTGGACTTCAAAAATGACATTTCAGAGTATTTTTGTAGAGGCTAATGAGCGATGGGATGCGGGAGATCTTCGCGGTGCGTTTGAACTATTTTCTATCGCGGCGAAGGGCGGAGATGCATCGTCGCAGAATACACTCGGATACTTTTATGATCACGGTATAGGGGTCGATAAAAGTCACCAAGAAGCGCTTCTCTGGTACAGACGGTCCGCTCGGCAAGGAGATGTTTGTGCTATCTCCAACATTGCGATTTCATTTCGCGATGTTGGAGATCTGAGGAGGGCGAAGATCTGGTTTAGAAAGGCTCTCGCGTTGGGCGATATGGACGCCGCATTGGAACTGGGGAGAATATTTATTCAAAGCGATTTGCGCGGTTCTGCTGCACAGGCGAAGAAGTATCTAATCATGGCCAAGTCTGCTGAGCAGATCAGTGATACGGCACGAGAGGAGGCTGACGCACTTATTGCTCGGCTCGAAGGTCGCGCGCAGTAGGTCATAGTCAAATGGGCGAGATGCATAAACGTCTGGACTGAGGCAAGGTTTAGCCTCGCCTCAAGGGGCGAATGATGTGGGTTGCTGGGCATACTATAGAGTGGCAGCCTGACCAATTAACTGTTTCCGTCCCTAATGAGCGGGTCTGTAGCATCTCACCGATAAGGGCTGTGAGCGTCCAGCTTTTCGGGGGGGGCTAATCACCTCCGGTCTCATTATCGCGGAGCGGCTTCAATAGTTGGTGTCTAGTAAGTCGGGTGGCGCGAGAACTCTTCTGATCGGTTACGGCTTCCCATGGCCTTCTCGGCGGCGGGCTGACGTTATCTCGGGTTGTTATGAGCAAGCCCTGGTGCGGCTGGCAGTGCGATGGCTTAGGGTCATGAAGGAATTGAGGCGCTGTTGACAGATATGTTGGAGTTCGCCGGCTACTCTCACGTCGCTAGCTATATACGCAGTAGCGCGCTTTTGTCCTTGAGCGAATAGTCCAAGGATTAGTGCAGATAAGGTGGCACGGAATGCTGTTTAAGAATGCTCGATATGGATGATTAGAGGGGTCGTGCCACTTTGGTGCGGCCTTTTGCTTTTAGGGGTTTGCGATTGGCGCCTTGTGGCAAGCCAGTCGCTGAAGGCCGGTCGGTATCGCTGTTCGATTCGCTTGGCTGCCGCTCGTATCAACCGGTTGCGAATTTCTTCCAGGGAAAACCCATGAAGCGTTGGATCCTTCTCCTCTTGATCGGTTTGATCTTCTGGGCGCCGGTGGCCGGTGCACAGAACTACAACGCGGTAAGTACCTATCCGCAGAATCAGGTCCAGTGGGATGGGCCCACGGCTCAGGCTTGGGAGGAGAGCAGTCTTGCTGCGGCATGGGCGGCGTACTTCTCTGCCGTTGGGTCGCCGGAGAAGTGCTGGTTGATGGATTGGCACGTGGAGCCATCGGGCACTACCTATACGCCACCGTTGCATACGACGAGGGTGGAGGCCGACGCACACTGCGTTATTCCCCCCAGTCCGGACCTTCTGGTTTACACCCATTACGCGGTGTATTTGGTGTACACCTGCGACGCTGGTTATCGCTGGGGGCCTACTGAGGCCAATCCCGACGTGAGGGGATGCAACGCCGGCTACTTTCTGGGCAAGCCGGGCGACAATCCGCATGATGGCGACTGCGTCTGCGGTGGAGGCGACCACGCGGTGCCGCTTCCGATCGATCTCGGCTCAGGAAACATGTCCGAATCCGCCAGCGATTATGTCAGCGGCAATGGGCGCCTCCGCTTCGATCGGCACTACAACAGCAATCCGCAGAATGCGGCCGGCAATAACGGTTGGGGCAATGCGTTCGCGGCCCGTCGGATCACAAGTATCGATGCAGGGGCGAAATCGTCGACGTCCGGTAGTCCCAAGGTCTTCTTCTCCGCCACTTATGGTTCGGCGGACGGGGCTTGCACGTCGGGTGTGGCTGAGCTTGCGATTCGCGATGCGGCCTATAACGGCGTAACGGGAACCAACAGCGGCAACGGGCAATGCACGTTATCCAATGGCGAGGTGCTGAAGATCTATAACACCAATTCGTCGTTGGCCTATTCCGCACCGGTAACGGACGCGGTTGCGGGCGTAACCGTGTTCCGGCCCGATGGTCGCAATTACTACTTCACTTGCTTCAATGGGGCGTGCCAATCGTCCGGGCAAAGCACTATCGCTCTCGTGGCGAGCAGCAGCGGCTATTCGTTGACCGCCGAGAATGGCGACGTCGAGTCATACGATCTGAATGGCCGTCTTCTGAAGATTGCGAGCAGGGATGGCTATACGCAGACCATCACCCGTGCCGATGTCGGTAACGCCAATGTCATCAGCTCGGTAACAGACAGCTATGGTCGTCAACTGGGCTTTGGCTATGACGTCAGCGCTCGGCTGACGCAGCTCGCCCTGCCTGATCAAACGAACATCCAGTATGCCTATGACGAGTTGGGCAATCTGGCCTCGGTGACATACGCAGACGGAAAGTCGATTTCGTACAAGTATGAGAGCGCCAATTTCCCTCAGGCGATGACTGCTTGGGTGGATGAGGGCAACGTCAACTACGCGACCTGGACTTACGACGCAACCACTGGCAAGGCACTGTCCAGCGCGTTGGCCGGCAACGTCTATACCAGCGCAGTGAGCTATAGCGGTAACGCCGCGACGGTGACCGACAACCTCGGAGCGCAACGCACCTTCAACTATCAGAATGTGGCGGGCGGCATGCGCCTCCTCTCGGTCAGTGGGCCACTTTGCCGTGACTGTGTGGGTCAGCAGATGACCTATGACAGTAATGGCTTTGTTAAGTCATCCCAGAGCTGGGGCGGCATAACCAGCAACTACACGTATAGCCCGCAGGGACTTGTTCAGCAGCTCGTGGAGGGCGTGGGTGACGCAGCTCAGCGCACGACCAATATCAACTGGAATGCCTCGCAGCGTGTGCCGCTCTCGCGGACGGTTGGTGATGCTGGTGGTGTGGTCAAGAAGAGTGCGAGCTGGATTTATAACGGCGCTGGTCAAGTGCTTGCCCGTTGCGAGATCGATGCTTCGGTGGCCGGCAGCTATGCCTGTGCCGCTACAGGATCGACGCCTGCCGGCGTGAGCCGCTGGACGTATGCCTATTGCAGTGCTGTGGACGGCACGCAGTGCCCTATCGTTGGCTTGTTGCTGAGCGTGACCGGGCCTCGGACAGACATCACCAGCACGGCGCATTACAGCTACTACATGAGCGCCGATGAGTCCGGCTGCGGTACGGCCGGTGGCGCCTGCCATCGGGCCGGCGATCTCTATCAAGTGACCGATGCCTTGGGTCATATCACCACGATGGTGGCCTACGACAAGAACGGTCGCGTGGTCCGCGTGCGCGACGCCAATGGCGTCGTGACCGATTCGACCTACCACGCGCGTGGCTGGCTGCTGACCCGTACCGTCCGCGCCAACGCCGACGGCACGCCCTCATCTAACGACGCCACCACTCAGATCGGCTACACGCCGTATGGTGCTGTCGCCTCGGTGACCGACCCTGATGGCGTGCAGATCACCTACACCTACGATGCCGCCCATCGCCTCACCGACATCACCGATGCTCTGGGCAATCGGATTCACTACACGCTGGACGGCGCCGGCAATAAGACCAAGGAAGAGACCTTCGACGCGAGCAATAC
>Ga0209758_1001304_pt1 | contig 30476 bp, 34 predicted proteins | sample AraplaMF_Col_mMF_FD_184258 | JGI IMG/M metagenome (GOLD analysis project Ga0209758, IMG submission 184258) | Arabidopsis root microbial communities from the University of North Carolina, USA - plate scrape MF_Col_mMF (SPAdes) (version 2) | ecosystem: Host-associated > Plants > Roots > Endosphere...
GCGTCCGCCCTGTAAATGGTAGCGGTACCATGGTCTGACGTGCCTTGCTGGCGCATCAAGACAAGCGACAGGACTCCAGGGAGATATCTTCGATGCCGGTCACCCCTCACAAGGCCCAGCGCCCCTATCGCGGCGTGTTCCCCGTCGCGCCCACCATCTTCGACGAGCGCGGGGAGCTCGACCTCGAGGGCCAGCGCCGCTGCATCGATTTCATGATCGATGCCGGATCGCACGGTATCTGCATCCATGCCAATTTCTCCGAGCAATTCGTGCTGACCGACGCCGAGCGCGAGAGCGTGATGCATGCGGTGCTGGAGCAGGTCGCGGGCCGCGTGCCCGTGATCGTCACCACCACCCATTTCAGCTCGGCCGTGTGCGCGGCGCGCAGCCGGCAGGCCGAGGCCGCCGGTGCGGCCATGGTCATGGTCATGCCGCCCTATCACGGTGCGACCTTCCGGGTGCCTGAAAAAGGCATCGTCGAATTCTTCAAGGTGCTCTCGGGCGCGATCAACATTCCCGTCATGATCCAGGACGCGCCGGTCGCGGGTACGCCGCTGTCGGTCGAGCTGCTGGCGCGGCTGGCACGCGAGTTTTCCAACATTCGCTATTTCAAGATCGAGGTCGCAGGCGCGGCGTCAAAGCTGCGCAGCCTGATCGAGGCCGGCGGCAGCGCGATCGAGGGTCCCTGGGACGGCGAGGAAGCGATCACGCTGATGGCCGATCTCGATGCCGGCGCCACCGGCGCGATGACCGGCGGCGGCTATCCCGACGGTATCAGGCAGATCATCGATCCCTATTTCGCCGGCGATCGCGAGAAGGCGAAGGCCGCCTATGAGCGCTGGCTGCCACTGATCAACTACGAGAACCGCCAATGTGGCCTGATCGCCTGCAAGGCGATGATGCAGGCCGGCGGCGTGATCAAGTCGGATGCGGTCCGCCACCCGTTGCAACCGCTGCATCCGGCGACGCGCGCCGGGCTGCTGGAACTGGCCAAGGAGCGCGACGCGCTGGCGCTGCGGTGGGGGAGGTAACTCTCTCCGCCGTCATTGCGAGGAGCTCTCGCGACGAAGCAATCCAGACTGCTCCCACCGGAGAAAGACTGGATTGCTTCGCTCCGCTCGCAACGACGCGTGTGACGTGCGAGCTCCCGGCTAATTCACCAGCTTCCACTCACCAATGATGCGGAAGCGTACCTTCGCGTCGTCCTGCTTGAACAGCGTGATGCGATCGATCTCGAGCGTATCGAGCCTCAGTGCCGCAAATCGCCTGCGCAGCATCTCCAGGATAGGTGCGCGCCGCTCCGCATCCAGCCGTCCCGTCAGCGTCATGTGGAAGCGGAATTCTTCCAGCACGTAAGGATAGCCCCAGCGATCGAGATATTCGCGCTGGCGCTCGCTAAGCTTTTCGGGCTTGCGCCGGGCGCGGTCTTCCGCCGTCAAGGGCGGGCGGAAGCAATCGAAATCGCGGACGCAATCGGCGGCCAGTTGCTGGAGAGCGTCGACAGGTTCAGCGGGGATGATGGCAAGGAAGCCGCTGATGGCGTCGACGATCGGCGGGATCGTCGGAATCGGCCGCACCTTGCCGGCAAATGTCGCGCACGCGGTCACGAGCTCGGCCTCGGTCCTGCCTGATGCCAGGGCCATGGGCGCCTTCAACGTACCGTGAAATCCGTATTTGCGGGGATCGGCAGTGATATCGCGCCAGTCCGGCGCGATGCGCAACGCCTCATCCGCAAACGGGACCTCGTCCCCGGTGTAAGCCTCATAGCCCAGCAGCTCGGCGCCGAAGCGGGTGAGCGCGCTGTCGGCACCGGCGGCGAAGTAGATCGCGTAGCGGGGAAAACCAGTCATCGTCGCAGCATAACCAAATTATGCCGCAACGACAGTCTCGTGCGGCATTGTTGCCGTCCCGAGCAGCCGCGTTGCATCGGTCAGATGCACGAGCTTTCCGGCCGATATCACCGCGACCAGGCGAGGCCGCAATGGGGCGCTGTCGTCGACGAGCAGGATGTCGGCGCGATGGCCCGGAGCGAGCGTGCCACGATCGGTCAGGCCGGTGGCTTGCGCTGGCGCCGACGAAATCAGCTGCCACGCGTGGCTAAGCGGCAACACGCCGTCGGCGGCAAGGCGGAACGCGGCGAGCAGCGGTGCCGGATAGTAATAGTCCGAGGCCAGCACCGTGCAGAGTCCCTTCGCGATCATGTCAGATGCGTTGGTCCAGCCGGTGTGGCTGCCGCCGCGCACGACATTCGGTGCGCCGTAGACGATCGCGTCACCATGGACCGCGGCTTCGCGCGCCGTCGCCTCGTTGATTGGAAACTCGGCGAGCGTCACGCCCATGGCTCGAAAATTCCGCCGCATCTCCGGCGTCGCATCATCATGCGAGAGCATCCGCACCCCGGCTGTGCGAGCCAGTGTTGCGAGCCGATTGATCGACGCCGGAACATCGCCGGCGCGCGAGATGATATGTGCCACGAGCGTGTCGAACTCCTCGCTCGACAATCCGGTGCGCTCCACCATGCGGTTGCGCTTGCGCGGCTTGGCCATGTCGGCGACAGTGCCGTCCATGTGATCGTTGAAGGCGAACAGGTCGACGCGCCCCTCGGCGAGCCACTGGCCGATCTCGTCCTCTGCATCGAGATTGTAGGTCTCGTGGCGCAAATGGAAGCGGGTGTCGGCGGCGAAATGCGGACGCTGCCGCTCGATCGCCTCGAGAAGGCGTCGTGCATTGTCGCCGCTGCGCAAGCCGGGCTCCCACGACCAGGTCGCGGCGTGGAACACCGTGGTGATGCCGTTGCTTATGACCTGGCGGTCGGTCTCGGCCAGCGCCACGTCGATCGGGAAATCGACGCCAGCACGCGGCATCATCTGCCGCTCGAAGGCATCGCCGTGCAGGTCCACGATGCCGGGCAGCACTAGCAGATTGCGTGCATCGATCGCGAGCCGCGCACGGCCGCGAGGCCCATCGATCTCAGCAATGTCGGTACGGGACACCGCGAGCGAGGTTTCGAGGAGCTCGGAGCCGATCAGGGTTCGGCCGCCTTCAAGGAAAATGTCTGTCACGCGACCGCGCTTCGTTTGCTGGAGGAGGAGCTTGCCCCTGCTTCGTATGTGGTCAGGAAATCTTCAATCGAGAGCTTGCGGAAATTGGGCAGTGCTTCACGCAATTTGTCGTGATCCCAGTCCCACCAGGCCAGCTCCGCGAGCCGGCCGGCAATCTCCTCCGAGAACCGGCGCCGAACGATGCGCGCCGGATTGCCGGCGACGATGGTGTAGGCCGGCACGTCCTTGGTAACGATGGCGCCGGCCGCGATCACCGCGCCGGTGCCGATGTTGCGGCCAGGCAGCACGATCGCGCCATGGCCGATCCAGACGTCATGGCCGATATGGATGTGATGCTGGCGCCGCCAGTCAAAGAACTCGGTGTCATCGCTCTCGCCCGGGAAGTAAGCACTGGAGCGGTAGGTGAAATGCGCCTGCGTGGCGCGGTGCATCGGATGATTGCCGGGATTGATGCGGGTCATCGCCGCGATCGAGCAGAACTTTCCGATAGTCGTGTAGGTGATCTGCGCGTCGTTGACGACATAGGAGTAATCGCCCATCGTCACTTCATGCAGGATCGTGCGCGCGCCGACCTCGGTGTAAGCGCCAAGCCGCGTCTCGTGCAGCTTCGCGGAAGGATCGATGGTCGGCTCGACCGATAGCACCTTCATCATGTTGCATCCGGAAGTTTGGGGACGGGCGTTCGTCTTCGAGCGGGTTGATGACGACGTCGTGACACAACGATGACAGGGGACGAGATGTGCTGGATCGCCGCACCGCGGACTTCGTGTCACACAAGTGTCAAGCACGCGCGTTAGCGGTTGGCTCCAGCTGCTACTTGGGAGCCCCGCATGCTGGTGTTGGAAGGTCTGACGTGCCGTTTCGGCGCAAAAGCCGCGGTGGACGACGCTTCGTTTCAAATCGCTCCCGGCAGCTTCGTCGGTGTGATCGGGCGCTCCGGCGCAGGCAAGTCGACCCTGCTGCGTACCATCAACCGCCTGGTGACGCCGACGCAGGGCCGCATCCTGTTCGACGGCCTGGATGTCACCGCGTTGCGCGGCAGGGAGCTGCGGCAGTGGCGGGCGCGATCGGCGATGATCTTCCAGCAGTTCAACCTGGTCGGCAGGCTCGACGTCCTGACCAATGTGCTGATGGGGCGTCTCGCCACCATGCCGGCCTGGCGGTCGCTGTCGCAGCTCTGGTCCGAGCAGGACAAGGCCCTGGCGATTTCGGCGCTCGAGCAGTTCGACATCGCCGCGCTCGCTGCGCAGCGTGCCGACCAGCTTTCCGGCGGCCAGCAGCAGCGCGTCGCGATCGCGCGGGCGCTGGTACAGCAGCCCGACATCATCCTCGCCGACGAGCCGATCGCCTCGCTCGACCCGCGCAACACCAAGATCGTCATGGATGCGTTGCTGCGCATCAACAAGCATTTCGGCATCACCGTGCTCTGCAACCTGCATTCGCTCGACCTGGCACGCGGCTATTGCGATCGCCTGATCGGCATGGCGGCGGGCCGCGTGGTGTTCGACGGCGCGCCGTCGGCGCTGACCGACCTCGTCGCGCGCGAACTTTACGATCTCGAGGCCGCCGACGTCATGGGCGCTACGCCTGCGCCGGTGCCCGAGGACGTCCCGGCACTCGGAACGGCCGCGGCGGCCTGAGCGGCGTCGCGTCACTCGCTTTCGTACGAACCGACCTTAACCAAAGAAGGGGCTAACGATGATTACTCGCAGACTGGTTCTGCCGGCGCAGCCGCGCTGAGCTTTGCCGGATCCGCTTCCGCCGAAGACTGGAGGGCGAAATATCCGGAAATCACCTTCGCCGCGATCCCGGCCGAGAACGGCTCCGGCGTGACCGAGCGCTACGCTCCCTTCATCAACTATCTGTCGAAGGAGCTCGGCGTCAAGGTCACGCTGCGCGTCGCCAACGACTACGCTGCCCTCATCGAAGGCCAGCGCGCCGGCAACATCCAGATCGGCTATTACGGTCCGGCTTCCTTTGCGCGCGCCCGTCTCACCGGTGTCAAGACCGATGCTTTCGTCATCGACGTCAACTCCGACGGCTCGAAGGGCTACTACTCCGTCTTCTACGTGCTGGCGAAGTCGCCGTACCAGAAGATCGAGGACCTCAAGGGCAAGAATCTCGGGCTTGTCGATCCGAATTCCACGTCCGGCAACAACATGCCCCGCTTCAAGCTGAATGCGATGGGCATCGATCCCGACGCCTATTTCTCCAAGGTGGTCTTCACCGGGAGCCACGAGAACGCCGTTCTCGCGCTGGCCCAGGGCACCGTCGACGTCGCCGCCAATTGGTGGAACGCGGACGACGATTCCAACCTGACCCGCATGCTCAACAAGGGCATGGTGAAGTCGGCCGACGGCACCGTGATGAAGAAGGAGGACTTCCGCATCATCGTGAAGTCCGACCTCATCATCAACTCGCCCTACGCCTATCTCAGCGATCTGCCTGAAGACATGAAGGCCGCGATCAAGAAAGCCTTCCTCGAGGCGGCGCAGAAGGATCCCGAGGCGTTCAAGAAGCTCTCTGACGGCAAGAACAAGCCGTGGGAGCCGGTCGCCACCGAGGACTACAACAAGACCATCGAGCTGATTAAGTTCGTCGACAATCTGCGTAAGAAGGCGTCCTGAGCTCGTCGGGACGATGCACTCGAGCCGGGTCGATGGACCCGGCTCCTTTTCTTGATGGACCCTTTACACCGAACACATGACCATCGCGGTCTCGATTCTCCCCGAGCAGCAACTCGCAGGCCTGAATGCTGCCTATCGCAAGGCGGTCGCGCGTAAGCGCCTGCGGTTGTTAGCAGGCCTCGTCCTCTTCGTCGCCGCGCTGATCGTCTCATCGATCGGCGCCGAGGTGAACCTTCGCACCTTCTTCACTTATTTCGGCAATTTCATCAGCTATTTCGACCGCATCCTCACCCTCGACAGCGGCCAGCGGGTCTGGACCAATGTCGGCGAGTGGTTCTGGGGCCTGCACAAATGGCTGAAGCTGCTCGGCGAGACACTGCTGATCAGCTATGTCGGCACGCTGATCGGCGCCGTCTTCGCCTTCGCGCTGAATTTCTTCGCCGCCGAGAACACCTCGCCTGCGCCCTGGCTGCGCTTTACGGTGCGGCGCCTGCTCGAATTCGCGCGCACCGTGCCCGGCATCGTGTTCGCACTGATCTTCGTCATCGCGTTCGGCCTCGGCCCGATGGCCGGTGTGCTCGCGATCGCGATCCACTCCACCGGCGCGCTCGGAAAGCTGTTCTCGGAAATCGTCGAGAATGCTGACATGAAACCGGTCGAGGGCATCCGCTCCACCGGCGCGAGCTGGCTCTCCTGCATGCGCTTTGCGATCCTGCCGCAGGTCTCGGCGGGCTATGCTAGCTACGCCCTGCTGCGCTTCGAGATCAATGTGCGCGAGGCCTCGGTGATGGGCTTCGTCGGCGCCGGCGGCATTGGCCAGGAGCTGATCGTCGCGATCCGAAAATTCTACTACTCCGACGTCAGCGCGATCCTCGTGACCATCATCGTCACGGTCTTCCTGATCGACATCACCACCGGCTGGGTGCGCGGCCGCCTGTTCGGCAAGGAGGCGCGGACGTGAACAGGAAGCCGGACGTGAATGCGGCGGAGCTCCGCGGGCGCTATCCCCAAGTCTTCGATCGGCCCGCGTCGTCGCGCATGGCAACGCCCGTCGTGCTTGCCGTTGCACTGGCGATCTTCGTGTTCGGCCTGGTCGATCTCGATTTCTCGCCATCGCGCTTCATCTCGGGGCTGAGCCAGCTTGGCTGGATCAGCATGATGATGATCCCGCCAGATCCCGGCTCCTCGCTGCCGATCTATCTGAAGGCGCTGGGCGAGACGCTGTCGATCGCGCTGCTCGGCACCACGCTCGCCGCGGTGCTCGCGCTGCCGGTCAGCCTGCTCGCGGCGCGCAACGTCGTGCCCTCGATCATCCTGCGCTTTCCGGTCCGTCGCTTCCTCGATTCGATCCGCGGCGTCGATACGCTGATCTGGGCCCTGGTCTGGATCAACGTGGTCGGGCTCGGTCCGTTCGCCGGTGTGCTCGCGATTGCCGTGTCGGACTTCGGCGCTTTCGGCAAGCTGTTCTCCGAGGCGATCGAAGGCGCCGACCAGAGGCAGGTCGAGGGTATCCGTGCCTCCGGCGGCAGCGCGCTGCACGAGATCCGCTTCGGCCTGATGCCGCAGGTGCTACCCGTCATCGCAGGCCAGGTGCTGTATTTCATCGAATCGAACACGCGCTCTGCCACCATCATCGGCATCGTCGGCGCCGGCGGCATCGGTCTGCAGCTCGCCGAACAGATCCGCGTGCTGGAGTGGCAGAAGGTGTCGTTCCTGATCCTGATGATCCTGGTCGCGGTCGCGGGAATCGATTTCATCTCGGGCAAGCTGCGCTTTGCGATCATTGGGCGAAGGGCGATAGCCTAGTCAAAGGTGCCGTAGGGTGGGTTAGCCGCAGGCGTAACCCACCACTGTTCATCTCCGGGGAGACAGAAGAGGTGGGTTACGCCTTCGGACTGCGCTTCGCGCAGCCGACGTCTAACCCACCCTACGGCGCCGGTGTCGTGGAAAGAGTCCCTTACGGCTCCACCACAAACTCCACCCGCTCCGCCGCGAACCGCGAATGCTTGGTCACCAGCGGCTTGCCGTCGAGATCGTGGTCGGTCGCGTCGACCACCAGGATCGGCCGCCCGAGCGGCAGGTCGAGCCGCGCGGCATCGGTGGCGTCGACGATGCCGGCGGTGATCCTTGTCGCGCCGCGGCGATAGTCGCGGATTCCGTAATGCTCGAGCATCTTCGTCATCGAGCGTGTCGCGGCAAACACCGTGCCCGCGCCCGGAAACAGCTCGGCCGACAGCCAGGTGGTGGAAACGCAGATCGGGATGCGATCGGCGAGGCGAATGGCTTCGATCCGCACCAGCGGCGCGCCGGTCTTCAATCCCAATTCGCGTGCGAGCTCGCGCGTTGCGACATCGTCTGACGCCTCGATCATCTTTCCATGCGGCTCGCGGCCGCCAGCGCCGACGATCTCGGAGAAGCGTGTGCGCGAGCGCAAGGGGTAGGCGAGCTTCTGCGCCTCGACATAGGTGCCACTGCCGCGCTCGGCGCGCACGAGGCCGCGCTCGGCAAGGGCCGCGAGCGCGCGCCGCACGGTGTGCCTGTTGACCCGGTAGGTCTCGGCGATCTCCATCTCGCCCGGCAATTTGTCGCCGGCGGCGAAGCGGCCGTCGGCGATGCCGCGTTCGATGCCGTCGGCAACGAGGCGCCACAGCGCGACGCCCGAGGAGGCGGTGTCCTGCATGCTCATATCGCCGACCAGCCTAGCCCGAAAATCACACCCTTGTCACGAAACAGTCATGGCGCTCCCGTATTAAGTTGTCTAGTATCATAGACAACTTGGATTCGGCAAGTTCTGCCTTCAGTTCGGTGGTTTCGGTGAGCCAACACAATACCCAGCAAGCCCAGCGCCAGGCCGCCATGGCCGTGCTGGCGCACGCGGAGGCGGGCGAGATCGCCGCCCGCCTCCGCACGATTCCCCTGCCAGGCCATCAGGATCTGCGAGCGCCGGAAAACGGCCTCGTCATGCTGCGGGGCCGGGTCGGCGGCGATGGCGCGCCGTTCAATCTCGGAGAAGCCACCGTGTCGCGCGCCGCGGTGCGGCTTGCGAGCGGCGAGGTCGGGTTCGGCTACACGCTCGGGCGCGATGGCGAGAAGGCGCGGCTGATCGCGCTGTGCGATGCGCTGGTGCAGTCGCGCGACTTCGGTGCCGTCGTCGAGCGCGACGTAATCGCGCCGTTGCGCGAGCAGCTTAGGGTCAAACGCAAGCGGCAGGCCGAAGAGACTGCGGCGACGAAGGTTGATTTCTACACCATGGTGCGCGGTGAGGGGTGAGGCCATGACCACGATTGCGGAACTGCCGCCGGGCTTCGCCGACAAGGTGTTGTCGGCGCAATCGACCTTTCGCTCGGTCATGGATGCGATGGCCCGGCCGGGCTCGGTCCAGCGCATCGTGCCGATGGCGGGAACGGCGGGTCCAATGATGCGCGGCAGCGCCGCGATCGCGCTGACGCTGTTCGACCATGACACGCCGCTCTGGCTCGATGCACGGATGTCGGACAGCTCCGACGTCCTGAAGTGGCTCAAATTCCACACCGGTGCGCCCGTGGTGCAGGACACCTCGATTGCCTCGTTCGCGCTGATCAGCGACGGTGGCGCGCTGCCTTCGCTCGAACGCTTCGCGCTCGGCACCAATGAATACCCTGACCGTTCGACCACGGTCATCATTCAGGTCGACGCCCTGGACGCGGGGCCCAGCTTCGAGTTGCGCGGTCCCGGCATCGACGGCGTCGCGACGCTGCGGGCCTCGATCAAGCCCTTCGATCTGTTCGAGCGTCTACGCATCAACGAGACGCTGTTTCCGCGCGGCATCGACGTGGTCCTGATTGCCGATGAGGCCGTGGTTGCGATCCCGCGCACGACGCGCATCGTGAGCAAAGGAGCCTGACGCATGTATGTCGCAGTCAAAGGCGGCGAACGCGCCATCGAGAACGCCCATCGCCTGCTCGCCAATGTCAGGCGCGGCGACCAAAGCGTGCCTGAGCTCTCGCTCGACCAAATCTCGGAGCAGCTTGGGCTGGCGGTCGACCGCGTCATGAGCGAGGGCTCGCTCTATGACCGCGAGCTCGCGGCGCTCGCAATCAAGCAGGCGCGCGGCGATCTGATCGAGGCGATCTTCCTGGTTCGCGCCTTCCGCGCCACCCTGCCGCGCTTCGGCGCCAGCGAGCCTGTTAACACCGGCGCGATGCGGGTGCAGCGTCGGGTGTCCTCGACCTTCAAGGACATTCCCGGGGGCCAGATCCTCGGGCCGACCTTCGATTATACGCACCGTCTGCTCGATCCCTCGCTCGCGGAAGGGTTCGTGCCTGAGGCGCCGGCCGTGGCCGAAGCTTCGACGGCGCCGACACCGCGCGTGACCGATATTCTGGGTCGCGATGGATTGATCGAGACGTCGCCGCAAGCCGGGGACGGCGCCAGTGTCGGCGACCTCACCCGCGAGCCGCTGAATTTTCCGGCGGACCGCGACCTCCGTCTGCAGAATCTGGCGCGCGGCGACGAAGGGTTCCTGCTGGCGATGGGTTACTCCACCCAGCGCGGTTACGGTCGCAACCATCCCTTCGCCGGCGAGATCCGCTTCGGCGAGGTCGAGGTCGAACTTATCGCCGAAGACGTCGGCTTCGCCGTGCCGCTCGGCGCGATCGAGCTGACGGAGTGCCAGATGGTCAACCAGTTCAAGGGCTCGGCCACGGAAGCGCCGTGCTTCACCCGCGGCTATGGCCTCGCTTTCGGCCAGAGCGAGCGCAAGACCATGTCGATGGCGCTGGTCGACCGGGCGCTGCGTGCGCGCGAGCTCGGTGAAGAGGCCCTGGCCCCTGCACAAGATGAAGAGTTCGTGCTGTCGCATTCGGACAATGTCCAGGCGACCGGCTTCGTCGAGCATCTGAAGTTGCCGCATTACGTCGACTTCCAATCCGAGCTTGGCCTCTTGCGCAAGCTGCGCAGGGAGTTTGCCGAATCCACTGCGGTGGCGAATGCGTCCGATGCCATGAAGGAGGCCGCGGAATGAACGCGCCCGCCTACAATTTCGCCTATCTCGACGAGCAGACCAAGCGGATGATCCGCCGTGCGATCCTGAAGGCGATCGCGATCCCCGGCTATCAGGTGCCGTTCGCCAGCCGCGAAATGCCCATGCCGTATGGCTGGGGAACCGGCGGCGTGCAGGTGACTGCCGCGATCCTCGGGCCGCAGGACGTGCTGAAGGTGATCGACCAGGGCTCTGACGACACCACCAATGCGATCTCGATTCGAAAGTTCTTCGCCAAGACCGCGGGCGTCGCGACCACGACATCGACTGACCATGCGACCGTGATCCAGACCCGGCATCGTATTCCCGAGGCGTCGCTGCACGAAAGCCAGGTGCTGGTTTATCAGGTGCCGATCCCGGAGCCGCTGCGCTTCCTCGAGCCGCGCGAGACCGAGACGCGGCGCATGCATGCGCTCGCTGAATACGGCCTGATGCATGTGAAGCTTTACGAGGACATCGCCCGCTTCGGCCACATCGCGACCGCATACGCCTATCCCGTGAAGGTCAACGCGCGCTATGTGATGGATCCGTCCCCGACGCCGAAATTCGACAATCCCAAGATGGACAATTGCCCGGCCTTGCAATTGTTCGGCGCCGGCCGCGAGAAGCGCATCTACGCGATCCCGCCCTACACGCAGGTGGTGTCGCTCGATTTCGAGGATCACCCGTTCGAGCCCTACCGCTTCAACGCGCCCTGCGCGCTGTGCGGGGCCGAAGACTCCTATCTCGACGAGATCGTCACCGACGACAAGGGCAGCCGCATGTTCGTCTGCTCGGACACCGATTATTGCGAGGGCCGCCAGGCCGCCGGCCATCGTGGCGCCTTGAGTGCTGCGCCGTACAAGGACAAGGCGCAGGGAGAAGCAAATGGCTGATCTTCTGGAAACCGATCAGCCGCTGCTGATCGCTGACAGCCTGAGCAAGTCCTACGGCCGCATCGCCGCATGCCGAGATGTGTCGTTCTCGCTCTATCCCGGCGAGGTGCTGGCGATCGTCGGTGAATCCGGCTCCGGCAAGTCGACGCTGCTGCAGCTGCTGTCGGGCCAGCTCGCGGCCAGCGGCGGACACGTGTCTTATCGCATGCGCGACGGAGTCACCCGCGATCTCGCCTCGCTCGGCGAGGCCGAGCGGCGCCTGCTGTTCCGCACCGATTGGGGTTTCGTGCACCAGGATCCGGCGCAGGGCCTGCGCATGGCCGTCTCCGCCGGCGCCAATGTCGGCGAGCGGCTGATGGCGGTCGGCTGGAATCATTATGGCCGTATCCGCGAATCCGCCTCCGACTGGCTCACGCGGGTCGAGATCGACGTTGCGCGCATCGACGATGCGCCGCGCACCTATTCGGGCGGCATGCGCCAGCGCCTCCAGATCGCGCGCAACCTCGTCACCGGGCCGCGGCTGGTGTTCATGGACGAGCCGACCGGCGGCCTCGACGTTTCGGTGCAGGCTCGCCTGCTCGATCTCTTGCGCAATCTCGTCGCCGAACTGCACCTCGCCGTCGTCATCGTCACCCACGATCTCGCGGTCGCGCGCCTGTTGTCCCATCGCGTGATGGTGATGAAGGGCGGCCGGGTCATCGAAACAGGTCTCACTGACCAGGTGCTGGACGATCCGCGCGAGCCCTACACCCAGCTTCTCGTCTCCTCGATTCTGCCGCCATGAGCCTTCCTATGACCGCCATGATCGACATCGCCGACGCCAACAAGACTTTTACGATGCACCTGCAGGGTGGCGTCGAACTGCCTGTCCTGCGCGGCGTGACCTTCCAGGTCCAGCCGGGCGAATGCGTCGTGCTGTCAGGGCCGTCAGGCGCCGGCAAATCGTCGATCCTGAAGATGATTTTTGGCAACTACCGCTGCGACTCCGGTCGCATTGGCATCCGGCATCGCGGCACGCTGATCGATCTCGCCACCGCCGAGCCACGGCAGGTGCTCAACATCCGCCGCTCCACCATCGGCTATGTCAGCCAGTTCCTGCGCGCCGTGCCGCGGGTTGCGACCATCGACGTGGTCGCCGAGCCGCTGATCGCCGGCGGCACGGCTCGTGCCGACGCGCAGACCCGTGCCGGCGAGCTCTTGCATCGCCTCAATATTCCGGAGCGGCTCTGGCGGCTTCCGCCCGCGACCTTCTCCGGTGGTGAGCAGCAGCGCGTCAACATTGCGCGCGGCTTCATCTCGGAGCTGCCGATCCTGTTGCTGGACGAGCCGACCGCCTCGCTCGATGCCGCCAACCGCGCCATCGTGGTCGAACTGGTTGCCGAGAAGAAGCGGCAGGGCGTTGCCATGGTCGCCATTGTCCATGACGACGAAATCCGTCATTTGATTGCCGACCGCATCGTCGATGTCACCGGCTTTGCCGCCGCGGCCTGAAGGAACTGGGGACATGAAGCCGAAAGACACAGTGATCGCCAACGCCAGGATCGTGCTGGCTGACCGGGTGATCGAGCAGGGCTGGCTTGCTCTTGCCGATGGACGCATCGCCGAGATCGGCGAGGGCAGGGCACCCGGTGGGGCGGAGGAGGCCGGCGGCGATCTCATCATGCCCGGCCTGATCGAGCTCCACACTGATCATCTCGAAGCGCACTACGTGCCGCGCCCAAAAGTGTTCTGGAATCCCGTCGCCGCCGTCGTTTCCTATGATGGCCAGCTCGCGACTTCAGGCATCACCACCGTGTTCGATTCGCTCCGGGTCTGGCGCGAGGACGGCGCCGAGGAGGTGGACGGCCGCGCCGGCGTGCTCGCCGCCGCGATCACGACCGCGCGCGACTCGAACCTGCTGCGCGCCGACCACTTCCTGCATCTGCGCTGCGAAATCCCGATGCCGAGCGTGGTCGAGGAGGCCAAGGAGCTGATCGACCGGCCCGACGTCAAGCTGATGTCATTGATGGATCACACGCCCGGCCAACGTCAGTTCCGCGACGAGATCAAACTGCGCGACTACTACCGCGGCAAGGGCGGCGGCAAGACCGACGCCGAGCTCGACGAGCTGTTTGCAAAGCGCTTCGAGTACCAGAAGAAATATGCTGCGACCAATATGCGCGAGATCGTGGCCCTGGCGCACGAATACCGGATTCCGCTGGCGAGCCATGACGACACCACCGAGGAGAACGTCGCGGATGCCGTGCGTGACGGCGTCGCGGTGGCGGAATTCCCGACCACCCTGGAGGCCGCGCGCGGCTTGCACCAGGCGGGCATCGACATCCTGATGGGCGCGCCTAACGTCGTGCGCGGAGGCTCGCATTCCGGCAACATCGCTGCCGTTGATCTCGCGCGCGAAGGCCTGCTCGATATCCTGTCGTCGGACTACATCCCGTCCAGCCTCTTGATGGGCGCACTGCAATTGCCCGAGCATGCGCCCTCGATCAGCCTGCCGGCTGCCGTCCGCACCGTCACCAAGGCGCCGGCCGATGCGGTCGGCCTCACCGACCGCGGCGAGATCGCCATCGGCAAGCGGGCCGATCTGATCCGCGTGCACATTGCGGGCAGCGTTCCCGTGGTCCGCAGCGTCTGGCGCGAAGGCGGCCGTGTCGCATGAGCGAGACGGAGACCATGGCACAGGACAGGGCGGGCGCAATCGGTCCCGGCCGGCTCGTGCTCGTGGTCGGTCCGAGCGGCGCCGGCAAGGACACGCTGTTGCGGCTCGCGCAGGCGGCCTGCTCCGATGATCGGAACGTCGTCTTCCCGCGTCGCGTCGTGACGCGTGCCTCTTCGGCCGACGAGGACAATATTGCGGTGAGCCCGGACGATTTCACCCGCGCGCGCGGGCATGGCGATTTCGCGGTGCATTGGGACGCGCATGGGCATTCCTATGCCCTGCCAGTGGAGATCAACGACGACATCCGTGCGGGACGCACCGTTGTCGTCAACGTCTCGCGCACGGTCATCGGCGCGCTGCGCCGGGCCTATGCCAACGTGGTCGTGGTCGCGATCACGGCGCCGCCGGACGTGCTGGCGCAGCGGCTTGCCGCGCGTGCACGACACAGCGATGGCAATATCGCGGAACGGCTCACGCGCAGCATCGATGATGCGTCGGCCAATGCCGATATCACCATCCTCAACGCCGGCAGCGCGGACTATCATGGCCGCCAGCTCGTGCGCGTGATCAGGAATGAAGGCTGGCAAGACTAGTTGCCGGCACAAGAAGGAGAGCGGAATGACGGTGATCGAAACGGTCGAACAGTTAGAAGCCATCTATGGCGCCACAAACGACGCCTCGACCGTGAAAGTCGCCGACCATATCACCCCGCTCTACCGCATCTTCATCGAGAAGGCGCCGTTCGCGGCCCTCGCCACCATCGGCCCCGAGGGCGTCGACTGCTCGCCGCGCGGCGATCTCCCCGGCTTCGTCCGCATCCACGATCCCAAGACGCTGATGCTGCCGGATCGCCGCGGCAACAACCGGATCGATTCACTGCGCAATATCGTGCGTGATCCTAGGGTGTCGCTGATGTTCCTGATTCCCGGCTCCGGCAATGCGGTCCGTGCCAACGGCCGCGCGCATCTCTCGGTCGAGCCCGAGCTGCTGGCCTCGTTCGAGGTCCAGGGCAAGGCGCCGCGCAGCGTCATGGTGATGAGTGTGGACGAGATCTACTTCCAATGTGCCCGCGCCATCGTCCGCGCCGACCTCTGGAATCCCGACAAGCGCGTCGACCCGAATGCGCTGCCGACGCCAGGCCAGATCCTCGCCGAGATGAGTGAGAACAGGGTCGGCGGCGCCACGTATGATCGCGACTGGCCAGAGCGGGCGGCCGCGACGATGTGGTAGTCGTTCTTAAGAACGGCGGCCGAAGGCCGCTATGCCACCTTCTCCCATAAGGGGAGAAGGAACATCGCGGGTGCCGCGAGCACTACGTCCCCTCAGTTAAACGCCATCCCGCCGCTCAACGCGATCGTCTGCCCCGTCATATAGGCGTTGTCGACCAGCAGCATCACCGCTTTCGCCACCTCGTCCGCGGTGCCGAACCGGCCGAGCGGGATGCGGCTGACGAGTTGCGGCTGGTTGCTCATCATGTCGGTCTCGATCAGTGACGGCGCCACGGCGTTGACGGTGATGCCTTCCTTCACCAGGCGCGCCGCATAGCCGCGGGTGAGCCCTTCCATGCCGGCCTTGGACGCATTGTAGTGCGGGCCGATCGAGCCGGCGCCGCGCGCAGCACCCGAGGAGATGTTGACGATGCGGCCCCACTTCTTCGTGCGCATCGACCGCAGCACCGCCTGCGTGCACAGAAAGGCGGATTTCAGATTGACCAGGATGGTGCGATCGAAATCCTCCTCAGTGAGATCGTCGACGCCGCGGGTGATGGCGATGCCGGCATTGTTGACGAGAATGTCGATCGGGCCGAGCCCGGCTGTGACGCGCTCGACCATGCCGGTCACGGCGCCCTGCTGAGAGACGTCGGCTGCGGCGACGATGGCGCGTCCGCCCTGCCGGCTGATCTCGCCCGCGAGCTTCTCGGCTTGGTCGATTCTTTCGCGGCAGTTGATCGCGACGGCCGCGCCAGCCCCAGCCAGCGCACGGCAGACGGCCGCGCCTATCCCGCGCGAACCGCCAGTGACGAGCGCGACGCGTCCCTTGAGAGTCTCTGACATGAAAGCTCCGATCGATCCAATCAAGACCGGATCGTCAGCCGGCGGCCGCTCGCGTTCAATTCACAAGGCCGCTACACGCCATCAAGTTCGCCGACGCGCCCTGGTGCGTGCCGCCTTCTTCGCGGCGGCGGAGCGGGCCTTGGCGCCCTTGGTGCGGCTCGCCTTCCGCGCGGCGGCCGAGCGGGAGGCTGCGCTGCGGCGGGTTGCGGCGCTCTTGGCTTGCTTCGACAGCGCCTTGCGCGATGCCGTCGAGCGCGGCTCCTTCTTCAGGACGTTCTCGACAGCGCGTGACACCTTCGGCCGCCGCTTTGGCGTGCGTTTGCCCTGGCCGGCCTCATAGGCGTACTTGGCGCTGCGGCGCGTCGATTTCTTGGTGCGCCCTTTGCGCGGCGGCGGCAGATCGACGCCGGCGCGGCGCGCCTCGGAAAGGCCGATGGCAATCGCCTGCTTGGTCGAGCGCGCGCCGTGCCTGCCTTTCCTGATCTTGTCGATCTGGTCCTTGACGAATTCGCCGGCCTGCGTGCTGGCCGATTTGCCGGCGCGCTTGTCCTGCCTGGCTTTGCGAATGACTTCTTGTCTTGGCATGGGTCGAGTTCCCTCTGAGAGTTCACAGGGATGTCTGACCGCAACGCATGACGCGGACGATTGATCCGCTCAGTTCCTCAAGGCCGCCAGCAGTTCATCCGGACGCTCGGCCATGATCATGTGGCCGGCGCCCGGCACCACGATCGTCTTCGCTTGAGGGATCGCCGCCGCAAGCGCCTTGCCGGCCTTCGCCGGCGTCATCATGTCCCGCTCGCCGAGGATGAGGGTAACACGCACTTTCACGCTCGCTGCTGCCTGGAGCGCGTTCGCATAGGCATTGCAGGCCGACAAATCCCGGAACAGCACGCCAGGTTCGCAGTGCTTCAACACCGCCTGCGCGCCGCCATGCATCCACAGGCCCGGCGCGAGGCTGCCGCCGAGCTCGGCCCTGAAGCCGAGGCCCCAGATCGAGACCATGTCGTTCGCATCCTGCGAGTTGGCTTCTGCCGCTTTGAGCAAATCCGGGCCCACCGTCATGGTCGCGGCCGTGCCGATCAGGCTGAGCGCGGAAACCTTCTCGGGATGCCGCGCAGCGGTCTCCAGCGAGATCAGCGATCCCATGGAATGACCGATCAGGTGAGCCTTCGTGGCTCCTGCCACATCGAGCAGCGCCGCTGTCCAGTCTGCCATGTCGGCGATGCTTCCCAGTGACGGCCCGGCCGAGCGGCCGTGACCGGGCAGGTCGGGCGCCAGTACGCCAAAGCCGTGATGGGCGAACCAGCGCGTATGCAGCGCCCAGGTGGAATGGTCAAAGCCCGCGCCGTGGATGAAGACGACCGCGGGCAGGGACTTGTCGAAGTCGCGGCCGCCGGTTGCGACGAACACCTCAGTGCCGTTGACGGTGAGCTGCATCGTGTCAAACCTTCTGCGAGATGCGCAGCGCCTGCGCGAGATCGTCGATGATGTCGGAAGCCGTCTCGATGCCGACCGACAGCCGCACCAGCTCCTCACCGATGCCCGCGGCCTTGAGCTGCTCGGCATCCATCTGCTGATGCGTGGTGGAGGCCGGGTGGATCACCAATGTCTTGGCGTCGCCGACATTGGCGAGATGGCTGATCATGCGAAGCGACTCGATGAACTTTCGACCCGCGGGCCGGCCGCCCTTGATGCCGAACGAGACGATCGAGCCGGCGCCGCGCGGCAGCAGCGTCTTGGCCAGCTGATAGTCGGGATGGTTCTCCAGGGAGGGATGCAGCACCCAGTCGACAGCCTTGTTGGACTTCAGGGCTTCCAGCACCAGATGCGTGTTCTGCATATGCCTGTCCATGCGAACCCCGAGCGTCTCGACGCCCTGCAACAGCTGGAACGCGTTGGTCGGCGACAGGCAGGCGCCGAAATCGCGCAGCCCCTCGGTGCGCGCGCGCATGATGAAGGCGGCCGTGCCGAACTGCTCGTCGAAAACGATGCCGTGATAGCCGCCATAGGGCTCGGTCAGCACGCCGAACTTGTCCGATGCGCGCCAGTCGAAGCGGCCGCCATCGACGATGGCGCCGCCAATGGCGATGCCGTGGCCGCCGATCCATTTGGTGGCCGAATGCATCACGATGTCGGCGCCAAGCTCGATCGGCCGGCTGAGATAGGGCGTCGCAAAAGTGTTGTCGATCAGCAGTGGAATCTTTGCCTCGTGCGCGATCGCCGCAACTTTTGGAATGTCGAGCACCTCCAGTCCGGGATTGCCGATGGTCTCGCCGATCACGAGCTTCGTGTTGGGCTTGATCGCGGTGCGGAACGCATTGAGATCGCGCGGCTTCACGAACGTCGTGGTGATGCCGAAGCGCGGCAGCGTATGCGCGAGCAGATTGATGGTGCCGCCATAGAGCGAGCTCGACGCCACGATGTGGTCGCCGGCATTGAGCAGCGTCGCGATGGCGAGGTGCAGCGCCGCCATCCCGCTCGCGGTGCAGATCGCGCCGACGCCGCCTTCGAGCGCCGCAAGCCGCTCCTCCAGCACGCCGGTGGTCGGATTGGAAATCCGCGTGTAGATGTGGCCGGCGCGCTCCAGGTTGAACAGCGCGGCGGCGTGGTCGGAATCCTGGAACACGTAGGACGTGGTCTGGTAGATCGGCACCGCGCGGGCACCGGTCGCGGGATCCGGATGCTGGCCCGCATGCAGGCTCAGGGTTTCGAAGGCAGGCGGTTTTGGCGCGGGCATGCGTGGCCTCAAAGGTCGGTCGGCGATGGCGGACCTTGTGCCACAAAAACGCGCGTCACGTCAGCCCATTGAATCCCAGCAAAAGATCGTCATGCCCGGGCTTGTCCCGGGCATCCACGTTCTTCGTTCACCCTCCCTTCAGCCCTGAGGGGGCGTACTTTCATCGCGGCAACAATCGTGCCCGCTCACACCGCCGGGTGTTTCGCCAGCCTGCCCCTTACCTCGGCGGCGATCTCGAACGAGCGCAGCCGCGCGGCGTGGTCGTAGATCAGGGCCGTGGTCATCAGCTCGTCCGCGGCGGTGTCGGCGATCAGCGCCTTCAGTTTCGCTTCGACCACATCAGGCGAGCCGACCGCGGAGCAGGCGAGCGACTGGACGATGCCCGCCTTCTCGGCCGGCGACCACAGCGCGTCCATGTCGTCGATCGGCGGCGGCAAAGGTCCGGGCGTGCCGCGGCGCAAATTGATGAACTGCTGCTGCAGCGAGGTGAACAAGCGCTGCGCCTCGGCATCGCTGTCGGCGGCGAACACATTGACGGCGACGATCGCGTAGGGCTTGTCGAGCTGCGCCGAGGGCTCAAACCGCGCGCGATATTCGCGCAGCGCCGGCATCAGCATTTGCGGCGCGAAATGCGAGGCGAAGGCGAACGGCAGCCCCAGCATGGCCGCAAGCTGCGCGCCGAACATGCTGGAGCCGAGGATCCACAGCGGCACCTTCGTGCCCATGCCGGGCACGGCGCGGATCGTCTGGTTCGGTTCGACATCGCCGAGCAACGCCTGCAGCTCCAGCACGTCGTGCGGAAAGTTTTCGGCGGCGGTCGCAAGGTCGCGCCGCATCGCCTGTGCGGTGAGCTGATCGGTGCCCGGCGCGCGGCCGAGCCCGAGATCGATCCGCCCCGGGTAGAGCGATTCCAGCGTGCCGAACTGCTCGGCGATCACCAGCGGCGAATGGTTCGGGAGCATCACGCCGCCCGAGCCGACGCGGATCGTCTTCGTGCCCGCAGCGATATGGGCGATCACCACCGAGGTCGCTGCGCTCGCGATGCCCGTCATGTTGTGATGCTCGGCGAGCCAGAACCGCTTGAAGCCCCACCTTTCGGCATGCTGGGCGAGGTCGAGTGAATTGCGAAACGCCTGCGCGGCGTCGGAGCCCTGCCGGATAGGCGCGAGGTCGAGCACGGAGAAGGGGATCATGGGGCGGGTTACCAGTGAGGGGCTGCGCGTCTTGAGAGATCACATGTAGGGTTGGCGCGTCGGATGGGTAGAGCCCGCGCGAGGCTCGCCCCATCCTGCGTCCTGCTTGTCGCAAATGGTTGCGGAGCGTATCCTTGCGCGATGACCGCCAGTTCCCCCGATCTGAAGGCCTTCCTGCTCGCGACGCCGTTCTTCGGCGGTCTATCGGATGCAAGTCTCGATCTCCTGATCTCGATGCTGGTCGAACGCCACTTCGAGGCCGGCGCGACAATTGTCGCCGAAGGCGAGCCGGGACGCTCGATGTTCATCGTCAAGTCCGGCCGCCTGGCAGTAAGCAAGCAGGCGAATGCGGGCGGCGTCATCCCGCTGTCCGCACTGGAGCCTGGCGACTTCTTCGGCGAGATGACGCTGATCGAAATGCAAAACCGCTCCGCCACTGTGGTCGCGGAAAGCGAGACCGTGCTGTACGAACTGACCGCCCAGAAGCTCTACGCCTGCTACAAGGCCGACATCCACGCCTATGTGATCGTGCTGCAGAACATCAACCGCGAGCTGTGCCGGCGGCTGCGCCGCGCCGACGAGCGCGTTGCGGGGCATCGGGACGGCGGCGAGGAAACCTCTTTGAAATGAACGCGCGCGTAATTCCCGAGCTCATCATCTTCGATTCCGACGGCGTTCTGGTCGATAGCGAGGTCATCGCACTGACCGTCTTTGCCCGCATCGCAGCCGAGGAAGGCGTGGCGATCAGCGTGGAGGACGCCGTGCGGTGCTTCCGCGGGGTGAAGATGGCCGATTGCGTGCGCGAGATCGAGCGCCGGCTCGGCCGCGGCGTCCGGGAAAGCTTCGTCGCCGACGTGCGACAGGCAACCGCGCTGGCGTTTGATGCCGAACTGAGGCCTGTCGATGGAATTCATGCCGCGCTGGCTGAAATCACTGTTCCCGTCTGCGTGGCGTCGAACGGGCCGATGTCGAAGCTCACGCAAGCGCTGGGGTTGACGAAGCTGCTTGGCCACTTCGAGGGCCGCATTTTCAGCGCCTACGAGGTCGGTTCGTGGAAGCCGGATCCCGGCCTGTTCCTGCATGCCGCGCGAACGATGGGCGCGCAGCCGCCGGCTTGCGTCGTCGTCGAGGACTCCATGTCCGGAGCCCGCGGGGCCAAGGCCGCGGGAATGAAGGTCCTCGGCTTTGCCGGAGATCATCCCGAGGCCGAGCAGGAGTTGGCGGCGATCTGTGATGGCGTCTTTCATCGCATGAGCGACCTGCCGGCGTTGCTGGCATCTCCCGCGGTGAGGGCGTAGGCCGCTCTTCGAGCTCGAAGCGCGGATGGAGCGAAGCGCAATCCGGGGCATGTGTCCGCAGTTGGTGCCCGGATTACGCTTGCGCTCCACCCGGGCTACGAAAGTTCGTTGCCGATGCGGCTACAGCAGCGCCAATGAGTGCAGCGAATTTCGATGAAGGCCGAAGGCGACCAGGCCGGAGAGAAGCAACGCAGTCCCAGTCACGATCAGGCAAAACGCAAACACTATTGAAGCCCCTGGTACGTCTTGAATGACCAGGAAAATAATAGATAAAATTTTACCGACAATCGAAACGAAGAATTAACCTTACTTGTGCGGTCGCAGGAGAGTCCGACCCGTCGGGCAAAACACCCGCCTCCCGCCAAACCCCGTCAACCTCTTCTCGTAAAAATATTCCACTTTACCGAAATTCGGTTTTGCGGCATTCTCTCGCCATCCCGGCCCGTTGGAGAGGGGCGATCGTACGTCGTCACGAACGTGGGCTGGGGAAGCGGTGGACGCGGCAGCGCCGGCGCGGATGTGAGGGCAGGGCGGGCAGAGGATTGAGCCGAACCCCGTGAGCCCGGCACAAGCCGTGTCGTACGAACGGCGCCAATGCGTACGGCAAAACCGTGTGGTCCTGGCCGTCGTCGCTACGGTCAAGCCTTTGCGGAGGCGGCACTGGTGTCAACCGGCGCGGTGCCGGTGAATTCCGTGAGGTGAGGGAGGCCAGAAGGAATTCGGCTCCCGGGAGAGCACGGCATAAGCCGTCCAACCATCGCGCAGGGAAGGCCGAGTGTTCGGCGTCACCTGTATGCTGCTGTGCGGTTTCCTTGCGCTACATTTCGCGCAGCGGACCGCGGGTGCCCGTCGGCACCCGGTCTTCCCTGCGCCCTCTTCAAAGGAGGGGGGCAACAGAGACGAGCAAAACTCGGGCGTTCGGGGCCGCGAGAATGCCAATCCGTGCTTGTTCTGGGAAGAATGGATGGTGCTGCCAGACAGGATTGAACTGTCGACCTCTCCATTACCAATGGAGTGCTCTACCACTGAGCTACGGCAGCATGTGCTGGGATAGAATCGGCCACCCGAGGGGCCTACCAAGCGGGCCGATATCTGCCACAGGCCTCCCCGCTGTGCAAGCTTGCAAGATCAGCCAAAACGAGAAAATCGGAGCGATATCGGGGGTATTACGGCTGTTTTGGCCCGAAATGACCTACTCTCCGTCGATTTTGGTTCCGCTTCCCCCACCATCTGGCCAGTTGGCCCCTGGGGCGGATTCGACCCATTTTGGATTTCCGCACGTCGGGACCATCCGGGCCTCTTGAGCTGCCGCATTCTCTGGGCATGTTAGCAGCCAAGAGCTGGATGGACCTGTGATGGCTGACGAGACCGACAAGAGCGCGAGACAGGCGAAGTCATCACGCGACGACCGCCTGAAATCGGCGCTGCGGGAGAACCTGAAGCGGCGCAAGGCGCAGGCGCGCGAACGCGCCGCAAGCGGCGACCCCTCGCAAGCCGGTGATGATTCCCTAAATGAGGGGACCGCCGGCGAGGCTGGTGACTAGAAATTTTGGAGTGCAAGAACGTGGCCATGGGGCAGAATGACCAGGATCGAACCGATCGCGACGCGATGATGTCGCGTTTCACCCGCCCCGAGCAGACGTTTCCCGCGCTGACCTCGGCCGAGATCGAGCGCATCAGGAATTTCGGCGAGCTCCGCGCGTATAAGGACGGCGAGTTGCTGTTCGAGACCGGCAAGCCGGGGCCGGGCATGTTCGTCGTGCTGAAAGGCCATGTCGCCATCACCCAGCGCGACGGGCTCGGCAACGTCACGCCGCTGATCGAGCAGGGCCCGGGGCAATTTCTGGCCGAACTTGGCCAGCTCTCCGGCCGGCCGGCGCTGGTCGACGGCCGCGCCGAAGGCGATGTCGAGACGCTGCTGTTGCCGCCCGAGCGCCTGCGCGCGCTGCTGGTTGCGGAAGCCGAACTCGGCGAGCGCATCATGCGCGCGCTGATCCTGCGCCGGGTCAATCTGCTCCAGGCCGGCGTCGGCGGCACGGTACTGATCGGTCCCTCGCATTCGGCCGGCGTGGTCCGCTTGCAGGGCTTTCTCACCCGCAACGGCCAGCCGCATCATCTGCTCGATCCCGACCGTGACCGCGATGCCGCTGAGGTGATCGCGCGCTATTCGCCTAAGCCGGAAGATTGGCCGCTGGTCGTCACATCAGACGGTGCGGTGCTGCGCAACCCCGGTGAGACCGAGCTTGCGCGCGCGATCGGCATGATCGGTGGCCCCCGCAATGATCGCATCTACGACGTCGCGATCGTCGGCTGCGGACCGGCGGGGCTCGCGACCGCGGTGTACGCAGCGTCCGAAGGGCTGTCGGTTGCCGTGCTCGATACCAGAGCCTTCGGCGGCCAGGCCGGCGCCAGCGCGCGCATCGAAAACTATCTGGGCTTTCCGACAGGTATTTCCGGCCTGGCGCTGACCGCGCGCGCCTTCAACCAGGCGCAAAAATTCGGCGCCGACATCATGATTCCCGTCACCGTGAAGTCGCTCGACTGCACGCGCACGGACGGCGCGTTTACCGTCGCGCTCGACGGCAGCGATTCCCTGCGCTCGCGCGCGGTCGTGGTCGCGAGCGGTGCGCGCTATCGCCGGCCCGAGATCGCCAATCTCGACACATTCGAGGGCCGCGGCGTCTGGTACTGGGCCTCCCCGATCGAGGCCAAGCTGTGCGCCGGCGAAGAGGTGGCGCTGGTCGGCGCCGGCAATTCGGCGGGGCAGGCGGCCGTGTTCCTGTCGGGGCACGCCAAGAAGGTCCTGATGATCATCCGCGGCGGCGGCCTTGGCGCCAGCATGTCGCGCTATCTCATCGAGCGCATCGAAGCGACCCCGAACATCGAGCTGCTGTTCAACACCGAGGTCACGGCGCTGGAGGGCGACGAAGCCGCGCTGCTGCGACGGATCCGCTGGAAGAGCCGGCTGTCCGATGACGAGGATTCTGCCGACATCAAGAACCTGTTCCTGTTCGTCGGCGCCGATCCCGCCACCTCCTGGCTCGACGGTTGCGGCGTGACGCTCGACCGCGGCGGCTTCGTCGTCACGGGCGCGCAATCCGAGCAGAACCAGGGCCGGCTGGTCGCGCCGCTCGAGACCTCCGTCCCCGGCGTCTACGCCGTCGGTGACGTGCGCTCCGGCTCGGTCAAGCGCGTCGGCGGCGCCATCGGCGAAGGCGCGCAGGTCGTGGCCTCGCTGCACGGCTATCTCGGCGACGCCGCAAAACCGGCGCTTTAATCAAGCAGAAGACAAGCGGACGGCAAGTCGAATGTGACTTGCCATCTCGCCGTGTCCCACGGACTATCGCCACGTCGCGAGATCAATCGCGCGAAGACAAAGACTCAACTGGGAGGACTAAATGGCCGAACTCGTCGTGCTCTACAAAACGCCCAAAGACGCTGCCGCCTTCGACAAGCACTATGCCGAAACTCACATTCCGCTCGCCAAGAAGCTTCCTGGCTTGAAGAAATACGCCGTCAGCACCGGTGCGGTCGGCTCGCCCGCTGGACCGTCAGGCATTCACCTCGTCGCCATTCTCACGTTCGATAGCGTGGGCGACATCCAGAAGGCATTCGGCAGCGAAGCCGGCAAGGCGGCCGCAAGCGACGTGCCGAAATTCGCCAGCGGCGGTGCCGATCTGCTGATCTTTGACACCAAGGAAGTGTGAAGGATCGAGTCAACCTTCATCGAAAGTTCAGTCCGCAAACTCGTCCAAAACTGCCGTCGTTTGTGACAGCGGTGCAAAAAATTCAGCCATGCGTTTTTCGACTCGCACGAACACGCATGGCTGCGCGCGCATGTGTGATGCTAGTGCAGGTGGTAATCCGGTGAGGGGAGTATTATCAATCTCCCGATCTCAATGCAGAGAGTAGGAGAGATGCCATGGTCCTCGGCTTGAGCCTTCCCGCCTTCACACTGGTCCACGTCATCATCAGCCTGATCGGTATCGTCGCCGGTCTGATCGTGATGTTTGGCCTGCTCAGCTCGAAGCCGATGCCGGGTCTGACCGCGATCTTCCTGCTGTTCACGATCCTCACCAATGCCACCGGCTTCCTGTTTCCGTTCAAGGAGCTGCTGCCCTCGTACATCATCGCCGCCATCTCGCTGGTGCTGCTCGCGATCGCGTGCATCGCGCTCTACGGCATGAAACTTTCGGGCCTATGGCGGCCGGTCTATATCGTGACCGCGATGATCTCGCTCTACTTCAACGTCTTCGTGCTGATCATCCAGTCGTTCCTGAAAGTGCCGGCGCTGGCCGCACTTGCCCCGGCCGTGCCGCCGGCGCCGCCGTCGGGCCCTGTGTTCGCCGTCGTGCAGGTCCTCGTGCTGGTGTTCTTCGTGCTGCTGACCATCGGCGCTTGGCGCCGCTACAAGCCGATGGCGTTGGCCTGATCGTTTCTGACTGAAGGAGTACCCCATGCCGACCATCACAACCAAAGACGGCGTCGAGATCTTCTACAAGGACTGGGGCTCGGGCCAGCCGATCGTGTTCAGTCACGGCTGGCCGCTGTCATCAGACGACTGGGACGCGCAGATGATGTTCTTCGTCACCCGCGGCTATCGCGTCATCGCCCACGACCGCCGCGGCCATGGCCGTTCGGCGCAGGTCGCCGACGGTCACGACATGGATCACTATGCCGACGATCTCGCCGCCCTGACCGCGCATCTCGACCTCAAGAACGCCCTGCATGTTGGCCATTCCACCGGCGGCGGCGAGGTGGTGCACTACATCGCGCGCCACGGCGAGTCTCGCGTGGCGAAGGCCGCGATCATCTCGGCGGTGCCGCCGCTGATGATGAAGACGGACGGCAATCCCGGCGGTCTGCCGAAGAGCGTGTTCGACGGCTTCCAGACCGCGCTCGCCGCCGGCCGCTCGGCGTTCTATCGCGACATCGCCGCCGGTCCGTTCTATGGTTACAACCGTCCCGGCGCAAAGCCGTCGGAAGCGGTGATCCAGAACTGGTGGCGTCAGGGAATGATGGGCGGCGCGAAGGCGCATTACGACGGCATCGTGGCGTTCTCGCAGACCGATTTCACGGAGGATCTCAAGAAGATCAATGTGCCGGTGCTCGTGATGCATGGCGATGACGACCAGGTCGTGCCTTACGCCGATTCTGCGCCGCTGTCGGCCAAGCTGCTCAAGAACGGCACACTGAAGACCTACAAGGGCTTTCCCCACGGCATGCCGACCACGGAAGCCGAGACGATCAACGCGGATCTGCTGGCGTTCTTCAAGGCATGAGCGGCCCGATCCGTTTGCGGGAACGGATGTCCTGGCGAGGCTGACCGGTATATCCTCGACGGGTTCGCGGCCGCCGCATCGGCCGCGAACCTTTGGATATTTCGGCGACTGTATGCGTTGAGCCCGTCTGGTCCCCCGAGGAGAGTGTCGGTGATGTCTCCCCAGCTCAAACTGATCGCGCTCGATGCCGACGATCTCGCCGTGATCTCGACCCATGTGCAGGACGCCCGCATCCAGCCCTCCGACATCATCTGGCGGCAGGGCGAGAAGCGCCTGGTGGTCGGCATGAGCCGGCTGGACTGGGAGCAGACGCTGGAGGGAGAGGCCGAACCACGCCGGCTGGTCGCGGCGCTTCGCTTCGACCGCGTGCTCGCCTGCAAATCGCGCAACATCGACTTGGGAGCACCGGACAAGATTCTGGACCTCGTCGGCATTGAATTTCATCCACAGGGCGGCCGTGACGAGGAGCCCGGCGGCAGCGCATTGTTGCTGTTTGCCCATGGCGGCGCCATCCGCCTCGACGTCGAATGCCTGGAATGCCAGCTGACCGATCTGGGGACGGACGAGCTGGGGACGGGAGTTGGAAGCGAGCGGGAGGGGTGAGGTGGCCGGTCTACCAGTCCCCTGGGCTCGGGCCTCGTTGGAACGGTAGCTTCCAAGTGTTGGCTGCCAAGGGTTGACGCAGCTTCCCGGTCGCGCCATTGAGCAGGGGGCCGGTGAGCCAGACTGCGCCCCCCTCAACCAGCAGAAGCCAAGCCCCAAATGCCCGTTCGTCTCGACCGCAGCAGCGCCGATTTCGACCAGCGATTTCAGGCCTTTCTCGCCGCCAAGCGCGAGGTCTCGGCCGATGTCGAAGCCGCCGCGCGCGCCATCGTTGACGATGTGGCCAGGCGCGGCGATGCCGCCCTGCTCGAGGCCACCGCCAAGTTCGACCGCTTGAGGCTGGAGGCATCCGGCCTTCGCGTCTCAGCCGCCGAGATCGAAGCAGCGACAAAGGCCTGCGAGCCTGCGACGCTGGTCGCGCTGAAACTCGCACGCGACCGCATCGAGACCTACCATCGCCGCCAGCTGCCGAAGGACGAGCGCTTCACCGATCCGCTCGGCGTCGAGCTCGGCTGGCGCTACACCGCGATCGAATCCGCCGGCCTCTACGTGCCCGGGGGAACTGCGGCCTATCCGTCCTCGGTGCTGATGAATGCGGTGCCGGCCAAGGTCGCCGGTGTGTCGCGCCTCGTGATGGTGGTGCCCTCGCCCGACGGCAAGCTCAATCCGCTGGTGCTGGCGGCTGCCTCGCTTGGCGGTGTCACCGAGATCTACCGGGTCGGCGGTGCGCAGGCGGTGGCCGCGCTCGCTCACGGCACCGCGACGATCGCGCCGGTCGCCAAGATCGTAGGTCCCGGCAATGCCTATGTCGCTGCCGCCAAGCGCCTGGTGTTCGGCAAGGTCGGCATCGACATGATCGCCGGTCCCTCCGAGGTGCTCGTGATCGCCGACGACACCGGTAATGCCGACTGGATCGCCGCTGATCTGCTGGCACAGGCCGAGCACGATGCCAGCGCGCAGTCGATCCTGATTACCGACTCCGCGCGCCTTGCAGCCGATGTCGAGAAGGCCGTCGAAGCGCAGCTGAAGACGCTCCCGCGCGCCGGCATCGCGGGCCGCTCCTGGGCCGATTTCGGCGCCATCATCATGGTCAAGAACCTCACTGAGGCCATTCCGCTCGCGGATGCCATCGCCGCCGAGCACCTTGAAATCATGACCAGCGACGCCGATGCGCTCGCCGCCAAGATCCGCAACGCCGGCGCAGTGTTTCTTGGCGCGCATACGCCGGAGGCCATCGGCGATTATGTCGGCGGCTCCAATCACGTGCTGCCGACGGCGCGCTCGGCGCGGTTCTCCTCAGGCCTGTCGGTGCACGACTTCATGAAGCGCACCTCGATCCTGAAATGTGGCCCGGACCAGCTGCGTGCGCTGGGGCCGGCCGCGATGACGCTCGGACAAGCGGAGGGGTTGGATGCCCATTCGCGCTCGATTGGATTGCGCCTCAATCTGTCATGACAAAGCCGCCCGAACAGGACGACTCGACCAATCGCATCGTCGCGGTCACCCTCGACGAGGACTCGATCGGCCGTTCAGGGCCCGACATCGAGCATGAGCGCGCGATCGCGATTTACGATCTGATCGAGCAGAATCTGTTCGCGCCCGAAGGCGCCGACGGGAAGGGGCCGTTCACGCTTCATATCGGCATCAGCGGCAACCGGCTGATGTTCGACATCCGTCGCGAGGACGGCACGCCCGTGGTCGCGCATCTATTGTCGTTGACGCCGTTCCGGCGGATCGTGAAGGACTATTTCATGATCTGCGACAGTTACTACCAGGCGATCCGCACCGCGACCCCGGACAAGATCGAGGCGATCGACATGGGCCGCCGCGGCATCCATGACGAGGGATCGCGCACGCTGCAGGAGCGGCTGAAGGGCAAGGTGCGGGTCGATTTCGAGACGTCACGCCGGCTGTTCACGCTCATTACTGTTCTTCATTGGAAGGGTTAAAAGCGGATGGCTGCGCCCCCACGCGCACGCGATCCGCAATCGGTGCTGTTCGCCTGCGCGATGAACAGCGTGCGATCGCCGATGGCCGAGAGCCTGTTGCAGCACATGTTTCCGCAAGGCCTCTACGTAAGATCGGCCGGCGCCAGGAAGGGCGAGCTCGATCCGTTTGCCGTCGCCGTGATGGCCGAGCTTGGCCAGGACATCTCCGCGCACAAGCCGCAGACCTTCGAGGAGCTGGAGGACTGGGAGGGCCTGAATTTCGACCTCATCATCACGCTCTCGCCCGAGGCGCATCACAAGGCGCTGGAGCTGACCCGCACGCTCGCCGCCGACGTCGAGTACTGGCCGACGCAGGATCCCACCACCATCGAAGGCAGCCGCGACCAGAAGCTCACCGCCTACCGGGAGGTCTGCGACCAGCTGTTGATGCGCATCCGCCGGCGGTTCGCCAAGGTCGGTGCCGCGAGCGGATAGGTCGCGGTGCCCGTAACACCCGCGTCACAGACGGAGGGCACAGGCATATCGGGGACCTTCGAATCAGCAAAGTCGGGGTTCCCGGGTTGTGAAATCAGCCCCCTTCCGATAGGTTCCGCGCGCAATTCACCCCTGCCTCATCTCTCCAAATCACCTGATGCTCGGCCGCCCCAAATTCGTTCTTGCCTCCGGTTCGCCGCGGCGCCTGTCGCTGCTCAACCAGGCGGGCATCGACCCGGATGCGCTCCGGCCGGCCGACGTCGACGAGACGCCGAGGCGGGGCGAGCTGCCGCGCGCCTGTGCCAACCGCCTGGCGCGGGCCAAGGCCGATGCGGCGCTGAAATCGGTGCAGCTCGACGACGACCTGCGCGGCGCCTTCATCCTGTCGGCCGATACCGTGGTGGCAGTCGGCCGCCGCATCCTGCCCAAGGCCAATCTCGTGGATGAGGCCGCCCAGTGTCTGCGGCTGCTGTCGGGCCGCAACCATCGTGTCTATACCGCGATCTGCCTGGTGACGCCGCGCGAGGCCTTCCGGCAGCGCCTGGTCGAGACCCGCGTCCGTTTCAAGCGCCTCTCGGAAGACGACATCCAGGCCTATATCGGTTCCGGCGAATGGCGCGGCAAAGCCGGCGGCTACGCCGTGCAG
>Ga0209758_1001309_pt1 | contig 30362 bp, 33 predicted proteins | sample AraplaMF_Col_mMF_FD_184258 | JGI IMG/M metagenome (GOLD analysis project Ga0209758, IMG submission 184258) | Arabidopsis root microbial communities from the University of North Carolina, USA - plate scrape MF_Col_mMF (SPAdes) (version 2) | ecosystem: Host-associated > Plants > Roots > Endosphere...
TCGGGATCGTGTTGCGGCGTTCGACCACGCGGTGGACGTGGTTCAGCGACTTCAAAAGGTTTGACCGCTCAATAGTAATACGCATGGGATGCTACCGCTTTCGACCTTTATTGCCCGGGCGCAAAAAGCGCCGCGTCACTGTTTCCCCTTCGGGAGAGGGGAGTGGACGGGCAAAATGGCAGAACTTTGCCAGCGATTGCAAGAGGCATGGCCGTCCACAGGCTCGCAAATGCCGTTTTGCAGCGCAATGCTCACAGAAATTGCGGCTCTTGTCGAAGCAGCACCGCTCGCCCATAAAGGCAAGAGGCTGGCGGGACGAAAGCGAGTGACATGACGGAAGAGGTAAGAGCGGAAACCGGCGCCCGGCGCGGCTTTCGCCTGCATAATATTGCGGTGCCGGCACGCCCGCTCGAACCGGCCCTCTATCTCGTTGCCACGCCGATCGGCAATCTGGGCGACATTACGCTGCGGGCACTGGAAACGCTTGCCGGTGCCGACGTCCTGGCCTGCGAGGACACACGCGTTACCCGCGTCCTGCTTGATCGCTACGGCATCCAGAACCGGCCTTTCGCTTATCATGAACATAATGCCGATGAGGCAGGGCCGAGGCTCCTGCAGGCGCTCGAGGCGGGCAAGTCGGTGGCGCTTGTTTCCGATGCCGGCACGCCGCTTGTATCTGATCCCGGTTATCGTCTAGCGCAGCAGGCGATCGAGGCAGGTTACCGCGTTATCCCCATTCCCGGCGCTTCGGCGCCGCTTGCTGCCCTCGTCGGTTCAGGCCTGCCAAACGACGCCTTTCTCTTTGCGGGCTTCCTGCCGACCAAGGACAAGGCTCGCCGAGCCCGTCTCGCGGAATTCGCAAACGCACCGGCGACACTGATCTTCTTTGAATCGCCCCACCGCATCGGTGCGACGCTGCTTGCCGCGGCCGATGTGCTTGGCGGTGCGCGCCAGGCGTCTGTATGCCGCGAACTGACGAAGACCTACGAGGAGTTCCGCCGCGGTACGCTTTCCGATCTTGCGGTCCACTATGAAGAGCATGACAATGTGAAGGGCGAGATCGTGCTGGTGATCGGCCCGCCGAAAGAGCAGCCCGCCACCGAAGCCGATGTCGACGCGATTCTCACCGATCTCGCGAAATCCCTACCAACGGCCAAGGCCGCGACCGAGGCTGCCCGCTTGACCGGCCTGCCACGCAAGGTGCTCTACCAGAAGCTTCTCGATATGAAGGCGGCGAATGGCTGACGGCGAAGCGACGCTCCGCAGGAGAAAGGCGCTGCGCCGGGGCTCGGCCGCGGAATATATTGCCGCTGTTTTCCTGATGCTGAAAGGCTATCGCATCCTTGCCATGCGCTACAAAACGAAGCTCGGCGAGATCGACATCATTGCCCGAAAGAGGGACCTGGCCGTCTTCGTCGAGGTCAAGGCGCGCGCCGACGAAACAGGTGCGATAGATGCCGTCTCCTACACGTCACAAAATCGAATCCGGGCTGCAAGCGATCTCTGGCTTGCCCGTCAGCGCGATTATGCGCGGCTATCGCAGCGCTACGATATCGTTGCGATAGTGCCCGGGAAACTGCCTCGTCATTTCCCGGATGCCTTCTGATCTCTCGCCGAGTTTATTCTGGCGGCAGTGACGGTATCCGCAAGTCGTCGGCGGCGAGCAAGTTTTCATTAAAATTTTAGCGCCTGCTTGAACGGCCCTTTACGACTCTTTTGTTATCCACGGTTGAGCTAGGGGTAGCAAATTGGGGGTTATGCATGGCCTGGAAGATGATGCTTGCAACCGCCGTCGCCATGGCGGCGCGATCCGTGCCTTATGCGGCGCTGAAACCATCGGGGAAAATATTCATCGCTCACGCAAGCGATGGCTTGGTTCTGAAACCGACGCCGATCAATCCGGACTGGATCATCAGCGGAAACCCGCAGGCACGCACGGCAGAACATTCCCGCGGCCATGACGAGGCGTCGCTGACGGCGATCTGGGATTGCACATCGGGTGAATTCCGCTGGCGTTTCGGCTGGGACGAAACGGTCATGATCCTCGAAGGCGAGGTGCATGTCACCACCGAAGACGGAACGGAACGCACGCTGAAGACCGGTGACGTCGCCTTCTTTGCCGGCGGCACCTGGGCCAACTGGAGGGTCGATAACTACGTCCGCAAGGTCGCCTTCCTGCGCAAGCCCTTCCCGAAGCCGCTTGCCATCGCCTACCGCCTGCGCAACCTGTTGCGCAACAGCGGTGGCTCCGGTATCGCAGCCTGAAAATTGCGCATCCCGAAACGCCCGAAGCCATTGATTGCCGTTGCGTTTGATACCTGACCGACCTACATCTGGGCGGCATCAGCTCAAGGGACGGAAATGGCCAAGATCAAGAACGTAGCGGTCCAGATGGACCATGTCTCCGGCATCAACATCGCGGGCGATTCCACCTTCGCCATGAGCATCGAGGCGCAGGCGCGTGGCTACAAGCTCTTTCATTACACGCCTGATCGCCTGAGCTTCCGCGACGGCAAGCTTTATGCCTCCGTCGAGCCGATGGTGTTGCGCGACGTCAAGGGTGACCATTATGAGCTTGGTGCGCCCGAACGCGTCGACCTCTCGACCATGGATGTCGTCCTGCTGCGCCAGGATCCGCCTTTCGACATGGCCTACATCACCTCGACGCATCTTTTGGAGCGCATCCATCCGAAGACGCTTGTCGTCAATGATCCGGCCTGGGTGCGTAACTCGCCCGAAAAAATCTTCGTCACGGAATTTTCCGACCTCATGCCGAAGACGCTGATTACCAAGGATCCCGCGGAGATCCGCCGCTTCCGCGACGAGTTGGGCGATATCATCCTGAAGCCGCTCTACGGCAATGGCGGCGCAGGCGTCTTCCACTCCACCAAGGATGACCGCAACCTGTCCTCGCTGCTCGAAATGTTCGGCCAGCTCTTCCGCGAGCCCTTCATCGCCCAGCAGTACCTGCCCGACGTGCGTAAGGGCGACAAGCGCATCATCCTCGTCGACGGTGAATTTGCCGGCGCCATCAATCGTGTTCCCGCCGAGCATGACAGCCGCTCCAACATGCATGTCGGCGGCCGTGCTGAGCCAACCGAACTGACGACGCGCGAAAAGGAAATCTGCGATCGCATCGGCCCGGCCCTGCGCGAACGCGGCTTCCTGCTCGTCGGCATCGATGTCATCGGCGATTACATGACCGAAATCAACGTGACCTCGCCAACTGGCATCCGCGAAGTAAAGAAGTTCGGCGGCGCCGATATCGCAAGCCTTTTGTGGGATGCTATCGAGGGCAAGCGCGGCTAAAGCAAAGCCAGGAATACTTCCGGACTACCAAAAGTGTTCTTGTCGTTCCGCCTTTGATCGCCTCCGTTCCAAGATTGCAACCCGCTGCAATTTGATTGCAGCGGATAGCTGAATTCGTTCGCTTATCGTTCTTGTTTTATTCCGGCTTCCATGCCAGATTGTGACCGCCTTCATAGGTTGGGTATCGGGGTCACGGGGCAGGGGCATGGTCGCGCGCGTCAGTACGGTTGCATTTCAGGGCATTGAAGGTGTTCCGGTCGAGGTCCAGGTCATGGTCGCTCCCGGGAAAATGGGGATCCAGATCGTCGGGCTTCCTGACAAGGCGGTCGCGGAAAGCCGCGAGCGGGTGCAGGCAGCCCTGCACGCTTCCGGCCTGGCGCTGCCGTCCAAGCGCGTGACGGTCAACCTTGCGCCTGCCGACCTTCCCAAGGAGGGCAGCCATTTCGATCTCCCCATCGCACTTGGACTAATGGCTGCACTCGGCGCAATTCCTGCGGATGCCTTGTCCGATTACGTCGTCGTCGGAGAACTCAATCTCGACGGTACGATCGCCGCAATCGCCGGCGCTCTCCCGGCTGCTATCGGCGCCAACGCGACGGGCAAAGGGCTGATCTGCCCTGCCGAAAGCGGAGCGGAAGCCGCCTGGGCCGGTTCGGACGTCGATATCCTGGCGCCGCGCAGCCTGATAGCACTCGCCAATCATTTCCGCGGCACGCAGATCCTGTCGCGACCGGAACCATCCATTCGTCCGAATGCCGCCAATCTGCCCGATCTCGCCGAGATCAAGGGCCAGGAAAGCGCCAAGCGGGCCCTGGAAGTGGCGGCTGCCGGCGGCCATAACCTCATCATGGTCGGGCCGCCCGGTTCCGGCAAGTCGATGCTGGCGTCCAGGCTACCGTCCATCCTGCCGCCGCTCTCGGCGGCCGAATTGCTGGAAGTCTCGATGATCCACTCCATCGCCGGTCAGCTCTCCGGTGGCAAGCTCTCCGACCGGCGGCCATTTCGCACGCCGCATCATTCGGCGACGATGGCGGCCCTCATTGGCGGCGGCCTGCGCGCCCGGCCGGGCGAAGCCTCGCTTGCCCATCACGGCGTGCTTTTCCTCGATGAATTTCCCGAATTTGCACCACAGGTGCTTGATGCCCTGCGTCAGCCGCTGGAAAGCGGCGAATGCGTCATCGCGCGGGCCAATCATCGGGTCTCCTATCCCGCGCGGATCCAGCTCGTCGCGGCCATGAATCCGTGCCGCTGCGGTATGGCAGGTGAACCCGGCCATACCTGTGCCCGCGGGCCGCGCTGCATGACGGATTATCAGGCCCGTATTTCCGGCCCGCTGATGGACCGTATCGATATCCGCATCGACGTGCCGGCGGTCTCCGCCGCCGATCTTATCCGGCCGACGGCAGCCGAAGCGAGCGCCGATGTTGCCCGGCGCGTGGCCCGCGCCCGTGACATCCAGCGCGAACGGTATGCATCAGCAGGCGCAAGGGGCATTTCGACCAATGCCGGCTGCTCCACTTCGATGATCGAGAAATTTGCTGAGCCGGATGCGGCCGGATTGCAGCTGTTGCGCGATGCCGCGGACAAGATGAAGTTCTCGGCGCGGGGTTATCATCGCGTCCTGAAGGTTGCCCGCACGCTCGCAGATCTCGACGGCAAGGATACGGTTGGCCGTATCCATCTGGCAGAGGCGATTTCCTATCGCGTCGCCGGCGCAAGGCTGACTGCCGCTGCATAAAATGACCGCTGGGTGAGAGACAAGATCCTGGTGTGGATCAAGGCAGGGCCAGGGCTCTATCTCGCCATTGCTGGCGCAACCTGTTTTGCGGCGGAAACATCCGCACGATGTGATCGGGTCTTGGGAACAGCAGAGATGCGGCAGGCCAAAACCGTAGCAGCGAACGACGCAATTCAAGATGTTGGCGAGGTTAAACGGAGTGCCAAGACAGTTGGCATCGCCTGAAAGAATAGGCTCGCAGCTTCTTCCCGCCTCAAGCGCAGCGGGGTTGTGGTGTATGAAATAAGCAAGCGTTTCCAAACGCTTGTCGAAAATCTTGGCCCAGTTGGGAATAACTGTGCTTCGCCGGCGATCTAGTTCGTCAGCGAGAGCGTGGATGATTTACTGCTTTCGCCACTCGAAACGCCCTCAACGAGGGGAGGTATGCCATGTCACTTCGCGTCGTCCCGGGATCGGCTGCTGTGGCCGCGTTTAGCCTGTCGCCGAAGCCTGAATTCGTTGCCCCGGCACTTGCTGGGACAATCGGGGAACCAACGGCTGGTTTCTACAAAGATGTATCGAGGTCACGGCGACGATTTATGAGGGCATCCGAGCAGACGAATATCTCGGCGAGTTCTGTGTCGGGGCAGGATAATATAGCCAAGGCCGAGGTGTCCGCGCTGAAACAGCTTCGCCCTGGTGCTTGCGAAGAGTTCGAAGGCCTGCGGGCGGTGATAGCCGCAAGGACGGACAACCGAGGAACCGGCGGAATACAGGCGGTTGTCAATGAAAGGGGCTGGCTTTGATTAAGGGCACTGATCTGACGATATCCGAATGCCTTCGTGATCCTCTTATTGCCGTGCTGATGCATGCCGATGGCGTGAAACTAGAAGACCTCAGGCAATTGCTTGAGGCGGCGGCCCGCAACTGGCAGTCTAAGCTGGATAATTGTCTGAATACAGGTGCGAGGGACTGGTCGACGGAAATGCAGACCCCTTTGCAACGAACGGGGGATGCCGTTTCCCTCATTGGCATGGCAGATGTTTGATGATCATGTTTGGTCATTCTCGATCCGGACCACGCCCGGAACCCACGCGCTAAAGCAGGCGCCGTTCTTACCCTATGAATTGAACGTAGAATTGCCAGATATCATCATAGCCTCTCCTGTGGAGTTCAGACGCATGAAGTGGGACACGTCAAAAAGATTAGAGCCGATAGTTCTCGTTTTTGCAGAAAGGAGAGAGCGCAGGGTCGTCCGCACAGCTCGCGAGGCGGCCGAAGTATTGCTGAGGGACTGGCCGGCCGAGGAGGGAGAGGAATTCCTGGTGGCGGTGAAAACCTGTTTGGACGTCATTACCGGAAAGGCCGAACCTGAAAAGCTGCACCAGGCGATCGTCCGTGCAGCATATGAAGCTGGCATTGCGGCGATCACCACTGATCATCGACTGGGTGTCGTGAGGATGTATCCGCGACCGCACATCGCGTCGGTAATGTCAGGCTGACACCGGCAGCATGATAAAAGGGGCGCCGAAGCGCCCCACGAACGGTGACACGAAGTGCCGAAATCCAATCAGCTTCCGAGACCTTCGAACAACGCCGTCGAAAGATAGCGCTCAGCGAAGGATGGAATGATCACGACAATGTTCTTTCCGGCATTTTCCGGACGACGACCCACTTCGATCGCCGCCGTCAATGCCGCACCCGAGGAGATGCCGACCGGCACGCCTTCGAGCCTGGCGACGAGCCGAGCCTGCTGGAAAGCGTCGTCATTGCTGACGGTAACCACCTCGTCATAGATGCTGGTGTCGAGGATTTTGGGCGCGAAACCCGCGCCGATGCCCTGGATCTTGTGCGGGCCAGGCGTGCCGCCTGAAAGGATCGGTGAATCGGTCGGCTCGACGGCCACGACCCGAATATCCGGCTTGCGGCTCTTCAGCACCTGGCCAACGCCAGTGATCGTGCCACCGGTGCCGATACCGGCCACGAAGATATCGACGTTGCCGTCGGTGTCGTTCCAGATTTCCTCCGCCGTCGTCTTGCGATGGATTTCCGGGTTGGCGGGGTTTTCGAATTGTTGCGGAATAACAGCGTCTGGCAGCGAGGCGGCGAGCTCCTCGGCCTTGGCGATCGCCCCCTTCATTCCCTTCGCCCCCTCGGTCAGCACCAGCTCCGCGCCGAGCAGCGCCAGCATCTTTCGGCGCTCGACGGACATGGTTTCCGGCATGGTCAGGATCAGCCGGTAACCCTTGGCAGCGGCAGCAAAGGCGAGCGCGATACCGGTATTGCCCGAAGTCGGCTCGATCAGCACGGTCTTGCCGGGCGAGATCTTGCCCTGCGTTTCCAGGCTCTCGATCATGGCGACGCCAATACGATCCTTCACCGAGGCGATCGGATTGAAGAACTCGAGCTTTGCCAGAATGTTCGCCACGACGCCCTTATCCTTGGCGATCTTGTCGAGGCGAACGAGCGGCGTGTCGCCGATTGTATCGGTAATGGAGGAATAGATGCGGCCGCGGCCCGGTTTGTGCGACATGGTGCTCTCCCTTTGAAATCCATATTGAAATCTGGGGAGAGAATAGGGTCAAAGTGGCGGTGAGACCAGAGTGGCTTCACCCGTCGGCCGTGCAAGCCAGAGAAAAAATCCTTTGAAAACCGTTCGTTGCCGAATGTTTATTTCAGGCGGCACGCGTTGCGATGAAGGCTGCCGTGCCCGCCAGGATGCTGGCTGCGACGCGGTTCAGGGCCTGCAACGCGCGCGGCTGCTTCAGCATCGTGCGGGCGCGCGATGCGAGAAGCATGTAGGGAATGAGCACGATCATCAGTACGACGAAGGTGACGGCAAGCAGCATGAGATAATCGCGCATTCCGATACTGTTGAGATCGATGAGGGTCGGCACCAGCGCGACATAGAAGAGCATGGTCTTCGGATTGCCGAGTGTCACCAGCAGACCAGACAGGAACGACATGCCGGCGCTGCTGGATTTTTTCGCGGTAATATCCTGCGGCAGCAGGCCGGCGGTCCAGAGCTTCCATGCGATATAGCCAAGATAGAGCGCGCCAGCGATCTTGATGACGAGGAAAATCTCGGTGAAGGTCTGCGCCACGAAGGCAAGGCCAAGGATAACGGCGGTCAGGTAGCTCATATCGCCGAGCACGAGACCGAGACCCATGAAGAAGGTTTCGCGGAAGTTCGAACCAAGGGCGCGCGCCACGATTGCCGTGATCCCCGGGCCGGGAATGGCGGCGGCGATGAACAAGGCGCCGGCATAGGCGATCAGGGCGGTAAGGCTCATCTTTGGATCCAGGAGATTGCGTCGTCTTTCTATAGGCGCATGAGGCATGCTCCATCAATCGCCGGGCGCTGATCTGTCCATAACCATAAAGAATAGGTCGGCTGAACCATGATCTACTTGGAAACCAAATCCGCCTTGCTATTTTCCCCTTGCAAGCGGCCGCAGACACGGCCCGCCGAGGCTTTCCCCAGTCGTCGGCGCAGAAGGTTTTCATCACCAAGGAGAGAATGCATGTCGCCTACCTCAGCCGAAGCCCGCAGACGTTCGCCGCTCAAGACCCCCTCCGACCTTCCGACCAATGCGATCACCGATATTTCGGCCGCGTTGACCGCGTTGCTCGCTGATGTCTTCGCGCTCTATGTGAAGACCAAGAATTTTCACTGGCATATGTCCGGACCGCATTTTCGCGATTACCATCTGCTGCTCGACGAGCAGGCGGAACAGATCTTCGACATGACGGACGAGGTTGCCGAACGCGCTCGCAAGATCGGCGGCACGACGCTGCGCTCGATCGGCCAGATCGCCCGCCAGCAGCGCATCCCGGACAATGACGCAGACTATGTCACCCCCGAAGACATGCTCTCCGAACTGCGCGAAGACAACCTTCACCTCGTCTCCATCCTGCGCGAAGTGCATGAGGTCTGCGACGAGCACAATGACGTGGCGACCGCAAGCCTCATCGAGAACTGGATCGACCAGAGCGAACGCCGCACCTGGTTCCTGTTCGAAACGACGCGTCAGGCGAAGTAATAGACAAGCTGAAGTTACAGCTCAGCTTCTGGTCGCCGGCAGGCGGATAAGCCTGCCCGGCGACCAGCCGAGGTTCATGCCGGCCGCAGCAAGCAGAATGACGACCGCGCCGGCAATCTGCATCGGCTGCAATGCGTGGCCGAAGGCCAAACGGTCGACCAGGATCGCGGCGACCGGATAGAGGAAGGACAGAGCGCCGGTCAGATGTGTCGGCAGCTTCTGAATCGCACCATAGAGCAGCACATACATGAGACCGGTGTGGATAACGCCGACGGTGATCAGGATCAGCCATGATCCCGTATCGGCCGGCAGGTTGGTGAAATCGGTCATGGGTGCCAGCATGACGATGCCGGTCGAAACCTGGATCAGCGCGATTAGGTGTGGTGGTGTGCCTCGCAGCCATTTGGCGGCAAGTGCGGCAAGCGCATAGAAGAAGGCCGCGCCGAGCGCCAGCAGAATGCCGACACCGTAACTGCCGGAGGCGGCATCGGCCTGCGGCTTAGCCTCGACAATTGCCGCCATGCCGGCAAAGGAAAGCCCGAGCCAGAACAGCTTGGTGCCCGTGATCCTCTCACCCAGAAAGAGTGCGCCGAGCGCAAGCAGCATGAAAGGCTGAGTATTGTAGACCGTCGTCGCAATCGAGATTGACGCGTGCGAATAGGAGGCGAACAGCAGCAGCCAGTTGGAGACGATCGCGACGCCGCCGAAGACGGCAATAGCGAGCGACCGCAGGCTGATGATACCAGGCCTCAGCAGGCCAAGCGCGGTGCAGATCACGAGCAGTGTCAGCGCCCCGAAGAAGCAGCGCCAGAAGACCACGCCGCTAACCGGCTGACCCGACATGACGACGAACCAGCCGATCGTTCCCGAGATCAGCATCGCCCCCATCATCTCCGCTGTACCCCTTCTGATTTCATCCTGCATCGCCATCTCCGTTCGTTAGCGGGAAATTGTATTGCGGCATCGCAGCATTTTCTATAAGTTGAAAGAGGGGAAAGGCTGGATGAACCTAATCTTGTTAGGAGTTTTGCCATGTTGGCTAACGAGATGCAGGCAGTCGACGATATTGACCGTGCAATGATAGAGGCACTGGCCGGAAATTCGCGAATTTCCCTAAAAGAGCTCGCCCAGGCTGTCGGGCTTTCTTCGCCAAGTGCGGCGGAGCGTCTGCGACGTCTTGAGGATCGCGGCGTGGTGACGCTTTTCACCATCGATCTCGATCCGGCGGCGATAGGCTACCCGCTTCAGGCGATCGTTCGGGTGCGTCCGCTGCCCGGCCAGCTTCACATCGTCGAGCGCATTATCCAGGACACGCCCGAATTCATCGAGTGCGACAAGGTGACCGGAGACGATTGTTTCATCGCCCGGCTCGTGGTCCGCTCTATGGGAGAGCTGGACAGCATTCTCGACAAGGTCGCCGAGCGGGCGGAGACCAATACGTCGATGATCAAATCCTCGCCGGTCAAGCGTCGCCTGCCGCCCCTGATACGGAAAAAATAGTCTTAGAAATCCGCCAGCGGAGAGAGCATGGCGGGATGGTCGAGACTTATCTCTTTCAGTCCGCGCACCATCAGCCGCGTTCCGCTTTCGTAAGACACCGCCTTGCCGTGCCATCGAAGCCTGTCCGGGCGGAAGTGCGTTTCGACTGTCGTCGCCAGAATGCCGAGGCCGGCTAGGATTGCGGCAAATGAGGGGATTTCTGCCGCGACCACATCGAGAAGAGCGAAATGGCCATCCGCCGGCATTTTCCACGCGACGGCTGCCTTGTACTCTTCGAGATAACTCAGCCGGACGTCGGTATCGAGAAGCGTATTGATCAGAAACATGGCCGGGCTGCTGGCAACAGCAAGCGTTTCGGATACCGGTTTGCGGGTCGCAAGCAGACCCTGGAGCAGGGCAAGATCCTCGGTATCGCGAGGCTGAAGCGACCGTGATCCGCTATGATCCATGGCGATGGGCGCCTGTCCGACATATTTGTGAAGCGGCAGCGAACGGAAACGATATTTCTCGTAGAGTGCGGGCTTGTCCGTATAGAGGATCACTGCCTCGAATCCTTGCGCCTCGCACCAGGCAAGTGCCTTCTGCGTCACATCGCGATAGAGGCCTCGGCCGCGCCACGGCGGACGGACTGCGCCGGATTGAAGCCCGGCCGCGTTGATGAGCCGGCCGTTGAGGACAAAGGGCATTGCGAAGGCGGAAAGATTGGCCGCAAGCACGCCCTCATCGGTAAACCAGCCGAAGGGCATGCTTGTCGGGTCCGGACCGCCGAGATCGCGCAACGGATCGATATCGATGCCGAATGTATCGTCGAGAAGCGAGACGAGGGCGGCCCAGGCCGCCGGGTCGCTGAAATAGTCCTGTCGGAAATTGAGACCGGTCAGGTGCGCCGCGCTCATACCCCAGTCGAGCCGAAGCCACCGGCTCCGCGCGCGGTTTCCGTCGTTTCCGAGACTTCGGCGATGTGGGTCTGGGTGAAGGGTGCAACTACCATCTGCGCGATGCGCATGCCGCGCGTGATGGTGAAATCCTCTTCGCCATGGTTGACGAGAATGACTTTCACTTCGCCGCGATAATCGCAGTCGACCGTGCCGGGCGCGTTGAGGCAGGTGACGCCGTTCTTGGCGGCGAGGCCGGAACGCGGGCGTACCTGGCCCTCAAAACCCTCGGGGATTTCAAAGACGAAGCCCGTCGGGACGAGCGCGCGTTTGCCAGGCGCCAGCACCAGGGGCTTGTCCTCGTCAATGGCCGCGCGCAGGTCCATGCCGGCTGCCCCACGCGTTTCATAGGCGGGCAGATCCAGGCCCTGGCCGTTCGGCAGGCGGATCAGATTGAGGGTGGGGCGGGTGTCTGTGTGAATAGTCATGCGGCATTACTTCGCGCCGCAAGCAGCAAGGTCAATTGCAATGGCGCGCTTTAATCGCTAGATACGCCGCAATTCCACAGGATTCACACTATGGCCGAAAGTCTCGCCGAGGCGGTCTCCCGCCGCCGCACATTCGCTATTATCGCGCACCCGGACGCGGGTAAGACGACGCTCACCGAAAAGCTGCTGCTGTTCGGCGGCGCCATTCAGCTCGCCGGTGAGGTGAAGGCGAAGAAGGACCGCATGCAGACCCGCTCGGACTGGATGAAGATCGAGCGCGAGCGCGGCATCTCCGTCGTGACCTCAGTCATGACCTTCGAATATGAAGGCAATGTCTTCAACATTCTCGACACACCCGGTCACGAAGACTTCGCCGACGATACCTACCGCACGCTGACGGCGGTGGACGCCGCGGTGATGGTCATCGACGCTGCCAAGGGTATCGAGCCGCGTACGCTGAAACTGTTCGAAGTCTGCCGCATGCGCGACATTCCGATCATCACTTTCATCAACAAGATGGACCGCGAAAGCCGCGATCCCTTTGAAATCCTCGATGAAGTCGAAGAGAAGCTGGCGCTCGACACAGCCCCGATCACCTGGCCGATCGGTCGCTCCAAGACCTTCTGCGGCTCTTACCATCTGAAGGAAAACACCGTGCGCGGCTCCGATACGGAAGTCGCCGTTACGCCGGTCAACGGACCGCAGAGTGTCGCCGACCGGCTGCCGGAAAATGAGCGCGATGCCTTTATCGAAGAAGTGGGGCTCGCAATCGAAGCCTGCCGTCCCTTCGACCGGGAGTCCTTCCTCGAAGGCCACATGACGCCGGTTTTCTTCGGCTCGGCGCTGCGCAATTTTGGTGTCCGCGATCTTATCAACGCGCTCGGCGATTTCGCGCCGCCGCCGCGCGACCAGGTCGCCGATATCAGAACCGTGCATGCCGCCGAAGACAAGATGACGGCCTTCGTCTTCAAGATTCAGGCAAACATGGACCCGAACCATCGCGACCGCATCGCCTTTGCCCGAATCTGCTCCGGGAAGCTGGAGCGCGGCATGAAAGCCCGCCTGGCACGTACAGGCAAGCAGCTCGGCCTGACGGCGCCGCAGTTCTTCTTCGCCTCGCAGCGCCAGCTGGCCGATACGGCCTTCGCCGGCGATGTGGTCGGTATCCCGAACCACGGCACGCTGCGCATCGGCGACACGCTGACGGAGGGCGAAAGCCTGGTATTCCAGGGTGTGCCGAACTTCTCGCCTGAAATCCTGCGCCGCGTCCGCCTGGAAGACGCCATGAAGGCCAAGAAGCTGAAGGAGGCCCTGCAGCAAATGGCGGAAGAAGGCGTGGTCCAGCTCTTCCAGCCGGAAGACGGCTCGCCCGCCATCGTCGGCGTCGTCGGCGCGCTGCAGCTCGATGTGTTGAAGGAGCGGCTAATGGCCGAATACGGTCTGCCCGTCTCGTTCGAAATGTCGCGCTTCTCCGTCTGCCGCTGGATTTCGTCTGACCAGGCCGCGGAACTCGACAAGTTCCTGACCGTCAAGCGCGGCGATATCGCCCGTGACCTGGACGGTGACCCGGTCTTCCTGGCGCAGGACGGTTTTTCGCTCCGTTATGAGGCGGAGCGCTATCCGGCCATCAGGATGGTGGCGATCAAGGAATATCACGCGGCCAAAGCCGCCTGATCATCCTGCCAGCCGCTCGGCGAGGAACTCGACAACCGCGCGCACGGATGGCAACTGCCCGCGCCGGTGCGGCATCAGTGCCGTCGTCGTGATGCTGCCTGCTGTCCAGCCGGATAGCAGGCGTATCAGCCGGCCATCTTGCAGCGCGTCGTCGCAGACCGAGGTAGGCAGGATGGTTATCCCGATCCCGGCGGCAGCGGCTTTCAGCAGCACCATCGGTTCGTCCGCGGCCATGACAGGCTGGGGCCCTATCACGACTTCCGCGCCGTCATCTGAAATAAGTCGCCATTGCTCCCCGGAGAGGCTCGGCATGATCCCCTTGTGGGTGGCGATGTCCTCGGGTCGCTCGGGCTTTCCATATTTCGCTATATAATCGGGCGAGGCTACAAGCAGGAACGGGTGGGTGGTGATCCGCCGCTGCACGAGCGTGGAATCGCCGAGTGGCGAGCGATGGCTGCGCAGCGCAATATCGAAGCCCTCCTGAACGATATCGACGAAGCGGTCCGTCACATGCAGCGATAATTTCAGTTTTGGATAGCGCGCCGTCAGCTCGGCCAGATGTTTGGAGAGCATGAACTGCGCGGTCGGCACGGCAGCCGTCAGTCTGACAGTGCCGCTCGGCTCTGCTAGGCGGCTGCGGACGATGCCCTCGGCCATTTCTGCTTCGATGATCGAAGCCTGCGCGTGCTCGAAGAACTCCCTGCCAATATCCGTTAGTGCGAAGCTTCGTGATGTGCGCTGGATCAGCCGCACGCCAAGCCTTTCTTCAAGTTCCGCCACGCGTTTGCTGATCGTTGATTTCGGAACGCCGAGATGGCGCCCTGCAGCCGTGAAGCTGCCGCTTTCAACCGCCTGCACAAAGAGCTGAAGATCGTTGAGATTGAAGGCCGCCATATCATCTTCCATGCCTGTGGACTTTAGGATGCATTATCGTCGTCTGCTGCTTCATCGTCCACGAAATCATATTGCGCGGGTCAATAAATCCTCATGGAAAGGACTCGATAATGTCCCTCATACTGTTTTATGGCGTGCCGGAAGGCTGCTCCTTCGGTTCCATCGTTGCATTGGAATGGTCCGGCCTACCGTATCGTCTCTGCCGTATCCAGATGCCCGACGTCGTCTCCGGGGACGAATACCGACATATCAATGCCGTCGGCGAAACGCCGTCGTTGCTCTTGCCGGACGGCCGGCTGATCAGCGAAAGCATGGCAATCCTGAACAATATAGGCGCGCAGTCGACCGACAAAGGACTGGGCTTTGCGCAGGGGACCGTGGGTTTCGATCGTCTGAACCAGATGCTCGCCTATCTGAACACGAGCTTCTTCAACGCGTTCAGCCCGCTCTGGCACTCGGTAGAGCATGAATTGGAGCCTGCAGAGAAGGAGATTCTCGTTGCTTATGGCAGGGCCAAGGTGGAGAAGGCTCACCGGACGCTGGAGCGCCTGCTTGCCGGCCGGAAATGGTTGCTGGGCGACCGGCCTAGCATCGCCGACGCCTATTTCACCGGCATCGCCCGCTGGAACGACTTCCACAAGACCGTCGATATCGGACGGTTTCCGGCGGTGAATGATCTCTATCAGCGCATGCTGCAAGAGCCCGCTGTTCGTTTCGCGCATGCGATCGAGCATCAGGAGAAGGCCGAAAGCACCGGCAGCTTCATGGGAGAGATCGACCTGGACCAAGCCCTTGGCCTGCTCCGCCAGGCTGCCTGATCGTCCTTTGCCGCCCTGTCCCGCGGGGCGGCATTCTCCCATGCTGGGCGGTATTCTCTCATGCGGCTGCGATGATTTCGATTTCCACCAGCCAGTCTTTCTGGAGCGTTTGAACAACGATAGCGGTGGTCGGCACGATATGATCACCGAGTGCGGCCAACCGTGCATTCTGGTTTGCTTCGGCATGGCCAGCATCCCCGAGATAGCTAGTCAACCGTACGATATTGCTAACCCCCATGCCGGCATCCGCAAGGATCGCCCGCAGGTTCGACCAGATAAGGTCGAGCTGGACCGATAGATCCATGCCCGGCGCACCCTCCGCGTCGAGGCCCATTGTGCCGCTCACGAAGAGAAAGCGGGTGGGGTTCCTGACCTCCATCGCGTGAATATAATCCGATGTTGCCGCATAGATGCCGGCGCCAGGACTGTGCTTCACCAGTTCCATTTGAAGATCTCCTCGAATATCTGAAAGCTTGGTGCTATTATTGCCGAATATTATTCGGCGATAAGGCATATTTTCCGAATGGTGAAAGAAACGAATGGAATTCGACGCAGCAGGCAAAGGCCCGAACAACTGGACCTCTTCGACCGAAGGATATTAGGCGCCCTGGCGGAGGATGCCCTGCAGAGCTATGCGGCCCTGGGAAAAACCGTCAACTTGTCGCCGCCTGCAGTGCACGAGCGCGTCAAGCGGCTGCGCCGGTCCGGCGTCATGAAAGGTGCGCATGCTGCACTTGACGGCGCCGCGCTCGGGAAGCCATTGCTGGCCTTCGTGCATGTCGAGGCCGCAGGCTGGGGCAAAAGTGAAAGGCTGATGCAGCTCTGCCGCTTTCCCGAAGTGGAGGAAATGCATTCGGTTGCCGGCGACGCCAGCGTCATCTTCAAGGTGCGCACCGAGAGCCCGCGCGCGCTGGAAGCTTTTCTGTCCCAGGTCCATTCCGTTCCCGGCGTGACCTCTACCAAAAGCTATGTGGCACTTTCCACCTATATGGAGCGGCCCGTTCAGGTGGATATGACGGCGGACTGGCCAGAAAATCCGTTGCCGGCCTGAAGGTATGCGGTGTAGTCCAGCCACCACATCGTCATGCATAGTGCCGTCTTGCAAGGAGAGCATATGATGGTTCGAGAAAACGAGATCCGCGAAAACGAGCTGCTGCTGGACAATCCGCCTGATGCAACCGACGCCGGCCTCGTCTTCATCGGTCGGATTTTCACACCGTGGACCTCGCGCATGGAGACGCCGCGTCAGGGCCGGCATGACGGGCCGCTCTGCCGCATTGAGATCTTCGACCCCTGGGTGCCGGCTTTGCAGGGCGTTGCGGGTTTCGAGCGGCTCGAAGTGCTTTACTGGCTGCACCAGTCACGGCGCGACCTCTTGCTGCAGAGCCCGGCTCGCAACGGCAAGACGCATGGTACTTTCTCACTGCGGTCACCCGTTCGACCGAACCCGATCGGCACCTCCATCGTCAAGCTGGAAGCTGTCGAAGGTAATACATTGCTTGTGCGCGGCATGGATTGCCTCGATGGCACGCCGCTCCTCGATCTGAAGCCGGATCGGACGCTCTTCACGCCCATTGCGCCGCCGCAGCAGGGAGACTTTCAGACCGGCGATATGCCCGAGGCATGAAGCTCAGTCGACAGCCACCATCACGTCGGAGGCCTTGACGACCGCATAGGCTTCGGCGCCGACCTTGAGATCGAGTTCGTCCACGGCTTCATTGGTAATCGAGGCCGTGATGATGGTGCCATTGCCGATATCGATGCGGACATGTGCCGTCGTCGCACCCTTCACCACATCCACGATCTTGCCCTTCAGGCGGTTGCGTGCACTGATCTTCATGGAATCCTCCGCTTGTTGTCAGCGAGATTATCTTCTGGCAGATGCGCCCGTCAAACCGTTCAGGCGGCAAGATCACCGAGAAAGTCATTGCACCAGCGCGAGACGTCGCGTTCCAGCAGATGGTCCATCATCCGTCTCCAGCGATCCTGGCGCTCCTGAAGCGGCATGTTGAGGCCCCGTGCCAGCGCATTGGATGTGCCGACAATGTCGTAGGGGTTCACAAGCAGAGCGCCGTTCAGCTCGCGCGCCGCACCGGCGAACCGGGAGAGGACCAGAACGCCTGGATCATCGGGGTTCTGGGCGGCAACATATTCCTTGGCGACGAGGTTCATGCCGTCGCGCAGCGGCGTAACAAGCCCGACTTTGGCAAGCCGATAGAGGCCCGCAAGCACCGGCCGGCTCACGGAGCGGTTGATGTAGCGGATAGGCACCCAATCGACCGTACCGAGCGCACCGTTCACACGGCCCGCCTGTTCGGCGACCATGCGCTGCATCGCCTCGTATTCGGGCACCTCGGAGCGGGATTTCGGTGTGATCTGCAGGTAAGTGACCTTGCGCTGATGCGCCGGGTTGTTGGTGACGAAATTTTCAAACGCGTCGATGCGCTGGGTGATGCCCTTGGAGTAATCCAGCCGGTCGACGCCGATGATGAGGCTGCGGTTTTCGATGCTCTGCTGTGCCTTCAGGACCATGCTGTGAGTGCCGGCTTTCCTCGCGAATTCCGCGAAGGCCGCCGTCTCGATGGCAATCGGATAGGCTCCGCCGCGGAACCTGCGCTCGCCGGCGACGAAAAGCCCTTCGCTGATCATGTCACCCATCTCTTCCCGGCGCAGGCAGCCTGCGAAGTTCTCCAGATCGTGATCAGTCTGGAAGCCGACGAGATCGTAGGCGGCGAGCCCCCGCATTATCTCGTCATGGACAGGCATGGCGAAGAGGACGTCGGCGGGCGGCCAGGGGATATGCAGGAAAAAGCCGATCTTGTTCCTGATGCCCATCTGTCGAAGTTCGGCGGCAAGCGGGATCAGGTGATAATCGTGCACCCAGATGATATCGTCAGGCTTGATCAGTGGCGCCAGCCGATGGGCGAAGAAGCGATTGACACGGAAATAGCCGGCCATTTCCGTGCGCCCATATTCTGCGAGGTCGAGTCGATAATGACAGATTGGCCAGAGCATGCGATTGGCAAAGCCGAAGTAATATTCGTCGACATCTTTGGATGTCAGATCGGTTAGCGCATAGGTGATGTTGCCGCGCTGCTCGATCGCAAGCGGTCCGGGTTCGCCCGCGTCGTTGATTTTGCCCGACCAGCCCATCCAGACGCCCCCCCGTTTTTCAAGGGCGGCCTCCAGTGCCACTGCGAGCCCGCCGGCAGATGCCGCCCCTTTCTTCTCCGGAACGGGCACGCGGTTCGAAACGACGACAAGGCGGCTCATGGCAAATTCCTTTCATTAGAAATAATTGCAAAACGCAATCAGCCGGCAAAACGCGCGACGATCTCGCGGACCACCGCTGCGGAGGGCAGGATGCCGCGCGCGTCTGTCTCGTGCGAAGGTGCACCGACGCGGATGGAGTAACCGCCAAGCCTGTTTGCGGCGCGGAACATTGACTCATCGGTAATGTCGTCGCCAATGGCGATCGGACGACGGCCAAGGAAGGGCGGGGTTGCGATAAAACTCTCCAGTGCATCGCCCTTGTTGGCTCTGGCGGGCCGGATTTCCAGAACCATCTTGCCGCGCTGGAGGGTCCAGTCCGGACCTGCGCGGTTCACGAAACGCTCGATCAGCACGGTAAGTTCCGCCAACCGCTCGGGCGCCAGGCGATAGTGGGCGGCTACGGCTGCGCCCTTGTCCTCGATCAGGATGCCGGTCCAGCTGGCCGTTTCTGCCCGAAGCTCGATCTTCAGTCTCTCGAACTCGCCCGTGGGCTCTACTTTGAAGATGCTGCCGTCAGGGCTGCGGCGCTCGGCTCCATGCAATCCGGCGATCGGAAACTGGAAGGGAGCGAAGAGCCGGTCGGCATAGGTAAGGCCTCGTCCGGTCACCAGAGCTAGTGCCCCGCCGAACCTCTGCGAGAGCGTATCGAGCTGCGCGGGAAGCGACGGCGGCACGAATATCTCATCCGGCGTCGGCGCGAGATCGAGGAGCGTGCCGTCTATATCGAGGAAGAATGCACCGTTTTGAAGATAGGAAGAGAGTGTGGAGAGGGTTTCATCCTGCCGGGAAGCGCTGCCGGACGGCGGAGCTTCTGATAGCTGATTGCTGTTTGCCATGCCGGGGAAACTAGGTCAGCACAGCCCTCCGGCAACCCTCGATCGTCGTTCAATCCGCTGGCGGGCTCACCGGATGCTCGGCATAAAAGGCTTTTGCATCCGTCGTGAATGCGGCGCGCTGGCCAGCTGTCGTATAGAACATGTGGCCTCCGCGATAGAGTTTCAGCGACACGCGATTTCCCGCCAGGGACGGCGGCAGGTGATCGACCACATAGCGGCTGACGCCGTAGGGCGTTACGAGATCGCTGTAGCCGTGGGCTATCAGCAGGTGGAAGGACGGGTTGGAGGCAAGCATCTGCCTGATATCATCAGTTGCGCTCGCCTGGAAACGTGAACCGCCGCCGCGGCCGCCGCCCCACTCCCAGCGCTGGCTGATATCGTTTTCGAGCAGCGTGTAGGTCATCTCTGTCTTGAAGCCGAGCTCGTTGCGGGCGTATTCGGCGAAGGCGCCGCCATAGGCTCTGGTAAAGCCGTCGAGGATCGCATCGTCGCCTCGGTCGTAATCGGATTCCGGATAGGGGTCGGGCGTTGCGAAGGCCGCGTCGTATGGGCTCATCACCTCGCCCGCCTGCTTGCCGGAATGCTTGGCGTAGGCATTGCCGAGGAAGCCGCGATTGCGGGTGACGATGTCCTGAGGGATGCCCGTAAGGCTGGAGATCCTGCTGTAGAAGCTTGCTGCCGCGTCCCCTGTCGGCGCCGGGCCGGCGAGCGTGGTGAGGTAGTCGCCAAGTGCAAACTTCTCCGCATCGCGCTGGCCGGATTCGCTGAAGCTCTTGCGCCGGTCGGCTTCGGCGGCTGCCAATGAGGGGAATTCCAGCGCAGCCCCCAAAGCGAACTGGTCGGCATTGAACATCAGCTGGCCTTCGAGCAGCGGCGAAAGCATGACGGTGCCGGCAATGATGATGCCCTGGTTTTGCTGCAGCGCCGAGGCGACCTTTGCGGCGCGGAAGCCGCCATAGCTCTCGCCGAGCAGATATTTCGGCGAATTGGCACGATTGTTGTGCGCGACATAGAGGGCGATCGCCTTCGCCATCGTCTGCGCGTCGCTGCCGACATTGTAATAGTTCGAGGCGTCGTCCGCCTTTACCGTACGGCTCCATCCGGTGCCGATAGGATCGATCAGCACGAGATCGGTGAAATCGAGCCAGCTATGGGGATTGTCGACGAGCTTGGCGTTTGCGCCGTCCCGGCCATCGGGCCCGAAATCGAGTATGCGCGGGCCGACAAGTCCAAGATGCAGGAAGGCGGAAGCCGCGCCCGGGCCTCCATTGAAGGCGAAGGTCAGCGGCCGGTTCGGCCCGGCATCCTTGGCGATATAAGCGGTGTAGAAGATCGCCGCGTTCTGTGCGCCGTCCTGGCCGAAAAGATCGAGTGTACCAGCCGTGGCCGTGTAGGCGATGTTGCGCCCGTCGGCCGTTGTCATCTCGTGCTCGGTTACGGAATCTCCCGGCAGCAGCTTGAGCACGCCTTCGCGAGAGGGACCCTGAGCTGACGCAGCCCGTCGTTCACCGGCCTCTTGCGCAAAGGAGAACGCGGGTGCGAGCGTAGCGGTCAGCGCGGCGAACAGAAGCAGGGATCGGAAGTGCAAGGATTTTTCCTCCGGCGGGTCGGAATGCGGCTGAGATAGGGTAGCAGCCGAACCCCTTCGATGGAGATCAAGAGATGGTGATGCGAAGGTGAAGCTGGCTCATTCGCCTTTCTCGACCGTGCGCGCATTCACATGCAGCGCCCGGCCGGCCCGCCACCCGTTGAAGGCGGCGCCAAGGCCTAGCGCGACGAACAGCACGGCGCACCATGCGAAACTTCCAGTCCAGCCGCGGATCAGGCCGACGATGAACGGGCCGACGGCGGCAAGCAGATAGCCTACGCATTGTGCCATGCCGGAAAGGTGAGCGGCGACATGCGGGTCGCGCGAACGCAGCACGATGGCGGTCATCGCCGCGGCGATCAGCCCGCCCTGACCGATGCCCTGCAGCACGGCCCAGACCCAGACGGTGGAAAGCGGCGCAAAGAGCAGGCCGAGCAGTGCGACGACGGCGAAAGCGCAGAGCGTCACGTTGATGAGTCGCTGATCCTTGCCTCGTACGGCGATGTGCGGCACGAAGAGGCAGGCGGCGGCCTGCACCATCACGGAGACCGAGACTATGCCGCCGGCCACAATGCCGTCGAGACCACGCTCACGCAGGATCGGCACCAGCCAGCCGAAGACGCAATAGGCGAGCGCCGACTGCAGGCCCATGAAGAGCGTGACCTGCCAGGCAAGCTTATCCCGCCACAGACCTTCGACGCGAAAACCGCTGCGCCGGGCCTGTCGGCTGCTCGCAAAGACCTGCGGCAGCCATATGAGCCCGACCACGAGCGCAGGCAGCGCCCAGACGGAGAGCGCGCCGTCCAGCGAACCGCCGAGCGCATGTTCGATCGGTAGCGTCAGGCCGGCGGCACTGGCGGCCCCCGCGCAGAGCGCCATCGTATAAAGGCCGGTCATCAGAGCCGTGTTCGCGGCGAAATCGCGTTTCACCAGTCCGGGCAGCAGCACGTTGCCGACGGCGATCGCAGCACCGGCAAGAGCGGTGCCGAAGAAGAGCAGAGGCACGGAGGAAAAGCCACGCAGCGCCGTACCGAGCGTCAGCAGCAGGAGCACACCGAGCAGCGTCCGCTCCGTGCCGATGCGCTGGGCAAGCCGCGGAGCAAGCGGAGAAAAGGCTCCGAGGCAAACGACAGGCAAGGTCGTCAGCAGGCTGGCGCCGAGTGGCGACAGGCCGAGTTCCCCACGGATTTCCGGCAACAGGGCGGAAGCGCTGGAAAAGACCGGGCGCAGATTGAAGGCGATCAGCACGAGGCTGGCGCCAAGGAGGAAGCGGGCTGTTGTGCTCTGCTTCTGCGGAGGCAGTGGTGAAGGCACGCTGTCAACTTCGGCATCGATCATTGTCTCGTCGGCGGCGTCGAACGAGGACGTGACATTCTGTACGGTCATGGTCATGAAAGAAGCATCCGGTCGAGAGCGGAAAGGATGGGTGCCATGAAGGCGCGCACGGCAGCATCGGCCTTGTCGGGGCTGCCCGTCTCAATGGCGTCGACGATCGCCTGATGCGCTTGCATGTCAGGCTCAGGAATGGTCCTGTCGAGCGTGGCGGCGATGGTTTCCGCGATGGAGATGGAGAAGAAATCGTAGATTTCAATCATCGCCCGGTTGCCCGAAGCGGCGATGACGGCCTTGTGGAAGGCAAGATCGCGTTCGATAAAGCCTGCGGGATCGCCGCCTTCATAGTTGCCGCGCTCGGCAAGCAGCCTGCGAAGCCCGGCGATGATATCAGGCGTCTTGCGGATGGCGACAAGCCGTGCGCCCTCGACATCAAGCGCACAGCGCGCCTCGAACTGGTCGCGCAGGCTGGCGCGCCGTGCCATTGTGAGCGGTCGGCTGTTGTCGGTGGTCGAAAGCACATAAGTGCCGGAGCCCTGCCGCGTTTCCAGAAGACCCTGCGAGACGAGAACGCGCACAGCCTCGCGCACCGTGCCGCGGCTGACCGAAAGCATGGCCGAAAGCGTGGCCTCGTTCGGCAGCTTCTCGCCGACAGCCCAGCGCTTGGCGAATATCTCGCTGCGGATTGCTTCGGTTGCCGTATCGGCAAGGTTTGTTTTGTTGAGTGGTTGCATGGCACTATTCATAAAGTCATCGGATGACTTTATGAATAGGTTGCTTTCGTTCCAGCGTCAATTGCCACCGCGGCAATAAAAAAGGGCCGCTTTCGCGACCCTTTCCATGAGGTTTGGCCTGTAATTGGCCGGACCGTCTTATGCGGTCCCTGGAAGGTGGGGTTTAGTGCGAGGGCTGCCTCGCTTCCATCACCACTTCCATGCCCATTACGAGGTCCGAAAACTCATTAGACATTGGATCACCTTCCTTTCGTTACGTTGATAATGATCTAAACGTAAGCCGATTCCCCGGAGATGCAAGAAAAAATCGCATGGCTGTTTTTTAGCCGGCGTTGGGTTATGTCGCGCAACTGTCTGATTTTCCATGGCTGCGATCACGCAAATCCCTATTGTTTTTGCGGAAAGTGATCTCGATCAGCGTCAAGAATTGGTCAACTTGGCCTGGCAAATCGGATAGTCATTAAGTTGTTGTTAGCCGTAGCGTCAGACAATCGAAGACGTTTTCAGCATTCCTGCCGCGCAGGCGGCGGGCCGGAGCAAGAGCATGTGTCGCTGGGCAGCCTATCGCGGAGACCCTCTCTATCTGGAGGAGCTGGTATCCTCTCCCGCCCATTCCCTGATAGAGCAATCCCATTGTGCCACCCGCGCCAAGACGGCGACGAATGGCGATGGTTTCGGCATTGCCTGGTATGGTGACCGGCCCGAGCCGGGCCGCTACCGCGATATCCTGCCGGCATGGTCCGACTGCAATCTGAAGAGCCTGGCCCGGCAGATCCGTTCGCCGCTGTTCCTCGCCCATGTTAGGGCCGCGACCGGCGGCGGCACGCGCCGCGACAACTGCCATCCCTTCACGCATGAAACCTGGTCTTTCATGCACAACGGCCAGATCTCCGGTTTCGAGCGTCTGCGTCGGCCGATGGAAACCATGCTGGATGACGAACTCTTCAATGCCCGCAGTGGCACGACGGATTCCGAACTCCTGTTCCTGCTCGCTCTGCAGTTCGGTCTTCGGGATGCACCGATCGCTGCCATGGCGCAGACCATCGCGTTCGTCGAAGGCCTGGCGGAGAATATTCTGGGATCCGTGTTGCTGCGCTTCACCGCGGCCTTCTCGGATGGAAAGTCTCTTTACGCGGTTCGCTATGCCACTGACCGCAAGGCGCCGACCCTCTATGCCTCGCCGCTTGCCAAGGGGTACTGCCTCGTTTCCGAGCCGCTGAACGATGACGGTGATGCCTGGCGGGAAATCCCTGATGGGAGTGCTGTGATCGTCAACACCGAGGGTCTTGAGATCACGTCTTTCCGGCCGGAAAAGCCTGCGGCTGCGAGGCCGGAACCTTTTTCTATCCCCGCATAAGCTGTTCGGCGATCAGCGCGGCCAGCCGTACCGCCACCTCGTCCTTGGATAGATCCGGCCATTGCTCGATGCCGTCGCGCCGGATGAGCTTCACGCTGTTGCGCGTACCCCCCATGATGCCTGTGGATGGCGAGACGTCGTTGGCGACGATCAGATCCGCGCCTTTGCGATCCAGTTTCAGCTTGGCATTGGCCTCGACATCCTGTGTCTCTGCCGCAAACCCGATCACGAGTTTCGGTCGCGTCGTGTGATGGCCGACGGTCTTGAGGATATCCGGATTCTCGGTCAACGCCAGTGTCGGAATGGATTCACCGGGATGCTTCTTGAGCTTCTGGTCGGCGGCAGAAGCCACCCGCCAGTCGGCGACGGCTGCCACCATGACGGCGACATCGGCGGGAAGGGCGGCAAGCACGGCGTCGCGCATCTCTTCCGCGCGCTCGACATGCACCATCCTGACACCGGCCGGATCGGGGATCGTCACCGGGCCGGACACCAGCGTCACATCCGCGCCGAGTCGCGCCAGGGCTGCGGCAATGGCATGACCCTGCCGACCGGAGGAACGGTTGGCGATGTACCGCACCGGATCGATTGGCTCATGCGTCGGGCCTGAGGTGACGATCGCCTTCCTGCCGGCGAGCGGCTTCGGCCCGTCGTCGAGCAGTGCTTCGGCAGCCGCAACGATCTCCAGCGGCTCCGCCATCCGGCCCGTGCCGGCCTCGCGGCTCTCCGCCATCTCGCCGGCGACAGGGCCGATGAAGCGGATACCGTCGCGCCGAAGGGTCTCCATATTGCGTTTCGTCGCCGGATGCGTCCACATTTTAGGGTTCATCGCTGGTGCGGCAAGCACCGGCCTATCGGTGGCAAGCAGCACCGTGGAAGCGAGATCATCGGCAAGCCCATGCGCCATCTTGGCCATCACGTCGGCGGTGGCGGGCGCGATCAGCACCAGATCGCAATCGCGCGCCAGCCGGATATGCCCGACATCCTGCTCATCCTGCCTGGAAAAGAGATCGGTGAAGACATGGTCTGCCGCAAGCGCACCGACGGCGAGCGAGGTCACGAACTCCTGCGCACCCTTCGTCATGATCGGACGCACGGAAGCGCCGCGTTCCCGCAGGCGACGGATGAGATCAAGGCTCTTGTAGGCCGCGATGCCGCCTGTGATGATGAGAAGGATGCGTTTGCCGCTGAGAGCCATGGTTTTTCCCGCCGCTTCTTTGATTGGGCAAAACCCTAAGCCTTTGGCGAAAAACATGCAATCGCCGATGCTCAGGCCTGCTTGGGCCGCTTCGGGGTAAAGATCGCAATCGCCATTCCGACGCCGATCAGCTGGAGGATCGCGCCGCCGGCTTCGGGCACTGTCGGCATGCGCTGCTCGAACAGGAAGCCATAGAACAGGCCGAAGACCGTCTCCGCAACGATAAGCTGGGCGGCGAGTGCCAGCGGCAGAATACGCGAGGCAATCATCCAGCACAGCGTGGCAAGCCACGATCCGGCAATGCCCATGACGGCCGCCCAGAGCACGAAGTGAAAGGTCTGCACGCCGGTGAAGCTGCCTGCCTCCCCGAGCGAGGTGAAGGGCAGGAGGACGACTGAGCCGATGCCGGCGCCGATCCCCTGCAGAGCGGTCCAATGCATGGCGCTTGGCGCATCCTGCGACTGCATGACGGCAGCGCTCATCATGCCATAGGTGACCCAGAGCGCCAGTCCGATCAGAGCGGCGGCGATGCCGAACAGGATCTCGGTCTGATCGCCGGCGGATGTCGTGGCAAAGATCGAGACATTCACCCAACCGATGCCGACCGCTATCAGGATCAGCGGTATTGCCAGCGCTCTCCAGCCGATGACCTGATCCCTGAGATTGGCGATGATGGCGAGCAGTACGGGCATGGTGCCGATGACGAGCGGTGGGATGGCCGTGCCCGCGTAGCGCACGGCATAGGAAATACTCATGAAATAACCGACATAGCCGACGCTGCCGAGCGCGATGCCGGTCAGAACAAGCGAGCGTCGCAAGCCCGCTGGGCGAAAGCGCGGATTGATCATCAGGATAAGGCTGACGACGGCGAAGAGCCCGTAGCGCGCCACCGTCAGGTCGATCGCCGTATAGGGTGCGACGACGCGCGGGGCAACGAAGCTGAGCCCCCATAGCGCACAGGTGGCAAGACCGCACAGGATGCCGATCAGCATGTGAAACTCCGAAGAGACGGGCGAGGCTCCGGCAGGAAAGGAATAGGGAGCGGTCACGCGGAAGGATGTTCATAGCCGATATGCCCTATCGGGCGTCGAAACAAGGCCTGTCTGCGACATCCGGATGATAGTCGGAACGCAGATCGCGAATTGCTGCGTTGGTGTCACTAATCCTGTGACGTAAGCGCACTTCAGTCAAAGACGGCGCATCGGCATAGTGGGCCAACCCGAGTAAAGGAGTTGCCCCATGTTTGCTGTAACAGGAATGACAGGTCAGGTCGGCGCCGCTGTTGCCGATCATCTGCTGAAAGATGGCGCCGAGGTTCGCGCGGTCGTAAGAAACCCCGAAAAGGCGGCCGGCTGGAAGGAACGGGACTGCGATATTGCTGTCGCCGACATGAATGACGCGATATCTCTGACATCGGCGCTCAGAGGCGCCGAAGGCGTCTTTCTCGTCATCCCACCGCTTTTCGATCCCACACCGGGTTTTCCGGAGGTGAAAGGCATGCTGGCAACCTTGAAGACCGCGCTCGAGGCGGCGCGGCCTGAAAAGCTTGTCTGCTTGTCGACCGTCGGCGCACAGGCGAAACAGCCGAACCTGTTGAGCCAGCTGGGCATCGTGGAGAAGGAGCTTTCGACGCTCTCCATCCCGGTCGCTTTCCTGCGCGCTGCCTGGTTCATGGAAAACGCTGCCTGGGATGTGGCACCAGCCCGCGAAAGCGGCATCATTCCGAGCTTCCTTCAGCCTCTCGACCGCACCGTGCCGATGATTGCCGTTGATGATATCGGCGCGCTCGGTGCGAAAATGCTGCGTGAAGACTGGGAGGGCGTACGCGTTGAAGAGCTGGAAGCCCGGGAGCGTGTCAGCCCGGCCATGATAGCAGCTGCCTTTGCCAAGGCGCTTGGCAAACCGGTATCCGCGCAAATCGTACCGCGTGCGAGCTGGGAGGAACTATTCCGGACCCAGGGCATGAAGAACCCGGAGCCACGGATGCGCATGCTCGATGGTTTCAACGAGGGCTGGATCGATTTCGAGGGCGGACGCGAGAAATCGCTGAAGGGCACGACGACGATCGAAACGGCGATCCGCCGTCTCGTCACCGGGGCATGAATACAAAGGCCGCGGCGGGAGCGCTGCGGCCTTTGCTCGATACCTCTGATATGCAGGAGAAATCTCAGAGGTTGCTCATGCCGCCGTCGATGATGAGTTCGCTGCCGACGATATAGGCAGCTTCGTCAGAGGCGAAGAACACGATGGTCTTGGCGACTTCGCTGACATCGCCGAAGCGGCCGGCCGGGATCTGCGACTGGATATGGGAAGCCATCGCCTTGGAATCGGCCTCCGACATGCCGAGCTTGTCATAGAGCGGCGTAGAGATCGGGCCGGGGCTGATGGCGTTGACGCGGATGCCGCGACCGATCAATTCACCTGACAGCGTCTTGGCCAGCGTCAGCAGCGCACCCTTCGTCAGCGAGTAGACACTCGAATTCGGCATGCCGATATGGGCGTTGATCGAGGTGTTCAGCACGATGGAAGCCTTCTTCGAGAAAATCGGCAGCAGAGCCTGGATCAGGAAGTACGGGCCTTTGACATTGATCGCGAAGGACTTGTCGAAAGCCGCTTCGCTCCAGCTCTCGACCGGGCCGAACTCCGCGATACCGGCATTGACGAAGAGGATGTCGAGCGTGCCGAAAGCGTTCTTTACCGTTTCGGCAACCCCAGCCTGACCACCGACATTGCCGGCATCGGCCTGGATGACGAGAACCTTGTCGCCGAATTCCGCGCGGGCGGCGTCGACGCTTTTGGCGCTGCTGCCGGTAATGGCGACGCGAGCGCCTTCGGCGATGAACTGGCGGGCGGTTTCAAGGCCGATACCGCTGGTGCCGCCGGTAATCAGGGCTGTCTTGTTTGCAAGGCGAGTCATTGTCCTATTCCCCTGGATATCTGGGATGATGATGGGATCATGCGGAAGGAAGACCGGCGCGATAACCCGCTGTTTTCGGCAGAAATCATCAACCTGCAGCGGATAATCGCACCGTAGCCGTCAGGTGCGGGTGATCGAGGCGCCGCCATCGACCAGCGTCGCAGTGCCGGTGACGAAACTTGCATCGTCGGATGCGAGATACAGCACCGACCGGGCCAGCTCTTCCGGCGCTGCAACGCGTTTCAGCGCATGCAGGTTGGTGATGAAGGCCTGCTTGTCCGACGTATCGTTCATCTCGCGATACATGTCCGTATCGACGGCACCCGGCAGGATCGCGTTGACGCGAATGTTCTGCGGGCCGTATTCGGCGGCGAGCGCCTGTGTGAGGCCGATGAGGCCGGACTTGCTGGCGGCATAGGCCGCAACGCCGGGAAAAGCGAAGCTGTAGCCAACGAAGGTCGAAGTGAAGACGACCGAGCCGCCACCGTGCTTGACCATTTCGGCGATCTGGTGCTTGGCAGCAAGGAACGAAGCCGTCAGGTTGATCGCCAGCGCATCGCTGAAGCCCGCTTCGGAGACTTCGGTGCTCGGGCCTGCTTCGCCGAGCGTGCCGGCATTGTTGAAGGCGATATCGAGCTTGCCGTAGTTCTTGACGGCGGCTGCGACCAGCGCCTTGTGATAGTCTTCCGATCGGACATCGCCGGCCACGGCAACAGCGTCACCACCGGCAGCCTTGATTTCTGCAACCAGGCTTTCAAGCTCGGCCTGGCGGCGGGCACCGACGACGACCTTGGCGCCTTCGGCGGCAAAAAGCTTGGCAGTCACGCGACCGATACCCGAGCTTGCGCCGGTAACGATTGCCACTTTGTTGATCAGACGATTCATAGTTCCATCTCCTGAGTCTGGGTTGGATCGGCGACGCCGTCCCGTTTCGATGACTGGAAGATGGCATTCTTGTTTCGTTCGGATTAGTCTCCCGATCACGGAGTTCGAATTCGGAAAAGCCGAACGATGATAGAGCCAAACGATGATGAAGATTGAGGGGATAGCGGCTTTCGTCGCCGTAGTGGAGGCAGGTTCTGTCAGTGAAGCCGCGCGGCGGCTGCGCCTGTCGAAGTCGGTTGTCAGCGAACGGCTGGCCGAGCTGGAAAAGACGCTGGGCGCCATGCTCGTCCACCGCACAACGCGCAAGCTTACCGTGACCGAGGATGGGGCAGCCTTTCTGGAGCGCGCCGGGCGCATCGTCCGCGAGATGGAGGACGCCGAGGCGGATATGGCCGAACGCCGCGGCACACTCTCCGGTCCGCTGCGCATCGCAGCGCCCGTCAGCTTCGGCCGCCTGCATCTCGGTCCTGCGCTCTACCCGTTTTTGAAGGCGCATCCGCGGATCGCTCTCACGCTCGATATGGACGACAGGCGCGTCGATCCCGCCTCGGACGGCTATGACGCCATCATCCGCCACGGTGCCATCGCCGATTCACGGCTGGTCGCCTGGAAGCTCGCCCGCAGCCGCCGGCTGCTGGTCGCCTCGCCCGACTATATCGAGCGCCACGGAACGCCGGCTTCTTTGTCCGATCTCAATGGCCATCGCGGTATTTTCTATACCAATCGCGGCGCTGCGGATTGGCGCTTCCAGACAGGGGAGGGCACCGTCGTCATCCGCGCGATGCTCGGTCTCGGCATCAATAACGGCGATATGCTGCATGATGCTGCGATCGAGGGCCTCGGCATCGCGCTGCTGCCGACCTTCATCGCTGGTCCCGCCATACGCGAGGGACGACTCATGGAAATCGACGTCGGCGCCAAGCC